>Ga0315280_10000698_pt1 | contig 61160 bp, 73 predicted proteins | sample YL17G06_40_MG_FD_203697 | JGI IMG/M metagenome (GOLD analysis project Ga0315280, IMG submission 203697) | Sediment microbial communities from Yellowstone Lake, YNP, Wyoming, USA - YL17G06_40 | ecosystem: Environmental > Aquatic > Freshwater > Lake > Sediment | place: USA: Wyoming | collected... | reverse complement strand
ATGCTTATGAGTAAGGATGAATCCGCTGTTAAGAAGGTTGCTGAGGTTAAAGCATACCTTGAGAAACGTATGGCTGAGCTTGGTGAGGAGGTTTCAAGGCTCAAGTCTCTGCTTGAGGTTGTTGACTCAATCCTTGTTGAGAGAAGCTTCAAAAGGGCTGCTGAGGCTGAGGTCTCCAGACCCGCTGCGCCAATCTCTCAACCAACGGCGCCAAAAGAGGCTGCTGTTGAGACCCTGCCGGTGAAAGATGCAGGGAAACAGTTTGGAGCTGAAATTGAGCAACCAAAGGCTGCTGCTGCTGCTGCGGTCCCTCAACCAACTGTGGCAGAGGTTGGTCTTCAACAAGTTGTTCCTATAAAGACTGTTGATGGGGTTCACCTAGCAGATCTACAAATAAGCAGTGTGGAGCTTAAGGTTGTTCCAGCCTCAAACCTGAAGTTCAACGTGAACTCTCCTCCTTTGAAGGCATTCCTATTAAGCAAGGTTCTTGAACCAATGCAGGCCAAAGACATGGAAGGCATGAAGGCTGGAAGCACACCGCCAGACAAGGTTCTCTCCTACAAGCTTGAGCAGGAAGCTGACCTACTGAAGGCAATAGTGATAAGGAATTACGGGGATGAGAAGAGGCTTATAGACTTGAAGAACGCTGTCAGGTGGACCCTGAGAAGAATGTATGAGAAGCTAAGCAGCTAGCTTCCAAGCCAGCCTGCCCCGGTCAACTATACCTTAATGGTACCGCATCAGATGGATGCGATCATGGTTAGGTGACTGTTTTGTCCAGCCGAGTTGAAGAGCATTTGAAGAACCCCCTTTGGCCAATACTTGTTGAAACAGTTCACTCCCTAGTCATGTACCGGCGACACAAAAACTATGTTATGAGCATACTGATACATGAGGCTCCAGCCATGACTCCAGATGAGCTTTCCGCCAAGATGAAGATTCCGCTTGGTGAAGCCATGGTGATTCTTCATGAGGTTAGATCAGAAACTCCTAAGAAAGGTTAAGTCAACAGTCTTCCGTTCAGCCAGAAACCACAAGCTTAACGTGTTAAGCATAGTTCTCTACGGCTCAAGGGCAAAAGGAAACTTCAGGGCGAAAAGCGACTACGACATATTCGTCCTCCTAGGCGATAGAACAGATCTCCGAAGATTCATCCAGTTCTCAGCTGAAGCCAGAATCATGAGCTCAAAGATAGGTTTAGTCAAGCTCTTCGCATGTACCAGAAAAGATTTTGAAGCCATGCTGAGCGGAAACCCCTTCCTAGGAGCCTTCTGCTACATCATAGCAACAGAGGGGAAACCTATCTACGATAAAGGCAGCGCCTTCAAGTCAATCCAGAAAACCGTTGCAGCCTATCCAGCTGAAAAAAGAAGGAAGCTTCTGAAGGCATGTCTGGAAATGAGCAGGAAGCTTGGCTCCAAACACTGGTCTAAACATTGGCTTAAGAAGCTTGGCGAGATCTAAGATTCAATCATGCTCAGCTACATCCATAACTATCCCTACAGCTGTCTCAACAGCTTTAAGCCCACTGATAGCTCTAGAAATCTCCAATGCTTTCTCACTGTAGATTTTTGAGGAAAGCATTCTCTCCACCGCATCCAGCAAAGTACTTCTATTCAATCCTTCCTGCGGTATAACCTCAGCAACCTTAAGCTGAACTGTTCTTCTAGCGTTGCCGTACTGCTCCGTGTGATCAGGTATTGGAATCAGTATCATAGGTCTACCGTAAGCCAATGCCTTAACTATTATTCCATGTCCAGCCCTAGCCACAAGGAGGTCACATGCCTTAAGGTACTGAAACTGGTTTTCAATCCAGCTGTAAACCTGAAGCCTACCCTTTTGGGCTGATGAATCCGCCATGTTCACCTCGCCTCTGGAAAGCACCGTCTGGTAAGGTTCTGGGAAGCTGCTTAGAGCCTCAATTAGCTTTTCTGCTAGATGTTTTCTCTCAACTTCAGGCCCGCTGACAGCGGCGTACACAAGCGGTTTAGCTGGGTTGAAGCCAAGTTTCCTCTTCACTTCACTCTTGTCATCAAGCTTCTCAGGCCCCGTCGAGATAAGTGGCCCAATAAGCCTAACCTTACTCCTGTAGCGTCTAGGTATAGCTAGGTTGCTTAGCGAAATGGTGTAGGGTGAAGGCAGATCTGGGATCAATATGTATCTGCTTAACGCCCAGACGCCGCCTATGAGTGTTCGAATGAAAACCCACATTATGTTTGCGGTTAGGAAGAATAATTGATCCAGTATGCTGGGCTTCCCTTCAGTTGGCCCCCTAATAATATTGACTTTAAACTGGTTCAGCATCACGACAGATGGTATGCCCAGCATCTTCGCCGCTATTATCGATGATGCTCTAGAGTCTGAGAAAACAACATCAGGCCTATACGCCTTAAGATTCCTGATCTCCCCAGCAACCTGCCTGATAAACCTGTAGAGGCCGATGAATGGACCTGGCTTCGATGCCGCTGTCTGCTTGAAGTCCACTGTTCCATCCTGCTTAACCCTGAACCCTATTGCAATTGAGATAACAGTCCTGAAACCCATCTTTCTCGCGTAGCCTACCGCATCCAGGTAGGTTGAGAAAAACAGGTCAGCTCCATTCTCAGCCAGCCTACGCGCTATCGGCTCACATCTGGTGATGTGTCCGAGGCCTATGCCGCATGGAGCCATGTAAACCTTCATCTACGATTTTTCTCCGTGAAGAGGTATCCGCTTCACCTCTCCTCTAGGGGTTTCCTCACCGAAAACAATTGCCTGAAACTTTGATATTCTCACCCCTTCAACAAGCCAGCTGTCAGGTGGAAGCCAAGCCTTAATGCAGCATTGGCTTAGAAATTCCTCAGCATCCCACTTCCACTCAACAGCAACCTGAGGCAGAAGCAAACCTTTGTTTAATCCTCTCTCAACAATCAATCCATCTCTTCCCATCTCAACTTTCTTCGGGTAGTCCATTGGGTTGCTGACCTCAATCAGCTCAGGAGGCGTAAGCACACTAACCTCAATAACAACCTTCCCCTCAAATTCATCCAGCTCCACAGGGGGGAACCTGGGGTCGCTGGTCGCAGACTCTATAGCTGAGTTAATTACGGCAGACGCCAGCGGATCTGTTGGCAGCGGATAGCCTATGCATCCTCTAAGCTCACCCCCATTCTTAAGGCTGTTCAGGGTTACGAAGACCCCGCACTTCTCCATGAGCTTCTGCTTCGTGTCCTCTGGAACCCCAATTTTCTCTCCATCCCTAAGGTAGGATTCTATTGCCTTCCTAGCAAGCCTAACGAGAAAGGTTCCATCCTCAATGTCCAAGTCAAACATTCTGCTGCCAACCCTCTTAACCTGAAGCATCAACAAGCTTCTTGGCTTTCGATAGATTCTCATAAATCTTTTTCCAGTGGCTTCCCTTCCAGTAGATCTTTTCGCAGTTAGGGTTTATGCATACCCAAAACTGCCTGTAAGCCCTATAGGTTGTTAGGGGAACCTTTCCTATAACAGAGGTTTTAGAAACAGGTTTTATAGGTGAGCCGCAGGTTGGGCACCTTGAGGTTTGAAGATTCACATCTAGGTTTAGGTTAAACCTCTTTGCGACCCTGCTAAGTCTTTCAGCTTCGCTTCCCCCCTTCACTAGGTAGGACTTAACACCTCTGGCTACAGCCAACCTGTGGAGCATAATGTCGCTCGTTAGCAGAACGCAGCCCCTAGAGTCCGCCCATGAGATCAGTTGGCTGTCAGACACATCCTTCTCGTAGTCAACATCATATCCTAGGAGTCTAAGCCACCTGGCAAGCTTACCCAGCATACCGTCTATCAGAAACTTCATCGAGAAACCTCTGTGATTAAGCCCGCTTCATCAGTAGGCTTCATTCAGTTCTTAAGTGGAATCTTGAACTAAAGGCTTCTGCATTTTTGCTTGGCTCTATCGGGGTAAATCGATGTCTCTCCGGATTCTAGCCTATTTCTCCTCATATTCTCCATAGCAGTCCTCGCATAGGAGAACGCCTTCTTTAGCCCCAAGGTTATCCGCCCATTCGCCGCATTTTTCACAGTTGCCTGAAAGCGGTTTCTCCTCTCTACGTGCCATAGGCTTACCGATACTTGATTTCTCAGTTAGGACATCGACCAGCGCTGGTGTTACATCAACAATATCCTTACTTGTGATAATCCCAATAAGCTTCTCATTTTCAACCACAGGAAGCCTTCTAACGTTCAGTTTACGCATCTTCCTAGCTGCTTCAGTGACTTCGATGTCAGGGCTAATGGTGTTGAGAGGCTTACTCATTACTTCGCTGACCTTCACCCTGCTTGGCTGCAGGTTTTTCGCCAAGACTCTCCTAACAATATCTCTCTCCGTAATTATGCCTACAGGGTTTCCTTTGCCGTCCACAACAACTACAACTCCAATATCATGTTTATCCATTGCCTTGGCAGCGTCAGCGATACTATGCCCATTCTTCACAGTGATAACTGGAACCGTCATCACGTCCTTAACCCTCAACAGCGGTCTGTACTCATGAATAGACATGGTCGTTTTCGGTAGATGTTGAATGCTAAGCCGTTTTTAAGCTTTTACCGAAGCCCTCAGGCTTGGATGCCGCCTTTGCCTGAAGGTATGAAACGCTGAAACTCTTCGAGGCTGACTTGTTTAAGTAGCTTAATCCATTCAGATGGAACTTTTTTCATCAGCTTCAAGACAATCTCCTTGGCAAGCTTACCGCTTGGGGTTTTCCCCGGAACAATCTCAACGTAGTATGGTGTTCTGCTTCTAATGGATGCTGTTGATCCACCTAAAACCTGAATTTGATCCTCCGCCCTAACAATCCCAACAGCCAGCTTCAGCGGCACGCCCCTAAAAATATTCTTGGTTCCCCTAATCATGAACATGCCCTTCGCCAAGTATTCGCCTGAGGGAGCTGACTTACTAACTTGGCTCGGCTTAACCCAAAATGCATCTGCCGACCCATGTCCACGAGCCCAAGATCCGCTGTAGGAAACAGCTGCCTGAGAAGCTTCAGCTAGAGTTTGCTCCCCAACAGTTTTACCCATACTCTTAACGACGACGAAGGGTGCTCCGTGGGCCTCGGAGTGCAGAACCACATCATGCGGCTCAGTATACTTCTTCACAAGCAACTCGTTTGTCGAGGCATCTCTGCCAACTAAAACAAGAAAGTCCTCTGAGGATCTGAACCAACGGAACTTCTCATACCACTCTTTAACCCTCCTCCTCGTAGGAGCAAGCTTCTCCTCAGCTCTCTCAAAAACCTCCTTTTCCGCACTGCTCATCTTCATCTTGGTTTTTTCGATGACTGCTTCAAGCCTAGACAACTTACTCCTCGCCTTCTTAGCCTCCTCGTAGAATCTAGCTGCCTCACGTATGGGGTGTCTTCTTAAACCCAGGGTGAAGCTAATTCCCTCGATAGACATGTTTAGCGTACCAGTCTTTCGATCGAAATTCTCCACGTAGGCTTCAGGCTTCCTGCCAAGCCTGCCTCTCTCAATGACTTCCTGAACAGCCTCAGCCCAGTCTTTACCGCAGCCTTCAGCTTCCAAGATCACTCTGAGCAGCTGCTCTATCTCCCCATGGTGGGTCGAGATCACGTTGCCAACAGCCTGATTTTCCTCAGTCTGCTTCTGAAGCTCATTAAGTTTAGCTAACTGCATCTCTTGGATTCGTCTAAGTTCCTCTAACCTTTTCCTGTAGACCTCCATCTGCCTCGAGGTCTTCGATGTGGAAGCCTTCTTGGTGAAGTATTCATCCGCAGCCTCATTGAAGGAGGGATAAAAAATAAGCTTATTACGCTTATAGATGTCTAGCTGGAAGGGAGTAACGTCAATCGCAGCGCCCTCTGCGTCAAGAACTATGCAGGGCTTAAGCTTCCCACCTGTTAGTTTTGAGGCTAGGTTTCTCATTACATTGCTTAAAGCTTCCATCTGGGCGTCAGATAACTTGTTTGCATGGGTTTCCCAATCAATGCCGGCTTGGAAAAGAATCTCCTTGGCGTAGGTTTCGCCTACGGCAACCAGTTCCTTAAGTGCTTTTAGGGCTTTCAGTTCACCTTGTTCTCTGAGCTTAACTAAATCTTCTTTCTTGGCGGTGATTAGGCTCAGCCCAGTTGAGGGAGGTTGCTTGAAAGCTTCACCTCTAAGTATGTTTCTATCACGCATCCTCGCGTATCTTGATGCGAGCATGATTTCTTCATTTTGGTCAACCACGATGAGGTTTCCTCTGGGGAATGCTTCGACAACAAGCTTGTTACATGTCTCGCCTTTAGCCACAACTATGATAACTATTCTCTCAAACTCATGTTGGTAGACATCTATGATTTTTCCTCCTGCAAGGTGCTTTCTCAGCGCCATACAGAGGTTTGCTGGTTTAGGAGGCGTCTTAAGCTGGTAAGCTGTTAGGTGGATTCTCCTTTCAGCCTCAACTATGAGGTTTAGGTCTCCCGGCCGAATTTTTATTAAGAACGTTCTCTCGTCCAGCTGGTAAATGTTATCTATATGTTTGCCAATTACTTTCTGCTTCAGTTCAAGGGTTATGGCATAGACGTCGAATGAAGACATCACCTGCTTATAACTATGCTTTTCTCTCAACAAGCCCATGTTTCATCGCTTATTTCCGTTGATCTCCCAGTCTGAATGTATCTTCCAAGAGTTATTCTATCCTAAACACGCGCATGCAAATAATACAATAGGGGGTGTGAACCAAATCCCCCGCACCATGTCTCTCTAAGCTTGTTTTCAGCCATTTTCTGGAAAACATCAAATTTTGGCAGGTAACTTTCTAAAAATTCCCTATTCATAGCGACGATATCGAGGCGTGAAGTGCCTTGAAGACCTCAAGTGTCTTCTCCATCAACTCGACATTTGTAATTCTACCGATAATCTTCCCATTCTCCGTGACAAAGAGCCTTCTTACACCTTTATCCATCATCATCTGCATAGCGTCCCCAGGGCTACGGTGGGCTTCTATGGTGAATAGAGGGGAGCTCATCAGCTTCTCTACAGGCACAGTCTTACAGTCCAGTCCGCGAGCTATACATCTTCTAATAATGTCCCGCTCGGTTACAATACCTACATATTTTCCTTTCTCCGTAACCACAACAGACCATACCTTATTCTTTATCATCAGGTTTAACGCATCAAACGCAGAGGTCTTCCCATCTGCGGTAACTATCTTCCGATCCATAGCATCCTTCACAGTCATGGTTAACGTGGACATACCATAAACCTCAAAGTGGGGTATACGCCTTATACTGAGCTATTAAACTTATATATATTAGGTTAGCTTGGATGGTTAACTTCATTTTGGAAGTTTGAACATGAATGGCCACTACGCTTAAACAACTCCTATGGTGCAACCAGCATTGTTTTGGTTCTTTGCAGCCCCTCCCTCGTCTAGGAGGTAAATGTTATCTATATGTTTGCCAATTACTTTCTGCTTCAGTTCAAGGGTTATGGCATAGATGTTGAAGCTTAACGTACCATCATTTATTTTGGCTGTTGCAGCTCCTAAACGCTTGTCTAAGAAGGGTGGGGTTAATCCTTCCACAGTCGCCTACCTGTTTAGGTTTCTGCTGGGAATAGTTGCGGCTTCAACATGTTTCGTTTTGAGGCTTAAGGGTGTGGAGGGCGGCGTAGCCGCCGCGGTCATCTATGCGGTGTCCTGCCTGATTGTTAAGTTCGTTTTCCGGTATGGGGAGACTGAGTTGAAGGGTAAGTATAAGTATGTTACTGTTGGGGTTGGGACCTACATTTTTGGGTGGGTTTTCATCTGGATTCTGCTTTACACGGTTTTCCCCTACTGATTCTTCCTTTTCTTATCTGGATTCATGTCTGCTACTACTTTCATGTAGTCAGCAAGTGTTCTGAAGTATCCTCTATCATATTCTGCGTGCAGTTTGTTTGATGAGAACCTCAGGAACTCGTTTTTCAGTTTTTTAGCGTCTTTTTGGTCAAGCCCTATTTTGCTTAGGTACAGGTACTTGTCGTTGTTTGACTTCTCTGTTAGAAGAAGCCCCTCCAAAGCCTTCAGGGTTCCTCTACCCCAATCTGAGCTACCGATGCTCTGCCTTATCGCATCCAGCTCCCTCTCCGCCTCGGTAAGCTTCCTCTCAGCAATTAGCTGAAAGAATCTGTCAGCTGAAATCTTAGGCTCCATCAGGTTTTCCCCATCTGCGTCTTTTCACCTGATCTTCTTCCGTAGCGTCCCCTACACCATTCTCACTTATCTTAAAAATTCTTTCACCCTCAGGTAGGTAGGGGCTTGAAACAAGCCTAGATATCCTAACTAACCCACTTGCCTTCCTGAGGAAAACTCTTGTGTGACTTGTGTGGGCAACTATGTGGCCGCCCACAGCCTCAACATATGACGCGAAGAATTGGTCAGGCTTAGCCATAACCTGGTTGGTCACGATTGCTGCGGCGTTGAAAGCTCTAGCCAACCTAACAAGCCTATGCAGGTGGCTGTTAAGCTTCTGCTGCCTCTCAGCAAGCATCTCCCTGCCCAGGTACTCGCTTCTGAAGTGTGAGGTTAATGAGTCAATAACTATCAGCTTTATGTTGTTTTCCTTGATGATTCTATCCGATTTCTCAAGCAGAAGTATCTGGTGGTCGCTGTTGTAGGCTTCTGAGTATATTATGTTCTGAGCAGTCTTATCCGGGTCTAGATTAAGGGACTTAGCCATCCTGAAAATCCATTCAGGCCTAAAGGTTTGTTCAGTATCAATGTATAGGGCGCCGCCCTCTAGGCCTCCTCTCTGCACAGGCAGCTGAACATTCACCGTAAGCTGATGGCACATGATACTTTTCCCAACACCATACTCTCCGTAGAACTCTGTTATGGTCTGTGTTTCAATTCCGCCTCCTAGAAGCTCATCAACGGCTTTGCTGCCTGTGGTTAGGCGTAGGATGTTTTCCCTCATCCTCATAAGTTCATCTGCACGTATAAATGTGAGCGCGATGCTGCTTCTCGCCTCATCTATCACTTTAGCAGCCTGCTTCTCCCCTACTCCAGCTACCACAAGCTCCTTGATGGTTGCTGTTGCAAGGGATTCAACAGTGTTGAATCCCATCTCCCTCAATTTCTCTGCTGTAGCTGGACCTATGCCTGGGACATCCTCAATAGACTCATACTTTTTTCTTGCATCCTCGGTCAACCATCATCATCCAGAAGTGTGTTTAGGCGATTAACCATGAATTTAAGTTTTCAACTATATAAGTTTGGAGAGGTGGGTGAAAGTGTTAGCGGAACCACTCGGCTAAGTCTGCTTCTCCACCGCAGAATCTCTTCACGTAGTTTACAGCTACCTCAGCTGCGCTGTGAAGAACCTCCCTACTTATTCCAGGTACACCGCAAGCTATCAGCAACACGTTACGTGTCCCTCCTGTGATTTTTGTTGCATCTGAATCTCTGTATGGGTAGATAGCTATCAGCTTCTCCCCATCTGAAACAACAACCTCAACTCCTTGAAGCTTCCTTGGTTGAGGCATACCGATTCCCAGAAAGCTTTCATTCTTGCCTGCGAACCTCATAACGAGGTCTCCGGCAAGCGTGTCCTCATCGAAGGCTGCTAGAGCAACCTCTGTCTTGATTGAAGCAAGGTTGTAGGCGTCTACAAGACTGTTGATTGACGGAATTGTTTTTCCAGCAAGAATCCTGCGTATTAGTGCTTCAGCCGCGGGACGAATCTTGGTTGGGTCAACGCCAACCCTCCAGAAGAAGTCTCTGTACAACCTGAAAATTTGCACGTCCTTCAATGAGTCTAAGCTGTATTTTCCTTTAACCTCATCTAGAATTTGATCCTTGAACTTCTTGAACTCAAGGCTTTCCTCCTCAGCCTTCACACCTCTGATTCTCGTTACCAAGACCTCAAGCTCAGGGAACTTCACTCTAAGTTCCCTGTTGAAAACAAGATTCATAGCAAACCTTTATTGAGTTGAGCTTTATCTGTTTAAGCTTTAGCCTATTTCTAGGTTAAAACCTCTAAGACCTCGCTGACCTTGAAGCATAGGGTTTCACCTTCATGGTAGAGGGTGCCTCTTGCCCTAAACCTCACATTCTTTTTGATTAGGTTCGGCGGTCCATTGAAATCCTGCGGGGTTATCCTAGCTCTCCACCTACTGTTTATCCATGCAACCGCTTTCCCAGGGTAGACCTTCTCCACATCAACCTCGTACGTGTTGTTTCCCGTCCCTTCTCTGTCCTTCACCATGCTAGCCATGGCTGTAACTCTATCCCAACCCAGCTTAGCTATCATGCCCGAACCAGCAAGCTTGTCTATGGCAGCCCTGACAACCTCAGGATTCACTTCCCCCTCAGCTGCAAACTCCTTAACCAAATCCTCGATCATAACCTCTTTAGCTCCCATCTTCATTATCTTCATCCAAACCTTTCTCGCAGCCCTATCTACCTCAGCTGACCTCCATGTTTTCGCTTCAGCCTCAACAAGGCTGTTTTTCTGCCTCGGAGCCTCAGCCTCCCTCTCAGCTTCGTCTATTTCCCGCTGGGACATAGGCTTAGGCTCAGGCCTTGAACCCAGCCTCATAACTGGGTTCAGCTGCTGGTTTAGGCTTTTGATTAGACGCCTCATTCTTTCAACTTTTTTTCCGCTTGCGTGGAGGTAGGCCATGTCCACCGTGTTTTTAGCAGCAAGTATCAAAGCTCTACCTAACTTCCTCCTTCCAGTTCTACCTTTCCTCTGTATGTACCTAATCTCGCTGGGTATGGGTTCATAGAATATAACTAGGTCTACAGTAGGAATGTCCAAGCCCTCTTCAGCTATACTTGTTGCGACGAGAACGTTGATTCCCCCTCCTCTAAACTCATCTAGAATTCTGGCTTGGTCCTCCTGAGATAGGCCTAGGTCCTCAGCCCTAGAGGCTTGACCAACAAACCTCTCCACACTTAAACCTAGGCTTCTAAGCTTGGAAACAACGTAGGCTGCTGTATCTCTGTACTGTGTGAAAACAAGAATCTTGGAGGATGGGCTTCCCTTAAGCTGGGCATTAACCTCATCTTTAAGAATAGGCACCTTGGGTGGTTCCACATCTACACATTGATTCAGAAGAAGCTTTATCCGCTCATACTCCGGGTCGCCTACTATGTTTCTGTAGCTTCTCTTAGCTGAGCTTTGGCCTTCAACCCTATCTAGGAAGAGCTTCAGGGTTTGTGCTCCTTGGCTTTCAAGCAGCTCCAAAGCGTGGTATATTGTTAGAGCGGAGGACTGCATCACAACGGCTTGGTAAAGCGGCCCCCTAGCCTCCCTCTCAGTTTTGTTCAGGATTTCCCTTAACCTTTCCCCAAGCTCAAGTAGATCTCTTCTTCCGAAATACCCAGGCTTCTTATGGATCAGTCTATGTTCAGAAAGCCAACTGAGCCTTCTAAGCAACATTCCCCTAAACTTCTTCCCAATCTCAACATAGGCTTCAGGAAGCTCAACCTGCCTCCAACCCACCTGAACCTGATGGAAGTAAGGTGCTACGTCAACATCTTCCTCTGAACGGAACTCAATCTGCTCAATGAATAAGGCTCTGCACAACTCATCTATCTTATCTCTCTCTGCTCCTGGGCTTGCAGTCATCCCCAATATGGTCGGCCAACCTGACTGCTCCATGTACTTACTCGCCACATAGGTGTAGGCATAGTCCTTTCTAGCTCTGTGGCACTCATCGAAAACTAGTAGGCTGAAGTTTCCAAGCGAAACCCTCCCTTCCTCTAGGTCGTTCTCAACAACCTGAGGCGTAGCGAAAACAAGCCTAGCAGTGCTTTGCCAAACCTCTCGCCTCCGCTCTGGAGGCGTCTTACCGGTTAAAACAGCTACGTCAGCATCTCTGAGCTTCAGCGTTGACATGAAGACTTCTCTATGCTGCAGAACCAGCGGCCTAGTGGGAGCCATAACCAAAACTCTCATCTGGCTGAAGTTGTAGAGGAAGTGGGCTGCGGTAAGCGCTGAGATAACTGTTTTGCCGAGTGCTGTTGGCAGAACCAGAAGTGTATTTTTCTTACATGCCTTACTCGAAATTTCTTGCTGGTAAAGTCTTTCCTCAATACTGTTGGGTTTCACCAGCGGCTCTGCAGCAAACGCTTGGGGCTTCACTCTAGACATCTCCAACCATTTCTGCTAAGGCTTAGCCTAACTTCACGGGGCTGCGCGGAACCAACCGTCAAAATATGGGGGGCACCAATAGAAACTATGTTTATGCACACAAAAACTTTACTTGACAAGGTGTTATGGTTGAGGCTGAAAGGTAGACAACACTTTTAGGTTGAGCCGCATCAATTATGTTTGTATTACGGTTTGGTGAAGTTTATGTCTGAGTTAGCTATGTGGGCTGAGAAATATCGGCCTAGAACACTTGGCGAGATTAGGAACCAAACTGAGATTGTTAGAAGACTTAAGAAGTTTGTTGAAACCAAGTCTATGCCTCACTGCCTTTTCAGCGGTCCTCCAGGGACAGGTAAGACTACGGCTGCGCTTTGCCTAGCCAAAGACCTCTTCGGCGAGAGGTACATGGATGTGTTCATGGAGCTTAACGCAAGTGACGCCAGGGGAATCGACGTTGTTAGAACAACTGTGAAAGAGTTTGCTAGGATGGCGACAATAAGCGGCGCGCCGTTCAAGATCATTGTCCTAGATGAGGCTGACAACATGACTGCTGAGGCTCAGCATGCGCTTCGCAGAACCATGGAGAGGTACACTGAAACGTGCAGGTTCATTTTAAGCTGTAACTATTCAGGGCGAATTATTGAGCCGATTCAGTCAAGATGTGCCCTATTCAGGTTTACGCCTCTTGGTGAGGAGGATACGGCTGACTACCTACGCTACATAGCGAAGAAGGAGGATGTGAAGTTCACTGCGGAAGGTGTTAAGGCGGTGGTTGAGGTTGCTGAAGGCGACTTGAGAAGAGCCATAAACATGTTGGAGGCAGCATCCTCGTTGAATAAGACTTTGGATGAAAAGTCTGTGTATCTGGTTGTTGGTAAGGCTAAAACTGGAGACGTAAGGGAGATGCTTGAGCTAGCCTTCAAGGGCAACTTCGTCAATGCTCGTGAGAAGCTTAGGTTCATGCTTGTCGAGTACGGCCTATCAGGCTCAGACATTATCAAGCAGGTTCACTCAGAAATATTCAGGATGGAGCTGCCTGAAAAGATGAGGGTTACGCTGGCGGACACTGTTGGAGAGATAGACTACAGGCTCTCGCAGGGAACAGATGAAGAGGTTCAGCTCAGCACCCTACTGGCAAAGCTTGCTTTAGTCGCTAAGGCTTGAAGGTGCCGGGACAAGCTTGTCCACCCCTTGGGTTTTTAAGCATAGACCTAAAAGCCTAGCTGAGGTTGCGGGAAACAAGGATTCTATTCAAACGCTTCTGAACTGGGTTAAGTCTTGGTGGCGGAAGACGCCCTCCAAGAGAGGTATTCTGATTCACGGTCCACCTGGAGTTGGTAAAACAGTTACTGTTGAAGCTCTTGCCGGAGACCTGAAACTGGATCTGGTTGAAGTTAACGCAAGCGACAAAAGAACGGGAGACGCTCTTAGAAAGGTGGCTGGTGCAGCTGCAACCCAAGCAGGCCTTTTTGGCGATAGAAGAATAATTCTCCTAGATGAGGTTGACGGGATAAACCTAAGCGAAGACGTAGGAGCTGTAGACGGCATTGTGGATGTTCTGAAGGCTGCTCAGTGCCCGGTTGTGCTGACAGCGAACAACCCATGGGATCCTAAGCTTAGATCTATCAGAGACCACTGCACAATGCTTGGCTACAAGCGTCTAGGTGTCAGAGACTCTATGCCTTACCTAAAGAACCTATGCGTTAAGGAAGGCCTAGAGGTTGATGAAGATGCTTTAAGGTTTATCTTCGACAGGAACAAGGGCGATATGAGGTCGATAATAAACGATCTTGAGAGCTTAGCGGCTGGATGGAAGAAGATAGGCCTCAGCGATGTTGGGTGGCTTTCCCAGAGAGATAGGAAGGATCAGATATTCGAGGTGCTTGGAAGAATCTTCAGGGCTAAGAGCTGCATCTCAGCTAGAAGGGCTATGGATTCAGCTGATGTTGACTACAACATGCTTTTCGAGTGGATCTACGAGAATTTGCCTCAGCAGCTAAGCCACCCTGAAGATTTAGCTAACGCGATGGAGAACCTGGCTAAGGCGGATCTATACCTAAGCTGGGTTAAGAGGAAGCAGAGGTGGGACCTGCTTCCCTACGCATTAGACCTCATGACAGCCGGCGTTGCCATGTCAAGGGAGAAAACTAAGCCATCCTTCGTGCTGTTCAAGTTCCCCCAAAGGATACTCGCGCTTTCTAAAACAAAGAAGGTTAGAGCTCTACGGCAAAGCCTAGGCAGAAGCATAGGCGCAAAATGCCATACATCCTCAGCTACAGCCATAAAGGAGATAGTTCCCCACCTGAGGTTCATATCCCAAAACAACCCGGATAGAGCAGCTCAACTATCAAAGTGGCTTAACCTAGACGAGGAGACGGCGAGCCTCCTCGCCGGAAGCAAAGTTGAAGCTGAGAAGAAACCTAAAACTCGTAAACGCTTGAAGTAAAATTCTTCCTCAGCAGATTCCTCAGCATCAATGCAGCTTCCCTGACCGAGTACACCCTTACACCCATAGCCTCAAGCTTCCTCATGACAGAGCTTTCAGACCTATCGATAGAGGAGGTTAAAAGAAGAGGTTTACCGTACTTCCTCATTAAGGCTGAAAGCTCCCCTATCTGCTTCGTTTCCTCCAAGTTGCTTTCCACACCATAGTACTGCTTGAAATGAATGGCGTCAGTTAAGTCGTGGATGACCACGCCGTCAAAATTCCTGTCACTCATCAACGCTTCAGCAACATCATAAGCCTTCTTCAGGTCTAGAGGCCAAGTTGCGCCAATATCTATTGGGTTCCTAACTGAAACTCTAAGCTCAGGAAGAAGCTCCCTAAGCTTCCTTGAAAGTCCCTCAGGAGGTTCTGGGACGCTTAAGCCTTCCTCTGAAATCACATCTGTCAGCATGACGCCGTAGCCTCCGCCAACAGTTATAATGCCGATGCTGCTTCCCCTAAGCCTAGGAAGCTCTATGAGAGCGGTGGCTGTAACCAGCATCTCCCTGTCTGTGTAGGTCTGTATGGCACCGCTTTGCCTGAAAACAGCCCTGTAAAGGCTATTAGCGCCGCTTAGGGCAGCTGTGTGCGAGGAAGCTGCTCTGCCGCCTGCCTCAGTTCTGCCGCCCTTCAAGACAACTAGAGGCTTCTTACCTGAAAGGCTCCTAGCAACATCGATGAATCTTCTGCCGTCCCTAAGCTGCTCCACATAAAGCATTATTGCCTCAACAGAATCATCGTCGCCAAGGAACTCTAGGAAGTCTATGCAGGTTAGGTCGCATTCGTTCCCTGTTGAAACAAACTTCCCGAAATGCAGGTTTCTGCTGCTTCCCCAGATAGTTAAGCCCTGTCCTATGTAGCCGCTTTGGCTGATGAAGGCGATTGGGCTTGGCTTGATGAAGCGGCTTGGTATAGAAGTAATGTTTAGGTTGCGTGAAGCATTAAATAGGCTGTTGCAATTAGGCCCTACAACCCTAACACCATTACTTCTCGCCGCTTCACCAATTCTGCTCTGAAGCTTAACTCCGTCAGCACCCACCTCGCTGAATCCTGATGTCACCACCACAGCTGCCTTAACCCCAGCAGCGCCGCATTCCTCAATCACGCTCTGCACGGATTGAAGAGGAGTCGTAATAAGCGCGAGGTCAACATTGCTTGGCGTGGAGGAAATGTTCGGGTAGACTTCAAGCCCAAACAATTTTCTCGATCTAGGGTTAACAAGGTATATCTTGCCCTTGAAGCCGCTTTCAACGGCATTTCTAGCAGTCATGTAGCCCCATGTCATTGGGCGTTCTGAGGCGCCTACCACAGCTATGCTTTCTGGATTAAAGAATAGGTTAAGCTCATCCAACATTTTGTGTAACCAAACCGATTTACTGGAATGCGGTTAAACTATTAAAATCATTAACGCTCAGCAGAAGATAAACCGTTTCCACAATCATTCTCCATCTATCAAGATTCAGCAGCATGCTTCACTATGTGCGTGACCTCAGGAATTATCAGTGAGCCTACAGCTTTCCTCACAGCGTCTGGTGAGCCTGGTAGACAGAAAATGGCTTTTCCTCTTGAAACTCCTGCAGTCGCCCTTGTCATGATGGCTGAGGACCCTATCTCCCTGTAGCTTAATGTTCTGAGGAGCTCACCGAAGCCTGGAAGCTCCTTCTCCATAAGCGGCTTAACAACCTCAATAGTCAGATCTTTCCCAGAAACCCCTGTTCCCCCTGTTATGATTATTGAGTTTAACTCCTTTATTGAAAGTGCGTCGACTATGGTTTGCCTAATCATTTTCTCATCGTCTGGAATAAGCTTCCTGCCGTAGACTGCGTGTCCAGCGTTTTCAAGCATTTCCGTCACTAGGTCTCCTGAAGTGTCCTTAACCTTCCTACCGGACTTCTGTTCATGGTATTTTGAGGTGCTGCATGTTACAACCAAGACTTTAACGCTTGAAGGTGCTTCAGCCTTATGTTTGGTTGATGTCTCACTCATTTTCAGACGCCTTCAGCTTACTTTTCACACATATTTCCTCAATACGGGTTTCCGGGTACTGCCCAAACTCATCTTTCTCATACTTCTTAACCATGTCCCAAACTGTAAGCAGATATGTTGCAGCTGCAACTAAAGCCTCCATTTCAACACCTGTTCTCGCTGTTGTCTTAACATGAGCCTCAACCTTAACGGTGCTTCCATCCAACCTGCCTCTAACGTCTATGCTCGTTATCGGGATCGGGTGGCAGAATGGAATAATCTCACTTGTCTTCTTCACAGCTAGGGCTGCTGCAACCTCAGCTGCTGCAAGTGGATCTCCCTTCTCAACCTTTCCCTCCGCGATCAAGCTGGCTGTTTCTGGCTTAAGCCTGATTCTTCCAGCTGCAACAGCCTCCCGGTAAACCTCCTTCTTCTCTGTGATGTCAACCATCCTAAATCTTCTTTCTTCACCCAAACTAACCAGCCCTGGGAAGTTTCCTCCTAAACACCTCGAGAGATGACTCCAACATTTTACCTGTTGCTACTGCTGATGCTGAAGTTAAACCTATCATTGTTGTCTTACCTCTAACCCCCTTACCCACCTTCTTAGTTGACAGTACCCCTATGGTGCCGAGCCCTTTAACATACTTCCAAACTTGGGTGTGTGTTCTAGGCTTTTCGCCATACTCCTCGCAAACAACCCCATAGGCTTTCTCAACCTCACCCATGGTGGCGTATGCCACGTCTAAATGTGTCAGCGCTCTTGAAACCCCGAGTAGAAGAAGCTTCTCATGAAGAGACAGAGCCTTAACATAGTCCTCCCTGAAGGCTGGGTATATGCTTCCCACAGCCATCCTAACATGTTCAGGCGAAACCTCGCTTGAAACATCTACGTCAGCGTACTTACCTGCCCTCCAGAGGAGCTCAATAGCGTATCTTGCGTCGCCTTTCGCTGAAGCAACATCAGATACGAACTCAACTGTCTCTCTTGAGACAGCGCCGTCCCTGAAGGCAAGCTTCACTCTGTCTTCAAGTATTGTTTTAAGGTGGGTTGAGCTGTAGCCCTCAAGCTGTATCAGGTTCTGCTGTAGTGTGCTAAGCGTGCTTGGGTCAAGTTTGTGGAGGAACTCAGGCTCCCTGAGGATGCAGATTAGGGACAGCCGTATAGGTGCGCTGAACCTTGTTTCCTGAATTCTAGTTAAGTTGTAGATAGGCGTAGGCCCCTCACTGCCTATAAGGCTTTCAAGCTCATCCAACGCCAACACAAGGTAGATGTTTTCACGGTCAAGCGTGTCCATAAGCTTCTCGAGAAGCTCCTCTGAGGAGTAGCCTCTCTGAGGAAAACTGGCCTTAAGAGCACCTAGAATCCTTTTTAGGACTAGGAAAAGGCTTCCTCTACACTCCCTGCAGTTCACGTGAACGTAACTCATATGTATTTTCCGGGTCCTAGCAACCTTCATTAGGTCTAGGCCGAAGTGTTGGGCGAGAATGGTTTTGCCTACGCCTACGCTTCCAGTTATCAAAACCTTTTGGCCCATCGACCCAGGTCTCTCAAGGGTTGACCTGAATATTTGGGATAGAAACCTAAGCTGCTTCTCCCTATGCGGAAGCTTGGTTGGGATGTAGTCTATGGATAAGGGAGCCTCATCCTTGAAGACAGTTGGCTTCGCTAAGCCTTCTCTGATGAATCTGCTTCCCCGACTCAACAATCCTCAAACTAATGTGTGGAGCCGGAGAATTTATCGGTTATGCTCTGGTAACCGATGGACTAAGCGCAAACGACAAATAGCCTTAAGCACTTTACGTTTCCTTGAAGAAACATGCTTGGAGGAAACAACTGTTGCCTAAAAGTAAGCTGCTGATCCTGAAGCTAGGCGGCTCAGCCATAACTGATAAGAAAAGGAGATATGTGGCGAGGGAAGACGTCATCAACAGCGTCAGCAAGGAGCTTTCCAAGATTGATGTTAAAACTGTTCTCATACATGGCGGCGGATCTTTTGCTCATCCAATTGTTAAGGACCATGGTATACACTTGGGCTATAGACGCCCACGGCAGCTGCCAGCCTTGGCTGAAACCAAGTTTAGGCTTGTTCAGCTTAACCAGATAATTATGAAGGCGCTAAGCCGACATGGTGTTTCATCAGTCCCCTTCATGCCCTCAAGCTTCATGGTTGCTAGGGGCGGCAGAATCCTCAGGGCTGAGCTGAAGCCCATTAAGAGTTTTCTTAAACTTGGAGTTACCCCTGTGCTTTTTGGCGACGTGGTTGCTGATGTTGAGATGGGTTTCTCAGTTGTTTCAGGGGATCAGCTTGCTGTTTTTCTGGCTGGTAAGCTAGGCGCAGGGAAGGTTATTTTCGGCTGCGATGTTGACGGTGTCTACATAGGCGACCCTAAGAAGCATCCTGAGGCGAAGCTTGTTCCAGTGATAACGCCTTCAACATTAGGCGACATTATGAGAAGTGTTGAGGAGCCTACTGCCCCAGATGTAACTCACGGCATGCTAGGCAAGCTTAAGGAAAGCGTGGATCTAGTCAGGTCAGGGGTTGAGGTCGTCATAATGAACCTTCAGAAGCCTGAGCTGCTGCCCCGCATCCTGAGAGGTGAACCTGTAGGCTGCACTAGGTTTATTCCTAAAGGCTTTAGGTAAGCTATTTATTCTGTTGTCTGTAAACCTATGTTCCAGTAGGGGAAAAATGAGCTTATGTCAACAATAGACTATCTTCTGAGGCTTGGGCAGAAGGTTGATCCAACTATACATGAGTACTTGAGCAAAGGTGCCCACAGCGACTTTCTCCCTGTGGCTTTCTATCAGGTTGACACTGGAGGTAAGAGGGTTAGGTCAGCCTTAGCCATGGTTTGCTGTGAGGCTGTTGGAGGTAGAGTTGAGCAGGCTTTGGTTCCAGCGGCCTTGGTTGAGCTTATCCACAACTACTCTCTCATAATGGATGACATTATTGATTATGGATTTGTTAGAAGAGGGCTGCAGACAGTTAGGGCTAAGTACAGTGACGCTATGGCTATTCTCGCCATGGCTTTCTACAGGGAGGTTCTTGACGAGATGGTTGATGACTGCCCTAAACCAGATAGGATGAGGGCTCTTCTAATCGAAACTATAAAGATGATGGTTGAAGGCGAGAGGCTTGACGTTCTTTTCGAGCAGGCTGGACGAAGAGAAAACTACATAGTTAGCCAAAGGTACCGGGATGTTTCTTGGCAGCTGTACTTCAACATGATTGAGAAGAAAACCTCAGCTCTATTCAGGGCATCATGCGTCGCAGGATGCATCGCCGCTGATGCGTCTGAAAGTCATGTTGAAGCGCTGTCTGAGTATGGCAGGAAGATAGGTCTTTCATTTCAGGTTTCAGATGACTACCTAGACATCTTCGGCGAGAAGACTGGCAAGGAGAGGGGGAAGGATATAATCCAGCATAAGCTTGGAAACGCCGTTCTTCTCTCAGCCTTCGACGAGATGGCTGCGAAAGACAGGGCGAAGGTGCTTAAAGGTCTTAGAAGCAGCATCGTTAGGAAAGGCGATGTTACCAGGGTTCTTAGGCTTATCGAGAAGACGGATGCTCAGGCTCGTACGAGGAAGCTTGCTCAAAGCTTCGCTGACGAAGCTAAGGAGAAGCTTGGGATTCTAAAGGAGTCTGAGGCTAAGAAGGCTTTGATTGAACTCGCTGACTTCATTGTGAAACGTTCCTACTAGAGGCTTTTAGAGAAGCTTCAGCTTCCCCGTTACCTTATCGATCTCCCCACTTCTCGATGGGCCTATGGCTAAAGCTGTTGCTGTGTTCGGCGGAAGCTCGGTTAGTCCTCTATCGACAATTAGGGCTGAGGGAAGCCTAAGCTTCTTCGCTTCGCCCTCAAGATCCTTAAGCTCCTGAAGCGAATTCACCTTCAAAACAACCTTCTTGGCTCCTTCTCTTCTCCAAGCCTTCGAGGCTGACAGGCTTTTCCTCCTAGCGGCCTCTGAAGCTTCAACACAGGCATGGCAGCACTGGCTTACCAGCTTCCCAGTACTCATCTCAATATCGGCTCTAACCACTATGGCCATCTTATACCTGAACGGCTCCTCCAAACCAAGTCAACCATCCTGAAGGGTTATGCGTCTAGATGTATTGTTTCTGCTCATCGCGAATTAAGTTTTTCACCTATGCTTTGAAGTCCTCCTCTACTTAAAATTAAGATGTAATTGGTTTCACCTAAATAAAATCCCTGTAGCTCAGAGGCTTAAACAGGTCATGTAGGATAACCCCGCATAGGACTAGGTCCCTATCAACCTTCGCGTTGTAAACCCTTCCAACAATGTCTATCAGGCTGAGCGCTATCTCGCATGTTGAAGCCACATGTTCCACCAAGCCGCCTTGATAGTTGTGGTGGTGCGATAGGCCTGCAGGAGCCCTATCGATTGGTATCGTCAGATGAGCTTTCAATGAAACTGAGAAAAATCGTTGACTAACATGAGATAGCGGGGATAGCGCCAGTGCTTTCTTTGCAGGAGGAGGTTGCCTTGGCCCTATTAATCGGCGTGCGTGTAAGGGCAGAGCAATAGTGATAAATCATAATTTAGCCAACGAAGCATCTATATTGATATTCATCTTTTAGGGATTGTAAGCCTCATGGGTGATGCTGTCTATTGCGATCCCGACGAAAGAGACTGAGAACATGCCATTAAAGCATTTCACTACAGATTTGGAAAGGGGTTTAAGTTTAGAAGAAGTTCAGAAAAGGATAAGTGAATATGGGTACAACGAAGTCCCCGAAAGAAGAGTAAGCCCAATTACTAGGTTCGTCAAGAAATTCTGGGGCATAACGCCTTGGATGCTGGAAATAACAATAGTCCTAGAATGGCTTATAGAAAAATATCTAGAAGCATACATAGTATTTGGCCTTCTAATTTTTAATGCTATCGTGAGCTTCATTCAGGAAGAGAAGGCAAACATCGCCCTCAACCTCCTTAAGCAAAGCCTGAAAATTAACGCACGTGTAAAGAGAGATGGAAAATGGACGATAATCCCTGCAAGGGAGCTCGTACCTGGAGATGTTGTAAGATTAAGAGCAGGTGATTTTGTTCCTGGTGACGTTAAAGTTGTGGAAGGAAGCGTGGAAGTAGATCAATCATCTCTCACAGGAGAGTCACTCACCGTTGAAAAGAAAATTAACGGCGTTCTCTTTTCAGGGTCCACAGTTAAGAGAGGAGAGATCACGGGAATTGTTGCCTCAACAGGCACAAAAACTTACTTTGGACGGACTGTGGAACTGGTCCAGATGGCGAAGCCCAAGTTACATATGGAAGAAGTGATTTCTAAGGTTGTAAGATGGCTCCTTATAATGGTAGGAGTCACGCTTTCAATCGGGCTTGCCTTAACAATATTGAAAGGTATGAATCTCATTGAAATACTTCCTTTAGCAGCTATTCTTCTAGTGTCAGCAATACCAGTTGCATTGCCAACTATGTTCACCATAACCATGGCTCTTGGTTCTTTGGAACTATCAAAGAAAGGAGCATTAGTTACTAGATTGGATGCCGCCGAGGACGCAGCTACGATGGATGTGGTCTGCGTAGACAAAACTGGCACAATGACTATGAACAAGCTCTCCATTACAGACATAATAGCCGTAGGAGAATACGAGAAGGGAGACGTAATATTATATGGTGCTCTAGCTTCGCAAGAGGCAAACCAAGATCCCATAGATTTAGCCTTCTTATCAGCAACAAAGGTTATGCAAATTTCATTAAATGGTTATGTGCAGAAAAAATTTATTCCATTTGATCCTTCCACCAGAAGAACAGAAGCTACGATAGAAAAAGAGAGGCAGCAATTTTTAGTATTGAAGGGCGCAGTTAGAGCTCTATTCGATTTATGTAAAAATAGTCAAGAAGAATTGGAAAGGGTGGCTAAAGACGTTGAAAGTTTATCAGCTAAAGGTTACAGAGTTATAGCCGTTGCCAAAGAAACGACAACGAACGAGATCAAGCTGGTAGGCGTAGCGGCTCTTTATGATAGACCTAGGCCGGATTCTCCAACGCTAGTAGACGAGCTAAAAGATCTCGGTATTTCTGTAAAAATGTTGACTGGCGATGCTCTGCCAATAGCTAAAGAAATTGCGGGGCAAGTCGGTTTGAGCGATAATATAACTAGAATATCGGATCTAAAAGAGAGTATGAAGACAGATAAAAATTTACAGATTATAGAGGAGAGCGACGTTTTCGCCGAAATCTATCCAGAAGATAAGTACCTAATTGTTAAAAGTCTCCAGAAAACTGGACATGTGGTTGGCATGACTGGTGATGGTGTTAATGATGCCCCAGCCTTAAGACAAGCTGAAGTTGGAATAGCTGTAAGCAACGCAACTGATGTAGCAAAAAAGTCATCAAGTGTTGTTCTTACTGCTGAAGGGCTGGAAGGCATAGTGGATTTAGTCAAAACTGGAAGAATGATATACCAGAGAATACTTACATGGATAATGAATAAAATAATCAGAACTTTCAAAAGAGTACTTTTCATAGTTTTAGCCTTTATCCTCACAGGACAATACGTGGTATCCACATTTAACATGATACTCCTCTTATTCTTGAGCGACTACGTTACCTTATCAATTTCAACGGATAATGTCAGGTATTCGAGGAAGCCTGAAAGTTGGAACATAACAGGACTGGTTAAAGTAGGAGTTTTTTACGGCATTTTAATAGTAGCTGAGTCGATGCTCATACTTTACATCGGTCTCTCATATTTCGGATTATATAATAGGATTGATCAGTTACATACATTTGTCTTCAATTGGCTTACTTTTTCAGGGTATTTCACCGTGTTAACAGTTAGGGAACGAAAGCATTTTTGGGAATCTAAGCCAAGTAGACTCCTTATTCTGTCTATTGTAGTTAACTCTGCGATTGTGGTGTTATTTTCGATTTTTGGGATACCTGGACTCGCTTCAATAACTGCCATCGAACTTTTGTCAGTTCTTGCTTATTCATTCGCCACTTGCCTTCTAGTGAATGATTTTATTAAAGTTTTATTGACGAAAAGGTTTGGGGCAATCTCATAGAGTTATACTTCTCGTTCTATTTTGCGGGGGTTAGTTTTTTCCGTCATTAGATTTTGTAATCATTGGTATCACATCAATAATTTTTGGAATAGGATTATTTGTCTATGGAACTAAAAGATTTCTTTATTATAAGGAAAAATAAATAAGAGATAACCAAACCCTGCGCCTTAGTTACTCCCGCTAGTTATCGCTTACCAGTAGGTATTCTGCACCTAAAGTTAAAATATTTGTTTAGGTAGAGCTTTGAGGTGGAAAGTTTGTTGGCAGCATCTTCAACTATTTGACTTCTGCTTATGGGATGTTTGAGATGGGTTCAGAGGCTCCGGCGAAAGTTGCTATGGTTGAGATAAGTGTTTTAGCCCATGCCACAGAGGATCTGGGGAAGGTTGAAAGAGCGGCTATGAATGTGGCTCCGAAGGATCTTCAAAGCCAAATTTCTTTCAGTAGGCAGTATCTTAAGGGACACCACGGAAACCCCATAGCGGCAATCAAGGCGAAGATGAGGGATGAGGGTTTAGTGAACGCCGTGTTCAGCAATCTGGCTCTTAGACTGGATGAGGCGGATAAGCAACGTATTTCGCTTGAGTTTGATAGGTATGTTGATGAGTCTGGAACGCTTTACCTGAGGCTTGATAAGCAGAAAGCCTACATGGAGATTTTTAAGCTTAAACAGGAGGACCCCATAAAGATAATGTTGAAGCTTGCAGCCAAGCATGGCGTGATCCAAGATTTAAACGAAGCCTACAGGAGCCTAGGTCTTCTCAAATGAGGCGTTTCACAGACCTTTACTTGAAGCCTCCTCCTAACGGGGAGGTTCAGCTGCAGATGGCTAGGCTGGCAGGTCAACTGGGTTACTCAACGGTGGCAGTTGACTTCCCCCCTGAAGCGTCTGTCGCCGAGATCGATAAGGTTAGGGCTAACTTCACAGGTGTAGGTCTCGATGTGGCTACTAGGGTTAGTATTACGCCTAGAAGCCGCAGGCAGCTTCTTGAAAGTCTTAGGCTGCTGAGGGGGAGGTTTGAGGTTGTGGCTGTAAACTGTGTGGCTGCGGAGGCTGTTAATGTTGCTGCACGCGACGGCAGGGTGGACATAATATCCTTCCGTCCTCATCACCCTCATGTGGGCTTTAGGCAGTCAACCGCGAATATTTGTAATGCGGCTCTCGAAATAGTTTTATCCTGGATTGTGGGCGCCCCAGCCTCACTTAGGGGTAGGGTTATAGGCGGCGTTGCGCGCCACATATCGGTTGCCAGAAGCAGCCGCGTTCCAGTTCTCGTTTCAAGCGGCGCTGAAAACCCCTTCATGCTTAGAGCCCCTAGAGATATGGCTGCTGTAGCCGCCTCAGTTCTAGGCGTAGATGTGGATGAAGCCTTAGACTTCACTTCAACGGTTCCAAACTCCATTGTTGATAGGAACAGGGCTAGGATGAAGCCTCAATACATAGGCAACGGCGTTCGGGTTGTTGGAGGTTAGGAAACTGGTTCGTAGAAGCAGAAGAAGATACCTGCTTGTTAAGCTTTTAAGCGGAAAGACCCATTCAAGGGACAGTTTTCAATCAGCCGTGAGAAACTCAGTGCAGGGTTTGTTCGGCGAATCCGGGCTGGCTGAAGTGAACCCTAAGGTTGTGGTTTACAGGGAGCGTAAGCAAGAAGCGGTTGTCAGGTGTCCCCTAAAGAGCGTTGAGCGGCTGAGAGCCGCAGTTGCCTTCATAACTGAGATTGAAGGTGAACAGACCTCAGCGTTTGTCCTGAAAACCAGTGGGACAATAAAGGGCATAAAAATTTAGAGGGCACATCCTAAAAACCATGTTTTATCCACCATTAAGGAACATAGCCAAGCCGTAGAGCGCAACGGTTTCTGTCTTAGGTGTTAAAGAGCTAAAGGTAGACATGAAACGCAAACCATACAGAATGGGCCGGCATCTTGTAGGATTCAAAGAACTTAAACGCTTGGTGAAAAGCAAAAGTTGGCTAAAAATCGCATAGTTTAGGTGATATGAAATGCATCGTCATGCATGGGGTCTTAACATACATTTTCTTTTCATTTGGTTTATCGGTTCTTGGTTCGATGGCTAGTGCGTTTCTTTTCTCGTTTCTCTTTCTCCATCAAGCCGCTTAGCATCTGAGTTACAAAACCGCTGAAGCTCGTTATACCCCATCTTCAAATGCTCTGTCCTTCTTCTCCGCCATTCCTCCATGAAGTAGTCATAGACCTCATCTCTCACCGTGATGGATTTCCATCCCTTCCTAGGCAATATCGACGCGCTCTCCCATCTGAGACATTTAACCTGTTCCGTGCAAGTCTCCAATATAAAGTTGGCATGCTAACTATTCTGATACTTAAGCTTTACGCGTGTGCGTACTTAGGCTTCATGCCGCCTGAACTATGAAGCTTTCCTAAGTGCAAGAGCCAAAATCAAGCCGACAACAGCTACAGCTCCTGACAGCATGAATGCGGGGATGAATGATCCCGACATATCCTTAACATAACCTGCGACATACGGTCCAGTTGCTTGACCTACTCCAAAGAAAGTTGTAGTTATGAACCCCAGCGCAGCTGGAGCTAACCTAGGCCCAACATAGTCCCCAGCCGCAGCAGCCATTATGGTGGGTATTGCCCAAGCAGCAACTCCGAATAGGATGGCCGAGAGATACAGCCAAAACATATTCGTGGTGTCTGTAAATGTGAAGAACGATAGAGCTAAAACTAGGTAAACCGCTGCCAAACCATATTTTCTACCAGCAAAATCTGAGAACCCACCCCAGATAAGGCCGCTGAAGATGCTTAGGAAGCCAGCTAAAGTCCACAGTAGGCCTGAACCCGCAGCTGTGAGTCCAACCTCCTTCACCAGATATGCTGCAAAGAAGGTTGCGTAGACTATGTAGGTGAAGCCATACATGAAGTACACTAGCCCGAGATGCATCAAAGCAGGATTTCTATAAACTAGGCTCCACCTGAGAGAAGACTCTGATTCACCTTCATCGACGCTCTGAATCGGTTTTGCGGTGCTTGAACCTATCTGTGAAAGCCCCTTCTCCTCAGGTCTATTCCTAATTAGTATGTAGCATAACAAACTAATAGCCAGAGCTGCAATTCCGAGGCAGTACCATGAGTACCGCCAACCAAGAGAGCCGAATGACAGCAAAATATTCGGCACCGCGATGCCTGTGGCTATCAGCCCTATCCCGCAGCCAGCCGCCATAATCCCTGCTGCTGTTCCTCTTCTGCTAGAAGTAAACCAGGATGCTGAAAGCGACATCGCTGGAACATTGGCGCCCCCGCTTCCAATTCCAGTAAGCATACGCAACATGAAGGCTGATTCAAATGACCATGCCATGCCTGTTAACGCCAAACTTATGGATGCTAGAAGCATTGACAGAGCAACTATAATTCTCGGCCCATACTTGGTAGCTAACAAGCCACCGACAAGCGTGAAAGATAAATAGCCTATGAAGTTGCCAGTCGCCAGCAACCCCATCTGTGAGTAGTTCAGCCTCAAGCTATCCTGCATGCTTGGAAGAATCATGGTGTACCCGAATCTCGCTAAGCCAACTGCCCCCGTAACCGCAAGCATGCCGACAACTACAACAATCCAGCCATAATGGATCTTACTCAGTTTCGGTTCCACAGACAGTAACCTCATGCAGGTTGTTGCTGTACGTAACATAAAAGACTTGGCTAGAGCTTATTTCCTTCTCATTTCCCGAAATGAACGTGACCTGCACCGTACACACAATCAACTGGGTCATCCAGAGCTACCGAATTAATGTAGTCTCGATATCTGTGATGGAGTGCGGGTTAGGTTTACATCCGCGTTTTGAACAGTCGCTTCAACTATTTTTGTCAGCAGCTGAAAATTACTGTAAAAAGTAAGGTAGTTAACGAAGGGGAAAGACCTGCCCAGGAAGGTGGTGTTATTCACCTATGTATAGGCTTTTCTTGAATAAGCCGGACACATTTATCGTTATGGGGCTAGCCTCCTTCTCTAACTTTTCTGCCAATTCTTTTTGCACATCTATGGTTACTCCTTCGATGACTCCTACTCTTACATAGCCTGCCTCAAGTCCCTCATCCTCCATTAACTTCACCTTTTTCATTGGCACATAGATATCCTCCACCTTGAACTCTTCCTCAAAAATCTTTACCAGAGGCTTCTTCATACCTTTACTAGCGATAAAAGCCTTAGCTGCATCTGTAAGCCGAATATCCAAAGTTCGCTCACCGAAACTTGCTTCATGTGCACATAAAGTAAATAAAACTTTCCATATTTCTGTTGTCTTCTCATTTCCCAAAACCATCCCACACCTCATAACCGCCTATCTATGATCAAGTTGAATGATGGAAAGACAACGGAGGAGATGAAGTATTCGCTGTAGAGTGCTATGCCTATTGCGTCTGCTTTGATTCCGCTGATTCCTATGGTTCAGGTGGCCTATTCAGGTTTGGATTGTAGGCGCGTAGTTGGGTCTAGCCCAAATTCCTATAACGAAGCATGAGGAAATATCTTTTGTTGGTCAGTATCCCTTGAACAGTAAAATCGTCAATGAGCAAAGTCTCAGGAATAGAATGCACGTATTTGAAGACCGTTACCACGCCGGTGAGCTATTAGCCAAAAAACTTGTCGAATATAAGGGGAAGAATGCGTACGTCCTCACCATTCCAGCAGGTGGTGTACAAGTCGCTTGCGTAATCGCAAAAATGCTTGATCTTCCTCTTGATATAGCTGTCACTCGAAAAATACACATTCCATGGAATAAAGAAGCGGGCTTCGGAGCAGTAACATGGGATGGCATAATAATCCTCAATGAGCCTCTGGTAGCCACATTAGGACTGACGAAACAAGCTATAGACCAGTGTATTGCTGATGAAAAGGAAGCTATCAAAAGAAGGCTGGAAAAGTTTAGGGGTAGTAGACCTTTCCCTAACCTAAAAGACAAAACAGTTATTCTTGTCGATGATGGTCTTGCCTCAGGCTTCAGCATGCTGGCAACTATAATGTCCATTAAACGGATGAGCCCAAAGGAGATCATAGCTGCCATCCCAACAGCTTCATTAGACGCTGTTGAGCGAATAACACCTCATGTCGATAGGATCATCTGCTTAAACATCAGAACTGGACCTGTATTCGCAGTAGCCGACGCCTACAGAGTTTGGTATGACCTTGACGAAGAAGATGTTGTGGACATCTTGAGAAAGCTAGCGCGTGCAAATTAAAGTTTGTATCCTATTTTCCTTAGGAATGCCTTCCTATCCTCTTTATCCTTCTCCTTCTCTATACCCTTAGACCTAAGTCCATCTACAATGCCCATAATGCCTCTTCCAAGCTCTGTTTCAGCAACCACAACCTCAACAGGGTTTGCGGTTGCGCAGTAGATTCCGCAGACCTCTGGAACTGTTCTTATGGCGTTTAGCACATTTATCGGATACGCGTTTCTGATGAAGATTATGAATATGTGTCCTGCCCCTATTTTGAAGGCGTTTTCAGCAGCAGTCTCCTCAAGCTCCCTCTCGTTTCCAGCATGCCTGACCAAGCATGGCGGCGAGGACTCGCAGAAAGCTACTCCGAACTTTATGTTTGGAACACTGTTCACCAAGGCTTCGTAAATGTCTTCAACAGTCTTGATGAAGTGCGACTGGCCGATGATCAGGTTGCATTCCTTAGGGGTTTCAACTCTAATAACGCTGAACTCCAAACCTAGTCACCTCACATCTGAGTTCTAGTCATCGGAATATTGAAGGTTTCGTAGCTGAGAACAGGCTTTCAGCTATAAAGCCTACGTGGGTTCAGCGTCCTAAGCCTGCCTTTTACCTTGGATGAACTCTTCAACCCAAACTCTGGCTACGCTGTCAGGCACGTCGACAGGAGGATGCTTAAACGCATACGCGGAAATGCTTACTAAAGGTCCGCCTACCCCACGATCCAAAGCAATCTTAATGGCCCTTAAGGCGTCAACAACAATGCCTGCGCTGTTAGGTGAATCCTCAACCGAAAGCTTCATGTCAAGAGTGAGGGGTGCGCCGCCGAACTTCCTACCCTTCAGGTGAATGTAACAAACCTTCCTATCGCCTAGAAACGGAACGTAGTCTGAAGGCCCAATCCTGGTTGGCACGTCATACGGTATAAGGCTTTTAACAGCCGATGTTTTGCTAATCCTCTTTGAAGCCAACCGTTCCTCAACAGTCATGTTAAGGAAGTCTGTGTTCCCCCCGATGTTTATCTGGTAGGTTTCATCTATCTTAACGCCTCTATCAACCATGAGGTTAGCTAGGGCTCTGTGAACTATGGTTGCTCCAACTTGGCTTTTAATGTCGTCTCCAGCAACCGGTAGCCTCCTCTCCCTAAACCTCTCACCCCACTCACGGTCTGAAGCTATGAATTCAGGAATAGCGTTGATGAAGCCGCATCCAGCTTTCAAGCAAGCTTCAGCATAGTACCTAGATCCCTCATGGCTGCCCACAGGCAGATAGTTCACCAACACATCCGCCTTAGTCTGCTTCAGAACCTCAGCCACGTCCACAGGCTTAACATGCCGCTCGTCGTAAACTCTAAACTCATCACGCATGTGAGGTGCAACACCATCAAGAATTGGGCCGGGAAGAACATCCACATCCAACCCTGAAACATCAGCAAACCTATAACAGCAGTTCGGCTCCAGCCATATGGCTTCTGAAAGCTTCCTGCCAATCTTAACCCTATTCACTTCGAATGCAGCTACAAACTCTATGTCCCCAATCGTGTAGCCGCCGAACCTAACATGCATAACTCCTGGAACAAACTCCTTCTCATCAATGTTCCTGTAGTACTCAACTCCCTGAACAAGGGCTGAGGCGCAGTTGCCAACTCCTGCGATAGCGACACGTATAGTAGTCACATCATCACCTGCTTTAAGTAGATAATAGATGGGATTCAACCTTATATTTTTTATTTTACGTCGCGGCATTTGGTGAATTGAGTATTTCTGCTGGCTGGTTAAGCTGAGGCTTGGTGACAAAAAGGTTTAAGTTAGTAGCTTCATAACATGTTTGGGTGGAAACTGGATTCATGGAAAAGGGTGTTTAACATTGTCCATGTTTGCGATGCCAGGGGGATACGATAGGGCCATCACGGTTTTTTCTCCTGATGGAAGGCTCTTTCAGGTTGAGTATGCTTCTGAAACAGTTAAGAGGGGTGCGACAGTTCTAGGAATATCCTGTCCAGGCGGCATTGTGCTTGTTGCTGAGGAGAGAGCTGTTTCTAAGCTTCAAGACCTATCCTTCATGCTGAAGATTTTCCAGATAGACGAGCATGTTGGGGCTGCTGTTGCAGGCCTAAGCTGCGATGCCCACATCCTGGTTGATCAGGCGAGAATATACGCTCAAAGTAACAGGCTGATGTACGACGAGGCTATAGACGTTGAAATCTTGACTAGAAGGGTTGGCGAGATCAAGCAGCTGTACACGCAGCATGCAGGCGTAAGGCCCTTCGGCGTATCCATGCTCTTCGGAGGCGTTGACAGGAAGGGAAGCAGGCTTTTCTGGACAGACCCAAGCGGAACATTCCTTGCTTTCAAAGCTTGGTCAATAGGCTCAGGCGGGGAAGCTGCAAACGAGGTTCTGGAGGCTGACTACAAGGAGGATATGAGCCTTGATGAGGCTGTTTTGCTTGCTTTGAAGTGTATGTCAAAAGTGTTTGAGGGTAAGCTGGAAGCTCAGAAGATCAGGTTAGCGGTAATTCCAGCGGACACAAAGAAGTTTCGGAAGCTCGCGGTTGAAGATGTTGAAGGATACCTGAAGAAGTTCAGTGCGGCTAAAAAGTAGTTTAGGCATCCATCCGCCAACATTACGCGGAGGACATAAAACCCATATTGCTATTCAAGCGTTGCCTCTCCTAACCGTTAAGTATTGAAGGTGTAGAAAGGAATTATGTGGATGGTTAAAGATGAGTGACAGACACAGAACTGCGAAAGTAACAAGCGATAAATCTACAACTGCAAGAATAACGGTTGAAGGCGAGAAGTTCGAGATCTTGGTTAAGCCTGACCAAGCCCTAGACTTTAGGATGGGTAAGCCGCTGGGCATCACGCAGATCTTGGTTATAGAGGAAGTTTACTCAGACGCAAGTAAAGGCTCAAGAGCATCCGCTGAGAAGCTTCAGAAACTGTTCGGCACAACCGACGCGGTTAAAGTTGCTGAAGAAATTATGAGGCGCGGCGAGCTTCAGCTAACCACAGATCAGAGGAGGAAGCTCGTAGAGGAAAAGAGGAAGCAGATAATATCCTTCATATCAAGAAACTGCTTGGACCCGAGAACCCATGCACCTCACCCGCCTCTGAGGGTTGAGCAGGCTATGTCACAGATAAGGCTCATAATAGACCCGTTCAAGAGCGCTGAGGAGCAGGCTAAGGAAGCTATTGAGCTTCTGAAGCCAATTCTCCCCATAAAGATGGAGCAGATGAAGGTAGCTGTGAAGATTATGGCTGAATATGTCGCTAGAGCCTACGGGGCAACTAAAGGCTTCGGCACAATAAAGAGTGAGGAGTGGCAGAAAGACGGGTCATGGGTTGGGGTTCTTGAAATGCCAGCTGGGCTCTACAACGCATTCATCGATAGGCTTGGTAAACTAACTCAGGGAACCGTACAGACAAAAGTGTTGAAGTAAAGAAATATATTCGAGGTTTTATTCAAGACTAACGGTTGTCTTGAGGCAGCTTCCGGATCTGCTGGAGAACATAGCTCCTTATCTCATTGACGCTTGGAAGTTTGCCAACAAGTTTTCCGCCGCTGATTAATGGTTTAAGCATAGGTTCTGTTTCCGCTCTGCAGCGGGGGCACATCGGCTTTTCCTCGGCTGTAGGCCTAACCACATCGACGAGACATTTGGCGCATCTCCAAACCTGCTTCATGCCGCTTAGCTTCCCCCTCTTGGCTGAAGGCTTCCCCTCCACCTCAACTATGTCCAATGCGAAGTCTATGGTCGGCGAGTTGCTCACAGAGGTTCCGACACCAAACCCGTCAGCTCCAGCCTCAGATAGCGCTCCAACATTCTCGTCGTCTACGCCTCCTGAAACAATGATCTTCACGTTTCTGAAACCTCTTACATCAAGCTCCCACCGAACCTCCCTTATGATTTCCGGGAAGCTTCCCTTCCTTGAGCCTGGAGTGTCAAGTCTAACGCCGTAAAGCCTATCGCCTAGAGCTTCAGCCGCCATTATGGCCTCCATCTTCTCGTCAAAGTATGTGTCCACAAGAGCTATCCGGGGAACATCGTCTGGCATAAGCTCATCGAAGGCTTTCCAAGCCTTAACCTGATCCCCGAACATTATCATCAGCGCATGAGGCATTGTTCCACTCGGCTTTTTACCGATGGCTTCAGCCCCAGTTAGGCTTGAAACACCGTCGAAGCCTCCTATGTAGGAGGCTCTATCAATCATCGGCGACAATGCAGGATGCATCCTCCTTATGCCGAATGAGATCAGAAGCTTATTCCCCACAGTCCTCCTGATCTTGGCAGCCATGGTGGCTATGCCTGAGGAGTGGCATACCAACCCTAGGAGAGGCGTTTCATAAACACAGAATTCGCCGTATGGGCCTGCTACAGCCATAACCGGAACTAGAACCCCATAGTGGTCATGGCTGAACACCACACTTCCTTCAGGCATGGAGTACACGTCGACTTTGAGACCTTCCAGAAGCCTAGCAGCATCCTCAACCCCGCAGAGGATGCCCCAAGGCCATCCTCTTGGGAGCCCTCCTGCGGTAACTTCGGCAACAACTTTTTTCTGGCTAAGCTTCTTGGCGTCCAGAATCTGCTTTGTCCTAACGAAGTACACATCTGTTGTTCCTCCTTCCTTTATTTCTTGGTCGGAAGCTATATGAAATAATGTTCTCGAGTTCTTCATCTGCCAAACCCAACTCCATAATATTTGGTGTAACCGTATATATAGGTCAGCTTCCCTAGATGAGAAAGATACCTCTTCCTGCTTGCAGGTTAATGTTTTGGCGTATCGGTTGAGTAGCCGACCCTTCTTTAATGAAAAGCAAAAACTTCTTACAGTCGAATTGATTTAGTATCCTATTGATGAAGTTTTTTGGGTTCCACTAGGAGTCCTTCCAAGAGGGGTAAGCGGAAAAATCTGGCAGAATCTTAGCTAAGCGCAAGCGGATGGAGGAGAAAAACAGGGTGTCTGAAAAAACGCGTAAACGTTTAGAAGAAGGGAGGTGAGCTAAATGAAGAAAGAGAAGAGTAGCATCCTAGTCGTGGATGATGATAAGGCTATACTCCAAGGCTTCAGGAAAATTCTTGAGCCGAAGGGCTACAGGGTCGACACATCGGAAACAGGCAAGGAAGCCATAGAGAAGTCTAACGCTCAATTTTACAATTTGGCGCTGCTGGACATCAAGCTTCCAGACATGGAGGGCACTAAGCTTCTAACCAAGATGCATAGGACCACGCCTAAAATGATGAAGATCATGGTTACAGGCTTCCCCGACCTGGAAAACGCGGTGGAGTCTCTGAACCTCGGCGCCGACGCCTACGTCATGAAGCCTGTAGAGCCAGATAAGCTGATTAAAGTCGTGGAGGAGAAGCTGAAGGAACAGGAAGACGCCGAAAAGATGACTCAGGACAAAGTGACGAAGTGGATTGAAACCCGTGTTCGAAAGCTGGAGCGAAACCTCTGAGCAGAATAGCAAACATTGAAGGTATTATAAACAAATTAAGTAATCTTTGAATCTTCCTGCTCATCCTCCTTTAGCCATACATATTTCTTGAAGTCAACTACGCCAACTATCTTGGGCATTATTAGGCAGGTTGAGTAGACCACTGTTTTAGCCGCATTCGTGGTTGTCAAGAAGGCTGATAGGCTTGAGGTTGTTTATCACCGCTGGGATAGAGGCTTACCCTACACTCAGTTCACCGTGGAGATCTCAGACTACCATAAGAAACATGGCTTAAGAAACCTGATGGTTGACCAGACAGGTCTAGGTGAGCCGATAGTTGAACATGTTAAGGAACTTGTGTGCCAGTGGAAGGCTTGAAGCTTACGCAGCCGCAGAAAGAGCAGCTTTACAGCAACCTTAAGATTCAGCTTGAACAGAGGAATGTTAAGCTTCCTCCAGATACGGATTTGCTTAACAGCTTAAACTCAATCATGTTCACAAGAACCCGGACAGGAGGCTTCAGCTTCAACCATAGGGAAGGAACTTATGACGACCTAGGCGTAGCGTTAGCCTTAGCTGTATATGCTGCCAGCCGAGAAAAAGAGGGAGGGTAATAGTTAAGATTAAGTTTCACACCAGAATTTATTTATCCTAAAATACAACGCCTTCTGCCCAGCATTCTGCCTACTGCGAGATAAATTTAAACTGGGTACAAATCCCACAGGATCCACTGTCGTTCTTCTCTATTAGCAAAGTATTTAACCTATAGAATACTATGGGTAACTATGGTAACCACAATACAATTGGATGAAAAGATTAGAAACAAATTAGAAGAAATGAAAGTACATCCCAGAGAGACATATAACCGAGTCATAGAGCGGCTAATTAAAATTAGCATGGAGGAAGAAGAATTAAGTCCACAAACTATAAAGAATATTGAGCTGGCTCTAGAAGACGTTAAAAAAGGCAGAGTCTATTCTACTGAAGAAGTGAAAAAGAAACTAGGAATTAAGTAAGGGAAATTAATGGTATTCAAGATCAAGTGGACTGATGTCTCTCTCAAACAGTTGGAGAAACTGGATAAAATTTTGGCGAAGAGAATAATTAATGATGTAGAATCCATAGCTAAAGATCCCTTTGCATTTGTTAAAAAATTGAAGGGATTTGATCTCTACAGACTAAGGGTTGGGGATTACAGAGTTATAATGAGTATAGAAAGTAACAAAATGATCATTTTTGTGTTGGAGGCTGGACATAGAAGTGTTATTTACCGAAAATATTAAGGCTCAATTCTTGATGGTTTGATGGCAGCTATCCTCCGCCGAGTCCTCCCCCCATAATTGTCACTGTGCTGCCTTCCTCAACTGTTGTTTCAAAGCCATTTATGTACTCTATGTCAGAGTCGTTAACTAGGATGGTTACGCCCTCGTTAAGCTCAGTTCCTCTTAGAACGGCATTTCGAAATTTTGAACCATACCTGTCAACCATTTTTGCGATAAGCCCTGCCACTGTTGGTTGGTTAATTTCAACTTTAACATTATCTGCTCCAACGAGGTCTTTGAAGAGGCCTGTGAGAATTACCTTCACATGAACCATTTTACTCATCTTGATTGTTGGAGTCCAGTTAAAAGATTAGGGGCGAGTTTTCTCCTCTATCTTTCTTCTCAGCTCCAGAAGCTCTGGTCTTATGTCTTTTTCGCATTCAACGCATACGTTACGGGTTTTGCCCTTATGTTCAACCTTCTCTATCTTGCCTTCAGGTCGGTCTGCTCCACAAATATCGCATTGCACCATGCTTTTTTCACCTCCTTCAGAGAACTGGTGGGATCACGTCTGTCCGCGTTGAGATTTAGCCTCCCTGATTATTTCTTTGCAATTGTCTGCGTACTGGCACCATTCTAGGCATGACTTTTCTTTTTCCGGTCTAGGATACTTTCCGCCGCATTTGCTGCATTTTCCCGTTTCCTCATCGCTCCAGATTTCCACTTCGCCGCCGCAGTTAGGGCACTTGAAATATTCTGGTATGGGCCTCATGAACTTGGTTATGCCTGGGCATGTTTTATCTATGTAGCTCAAAACTCGGCCTCCCATGTTATCCGTGTATTAGCTGGGGGATGCAGTGGGCGCATACCCACTCGCTTCTGCCTTGAAATCTAACTGGGAAAACAGGAAGTTCTTTCTCGGTTTTTCCGCATTTGAAGCATTTTGCAGCTAATCCGGATGCGTTTGGTCGAGGCTTCTCTAAATGCTGTTTCGCTGCTTGCTCATTAAACTCTGCTGTTTCTCTTTCCTCGATTGAAAGCGCTCCGGTGGGGCATATGCCTATGCAGTAGCCTAAGCCGTCGCAGAGCTCCTCGTGAAGAACCTTGGCTTTGCCGTTAACTATTTGTATGGCTCCCTCGGCGCATGGTGTAACGCACTTGCCGCATCCGTTGCAGAGCTCTTCATCAATTCTCACAATTTTTCTTTTAACCATCAGTCCCCCGTCCATGTAAAATATTCACATAACACAGGCAGATAAACCATATTTATCAGCTAGGATGCCTCTTGTTCTGGATTCAAATGAACAATCGCCTAATCTACATCAGATATTTTGCTGTCCGAGACGAAAAAGAGAAATATCTTGGCTGTCTGGAAGTAACCTAGGATATTACGGATATAATGAAGATTGAGGGGGAGAAAAGACTCTTATGAGGCGCTGGATAACGTCTTCTCGTAGCTAGGTGATTTGAATGCCGCCTGTCAAGGTTTTGGGAAATATATATTGGGTTGGAGCTGTGGACTGGAATATTAGGAATTTTCACGGCTTCACCTATTCTACGCATCGTGGGACAACCTACAATGCCTACCTGATTGTGGATGACAAGATTGCTCTTGTTGACAGTGTTTACGGTCCCTTCGCCGGAGAGATGATGGAGAGAATCAGAGAAATAGTTGAACCAGGGAAAATTGACTACGTCATCGCCAACCATGTTGAGACAGACCACTCTGGCGCTATAGGTGAAGTGTTGAAGCTTGCTCCGAAAGCAAAGGTGGTGGGCACAGCCAGATGTAAAGCAGGCTTGCTGAAACATTATTTTGGAAACTGGGACTTCCAAGTAGTGAAGACGGGCGACGAATTAAATTTAGGTGAAAGACGCCTGAAATTCATAGAGGCCCCGATGCTGCACTGGCCTGACAGCATGTTCACCTACATAGAGAAAGATGCCTTGCTTCTGCCGAATGATGCGTTTGGTCAGCATCTGGCATCTTCAAAGCGGTTCGATGATGAGGTAGATGAGAGCATCATAATGGAGGAGGCGGCTAAATATTACGCGAACATCCTATGGCCGCTCAGCTCTCTAGTAATAAGGAAGATTGAGGAGGTTCAGAAGCTGAACCTTAAGATCAACATGATAGCGCCAAGCCACGGCATTATCTGGCGCAGTAACCCTATGAAGATTGTTGAGGCATATTTACGCTGGGCAAAAGGAGAAGCCGGAAAGAAGGTTTTAGTCGTCTACGACAGTATGTGGGGCAGCACTGAGAAAATGGCTAAAGCAATGGTTGAAGGCATCCGCAGCGAAGGCGTTGAAGCAATGATGTTCAAGCTTCCGGTTTCAGATCGGGGTGACGTGATCAAAGAGCTTCTTGAAGCCAGAGGATTACTGATGGGGTCCTCAACCATTAACAACAGCATTCTTCCGACAGTTGCACCGTTCCTAGAGGACCTTAAAGGTCTAAAGCCAAGAGGGAAAGTAGGCGCAGCATTCGGCTCCTATGGGTGGAGTGGAGGCGCCGTTAAAACCATTGAGGAAACTCTTAAACAGGCAGGTGTGGAGATAGCCTCCCCAGGGCTGGCAGTTAATTGGGCTCCTAATAAAGAAGAAATGCAAAGATGCTTCGAGTTTGGAAAAGAATTCGCCAGAAAGATATGAAGTAGACGAAAATCAGACATCCTGACAATACATCAAGGTGGACATCTTAACTTATAATTCCATCCATTGTTGAGAGAAATAATCAAAGGAAGAAGTAAGAATAATATGAAAAAAGACATGGGAATCAAATAAAATTTAAATGCTTTTTTTGAATATGGCAACTATCCTTACTACCGGTACTGGGGTTCGAGTCCCCGTGAGCCCGCTGAAGTGTAGTTACCTTTAAGGACTTAAATCAGTTTGAAGATTCTTACAGTGCTGAGGTTGTTATTATAAATAGGGGCATTGTTCGCTACATTAAAAATGTTCGTTGCTGGGATTAAACTCAAACTCCAGTAGGTTTCAACTATGTAAACAACTGGAGGCAGCGAACAGAATTGGGTTTCAGCTGGTCAGCCTAGTAGATAGATGAGGAATAGAGGTGTTAGGGCCAGAGCTATCGTGTTAAGCAGCTTTATCACCACATGAAGTGAGGGCCCAGCTGTGTCCTTGAGTGGGTCGCCTATGGTATCGCTGGTAACCGCAACTAGAATAATCCCGGGAAGTGTGCCAACAGCGGTGCTAGCATCAGCGAAATCACCGCCATTAACTTGAGCTGGATATTAAGTGACGGCCCAGCCGTATCTTTCATCGGGTCGCCAGTGGTATCCCCAATTACTGCTGCCTTATAGGCGTCCGAGCCCTTGCCGCCAAAGTTCCCGGCTTCAATAAATTTCTTGGCATTATCCCAAGCCCCACCGGCATTGTTCAAAGTGACGGCGAGAATAAAACCGGTGGCAAGGGAGCTAAGGAGGAAGCCTCCAAGAGCAAATCTACCCAGTACTAGTCCAACAACAACAGGGGCAATTATACTCATAATTGAAGGAACCATCATCTCCTTTAGTGCTGCCCCGGTGCAGATTTCAACGCACCGGCCGTATTGGGCTTTTGCCGTACCCTCCCTCAGACCTGGTATTTCGTGCCACTGCCGCCGCACTTCCTCAACAATAAGCCCGGCGGTTATGCCTACTGACTTCATAGCCATGGCAACAAAGATGGTGGGTAAAAGACTGCCGATAATGATGCCAACGATAACCGGTGCCGAAAGCAAACTTAGTCCTGGTGCACTTACTATACTTCTCCCAGAAATTGTTACCAACCCAGCGGCTAACCCATAGGCGAGGGTTAGACCGAGGGCGTCTAGGGCAGCAGAACCAATGGCAAAACCTTTGGCTGTAGCCTTCATGGTGTTACCCACCGAGTCCAAAGCATCGGTCTTCTCTCGTATCTCAGGTGGTAATCCTGTCATGGTAACAAGGCCACCGGCATTGTCAGCTACTGGTCCGTAGCAATCAGCGGCTAATGTTATACCTAGTGTGGAGAGCATACCAATTGAGGCCATGGCTATCCCGTAAAAGCCGGCAAACTTATAAGCAGCCACAGCAGCCACGGCTACCGCAATAACTACCGGCCAGCAGCTTGTTAGACCAACGGCAAAACCCTGGACTATAGTAGCCCCGCCGCCAAAAGTTGAAGCTTTTGCAATGTCCTTGGTTGGCTTAAAGTCGTAGGAAGTATAGTAGTTGGTGCCTTCCCCAATAATTACGCCAACTGCTAGCCCGACAAGAACTGCCCAGAAGACCCCTAAGTCGGCGTGCAGAAAGTATACAACTGGGAAAGAAAACGCCGCGGCTAATATCGCAGCGACCCATGTGCCGTTTCGGAGCGCCCTGGAGAGAGCACCCACGTCCGCCTTCTCGCCAACTCTTATCATCAAGCAGCCAATTATAGAAGCAATCACGCCAACGGCACGAAGTAGCATCGGTAGGTACCAGGCGGTTTGGTTGTCAAGCACTATACCAAGGGCGACAGCCAGGGTACCCAAACTCATAGCCGCGATAATTGTCTCTACGTAGGATTCGAAAAGGTCAGCACCCACACCGCACACATCGCCCACATTATCACCAGTAAAGTCAGCGATAACGGCGGCGTTTCTCGGGTCATCTTCAGGGATTCCTGCCTCTACTTTACCCACCAGGTCAGAGCCGGCATCAGCCCCCTTGGTAAAGATGCCCCCACCCAGCCTGGCAAAAAGGGCGACTAATGAAGCTCCGGTGCCATATGCCGGAATTATAGCTATAAAGTGGGGGTCATTATGCCAAGCAAAGTAAACGATGGACAAACCGATGAGACCAACGCTGACTACGGTTAGCCCCATCACTGCTCCACTACGGAAGGCGATACGCAGCCCTTGGTTTAAGCTTTTTTGCACTCCAGTGGTCGTCCTGCCATTAGACCTGACTGCTATGTTCATGCCGATATAGCCAGTAGACAGAGAAGTGACGGCACCAAAGATAAAAGCCAGCGCTGACTTCCAGCCTAAATCAGGGGTAGCAAAACCCAGCAGACCTAAGATTACGGCGATGACAATTACGACAATAATCTCTATGCGGTACTCCAGATGGATAAAGGCCAGGGCTCCTTCTTTAATAGCGCCGGAAATCTCTCTGATTTGTTCTGTTCCTTGGTCTTGTTTCAGGATGTAGCGAGTAAAGTAAACAACAACAAGTCCTCCGAGAATGGCACAGATCACGCTTATCCACATTAAGTCCATAATCTCACGCGCTAGGCTGCTTCACTACTCTTAAAGCTAAGAGTACTGCGAAGACTATTGCGAGCACAGTCGCAACAGGCGCAAACACGAACTCCAGTAACATGGCAGATAACTGTGCAAGAACTTTATTTAAAAAGTTTACCCCTAAAGCTTCTATAATTTTAAGAGGTTGCCCCGAAATTAGCAGGCTAGCTGCAAACAGTAACGGTTCCATGCCATGACTCACGCATAAGGCTAACATTGTCGCCGGCAATCCTAGAAATTTTGGGACAAGCTCTTAAGAAACTGATGAAGTGAAATCTAATCTGAAGATTAGATTAATTCCGCTCTACTAAATTTTAATTCTATATAGCTATATACCGGAAAAGGAAGTAAGATGTTCGTAGAAGCCCCATTGAAGAAGCGGAGGGTTTAGGCTACTCACTCAGCTTCTCAAACTGGTCTTTAGACAATTCGCACTCTGGGCATGCCCAGTTGTCAGGCAGATCCTCAAACTTCGTTTCCGGACTTACGCCGTCAGCGGAATCTCCTTTCTCAGGGTCATATATGTAGCCGCACACTGCATTTCCACTTAGTCAATTAAGGAAACGGTTGGGCTATCTCTAACCTGCCACCATGTTAGGGCTATTCAATTGGCTGGTAAGTCTTGGTACGTTAAGACTTCGACTGTACCCTTCACCCTCTCAGCAACCTCCTCATCGAAGGTTATGAAGGAACATTTGCGTTCTACTGCAGCTTGAACAACGATGGCATCCATGCCTCTTAATTGAAACTTAATCGCAAGTTCCTTCGCCTGTTCTCGACGCTTTAAGTCTAATTCTAGGTATGTGATGAGCCCCATATTTTGCCATTTAACTAGCTGACTTCCAACTCTTTGAGCTTCTTTCACGCCAACCCTCCTAGAGATTGAGCCGCAAACTTCCACTGGCACAATTGTGCTTAGGATCGCTAGATGCTCCCCAGCGAAGACCTTCTTTAAGGCGGCTGTCGCCTTCTGTCTAAACCTTTCGCCTTTGACAAAGGCTGAAACTATAACTGAGGAGTCGAACACAACTTCTTCTACCATCTTTTCTCACGGTCTTCCTTTATTGCCTTAACGGCGGAAACTCCACTAGGCCACTTCCTTCCTATACTTTCAGCCACCTCATCAAGCTCCTTAAGCAACGCTTCGCTTGAAACGGGAGCGAGTAGCACACCACGATCAGCTGGTAACTGTTGAACGATCGCTCCAGGTTTAATTCCATATTTCTCCCTAAGTTCCTTCGCTATAACTACTTGACCTTTTGAGCCCACCCTCGTCCGGAAGAGTTCAGTCATACTCCTGACCTAGTATAACCTTCATCCACGTCATATTTAAACATTGGTTAAACTCGATGTCCAAGTAGCCAATATCCTAAATGCACTGACCTAGCAGGCCTTCAAAGATATGAATCCACTATTTCAGAACCAATCTTGGCAGCAAACGCGCGCGTAAACTACCTTACCAACAACCTTAAGGCTAAAGAGAATAATGCCGACATCCTGCTTTCAGAGGGAGGATTCAAAATAATCTAGCTAGGAAGCATTCTCATCATTATAGAAATCACATAATCCTTAACCTATATTTTCGGCTCTGCGGCTTAAGCCGCTGGTAGCTCACCTAGCTGACTTGAAACTCAAGGTAACCGCTCTATAGTAAGTCACTTATCACATGGTGCAACAATTGAATACTCTAAATCGGGCTATTCAGCTCCCAAAAACTTATCAGTAAGGGGTGCACCATTGTCCGAATTGTGGCTTAACAGTAGATAGGGACTGAACCCCCGCAATCAACATCTTAAGGCCGCAGATCACTGATAAGGCGAAGGAAGTATGTCGCTACGTGTGGAGAGGAAGCAGCTTGTTGCTCCTGGTGAGCTTCTTGCTGGGGAAGGCTACCTAGCTGGAGGTAACACCTACCGGGAGGACAGCGGAATCTATTCTTCAAGGGTTGGCTTAGTTGAGGTTGCTGGCAACAGGCTTTCTGTTGTTCCGCTTAAGGGATGCTACATACCTAAGGTTGGAGACCTGGTTATCGGCATGGTTTCCGATATAGGTATGTCAGGCTGGGTTGTAGATATTAAGGCTCCATACCTATCGCTTCTGCCAGCTAATGAAAGCTCCGTTGGGAGGCAGCCTATGCATAAGGTTGATTTATCCAAGGTTTTCGATGCCGGCGACCTTGTTTTAGCTGAGGTTATTGCCTTCGATAGGTCTAGGAACCCGCTTATCTCAGCCAGGGGTCAAGGTCTAGGTAAGGTTAGCTCCGGCAGGATTGTTGAAGTATCCTCAGCCAAGATTCCTCGTTTGATAGGTAGACAGGGATCCATGGTTAACATGCTTAAGAAGGAGACTGGGTGCCAGATAATTATAGGCCAGAATGGTGTTGTCCTAGTTTCAGGCAGTTCACGTGAGCGGGAGAATCTGGCGCTGGCGGCAATAAACATGATTGCGGAGGAAGCCCATACAAGGGGCTTAACAGACCGAGTTTTAGGATTGATTAAGCAGTCTATTGGAGGTGAAAGTGATGAGCCAAAAGGAGTCGGCTCAAAAACTGATTGATGAAAACGGTTTAAGGATTGATGGTAGACGGCTGGATGAGCTTAGGCCGATGAAGCTTGAGGTTGGGGTTCTTGATAAGGCATGCGGCTCAGCCTCTGTTGAGCTTGGTAAGAACAGGATACTTGTAGGTGTGTACGGCCCAAGGGAAGCTCATCCTAAGCATATAGCTCTGCCTGATAGGGCTGTGGTTCAATGCAGATACCACATGGCTCCTTTCTCAGTCGAGGAGAGGAAGTCTCCTGCTCCCTCAAGACGTGAGATGGAGATTTCAAAGGTTATTAGGGAGGCTCTTGAGCCTTCAGTGATGTCTTGGCACTACCCTAGGACAGCGATAGACATCTACATTGAGGTTCTTCAGTCCGATGGTGGAAGCAGATGCGCAAGCATCGTCGGCGCTTCCGTAGCTCTGGCTGATGCGGGCATACCGCTTAGGGATCTGGTTTCCGCGTGTGCTGTTGGGAAGATTGAGGGACAGCTTGCAGTAGACCTGTCTGACATGGAGGATAAGCTTGGGGAGGCTGACATGCCTGTTGCGGTGATGGGTAAATCCCACGCGATAACATTGCTGCAGATGGATGGGTTCTTCAGCCCTGAGGATTTTGATAGGGCGCTTGATATGGCTGTTAACTGCTGTGGCAGGATACATGAGATGCAGAAGGATGCTCTTAAGAGCAAGTACCTTACAATCAAGGAGGCTGCTGAGGAATCGTCTAAGGAGGAAACTTGAATTTGTCTCATACTCCGCAACCGCCGCCTTTGGCGAAGATAGAGCAGAAGAACATTGTTGACCTGATTAAAACTGGGAAACGTGTAGATGGACGTCAACTTGAGGACCATAGAGAACTGAAAATTGAGGTTGGGTTGATAAGCAAGGCTAATGGTTCAGCTCAAGTTATCCTAGGCAAAACAAAAGTTTTGGTCGGCGTCAAAATAGAGACAGGCGCACCTTTCCCGGACACGCCTAACGAAGGAGTTTTAACAGTGAATGCTGAGCTGGTTCCCCTAGCATCCCCAGACTTCGAGACAGGTCCACCTAACGAGAGCTCGATTGAGCTTGCTAGGGTTGTGGACCGCGGGGTTCGTGAGTCTAAATCCATAGACACGTCGAAGCTTTGTATTAAGGCGGGGGAGAAGGTTTTCGTGGTTTTCATCGACATCTATGTGCTGGACCATGACGGCAACCTGATAGATGCTTCAGCCATAGCTGCGCTGACAGCCCTCCTCAACGCAAAGATGAACAGCTATGAGGTTAAGGACGATGGGGAACTGGTTCTAAAACCTGAGTTGGTTTCTCTTCCAATTCAGAACCTGCCTGTTCCTGTGACGGTTGCTAAAATCGGAGATGTGCTTGCGGTAGACCCATGCCTGGAGGAGGAGCATGCTATGTCAGCTAGGTTAACTGTGGCTTTTGATAAGAACGGTAACATATGTGCTATGCAGAAGGGAGGTCAAGGGGAGCTAAGTCGAGAAGAGGTTGGAAAAGCCGTCAGCATAATTTCGCAGAAGTCTTCCAGCATTAGGGAGAAAATTTTGGAGGCATCCCAGTAAAGTTGGCTAGAAGGAAACTTGGTTTAGCAGGGAGCTTCGGCGCCAGATACGGTACAGTAACTAGAAGAAGATACGCTGAGGTTGTAAGCCTAGCAAGAGGATTCTACGAGTGCCCAAGATGCCGCTTCAAGCGCGTTAGAAGACAGAGTGTCGGTGTTTGGTCATGCAGGAAGTGTGGGCTTACCTACACGGGCGGAGCATACTCGCCGTCAACAAAGCTTGGGGTACTGGCTAGAAGAGCTTTAGGGAAACCTTTGGAGGCAGGTGCAGCTGCCCAGGAACCTGAGGCTGAAAAGGTTAAGGCGCCTGCTGAGCCTACGAAGCCATCTGCTAAGCCGGTTAGGGCACCTAGGAAGCCAGCAGCCAAAGCGAGGAAGAGAAAAGCTGTAAAGAAAACTAAGAAAACTAGTTAAACTTCCAAATTTTTTTCATGTAGATCTATCTATCTCTCTTCCCCTCAATAAATTCATTGAACCAGTCTTCAGCTTCAATGGTGCTTACCCTCATAGGTGGACGCTTGTAGCCATATGCGCATACGCTGTCCAATGTTCCTCCAACACCTCTATCTAGGGCCAGTTTCGCGGCTCTTATTGAATCCATTATTATGGATCCGCTGTTAGGGGCATCAGTGGTTTCCATGTAGATATCGATCTTAACAGGTGTTTCCAGGAAGTATTTTCCCTCTATGCAGAAGTAGCTTGTTCTCATGTTTTCAAGGAACTTGACGTAGTCTGTGGTTCCAGCCACTATTTCAGCCTCGTAGGGTAGGCTGCTCTTTATGGTTTCTGTTTTAATTCTTCTTTTTATTATGTTTCTTGATCGCTCCAGCGTGTTGTATGTTTCTGTTCCTCCACCAACATCAAGTTGGTAGGTGTTCTTCACTTTAACCCCCCTCCTAAATAGAAACTCTAAGATGTTTTTGTGGAAAACTGTGCCGCCGATCTGGCTCATAACATCGTCGCCGATGAGGGGCAGCCTAGCTTTCTCAAACTTTTCAACGTAGAGTTTGTTGTTGACGATTGGTGAAGGCGCCGCATTTATGAAGGCGCAGCCTGCCTTCAAGGCTTCTTCTGCGTAGAATCTTGAGGCTTGATCTACTCCTGTGGGAAGAAAGCTCACAAGAACCTCGGCGCCCCTGTCTATTAGGACACGCGCTACGTCGACCTGTTTTTCTCCCGAACCCTTTATGGTTTCGTTAAGCATTCCTTCAGCTCCATCGAGAATATGTCCCATTTGAACAGTTACACCGAGATCTTTAACTTCACATATCTTTTTGAAGTTGTTTGGTTCGCTGAAAATCGCTTGGCTTAAGTCTTCGCCGACTTTCCGTTCATCAATGTCGAAGGCTGCAACAATATCGATATTGGCTGGCAGGTAGCCGCCTACATCGTGGTGTGGTAGGTCGCTTGGGTTACTGCTGTAGAACCTGATGCCCTGCACCAGTGCTGAACAGCAGTTTCCAACCCCAACTATTGCTAGTCTAATTCTGTTGGACATGCTTCATTCCTAACCTAAAGATGTTGGAAGCCATTATTAACTATTTGAATCCTGATAAAAGCCATTTTGGTTATTTAAAACCAAATACCTTAAGCCCTTCAGTCAGAAGTCAACGTTATTATAGATGTAAGCCGTAAGTTTTCCGGTGTATATATAGATTCATACGGTTTATATGGATTCCATTCAATTCACGAAAGGTAACAGCCCTTGCCAGATATGCCCTTCATAATTACAACGGGTAGAAGAACATCGAGGAGAACCCGCAGCTTCATAAATGAACTTGCGCAGTCAATTCTAGGAGCCCAAAAAATCCCAAGGGGGAAACTTGGCCTCAGAGGTCTTCTCAATGTTCTAGGAAAGCTGAAGGTGAATCGCATAATCATGGTCTACACATGGAAGGGGAATCCTGGGAAAATTGAGTTTAGGAAGTTCCAGCACGGAAACCTGGTTCTACAGCCTCCTATAATCTACCTCTCCAAAGTTAAGTTGAGGAGAGAATACGGCTTTGAAGACAGATTTAAGGCTGAAGCTGTAACTGTTGGTTCAGGAGCAAAAGAAGAGGTTCTTAGGCTTGCAGGTCAGCTGTCAAGCTTCGTTGGGCTACCGCTTAAAAAATGTGAAAATGGAAACCATAGGACTTGTATCCACATAGCTGAGAATTCTAGACGCCAAATTAACATATGTTTTGTGAGCCAGCCGTCGAAAACTCAGGTTGGCCCTCTGCTAACTATAAGAAATGTGGTGTGGGAGAATCTTGAGAAAACATGGGATGTGGAAAGCTGAGGCAGAGGTTAAGGTTGAAGTAGGCTCTGAGGGAAGAGCGAAAGCAATACTTGAAGCTTTAAAGCCTGAGATGAAGACCTCGCTTAGCCCAAGATCTAGAGTGCGCATCTCCATTAAGAAGGATGTTTTAATCCTTAGGGTTGCTGCGAAAGACACTGTTGCCCTTAGGGCTTCACTTAACTCCTATCTAAGATTCATCTTAAGCCTGCATAATGTTGCCGGATCCATCATGGAGATGGAGGGATCTTAAACCCACAGGATGGCAGATAACCGCACAGTTAAAAGTGGTCATCCGCTTTTATATTAAGCATAAGGTTAACGTATTTGGGGAGAAGTTGAGTTTGAGCGAGGAGAAGCTTCCGGCACATATTCAGGAGCAGCTTATGAGGTTTCAGCAGCTTCAGCAGACGCTTCAGGCGGTTGTAGCTCAGAAGCAGCAGCTTGAGCTTGAGCTCACTGAAACTGAGAGAGCCCTATCAGAGCTGGAGAAAACATCTGACAGCTCACCTGTCTACAAAAGTATCGGCAGCCTCATGCTTCGTTCTGACAGACAGACTCTTCTAAATGAGATGAGGGAGAGAAGGGAACTTCTTAACACGCGTCTAACAGTGCTTGGGAAACAGGAGGAGAGAACCAGGGAGAGGCTTAAAGAGACACAGGAGAAACTTCAGGGTAGGCTTACGAAAACAGCTTCAGAGGAACAAGCCCAGTAGTTCAGTGGCTTCAGCAAGATTTTAATGGATTTCAATGATAACTTCGCCAAGGTTATAGTTAAGGCAGATTTCTGAAGTTTAAACAATTATGTTGAAGCAGATTGTCGGGTTCAGATTTCGGTAAACGTATACGCAGCTTGAAGGTTCTGCTTAGAAATGCTAGGTTTGCCGCTGTACTTTGCCACCAGAATGCTGATCCTGACGCTGTCTGCTCAGCCTTCGCTCTATCCCGCCTTCTGAGGAGGCTTAACAGAAGCATTGTCGTCGATTTGAAGGCACCTTCTGGTGTTAGTAAAGTTTCAGAGGCTGTGCTGGAGCATGTTCCAGCAAAGTTTTCCACCCAGAACAGCATAGAGGAAGCTGACCTAATCTTCATGGTTGACACAAGCACAACCCAGCAGCTAGGCAGGTTGAAGAGTAAGGTTGAAAATTCCGGGAAACCTCTGGTTCTCATAGATCACCACACGCCGCATCCTGAGACCCTCCAGCTGGCATCGCTGAAGATCGTGGATGATAAGGCCACGTCTGCATGTGAGATTATCTATGGCCTATACAGGTTTTTTGGGATTAAGCCTGCAAGGATTGAGGCGTCAGCTATGCTTATTGGAACCATCTATGAAACAAGACACTTTAAGATTGCTAAAACAAGCACCTTCCTTAATACAGCTGGCCTAATTAGCTGCGGGGCCAAGGTTGAGGATGTTAAGCCGATTCTTGAACTTCCTATGGCTGAGTCTGAGCGTATTGCCAGGCTTAAGGCTGCTCAGAGAACAGAGGTTAAGCGTTACAGAAGTTGGATAGTAGCTGCTTCTAGGCTAAGCTCATATCAGGCTTCCGCTGCCCGAGCCTTAGTTGGACTTGGAGCCCATGTAGCTATAGTTAGCGGAGGGAAAAACGACAGTTTAAGGGTTAGCCTCAGATCCTCAAGCGACTTCTATGAAAAGACGAACATACATCTCGGCAAGGATGTTGCAATACCTGTTGGGAAACAGTTTGGGATGGGTGGAGGCCACGCTCTCGCAGCAGGAATCAACGGCTCAGGTGACCCGGATAAGGCTTTAGAGCACTGTGTACGCACCATAAGCTCCAAATTGAAGACACTGTAACATCATGAATTCATAATTGTTGGTAACTTATTGGTATGCCCCTAATAGATGCAATGAGAAATCTGTTTTCTTTTCTAGTTTTTCTCTCCATCCTGCCGAAGGCTTTTTCCAGCTCCTTTTATTTTCCTGAATCTCATGTTCGAAGCCCTGCAGGCATACAGCTTCCTTAAACATTCAGCGGCATTTAAAGCATTAAGAAAATCTATATGAGGGGCAACGGCTCCATACATGGGTGGGATACGGTTTTTTAGGCAAGTTTCCCCATGTAACGGCTTTCCGTTAAAGTGTGAGGCATCCCATCCAATAAATCGAATCGGAGGCCTCGATCCAATCCAAAAAATTGGAGACACCCCTACCCGAAAACCTCATAGTCATAAGCCTCAGAAGCATGTAAAATAAGGCATGTAAAGGCTATCTCCCAACCTCAACCACCACCCCAGCAAGGTCGTTAAGAAAGCTTGGAAGCTCATGGAGAAAGCTTCTAAACCTCAAAATTGAGACGATAGGCACCCCTTCCACCACTCTATCCGCAACATCAGCTAAAGTAAGAAGCATAGGAAGAAGCATAATCTCACCAGCGGATTCAAGCTTAAACCTAGCCCTCAAAAATTTAGGCTCATGGGACAGAGCCCTAACCCGACTCATATGGCTGCTTGAAGCTCTCCGGATCCTACCTCTACTCCAGCCGTGAAGCCAATGCTTGCAATCAACACATAGGAGAAGCCTCCCTCTATAGCCAGCCACATCAACCTCAAACCTCCTGCCCCCATGCTTAAACCTAAAGTTCCCAGCTGCACAGTACCCATTTGCCTCAAGAACCTCAACAGCAAGCTGCTCAAACTCCCTCCAGCTAAGAAACCTAGCAGCTCTCTCAACATCAACCCCGGCCCTAATAGCTTGAAGAGCAACAGCCATCCTGCCAAGAGGCTTAACCAGAAAACCTCTACCGCTTCTGGAGAGAAAACCGCCCCTCTCAAGCCCTCTGAGAAACGCCTGAACCCTAGCCCTAGGCACAGCTGCGGCGCAGGAAAGCTCATCCACACTAACAATCCTGTTTTCAAGTGTGATGCGAAGCAACGTTAGAAACAGTTTTCCTGAGACTTCAGGAGACTCCGCGACTCCACAACTAGAACCGGACATACAGCTTACACGATCGCGATGAAACATAGGATGAGCATTACTATGGACAGTGAGTAGATCCCCTTTCTACCCCTGCTCAAAGGAGAAACTGAGTCAAGAGGCTCAACTCCATGGAAACCGCGTTTAGCCATAAACATCCAGATGAGTATAAACAACGCGAAGAACCAGTATCCGCTTACAACCAGCACCATAAGGCCAACGAAAGTCGCTATCCTATGACCTCTCACATCGAAAATCGCTCTGGAGATATGGCCGCCATCCAGCTGCCATATGGGAAGCAAATTAAGGAAGGTTAACAAGGCGCCAACCCACGCAGCGAACTCTATCTGGGTAAGCACAACGGTTGAACCTGCAGGAATAGCCTTAAGGCCAAGCATCCTAACCAAATCTGAAGCCAGCAGAATAAGCAGAGGAGTTGAAGGCCAAGTTATAGGCTGAAGCGGTAGCCCCATCTTCTGCCAAGACTCAATCTGCAGGTTAGGCACAACAACACCCATATGAAAACTCAGGAAAACAACAGCCACCGTGGCGGTGAACCCTGCAATTGGCCCGCTGAAACCTAAATCGAAAAGCTGATCCCTATTCAGAGGCGGGCTTCTAAGAGATATAAGGGCTCCGAAGGTTCCGAATGGCGGGGGGCCGGGAATAAAATATGGCATCGTTGAATCTAAACCATGCATCTTACAGGCAGCCTTATGGCTGAACTCGTGAACCGCTATTATGGCGAAGAGGGAGGCTGCGAACAAGGCAGACTGAAAGAACACGTTTGCCTCAGGCATAATAAGCGTTAGAATGGTTGAAGCCGGTGATAGAGAAACATGCCAGTACCCAGCATAAAGTATCGTGGCTGCTGTAACAGCCGCCAACAGGAAGTTCACCTCGTATCGTTGCGGTTTCGGAGTTGGCTTAGAAAACACCCTTACAAGAATGCTTTCCCCCTCATGCCTAAGCGTAGCCATTAAACCTGTCTTAGATAACTCCCCTATGAGATTTCTAAATCTCTCCTTTGTGGGTTCAGCGGCCACAGCAAACGTCGGCAAACCATCCATCCCCACATAAGCGTCAAGTACAGTGAAACTTCTCTCAACAATAGACCTTAACTCATGAAACTGGGGAGCAGAAGTGAACCCCACGAAAAAATCAGTAGGTGAACCGTCAGCCAAAAGAGAAACTTCCTGGAAACACACTGCATTTAAAAAGCTCTCATGCCTCTTAAATCTATTGCTAGTTAGACGCTGCGGGAAGGGCAATACCCTATAAGACGTTTACCTGAAAACTGGTGATGAAGCATTCATGCTTGATGAGAAGAAATTCTCCATCAGAAGATTCTCGCCTCAAGATATTGATGCCGTGACAGAAATTAACAAGTTATGTTTACCGGAGAACTACAGTGCATCCTTCTTTCTTGACATACATAAAAGTTTCCCGGAAGCGTTTCTTATGGCTGAAGCATCAGGTAAGACTGTTGGCTACATCATGTGCAGAATAGACCACGGCTTCTCTGATTTCAGAAAATTCAAATTAACTAAGAAGGGCCACATAGTTTCAGTTGCGGTTATACCTGAATATAGAAGACTTGGCGTTGGCACAAGTCTTGTTGTGAATGCCATGAAGGCGGTTTCAAACTCAGAAGCAGATGAATGCTTCCTGGAAGTTAGAGTCACAAACCAGAATGCGATAAACCTCTACAGGAAGCTTGGGTTTAACATAGCCCGTAGAGCTTCAAACTACTACTTCGATGGGGAAGACGCATACGTAATGTCTAGAATGCTTCCCTAATTCTTCTGGCGAAGACGGCTACGCGGCTTAACAAAGACCTTCTTCCATGCAGGTTAAATAGAAACAGGATAACCGTAGGCATATGAAATATACATAACTCAAACTCTGCGGCAAAAACAGGTTTGGACAAAAGCCTCATCATGATCAGAACAGACGAGGCAATCAGCATCACAATGAAGGCGTATACCCAGCTCCCAGAATCCTCTGCAGGCCATGAAGCCGCTGAACTCACCTCAGACATAGCCTAAACATCACTTTGATGAAGCGTTTTTCACGAAAAACGATAGTGGTATGGTTTGGCTTGTTCCATCAGGCATTTTTCTCCTAATGCTTATTGGTAGTATACCTCCCTCAAGCTCCAGAGTAGCAACGTTGATAGGAGACATGTTTTTAGAAGGCAGATCCACCAGGATAGGTGCACCCATCGATATTTGCAGAGCTCTAGCTCCCACAATTCTAGCTCTTTCAAACCTAGTGAGCTTATCAGGCCCAATTAAAGTGGATTCTGACTTTTTGGAGCTCAAGCTTCTCAACACTTTTCCAAGGGACTTCTATCCAGTCCCTCCCTTAGTTATTGAAGTTGCAGTAGAAGAGAATTAAACAAACAAATATAAATATGATGTAAATTTTGTGTTGGTTTGACGCCCTAGATTTCAAGCATAGGCATCCCTAGGTTTTTAGCTACGCAGCGTAACGTGTCAACCCAGTCTCCGTAAGCTAAAACATGGTGGTTACCTGTGTACTGAAGTAGCTTTCCAACATCTCCAGACAACTTAACCTTCACCTGAGTTCTGCAAAGCGAGAACTTCCCAACCTGAGACTCGATGACTTCGCCCCTGGCAACAATCAGCTGGAAGGGCTGAAATTGAAGGTTGGCAACAGTTACCCTTTGACGTTTCAGAGGAACATCTAGGCTTACGCTCTCACCTGACTCGAAGTGGCTTCTCAAGATAATTGTTCCACCAGGCTCAGCTAGCGTTGTAGCAGCAGTACAGTGAGCGAACGTAGCCACATTCAGGTCGCTGCTCACCTGAACCAAGTTGCCCATCCAAGAGGAGCCTGAAAGCCTCTGAAAGATGAGCATAAGCATAGTAGCCTTAAGGTCTCCTTCACATGCAGCAACTTTACCATCATCATTCAAAAGTGAAAAAGCCATGCAGGTTGAAGCTCCAGTTCTCTTCAAAGCCTTAAAGCAATCCAGCGTCAAAGCATCTAAGCCACACTTCTTAACAATGGATCTCAAGGCAAGGTACATCTTAGAAGCCTTCAAAATCTCCTTTTTACTGGGTTCAACAACTGTCGCTGATGAAAATTTATCCACAACCTTCGCAGCCTCCTCTTCACCGACCTTGCCAAGCTCATTCAGCAGCTCCTCATCCGCAACCTGCACAACATTTATGCCTAAAAGATCTTGAAGCCTCCCCCCATCATCCTGTATCCCAGAGAAATACTGCTCATCACAAATAACCCCAAGCTTAATTCCTCTAACAGACTTCAGAAGCCTCGAAGCCTTCGCGAAGCTAACTACCTCAGAAGGAGCCTCGTCGAGGCTGTTGTACACTATCTGCCCCCTCCAAGCATCAATCCTCTTAAGCTTCTCCCTTACGCTAAGTGCGGAGGCTAAGCTGTTAGTTTCGTCATAAGCCCATATGAAGTACGGTGCATCTTTAGCTATCCTAGCAGCCATCTCTGAGGTTCCGCCACTGGCGATAAAAACAGTAACCGCATCATACTCCTCCACCGGGAACTTTGGAACATCATCGACCTTCATTGCAGGTTCAACCCTCCCAAAAACCTTCAGGCCAGCGTCCTCAAGAAGTTCCCTAGCAAGCTTCGAAGGCTCAACAGACCTATGACGATGCATTCTGGAAGCCAAAGGTATCATGAAAACCGAAGGCTGATCCATAGGTTTACCTCCAGATTCCTCCCTTATCCCTCCCTCCAAACCTATTAAGAACCTTGTAAAGATGATCCTGCTCAGGCGGAACCAGACTGATGGTTTCTCCGCTTTTTTTAATAAGCCTTCTACCCTCCTCCTGTTTAAGGATTACCCCTATGACAGAGGCTGCTATTCCTTCCCTACGAAGAGAAGATTGAAGGGCCTCAGCCCTATCAGGCTTAACAACGATGAGTAGGGCTCCTGAACTGATTGTCTGCAGAGGATCTATCTGAAACAAATCGCATACAGCTCTTGTTTCAGGCTCAACTTGAACCTGTTCCTCAGAAACCTGAACCCCAACCTTCGCAGCCTCAGCAAGCTCCCATACACCTGCTATGAGGCCGCCTTCAGTGGGGTCATGCATTGCATCAACACCGCCAACATCCATTGCAACCATAGCTTCCTTCACAATACTTATCTTCTTGATGAAAGCTTTAGCTCTAACTAAGGTTTCCTCACCCAGCTTAGCTTTCAGTAGGTGAGGTAGATCTGTTGCAAGAATAGCTGTACCCTCAATCCCAGCGCCCTTCGTTAAAATAATTTTGTCACCCAGCTTAGCTCCAGATGATGATACAAATCTATTCTTCGCAGTCTCCCCAACCATGGAGCCAACAACCACAGGTCTACTTAGCCCAGGGGAAACCTCACTATGCCCGCCCACAACAGATACCTCAAGCTCGCACGCTGCCTGGTCAACCTGCTTCATAATGTCTTCGAGGAAAGGTTCCTCAGCCCCATCAGGTAGGAGAATTGAGCATAGGTACCATCTGGGTCTAGCTCCCCTCGTAGCAACATCATTAGCATTTACGTGAACTGAAAGCCAACCTATGTTTTCAACAGCACCCGTAATCGGGTCAGATGTTAAAACCAGAACTCTGTCACCCATATCGATCAAGGCTGCGTCCTCCCCGATTGATGGACCTAGAATAACCCTTTCGTCTTTCACCCCAAGGTACCTATACACGGCTCTTACAAGCGTTCGCGGAGGAACCTTACCCGTTGGAAGACGATGCATAGAGCACCACATACCTTACCATCTAGACAAATCGTTGTTGAACAGTTTGATACTTAAGCGTAGTGTAATTAGTGCTGTGTCGAAAACTTAGGAGCAGAACTGAATGAAGAAACCTCGAGTTCCCCACTCCTAAAACGGAGACCTAATCTACCCCATACCCCATTACGGGTGAAAGAAAAGAATTAAGTTAGCCACTACCATAGGTACTACGCCACCCAATAATCCTATCCAGAACCATTTAAAGAATGTCATGTGGTATTTCATCTTCTTTTCTAAAAGACCTAGGGCAACTATATTTGCTGTCGACCCAACCATGGTTATATTGCCCCCATACGCACCGCCAAATAACAAGGCCCACCAAAGAGATGAACCGCCTGCAAGCGCTTGGGTCATATCTCTTACAACTGGTATAAACGCTGCGACGAGCACAACATTATCTAAAACAGAACTACCAAATCCACTAATCCATAGCATTATGGAAACTATGATTAAGGGGTTTTGACCAGCTAGCGTTAACATTCCTTTAGCCATTTTCGCTGTAACACCAGTATAGGCGAGGGTGCCTGCCTTAGCAAAGAGGAACATAAAGAATACCAATGTCCACCAATCGACACCCCTCTCCACAATTTCTCTAGCTCTCGATCTCTTCCATAGCAAAGCCGCGGCAGCTCCAAACATCGCAGCCACTAATAAAACTGTGTTTTTCTCAAGCCCAGCAATGAGTTCAAGTCTATAATGGAGTGCTATGAATAGGATAGTTGCAAGAACGAGGAAACCCCCCTTCCTAACCCTACTCATATCGAAGGCCCTATCATCAACACCTTTTTCATTCTCAGCTACGAGAACGGTATGCGGAATTTTCAGGTCTTTTCTATACCACCAGAGACATATTGGTATTATTGCAATTAGGGTGAGGATAGCTACCGGTGTAGCATTAAGTATAAAATCTTCAAAGGTAAGACCAGCCCTTAATGCTATCAAAATGCCTATCGGATTTCCTAAAACAGTCGCAGAACTTCCTATGTTAGTAGCTAGAACCGCAGGAATCAACATCGATAAAACCGGCACTTTATACCTCTCCACATAACTGAAGATCATTGCACTAATAAAGAGAATTGATGTAACTTCATCCACAAGAGCTGCCATTAATGTTGACATTGCCATAATAACAATTAACACCCTACGAGGATCGTTACCAACCTTCTTCATTATTCCATAAAGAATCCAATCAAAGAATCCCTCCTCCTCACCCACTCTGACCACTACCATCATAGCTATCAAGAAAGTTATCACATCAATACTCATGAAACTAATCATGTGCTCCAAGTCTAATGTTTTAGTTAGAAGGAGAAGAGCGATCCCAACAAAGGCAACCGCTAACCTAAACCGCCAGAACATAAGTGTCCCTATAACTGTTGCAATGAATACTGTAACGGCAATGGCTTGTCTAATATCCTGTAAAAGGTATATCATCAGAATGAAATCAACTACATTGACTATAGTAAATATGAGAAAATCCCTAGCTGAACTCACCGGCTGCCCTAATTCAAATTCTTCACCCATAATATCACCTTAGCCTACACTACTATGGGCTTCACCTCAATAGGCTGAAACTTAGCTATAAAGAATTATCGGTCGAGAAAGAAATCTGTCTTTCAAGTCCTCTACAAAATCCTCTCTTACCCTATCGACTACACTCCTAAACAGGAGACCATGTGGGCGCTTCATTAGGAAGCTTCTCCTACCGAAAAATTTGATACTGCAGATACGCGTGGTGCCTTGATGTTGAAGAAGATAATGGTTAAGTTAGTGAAACTTGGTGATCTAGACTAGCCAGCGGGTGCAGACAATAAGAATAGAATTAGTATAATTGGCAGAGGCACAAACATGAGGTTTGTCATGTAGGTTCTTCTCCTTGAAGAGAAGAAGTTCTTCGACTGGCTCATCTCCATCCTAATAAAACCCTTCGCAAAAAAGCCCTCCCTCCTGATATTCGTGTTATTTATACTTGCAACCATTATGGCTGCACTTGTGGACGAGGTAACGTCGATACTGTTTATGACTGTAATAATGCTGAAAGTCTTGCAAGGATATGGGGTTGAGGGGAAAAAAATCCTGCCGTTTATCATGTTTCTTGTATTCACGACTAATATTGGAAGTAGCGCTCTGCCGGTGGGGAACCCTATCGGAGTTCTAATAGCCTTCCAAGCAGGCTTAACAATCAATGAGTTCCTCAGATGGGTCTTCCCGATAGCAATAGCCAGCAGCGTAATCACGGCTCTAATTGGAATGGTCTATTTAATGCGTGGAACAAAATTTGGTAGTCCTAGTCATGTGGTAGAGTTTGAGGTAAGTCCAGTTGAGTCGAGACCTAAAGGTTGCCGTTGTCGTTTTTGTTGCGGTGATCGCTGGCCTAGTACTTCATCAAAGGATCGAGGAGGTTTTAGGTCTTGGGAAGAATGTGATGCTGCTGGGAGTTCCTTTAATTATGTCGGGGATAGTTCTGATGATCAATAGAAGCCACGCCCGCGAGCTTATCGAGAAGGTGGACTGGTGGACATTACTCTACTTCCTCCTCCTCTTCACAAGCGTGGGAACCCTGAAGTTCACTGGAATAACTGATAGGATAGCGACCACGATCTCCCAGTCAGTTAGCGGGTTATTCCTCACCATGCTCTTAGTAGGGGGGATTGTCTCAATTTTAACGGCCTTCATGGACAATGTGTTGGCAGTCGCTACTATAGCGCCTGTAGTCCAAGCGCTGGCCAAAACAGGCATACCTATCGAGCCGATTTGGTGGATAATGCTAATCGGTGGAACTTACTGTGGTAACGCCACTGTGATTGGCTCCACAGCCAACATCGTCGTAGCAGGGCTAATTGAGAAGAGGAAGATAGGCCAATTCTCCATGGTCAACTGGATACTTCTAGGGACACCGATTTCTATACTAACATTCTTTATTGCCTTCGCACTCCTCTGGATCCAACTTTAGCAGTGCTGAACACCCCATATTATTTCTTCACTTTTTTGGGCTAATCTTTTTAGACTAACTGAACTTAGGCGCATTCCACTAGTGTACTAGTGCAATACGCAAGTTTTAATCCATAATTTTCATTTTGAAGACATTAAAAATAGAATTAGTATAATTGGCAGAGGCACTAGCATGAGGATTGACATGTATGTTCTCCTCCTTGAAACTCTCCTTAACTCATTCTCGCATTCAGAGCCGCAGAACTCTTTTGAGGACGAAACTGCGCCTCCACAGTACCTACAGTGCTTATGCTGAAAAACAACCGTCTTCTCTTCTCTATGTTTAGACATATGAGCCACCAATTTTAGTTTCTTCAGTACAATATATAAGGTGTTTCATGAAGTCTAGAAACTAAACTGAATTCTGCTTCTTCAGCTTCACTATTAGAACAGGTCCATCCTTACCGATGATCTCGGCTTTTTCACCTGGCTTCAATGGTTCATTCGACCTAGCCTGCCAGTATTCACCCTTATACCTAACGAACCCGGGTGTGTTAGGTGTTATTTCATCAACAGCCGTAACTGTTTCTCCGACAACATCTCCTATGACAGGCTTCCTCCTTCTGGCTTTAATAATCTTGTACACCATGAAAAGAGTGAAGGCACCCATAGTTGAGGCAACAGCAACTAGAACTGTGAGGAAGAACATGTAGAATGAAGGTGCAATCATCCACTTTGTAGGCGTGAATGGAACAAGCAGCAGGCTTCCAACAACTATGGAGACTAAGCCTGCTCCGCCCAGAATCCCAAAACCAGGCGTGTAGGCTTCAGCCACCATCAAAACAGCTCCTAGAAGAACTAGTAGGGCAGCTCCAATATTTATGTCAAGCCCAATCCCAATCAACCCAAGGATTAAAGCCACTGCACCAACAACCTCAGCTCCATATCCAGGGGAGGATAACCCGAATACCAACGCGAAGATACCTATGGTGAACAGCGTAGACGCCAGTATTGGGTTTGTGATCACATTCATCAATTGGACTCGTAAGCTTGCTGAGAACTGTGTTACTGTAGCGCCCTTCGTTCGCATCGTAACTTCGCCGTACGTAGTCTTAACAGCCCTCCCATCCATTAACACCTGAAGCTCATCTAGATTTGATGCTCGGATCTCAACCACACCATACTTGTATGCTTCCTCATCGTTTAGATTCAGATTTTCGGTGATAAACAGTTTTGCAGCGGTTTCATTTCTACCATGCATCTTAGCGCTTTCCTGCGCTGTTTTAACTAGGGCATTAATGATTTTTGAGTCTTTCACAGGCTCCGCCCCTCCAGTGGGGGAAACCTGCACTGGTTGAGCTGAACCTATTATTGTGTGAGGCGCCATAGCAGCAACATGTGAGGCAAGGAGAATAAATGTGCCGGCAGACCAACCTTTTGCACCAACCGGGTGGATGTAGACTACAACTGGAACTTTTGAACGTTGCATAGTCTTAGTTATTGTTTCAGTGGCATCAAGCATCCCGCCTGGAGTATCCATTAGGAGAACTAAAGCCTCAGCGTTTTTCGACTCACAGTATGAAAGCGCCTCGCTCATAGACTCTGCTGTGGAGGCCGTAATTGTTCCCTTAACCTCCATCGTTACAACTAGGTTTTGCTGTTGGGCTGTGGAGCAACCGGCCAGTAGAGAGGCAAGGATTAGTATTCCGAAAACCGTTGCTGGGAGGTGAGTCTTCACTTAACTTTTTTCTCCTCAGTCACACCCTTTATTAATCCAGCAAGTCGACCAAGCTCAGCAGTATCCGTAGTGCTCGATATAATCACCATGTTTTTCTCTCTAGCAATCTCAGTTAATGTTTGAAGCTCCCTTAATCTTAATGCAAGTGGATATTTAACGTACTGTCTAGCAGCTTCAGTAATCTTCTCAGCAGCCATGTATTCGCCTTCAGCCATAATCACTCTGCTTCTCTTTTCTCTTTCAGCCTCAGCCTGCTTAGCTATTGCCCTCATCATTGATTCAGGCAAGCTAACATCCTTTATCACTACAGCTGTAACCTTAATTCCCCAAGGGTCTGTGTAGGTATCTAGAATTTCCCCGATCTTTTTGCTGAGGTCCTCCCGTTTTGTCAGTAGGTCGTCAAGGTCAACTTGACCTAGAACATCTCTAAGTGTGGTTTGCGCTAGTAGGTTTGTGGCTTGAAGGTAGTTTTCAACAGCGCACACAGCCTTACCTGGGTCGAAAACCCTATAGTAAACAACAGCGTCAACGTCTACACTTACGTTATCTCTTGTAATCACCCTCTGCTTAGGTACATCAAAGGCGACGACTCTCAGATCTATCTTTATGAAGCGGTCAGCCATAGGAACTATGAAGAATATTCCAGGTCCCTTAGCTCCAACAAATCGGCCCAGCCTGAATATTACTCCCCTCTCATACTCCCTAACAACTTTGATCGCTGAAGCCAATATGATGAGGATGATGAACGCTGGTAATACAAAACTAAATACTTGCTCAAGCACCATATAGAACACCATGTAAGATATTTTTAGGTTCTTCTATATTAATGTAGATGTTAATTTTTCCAGATGACTGAAGAAGCCTGAAACCCTAGGTGCCAACATCTTCACGTTAATTAAAAGTTGCGAGCTAAATCTTATATATTGCCTGCGCATCATAAACCTCATAAATAAACGTCCAGTGCCTCAATCGTCATCTTGTCGAAGCATATGTAGATTAACAGGTTTTCCTCCAGGTGTTTATCAGATGTCTGAAGGACCTAAACCATGTTTTGCTGGATGCCAATTCTTCAGATGCGGCCAGAAAGCACTGTACTTCAAAGCTAGGAGTGCCATGTGCAGGTTTGCTGACGATGAATGCAACATAAAAAACTGCAAGTACGCGAACTGCGTTAAAGGTAAACTTCTGCCGAACGGGGTATGTGAACTCACAGTTAAAGCGAAACCCATAGACATTAAACCAGAGGAGGTTGCGGAGCCGTTTAAGGTTCCAAGCAAACTAGTCCAGAAAATCAAGGAAAGGGAACTCTACTGAAATGGAAACTAGACTCTTTACCGCTCTCACCTAGCAAACATGCTTACCAATACGTTCCATAGTTCTACGATCTCAAAACTTATATCAAGTATCTAGTAGCCTACATATGGAGATAGGTAAGCAGTTGAAGAAGATACTGGCTTCATTGGCTTTAACCTTCGGCTTAACCATGTTGCTTCTGACGGTGCACTATGGAAATCTCGAGGCTTTAGGCGGCTTACTGAAATTCTATTATGCTGGTTTGCCTTGAGGCTTTAGGCGGCTTCCACCATGCGTCTGCGCTTCTGGTTTT
>Ga0315280_10000697_pt1 | contig 61197 bp, 72 predicted proteins | sample YL17G06_40_MG_FD_203697 | JGI IMG/M metagenome (GOLD analysis project Ga0315280, IMG submission 203697) | Sediment microbial communities from Yellowstone Lake, YNP, Wyoming, USA - YL17G06_40 | ecosystem: Environmental > Aquatic > Freshwater > Lake > Sediment | place: USA: Wyoming | collected... | reverse complement strand
ATTCGGTTTGTTAACTACTACAACACTGTTAAACCACATAAAGGCATTGACAACCTTACCCCTATGGAGAAATTAATCAGTTATTTTTATCCCAAAGAACTGTAAACAACGCTGTGATTTCCTACACCTTAAACTATAAACCCTAAACTTTAAACTTCAAAATTCTTGAAAAAATAATAAAATTAGTTTATAGTTTAAAGTGTAAAGTTTATAGTTGCGCCCTTGGCGCGTATTCCGCGGTAGCGCAATGGTAGAGCAGCTGCCTGTGAATTTTCGCAGCTTCCAAAAGAAATTTTGGAATGAACATTCCGGGATAACGGTGAAGCCTAAATGTAATGTAGGGTAATACCGTGGGAACCGTAAAGGACCCGTAGAGACTAGATACCGGAACACCTAAAACCAATTTCTGGGTCAGGGTGAAGATATAGTCCACTCCTTTTGGAAACATTAGGGTTAAGTGTAAGCAGTTGGTTGCAGGTTCGAATCCTGCCCGCGGAGCAAAAGTTTTGGTGGGGGCTGAAAAGCCCCTTTTTGAATTGAAAAATGGGGTTCGAAAATTTTATTAGTGGCTTTGACCGAATTAGCCAAAATTTCAAAAGGAAGGGTATAATTTATGCTTAATTTACCTTCATTTAGCTTAAGGTTCGAAAATACTAAACTCAGAAGTGTCCTTTTAGCCTCTACAGAGGCTTTTTTATATAATTCCTTAGCTTTTTGAGACAAATCGAAAATACTAACTCCTAACTCAAAATATTTAGTTTGAGCATTGCTATGTTTTTCGATTGAGTTGACTATGGTTTCTTTTTCTTGAGTGTATTGCTGGAATTTTTGCTCATAAAACTCTGGAGTTATTTTCCCATCCAATTTATCATCATAAAGAATATTCAGTCTCTTTTGGATTTGCTCATAACGGCAGTTTAATTCTTCAAGTGCTTTATTATGATATTCTATCTCGTCCTGATGGCTTTCTTTGAGAGCTTTTTTAATCCATTCAGCTAATTTCGGGCTTTTAATTGTAATTTGGTCAAAGTAGGGGAGTATCTGTTCTTCAATTTTTTCTTGCCTCACCCAAGTTTTTTGAAAACAATTTCTGTAATGATTACAATGTCCATACCAATGTCCTTTTTGAATCTCCCAAGTAATTAAGCCATTACATTCTTCACATCTTATTAAACCTCTAAATAGAGGAAAGTGTTTTTTATATTTCGGAGTAGTTTTTTGGTGAAGAATGTTTTGAACTTTCTCCCATATCTCTTTAGAAATGAGAGGTTCTTGTTTTCCCTGATAAATTTCATTATTCCAACGAATCATTCCATAATAGAACGGGTCAGTTAATAATCTATGGAGTCGTCCTTTACCTAATTTATAGCCACCTCTGGTTCTCAATCCTTCTGAATACATTACTTCCGATAACTTCTTAGTTGGATAATTTCCAGTAGCATAAAGTTCGAACATTTTTTTAATAAGTGGAGCTTTTTCTTCATCAATAATATGGATTTTATGTCCTTTTTCGCCAATAGTTTTATATCCCAAAGGTGGTTTAGTTGGTAGCCAGCCTTGTCTAATTTTTTCCATTTGTCCTTTCTTAACCTCTTCCGAAAGATTATCAATGTAATTTTGAGCAAAAACAATCCTTATATTCCAATTTAATTTTTCTTGGGAGCGAGAATTTTTATGCAAAATCAAAGAATCTTTTACCAAATGCACTTGCCTTTCTTCATCTTCATTAAGCCAGTCATTTATCAAAACAGCATCCTTTAAATTTCTGGTTATTCTATCCGTCTTCTCGCAAATAATTATTTTGATATTATTTTTCTTTAGATAATCCATCATTTCATTAAAAATCCCTCTTTGTGTTTTTCCGCTTGCCGATTCAGAAATAGAAAATATTTTAGCAACTCTAAAATTCTTCCTCTCAGCGTATTCTTTAAGGAGCTTTTCCTGAGCAGGTAGAGAATATCCAGTTTCTTCTTGCTCCTTTGAACTTACCCTGGCGAATAAAACTGCTTTCATAGTAATTTATTGAATAATAATTGTTTTTACTCTTTACTCAAAAAGGGATAGCCTGGACACAATCACCTTTCGGAGATTGTAAGGCTACCCCTCTTTAACCTCCGAAAGACTAACGATTGTGTCCATTTCTATAATAACAGAATTACAGAAGAAATCAAAACCCACTTATTCGACTTTTAATATCTCAGTTTTGATCCATGCTCTAGTAAAGATCAATTGATATTTTCTCTGGTCTTCATAATTAATTTTAGCAAGTAAATCAAAATAGCTCACTAAAGTATGACCAATTTCAACCACCTCCTTTTTAGTAAGGATTTTCCCGAATTCCTCTCTTAAAATAACCTCCAATTCATCTAAAAGCTGTTGACTTAATTGCATAAAGTTTGAATCTTCGTAATCAGTTTCTAATCTGAGTTCCCGCAGCTATGAGGAACTCATAATTCCTGCAGGAACTCAGTTAGCTGCCGATTCCCGTTAATCCTCAACTATCTTTCTACGGAGTCTATTCTGAACAGCATCGAATACTTCTTTAGTAACTAATGGTTTGTGTGAACCTTGAAAAGTTTCTTTCCCCAATTTAAGCCGTCCTCCATAGTAAGGATTTGAGAGAATCTTAAGTATACCAGACCTGCTTACTGTTACGCCACCTTGTTTCAAGAAGAATTCCTTTATCTCCTGGAGTGAATAATTTCCCGTAGCATATAACTCAAAAGCTTTCTTTATCAGAGAAGCTATTTTCTTTTCTGGTATAATTCTTGAATAACATTTCTTATAACCAAATGGTGCTTGTGTTTTTAGACTCTTTAATTTAGCAGCAAGGCCTCTTTTTATACTTTCACTTAGGTTTTTTCTATAAAAATTCGCAAACCACATCGACAATAAATCTGGATCTTTTAGGAAAGTTACTTTCACTCCATTCTTTTTAAATTGATTAAGGATTCGAAGTAATTGAGCAGAATTTCTGGATATTCTATCTGGGTCAGAAATATACAGAGCCCCAAAGAAACCTTTCTTGGCGTCTTTGAGTAGCCTTCTTAACCCTGGTCGGTTCAAATCTATTCCACTTTTAGCTTCATCAACGTATTCCTTAACAATCCGAGAAGATTTACAAGTTTTTCTTAATTCTTTCAATTGTGATTCGATTGAGGAGGGTTTGTTTTTTTCTTTTGAGGCACACCTCACATAAAGAGCTGTCTTTAGAAGTTTTTCCATAGCGATTTTACTAATTTAAATTTCTACAGCCATGGCGACCTTTATTTTTTTCATAGCTTTGTTGTCCAAGTCACTTTCGTTGTCAGACAACAACTTTACTTCCACCACCTTCTTTCTTTTCGATATTTCAAGTCTTCTCGAATCTCAGCAAGCCTGACATCCTCTATCTTAAAGTTGCATCTTGGACAAAAATAAAACTTTCCTCTTTCAAGTTTTCTTTTGCAATACGGACAGCGGAACTTCAAAAGTCTTTCCCATTTAAGTTTTCTTTTTTTAACTCTCATATGAAACTCCTCTTGTGCGGAAAGTCTTTCCCTTATCTGACTTTAGTCAGTTTAAATTTCGAATTATTACACCGCAGCACTTCTTTTGGCAATATTGGGGAAATTGATATATTGTGCGTCAAGTTTTCATGCCTATTCCCAATGAGGAACTACCCCCAGGTGGTTCAACGGTTGCCAACCACTTTACAGTAGTACTCAAGTATAAATAACTTGAGGTTTCAGCATGACTTTCCTTCAGTAGGATCTTTTTGAGAGAACCTACCTCTGACCAACGGCTGATTGAGTTAGCGGGCTGGTAAATGACAGGAAGAGTTCTGGGAGATTATGCACAGGGCTACCCATATCGTCTTCCAGCAGGTAATCCATTCTTAACTCATCAGTGAGGGTTGTGAGCTTTACACAGAGCCCTCTCTGGGAAAAAAAGTGATACGGTTTTTTAAAAACTTTGTTTAGTTTTAAAAGACCAGGCTTAAGCCTTTTTATTAAAATAATGGTTTAGGAATCGAATTTATTCGTTTTTTTGCCATCTCACAATATTCTGGTTTAATATCAATTCCGATATAATTTCTTCCCAATCTTTTGGCTACTATTCCCACCGTTCCTGACCCAATAAACAAATCTAAAATTATTCCATCTTTTGGGCATCCCACCAAAATCATCGGCTCTACTAATTTTTCAGGAAAAGTAGCAAAATGGGCTTCTGGAAATGGCTGAGTTGGTATATGCCATAAGTCTCCAGGGTTTTTACCTAAAGGATGGGTAAAATTTGGATTATCTTCTTTAAATACTCGCCAACTGCCAGGACCTCCTTCGTCATTTCCTCTCGGGTCTATGTTTCTCCAATGTCTTGCTCTTGGACTTCCAAAACTTTCTGCTTGGTTTTGTGGAATTTTAGTTTGTGGTATCCATTTGAATTTTTGTAATTGCTCTCTTTTACTCAAAGAAATCATTCCTTTCTCATAATTTTGAGAAGTAAGCTTTGTTTTCTTATAGTTTTCAATTTCTTCTTTTGTTGCCTTAAATTGTGGACATTGTTTCGATTTCTTTTCAGCATCTCGGACACGATAATTAAATTTCGGTCTTAAAATAATACTTTCAGCAACTTTTGTATTTTTAGCAAAACAAGCTCCTTGTTCTCCCGTTCCAAACTTCTGTAGAGGATATTGTTGTCTGATTAAAGAACTTTCTTTTAAGGGTACTCTTACCGCATCCAAATCAAACCAATATCTTTTATTTTTTACCAGCATAAATACTGGTTCATAAGTGTTGGTAAATCGGTCTTTTACGCTTGAAGGCATATTATTCGGTTTATGCCAAATGATTATATTTCTTAAAATCCATCCCTGTTTATCTATCATTTGGAGGATCAAGCGATAATTTTGTAATAACAAACATTTTTCTTTGTAAGACTTGCCCATTTTCCCTTGAGGCCTACCTTTTGACCATTGAGGAATCATATTTCTATCTCCATACCTTTTGCCTGTTATTTCACCGTGAATAGAACCTCCTGGATGTCCTCCACAATATGAATCTCCGTGATTCCAGAACATAACTCCAGTTGGCTTTAAAACTCTTTTTAACTCGGCAGTTATTTGTAAAAGATGTTCTAAATACAAATCCAGAGTCGGTTCTAATCCTAGTTGTCCATACCAAGCTCCACATTTTTGACAAAAATCAGATTTTCTATCTTCTGCTGCCTGTCTTGAAGCGGTAAAATTATGTCTTTGAGTAAAAGCAGGATTAATATCTATATCTTTATTACCAGAACCAGTGTAAGGTCTTTCTATTGTTTCCCATTGATGGCTACAATTTTTATCTCCGCCCCAAATAGCTTTAGTTTCTTCACCGTAATCACGAAGCCCCCAATAAGGACACGAAGTTATAATCGTATCAATGCAATTATCGGGGAATTCTTTCAATTCCTTCAGACTGTTTCCGCAAATTATTTTATTTTTAATTTCTTCAATCTCGTACATTTTAAAACCCGCTGAGGCTTGGCAGGTCTCGATGTAGCACCTTTCGGCACCTGCCAGCCCTCAACGGGCTTTTGCCTACATCGAGATTACTGCCATGAAATAATAATTATAATTTCTGAAACTTTATTTTCGCTTCCTAAACAAAAGCTCAGGCCCTTTGCCTGAGCTTCAACAGCTTCTACAAAATTAGGGTTAGAGACTAAAAGTCTAAGTTATTTAATTTTCCTACCTTTATTTTACTTGACTAATAAGGTGGGGTCAAGAGTTTAGAATAGAAAGGTGAACTCAATAGATTTCGCTTCAGTTGGCGTATTTTTTTCCGTTTTTCTTACCTTTCTCCCGTTGTTTTGAATTCAATTTGAAAAGATTTTAGCGGAAAATCTCTCATATGAATTAAGTATTCGGGTCGTGTCCCGTAATGAGTTTAAGAATCTGTGCCGAGGTCAAAGGCTGATCACCCCTCAACTCTACCTCGAAATGTTCAATATAAACTTTTTCAAGTTGATACAGCATTTTTGAGTCTTCTCGCAATTCCCTTGATAACTCAATGATATTTCTTACTGAAGGAGTTGGTTTTTTGTGTTCTCTACGCCATAAATCAGTATTGGCTTTTAATCGCTCTTGGACACTAACAATTGCCCCCTTGAGTAAGCTTTTGGGTGGGAGTTTTAACTCATTATTTTGAACCCATTTGATCGCCTGATAAACCTTTGTTTTCTCACATTGAAACTTTTGGCAAATCTCATACCAGGGCCTATGCAAAAAGAAGTAGTCAAGGAAAATTTTGACGTACTCATCCCTTAATTTTTCAGTTTGTAAAACGGATGGTCGACCAATCATATTACTGGATCTTAACGTACCTCTTTTAAAAAGGTCAAGACTTGGTTTTCAGAAAGTTTCATGTCGCAAATTCGAGGCGTTAAAGGTCCCTCTCTTTATTTTTCTCTTTTTTTTCTGCTTAAACTCTGATAATGTCAGCGGATCTGATTCGTCCTTCGTCTAAGTCAGTCGGTCCAAGCCTTATCTCGATGAGTTAGTGTGTCTTTTTCGATTTTATTTTAGTTATGCACATTGACAAACCTTTTTGATCTGATAAACTAAAAATAGAAGGTCGAGTTCGTTTCATCTTAATAGAAAATCTTTCATCCTTGTTTATCGCTTCCTTAACTACAGGCGAAAACTACAGGCGTTGAGGCGAAAGCCTTGCAAGGATTTTTAATTTAGGGCAAACTATTTTTAGAGTTGTCCTGATCCCTGCTTTTGCTTCCGCATCCTGTGGTGGTGCCTGTAGCCATCCTGGATGCGGTAGCGAGGGCGGGGATTTTTTATTTAACCAAGCTGAATCGGGCAGCTCTTTAAAAAATGAACACAACCAAACCAACATTTATTTGCGGACATATTGCCGATTATTTCGTAATTGTTTATCAGTGCAAAGCGATTGGAATTTATAAAGGCGAAAAATTGGTCGCAGAAGAAAAACCAGAAGGATTAGAAAGATTTATCGAAAATGCGAAAGATCTAAGATTGGGTTGGGCCCAACTAGAGGGAGGAGACGAGGTAATTTATTTATACGACAAGCAAGACAACAATTTTGGCTACGCTGTAAATTTAGACAGCCCCCAATGTAGCGAGTGGGGCTATAATGGGTTTTAACTTTCAATCCCCCGTTCCTCAACTTGTCCCGATCAGGTTGGGGATCGGTGATTGGTAGTTAAAACTACCAACAAAGGTCGAAAAAATAATTTAAAGAAAGCAACAAAAATGAAAAAGAAAAGCTTCAAATTAAGGTGTAAAAAGTGTGGCCGAATTATCGCTAATTTAAAAGATTGGGCTGATTCCACGGGTTTTAGTGGTTGGTGCCTGAAATGTGAAACTGAGACACTGCTAAAAGAACTGAGTAAAAAGAGAAATAAATAGCACCCCACCCGCGAAGATGAAGTGCTATTGCCTTTCGGCGTTTTAATTATAGCACCAGTCAAAAGGGGTGGTCAACTAAAATGAAGCAGATTATTTATTGGCAGGATCTTAGCGAAGGAACCCAAGAAGAAATTATTGAACAGCTCAAGGAGGAATTAAGGGACGAAATTAAAGAGGCCGTTGAAAACGGGGTTGACAAAGAAACGGCAGAAATTGAAGTGGTTGACAATTATATCAACACGCACAACTTCGCTAACGAATTTATTTTATAAAATCGCATCTGTCCTAATTGAGGAGTAGTTTCGACGTCAGAAGAAAATAGGCTTAAAAGCAACTTTCTTATTTAAAAAACTCCTAAGTTTGCCATCGCCGAACTCCTCTTAATCGAAATGAATCTCAATTGGCAGAAGAAGGCATTAGGTTTAGCTATTTTTCCCAATTAACCTTCTTTAACTTTTAAAAATAGCTCAGCTTCTCTTAGTAGCTGTAAAAGTGATTAAGAGGATTTAACAGTAATTAACGAAAAAGCAGGTTTTGGGAGTTTTTCCTGCTTTTCTCAAAAATATGATCTTCAGAAAATGTTCAATTTGTGGCAAATTTAGGTCCAAAACTTCAAAGCACTGGATTTTAAGCGAAGATGGTTCAAAGAAACGAGATTGGGTTTGTGATGGTTGTCTATTTGAAGGCTCAAACTGGAAACTTGAAGAGATACTAAAAAAGTTATCTCTGGAACAGAAAGCCTACATTTGGAATTTCTTAATGAAGGATTCAAAATTTATTCGGGGATAAAGAATAATAGCTCTCTAAATTAAATACCAAGGAAAAGCGTTGTCTGACAACCCTATATTTGAGTTGGACAACCTTTATTGAAATACTTTATCAAGTATGTTATTTTGAAATTGAAAAACTTAAATAGGTTGTGCACCGTTGACTAGCCGTCGTTTAGGGCCACGGTGCACAACCTTAAACCCTAGCGGCGGCTTTTCAGTTGCCTACAGGGTAGGGTTGTAAAACAGAAAATGGCTAATCAAAATGTAGAACAATCAAAAAAGAAAAGCCGAAAATGGCTTTGGATATTGCTCGGCTCTTTGCTTCTTGGTGTATTTTTAATGTTTTTTGTCGGCCCACACATTGGTTTTTTGGGGTTTGTGGGTCTTCTTTTATTTTTCTTCGGACCTATTGTCAGTCTTTACATTAAATCTCATCAAGAAAGAAAAATGGGAATTCAACCTCAATCATCAGTCTTTGAAAAACAATTTTCGCAACCAATAGGCATGACGAGTAAAACAATCAGAACAAGTCAAAAAGTCGCAGTGGTGGGAACGATCTGCTTTTTCCTTGCCATTCTTTTCTTTTTCATCGCTTGGCCAATTGGTCTTATTCTTTTAATCGTGACATTTATCTGTACTGGAGTATTTTATGGCTTTCAAAGTACGGAAAAAGCAGAAGATCTTCAAAAAATAAGGGAAGTCTTAGAAGAGAAAAGAATAGCCTCAGGCGAGGGAGTAGCTCCAGAACTTGCTGAAATCCACCGAGAAATGGAGATTAGACCTAAAAAGAAAACTGGCAAATGGGTTTGGGTTTTACCAGGAATTATTTTGTTTCTAATCCTAATTTCTCTAATTGGCGGAGGGGGAGAAAAAAAGAAAATAGGGTCTACCCAAATTTTTCAGCCCTCGATAAAGAAAGAAGTAAGAATTCCGTTAGATCAGAAAATAGTCATCACATCGATGAAGAAAGGATTTCGTGCCGCAAACTATTATGCTGGTGAGTTTCAGGATTTTATTACATTTGAAATAGCTTTTGAAAATAAAACTGATAAAGACATTAGAGGGGTAAAGGGAATCGTCAGTTTTTATGATATATTCAACGAGAAAATTAAGGATATAGAGATTAGTTATGATAAAGGAATTAATAAACATAGCCAGAAAATATGGAATGCACAAATAGAATTTAATCCATTTATAGATAGTGATGTGAAGTTGAAAAACACGGAAGGGGGAAACCTTTCATACGAATGGAAACCTACCGTAATAATTTATGAAGATGGCACGAGAGAAGAATAGGGTGTAAAAATAACCATTAAAAAATATGAAAAACCAAAGAGGTTTTATTCAAGTTCCGATATTGATAATTATTGTAGCTTTAATTGTTATAGTTTCGGTGGGAATTGGGGTAGTTTTGCATAAACAAGAGAAATTAAATCCACTTATTGCTGATATTTCCCAAATATTCAAAAGAGCAGATGGGACTATACCTATAGAAGAACAAAAAGCTCAACCAGAAGATAATCAGCAAGAAATTTCTCAGCAGGACCAAGAATTAAAAAAAGAAGTCGAGACTAAAAAATTAATTGAGCCTGAAATAGAAAAAGAAGTTGAGGAATCATTAGAAAAACCGCTTTCTAAAGTTAAAGAAAATCAGCCCCCTCAATTAACTCTTTTTCAGGATAATATTGTCGGCTTTCATGATCTTTCAAAAGAGAGAGGAGATAATATATTTTCTTGTCATTTTGGAATTCCCGAAAGTCCAGTCCAAATCCCAGTAAAAGATTATAAGGAAATAATTAAAAAGTATTCCATTAAAGTTGGAGACACTTTAACCATTAAGATAGACGGTTACGATCCCGAAGGAGGCACAATGCTTTATATTGTAACCTATTTTGAAGGACAAGGTACAACAAGAATCCTTCAAGAATGGAGCCCTAATAATACCTTTACTATTCCAATAACCGATCAACTTTTTGAAAAACTTTTTATTCCTGAAATGTTTTCGAATGTTGATTATTCTATTGAAAGAAGAGAGGGGGATTTAATAATAGTAGAAAATTACAGGGGAGGAGTTCTTTTTAAAAATGGCGGGATGCTGCGAGTTTCTATTTGTTATAACGATACCCCTGCCCAAATGGATTTCGCTCTCTCCTGGCGAAGTCAATGTATGAAGGGTTGTCTTGGAATTAACTACTTCATTATTAAACCTGGCCTCTCTTATTACGAGCCTCATTACGAGCAAAAGTATTAGAACTCAACAGAACTAGGCGAAATCTCATCGGTTTCGCCTTTTTACTTTACTAAAAATCCTAAAAATGATAGTATAAGATTGTATAACTTTTATCTAAAGAATATGAGAAAAAATACCAACATAAGAACAACAAATGAGATAATAAGAATGGCGAACAAATTAGTGGTAAGGGCTTTATCCCAACTGTGCCAGTCTTCAAAAACAATACCGCAGACAAGAAAAAGCAAACTTCTTCAAAATGTTGAAAAAGAGGTAAAAAGAGTTCTAGAAAAATTTGGAGAGAAAAACTTAAAACCATTGTCCGATTATGAGTGGGGTAGATTGAATGGACGGTATGAGGCTTTATTATGGGTTTTGGGGCTTAGTTGGAAGGAAATAGAAAACCCTGATCTTGCCAAAGCTACTCGTGAATTGGAAAACTTTCTTAAATCATCTAAAGCAAAACCTAAAAAGAAATAGATGATGCAATAAAATGAAACTTACCAAAAGATTAAAAAATCTACCTGAAGTTTTAACCATAAGAGAGGTGGCAGAGCTTTTTAATGTTTCTTTGATGACCTTGAGAAGATGGGACCAGCAAGGAAAACTTAAGGCTTTTCGACCCACAATAATGAGTAAAAGGCGATACAAAAAATCTGCCATTATTAAATTTTTAAATTCTTATCCAAAAGAGAAAACCCAAAAGAGAAAAAAATAAGATGAGGTAAATCTTTCTAAAGAGTACTATGGAAGAAACTTCGTTGCTAAATTTCATAAAATATTGTCTGGGCTATGTTAAGTTAACTCGGCAACGCTCTTTTATTGCTCAAAGTAAACTTTCAGTTGAGTTACCTAAATACCTTTTTACTCTTAAAGATTTATTGGAAAGTGATGTAAATGATAACTTTGGTAAGTTAATAAATTTAGAAACATTTTATTCGTTTGATCCAAAAGAAATTACAAAGGAGATAAAAAAACAATATGAGGAAGAGCAGTCTTTAGCGAAAAGAATCGAAGAAATTTATAACAAAGGTAGAAATGACCCTTATACTAAACAGATTGTTTTCAATTTTGGATATTACAAAATTGAAATCCCATTTGAAGAAGAAGTTGAACTAAGGCCAGATTATTTTGAAGAAGAAGTTGAAAAACCTTCCGCAAGAATCGATCGTTATCCATTATTTTCACTTCCAATTAATATTGAAAAGGTATTTGAAAAGGGAGCTGGCAAATATTTTATTAAACCAATTGATTCAGAAATTCAAATAAACATCAGTGTCCTAGCAGATATTTTAGGAGAGGATCTTTATTATAAACTCGTAGAAGAATTTGGGAGATACGAACTCGAGGGTAGTTTATCTTTACCAGTAGCAAATATGAGAATCTTTAATGAAATATGGGATAAAATTAGAGCACAATTAAGATTAACGGATGCAAAATTTGACGAACATTCATTTATTTTGGATGAAATACATATAGGTGTTAGCCCACGAGTAAACTATTTTATAGCAGATGATTTGCAAAAACTTTCGAAATTCAAAGACGATGACTTTCAAGAAACATCGCTGACTAGTTGGGTTAAGGATGAAGATTTATCAATAGAAAGCGAAATACCAAGCGAAGGTGATTTATATTTCCCATTTCCATATGATAGATACCAATTAAAAGTTTTATCTGTTGTTAACAACAAAGCTGCTATTGTACAGGGTCCACCTGGCACTGGAAAATCTCAAACTATTTCAAACCTTATTTGCCACCTTTCCGCAAATGGTAATAAAGTACTGTTTGTGAGCCAAAAAGATCAGGCGTTAAAAGTAGTTAAAGACATGTTGAAGAAATTAAATATAAAATATTTATTTGGATATATTCCAGACGTAGGGTCTATTCAATTAAGTGAAGAGGATAGGTTAGACGGAATTGCACCCCAACTCGCCTCACTAGAATCTTATGTAGAGAAATTAGGGTATAAGATTTATCCAAGAAGAAAATATCCACTGATTGTGTATAAAAATAATGAGAAAGACATAATTACAGACGAAGAAATTAATAGTGTTGCTGAAAATAAAATAAAACTAAAAAACTTATTCATTAAAGCAATTGAAACGCAAAGAGTATTTTATAATCTTCACCAAGAGTTAAGGGGTTTGAAGGAATACGATTTTAGGATCTCGAATTTACAGCGTTTCCAAGATATTTTTTCTAATGACTTACGAAAAAAAATTAAAAAGTTAAAGAATGATATAGAACAACTAGATGAAGTAATTAGAATTTATGAAAAAAATAAAAAGAAAGTTGAATTCGATGAATTATTCTCTACTCTTCGCTTAAAAGAAAGTAAATACTCGGAACTTCTTCAGAGGATTATAAATGATGTTACTCAGTCTGGTTACGATGGGCACAATCAGATTACCCGCTTTATAAATAACACTCTACGTAAATGGCGTCTAAATAAAATCTACTCTGATTTACCAAGAGAATTTATTGATTATATCAATAATTATTTTAAGCAAGATATTTCAAAAGCACAGATGATTAAAGTTATAGATGAATTACTAGCATATTGTCGACATTATGAGCAACAACAGAAATTAGAAGAATTAGAAAATGAATTAAAGAACACATTAAAAGTTTGTGGTTTATCTGATGAAGAATTTTTACAAATCGAAGATCTGATTTCTAAAATTGGTTTTGATGGAGTTAAAGAAAAAATTCTTCGAACTGCAGAAATATATAAAGAATTAAAAAAACTCAAAATAGAAAATCCGAATGATTTAAATTTATCACTTCGAGAAACCGAGAGAACTCGTCAGGAGCGAGTGGCAGCCTACCTTCAAAATATTATCAATAAAAAAATAATAGATAAATTAAAAGAGGGACCCTCTGTTAAGGCAATCATCAGAAAACTTGCTAAGGCTTTTGGTAAATCCAAAAAGGCATACAAAACTTTTGATCGTCTCAGAGAAGATCCAAATAACTTCCTTGAAATCATGGATTTCGTTGCAGTTTGGATAATGGAGTTGGATGACGCAAGCCGAATTATTCCATTAAAGCCAGCAATTTTTGACTACGTTATTTTCGATGAATCCTCTCAATGTAATATCGCATATGCAATCCCAGCTATGTACCGTGCTAAGAAGGCACTTTTTGTTGGAGATAGTGAACAAATGCGTGATAATACAATTATTTTCAAATCAAACCGATCTTTTGATGAATTAGCGAAAAAATATCAGATCCCTGAGGATCTTCAAATTAAAGCGACTGGCGAAGCAGTACAATCGATTTTGGATGTGGCTAGATTAAGAGGATGTGAAGAAATTCCATTAAGAAATCATTACCGCTCACCGAAGGAGTTAATTGGTTTTAGCAATAAATATTTCTATAAACCAAAGGGGAAAGAACTAATAATCCTAAATAGTAATTACCTGGCATACAAGAATACTAATCGAATAATGATTATTCACCCAGTTAAAGTTGATTGGGATAAAGAAATTTCAGATAAGATAAGTGTTTCCGAAGCCGAAGAGATATTGAGGCTTTTCCGTGAATTAAGATCTGATAAAAAATACCGAGATAAATCTATCGGGATTCTTTCATTCTTTAACGCTCAAGCTGCTTATATCCGTGAATTATTTGAAAAAGAAGGCTATAAAGAAGAAGTTGATAATTATAAAATTGGCATTATTGAGGGGATTCAAGGTGATGAAAAAGATATTATTATTTATTCTTTTGTTATTCGAACCGCCGATCAAAAAAATAAATATGTACCTCTTACTGGTGAAGGAGGAGATATTAGAGCCGATATAAATAAAGGTAGAGTTAATGTTGCTTTTTCTAGAGCTCGTTTACAAACCCATTGTTTCGTAAGTATGCCGATTGAAGAAATCCCAGGTGGAATTTGGATTAAGAAATATCTTGAATATGCACGAGATAGTGGAGAGATTGATTTTTACTCAGTGAAATTAAAGCCTTTTGATTCAGATTTTGAAAAGGAATTTTACGATTTTATTCGTTCAAATTTACCTAGAGGGTATCGTGTACAAAACCAAGTTGAAAGTTGTGGATTTAGGATTGACTTTGTAATTAGTAATACTAAGAGCGGGAAGAAAATTGTTATTGAGTGCGATGGTCCAATCCATTTTTCTAATGAAATGGATGAAGAAATCGGAATATATGTAGAAGATGACGAAGAAAGACAAAGAGTTTTAGAGACAGCAGGCTGGGAGTTTTATAGAATAAAATATTCAGATTGGATTGACGAGAAATTTGATCGAAATTCAATACTTAATGATATTATTAAAATACTCTCATGAACCTAAAATAAAGATAATGAAAATCAATGAAATTTTAAAAGTTGAATCCAGAGTTGAAGAGAAAGTTTTCAGTGTTTCCGAATTTCTGGATTTTTTAAATGAAGTTTTGAAACCATGTAGAGCAATTGTTCAGGGCGAAGTGGGGGAGAAGGTTAACAATTATCCAAATTACACTTTCTTTAATCTTTTAGATAAGGATAATTCCATTTTGAAATGTTTTGCTTTTCAAGAAGTGATTGAAAAGTTAGGAATAGGGCTTGAAGCTGGAATGGAAATTAAAGTAATTGGTTACCCAGAGATTAGAAAAAATAGAGGCGAGTTGAAGTTCCAAGTTGAAAGGATTGAATTGATAGGAGAAGGGATTTTAAGGAAACAATTCGAAATTTTAAGAAAAAAATTATTAGCTCTAGGTTATTTCGATCCAAAATTTAAAAAACCCATTCCAAGGTTTTGTGAGAATATTGGCTTGATTACTTCAAAATATGGCAAGGGAGCAAAAAAAGATTTTTTGACCCATCTTGGAAATTTTGGCTTTCAAATCGTCTTTTATGATGTAAGGGTTGAAGGAAGCTTTGCTCTCTATGAAATTATAGAAGCGATTCACTGGTTTAATCAAAATCTTCCTCAGACAAATGTCTTGGTCCTAACAAGAGGAGGTGGAGATTGGGAAAGTTTACAGCCATTTAATTCTGAGGAATTAGTTAAAGCGATTTTTTCATCAAAAATCCCGATTATTACAGGAATTGGTCACGAAGATGACGAAACTCTAGCTGATTTAGTTGCCGATTTGAGAGCCTCTACTCCAACCCACGCAGCAAAGATTTTAAATGATAATTGGAAAGTGGCCTCAAGCAAGGTTTATGAATTTGAAGAGAATCTCACCTCTTCAATTAATAGGATCACTAAAAATGTTAAAGAAAGAATTGATTTTCTTCAGAAAAATTTGACTTCTAGTATGAAAAGAGAAATTTCTTTGAAACAAACAAGCCTTAGGGAGTTAATAAGAAATTTAAATTATTTTTTCCAAGATTATTTTCAACAATTTGAGACTTTAGAGAGAGAATTTAAAAGAAATTTCTTAAAAATTAAAATTTTAATAAAAAATCAAAAAATAAGAGTTGAACAATTTTTGAAAAATTTAATCAAAAATCGAAATTGGTGGAAGGAAAAAATTGGAAAAATTTTAAAACAAGAGGAAGAAAAACTAATTCTCTCAAGTCCCCTTCTAAAACTTAAGCAGGGTTATACTATTACTTCAGATGAATTTGGGAAAATAATTAAAACTCCAGCGAAATTAGAAATTTCTCAAATAATTAAAACAAAATTTTACAAAGGTCAAGTTTTATCAAAGATTAAAAAAATCGAAAAATAATATGCCAGAAGAAAAATTTAATTTTACAAAGGCCTATCAAGAGATCGAAGCAATTAATGAATGGTTCCAAAGCGAAGAGGTTGACTTAGATGAAGCTCTCCAAAGATACGAGAGAGGAATGGATTTAATTCAAAAGTGTAGAGAAAGATTGGAGAAAGCAGAAAACAAATTCGAAGAAATAAAGAAAAAATATTTAGTAGAAGAATAAATTCTCTTAAGAAAAGTTAAACTTTGGAGATTTTTTAAAAATATGGATTTGGAATATTTTAAGCAAAAATATGGTTATGAAGAGGAGGGCGGTTTTTGGTATCCAAGAGTGACCGCCATTTGTAGTATTATAGCTAAACCAGGTCTCGATAAGTGGCTTGCAAACCAAGGAAGTTATAATGCTATGCAAGAAAAAAGAAGAAAAATTACTGATTGGGGAACATTGGTTGATAAAACAATAAAAAAGATACTTAAGGGTGAATCTCCCGAAATTAATCCCGTTATCCGTCCTTCAATTGATGCTTTTTTAAATTGGTTTAAAGGCCATAAAATTGAACTATTTGACACTGATAGAAGAGTTATAAGCAAAGAACATTTCTATGTTGGGACCCTTGATGTCTTAAATGAGATTGATGGAAATTTCGGAATTTTGGATATAAAGACTAGTAGTGGATTTTGGGATGAACAATTTATCCAAACCGCAGCTTATTTCCAAGCATATAACGAAAATGCATTAGAAAAAGCTAAAACTTATTGGGTTTTCAGAGTTGATCAATATCAAGAATGTATAAATTGTGGTGCAAAGAAAAGAGAAAAAGGAGGCGAATCTGAAGTTAAAGAAGGGAATCCAAATTGTGATCATAAATGGACCCCTTTTAAAGGAATATGTGAATTAAAAGAAGTTGATAGCCATCAAACTTATCTCGAGATATTTTTAACAGCAAAAAAACTCTGGGAACTGTCTAATCGACATTGGCTTAACCAAATTGAAAATTATCCAAAGAAATTTAATTCAGCTTATAATTAAATAAATTTTAAATTCAAAATTATGGCTAAACTCGAAAGAACAGAAAAACCGATAAATGTAATTATTGATGAATTAAAAAGGAATGAAGTTGGATTGCCCGAAATTCAACGGGGTTATGTTTGGAAACCAATTCAGGTACGAGAATTGGTTGAATCGCTCTATAAGGAGTATCCTTGCGGCTTGATTCTTGAGTGGAAACCCCCAGAAGAAGTAATAAAAAATTTAGAACTTCGTAACATTGCGATTGAACAAGGAGAAGTACCGTCTGATAAAAAACCAACTCTTTTAGTCATCGATGGCCAACAACGTTTGACCTCTTTTTTAAAAGTCTTGTATGACGAAGCTAAGGTTTATTTTAATATCGAAACTGAAGCCTTCGAGCTTTATGGTCCAAAATTAAAAGGACAACCTTTATGGGTTTCTGTTTCCGAAGTCTTAAATAAGGGAGCAGTAGAAGTTTGGCTTGCATTAAAAGAGAAACTTAACAAACCCATTGATGAAAAGAAATATTTAAATAGATTATCGAAATTAGAAAAAATAAAAGACTATAAGATGCCCATCGAAATTCTTCATACTGATGATTATGAAGAAGTTACTGAAGCATTTATTCGGATTAACAAAAAAGGCACACGGCTTAGGGAAGCTGAATTAGCTCTCGCCCAATTGGCGCTTCATTTACCTGGAATGGTGTCTAAAGAATTTGAGAAGACGCTCGATGAATACGAAGAAAAGGATTTCGAATTTGATCCCCGTTTTCTTATAAGATGCTTTGTGGCAGTTTCTACGGGCCAAAGTCGATTTAAATACCTTAAAAAGTTATGGGAATCTAGCCAAGAGGGATTAAGAAAAATTGGGAAATTACTAAACAAGGATTAGATTATACAGTTAATTTTCTTCGCAACAATACAGGAATTGAGTCTTCGGAATGGATTACTTCTATAAATGCATTGGTACCGTTGGTGGTTTATTTTGCAAAGAAAAAAGAACCTTTAACCAAGGTAGAAGAAAACTTGCTACTTTTTTGGTTCTATTCGGCTTCTATGTGGGGGAGATATAGTAGCAGTGCCGAAACTAAATTAGATCAAGATTTGGCTGTAATGCAAACACAAGAAAACGCTGTTAAAAAGCTTATTGAAAATTGCAAAAAAGAGGTCAGAAACTTAAAAGTTGATCAAGAGAGTCTAATTAGTAATTACCAAAGAAGCTCTTTCCTTCCAGTTCTTTTTGTAATTACAAGAAGAATGAGAGCTAAAGACTGGTTTACAGGGATAGAACTTAGTTCTACAAATGTGGGACCCTCACATCAAATCGAATTACATCATATATTCCCTCGGGCTCTGTTAAAAAAACATGGGTATGAACCAAAAGAGATAGATGACCTTGCAAATATAGCTTTTTTATCTCAAAAAGCAAATAGAGAAATTCGTCACTTAGAGCCGATAGAATACTTTCGTAAATTCAAAATTGAGCATCAACGTTTGGAGTCTCAATTTATACCAATACAGGATGAACTCTGGAAGATTGAAAATTTCAAAAAGTTTATACAAAAACGCAGAGAATTAATTACGGGCTCGATGAATGAATATTTGTCTCACATCGGTGCTGAATATATGACCGATTAAAACAGAAAGATGACAAAAAAGAAAAAACCAAAGTTGAAGTCCAAAAATAAGTTTCCCAAAGTTATTCTTCAATTTGACCCCAATCCTACTTTTAAAGAGGAGTTCTTGGAATTTGTCGAAACTGTTCTTTCCTGGAATGACAAAGATAATAAATAAACCTATAGCGTTGTCATGACAACGGTTTTATAACAAGTTCAATATATGGATGAAAAACTTTCTAAACTAAAGGAACAAATAAAGAAAATTGAATCCCTTAAAAAAACGGATAAATGGGGCCCAGAGTATCAACTGTGGAAAAAAACGACAGAAAATTTAGTTAGAGAACTTTTTGGCGATGATGGATTAAAACTATTCCAACAGCAACGGACTGTAGTCACTTCATACATAGACGAAGATTTTAATTGGCGGCAATATTTTAAAGAATTAGATAATCGTAAGCAAATTTTAGAAGGTTTGCTCGCTGACATAAAAGAATATCAGCCAAAAAATAGCAATTTCCCAAACTCAGAGGAGAATATTTTGAAAGAAATATGGAAGAAAGAACAAGCCCTAAAAGAGAATTTGCTTACCACACAGGAAGCACAAGAGATTCAAGGATCTTTATTTAAATATTTAGAGGATATACTTTCTCCTGATTCTATTCCTGGACTTAGGTTTAGAAAAATTAAGGCAGAAAAAAGATTTCAAACGTGGTGGTCTAACGATCATGGCTATCCCGTGGAAAATCCATGGGATAAAATAGAACCCTTTTTAAAACTTTTAGAGCAACATGAGGCCGAGAAAAAAATCAAAAGAAGACTAGAGACAGAAGGGTTATTTGTTGAGTCACGTTCACAAGGGGAAGATCAGCATCTATTAATTGGTAGTAGAGATGGGAGTGGTGAAAAAGCTCATATAGTCATTGATGGTAAAAATGCAGAAATTAGAATCGAAGATAACAGAAAGGCACCAGAAGAATTAGTGGCCAAAATCGAAACTTTTTTAACACTTCCTAGTGGAAAAAAGATACGGACTACTCGTGAAGTTATCGAAGAAATATGAAAATCTATTTCGCAACTCACGCCACGACTACAGATAACGAAGCTAAAATATCTTCTGGTTGGAAAGATGTTGAGTTGTCTAAATTAGGTATTCAACAAGCCAAAGAAATGGGGGATACCTTCAAAGATATAAAGATAGATTTAGTCTGTTGTTCTGATTTGAAAAGAGCGGTAGATACAGTAAAAATAGCCTTTGGAAACAAATATCCCATTATTGTAGATAAACGCCTCAGAGAGTTAAATTATGGCGATTTTAACGGTAAACCAAGCGAGGTTGTGGAACCAATGAAAGTAAAACATATTAAAGAACCTTTTCCTAATGGAGAGAGTTATGAGCAGGCAGTAGTAAGAGTTCATGATTTTTATAAAGAGTTAAAAGAAAAATATCCAGAAAAAACCATTTTAATTGTCGGTCACCGTGCTACTCAATATGGTTTAGATACGCTAATTGGCGGCAAAACCATTGAAGAATGCCTAAACGCACCATTCAAATGGCAACAACCCTATTGGGAATATAATCTCTAATTAAATAGGAAAATATGAAAGAAACAAAAATCACAATATTGAATGAATTTGGAGAGAAACTTGTTGGATTAGAGACTATGCCGAGGGTCAAAAGAGACAAATACCCAACGATAATTTTGGTTCACGGTTTTGGCGTAACTAAAAGCGAATATGGAATGTTTGATAGTTTAGCAAAAAATTTAGCTGACAATGGATTTTTGGTTTATAGATTTGATTTTTCAGGATGTGGTGAAAGCGAGGGAGATTACAGCGAAACTTCTTTATCTAAACTAAAATCAGATTTATCAAAAATATTAGATTTTGTTAAATCACAACCCGATGTTAATGGTTCAAGAATAGGTATTCACGCTCAGTCATTTGGGACAGCCACCACTATAGCTTTAGAACCTGAAATTCAATGTCTTATTATGACAGGTTCTATCTCTCACCCAAAAGAAGTTTTATCTAAGCTATTTGGTGATGGTTACCATCCCGAAGGAATCTCTACCAGAACTAAATCTGAGGGCACAATTACAAGAATAAAACCTCAATTCTGGAAAGATTTTGAAAACTACGATTTATTAGAATCGATTAAGAAAATTAACTGCCCCATCCTTTTTATTCACGGTTCTAAAGATGATAGAGTTCCAATTTCGGAAATGGAAGCGTATTTTCAAAACGCTAATGAACCTAAAGAAAAAGTCATCATTGAAGGAGCAGACCATGGATTAGAGCCCCACAGAGATGAGATGTATAAAATAGCTGTAGATTGGTTTAAACGGTATTTGTTACCAATTGAAGCTTTAGACTAATCCTCAATTCTTCTAATTCTTCTCTTACTTTCTTCCAATCTACCGTTCTAAATGCGTCCAGTGTGAGGAGTCGTCCCGCCCGAGAGTTTTTCTCTCGGGGTTTGTTTTGTGCTATAATTAAAGAATATGAATGGTTCAATGTTAATAATTGATTTCATATGGACTTTTCTTACTACAGGGTTTCTTGTGTTTTTACTTTTGCTAACCTTAAAATTAAAAGACAAAGTAACCAATAAAAAGATTTTAAAGCTGGTTTTTGCTCTTACTATCGCTTCGCTCTTACTTGACATCCTGATGAAACATACATTTCCTGGTTTATTCAGTAGTTTTCGTTTGAGTTCTGGATTATTATATTACCTAATTCGCACAGTTATATTCTTCATTATTTTATATTTTTTAACAGAAGAATATTGGGGTTTTGATAAAAAAACAACACTTAAATTTTCAATATTATATGGCGTAATTGTGTTGGCATATGAATATATCTCTTTATTTTCTATCTATTACGCTTGGTTTGGTTCTCAGATAATGATGTACATAAATTTCTTTAAGTATAAGTTGCTTCCATTGTTTAGATAATATTACCAATTTTTAATAGCTCTCCTGTTTTAAAGACATCTAACATCGTCCATTACCCGCAGCTCTGAAAAAATCGCCAAGAAAGCGATTTTTTGATAGAATAAGGAAATATGGATTATCAAACACCTCAACTTCAAAAAACTAATAAATTAGCGAGGGCTAGTGCAATTTGTTTAGTTATAGGTTGCTTAATAATCTTTTTAAGTATGCTGGATTTTTTCCCTAGGGATAGTTCTATAGTTGGTCCACTGGTATGCTTATCTCTTCTGCTTCTAGTTCTATCTCCTATTTTTGGAACTATGGCTATTATACAGATTAAGAACAGCAAAGAACAAGGAAGAGAGTTGGCAATAATTTCAATAATTCTGAGTATTTTGTTTTTGCTTTTCTGTGCATTAGTAGTTTTAGTCAGTCTTTAAATGTAAAACGTTAAAGAATCGTCAATCGGGCGATTTTTTGGTAGAATAGAATAATATAACTAATTTATTTTTAACTCACTAATAACTATGACTAGATTCAATATAAGAATTCTTCCAATCTTAATGTTATCTATTTTACTATCATTTGTATTTGTTCAATTTGCTTTCGCAGACGGTGGCATTGTTATTTATGATCCTGACATGTGGCGTTGGCAACTCCAAGATATGAACCAGCAACTCTGCACCATTAATTATGAAAACGGATTTGAAAATATGCTTTTGTCTGTCGATGTTACCGATTTACATGGCGAAAAAGCAGTTTGGATTTTCCCAGTTCCTGCGAAGCCAGATAAGACTGTAATCGACATAATCAAAGGATTCCCAAGATTACGGGGTTATGATGTAGAAAAGAAAGTAGACGAAACCATTTCTACATCATTTAGTATGATGAGATTTTCCCAACTTTATACCTTGCCGATAGAAGGTATTTTCTTAGTTTCTCTAGGTGGAGCTAGAAGTAAAGCTATATTTGAAGAAATTAGCGTCTATGAACATATAGAAAAAATGGGGTTAACAACTGAACTAATTACAACAGAAGACGAGAACGCCTTTAATAATTATCTGATGAATAAAGGATTAAACTTACCTTCTGACTTAAAATCAATTTTAGAGGATTATATAGGTGAAAATTACTCCTTTGTTGTTTCTTGGATTTCAGATATAGAAAAATTTAAAGAGGAATCTGAATTAAGAGATAGATACGGCAATACAATTAATACCATTGGGGTTTCTATTTCTTTTCCTACCAACAAAATCTATTTTCCATTAAAACCTACAAGTGTTTACGGAAGCCAAGAAATTCCAATATTAATCTATGTGACAGGTCATGTTATACCTGAGCTTTATTCAGAAATTAAAAAGAGTAGCCAAGTAAATTATTTTGTTCAAGGATACTATAATGTGCCTAATGAATTGCAATCTTTCTTTAACGGCAAGACAAGTATTAAAGATTTAAAATATACAAAAATAAAACTAAATTCACCCTCTAAATACCTAACGAATGATTTATGGATCAAGAATTCTGCACCAATAAATGTCACTTTAGCGGATTTTGCCAACAAGTCTATTTTAGGATTAGGTCTTATATTCTTTGTTTTAAGTTCATGCTTAGCGAGTATGTTTGGTGGTATAGTGGCTTTCGGTAAAGATGAAATATCTAAGAAAAAACTTGCTTTATTTGGTTTATGGAATTTTCTAACTTTAATTGGTTTCTGGATCGCAGCCAATTCTCTAAGAGTTAGAAAACCAAGCCCAGAACTAGAACAACAACTTAAATTAGAAGGATTTAAAATTTATGATAGAAGAAGAAATTCATTTATATTCTTTTTTACAATTTTCTTTTTAATTATAACAGGTATTCTTCAGATTGTTTTGCAAATTATTTTTTAATTATGGTAAAAAAATAAATCTATGGAAGGAAATACTAAACTTCAAAAAGGTTTAGCCCCTATCTTTATAATTTTGATAATTATTTTAGGAATTGGAGGAATAAGCGGAACTTATGGTGCAATTGAATATCACAAAACTTCTAAGATAGTAAAAGAAGCCGAGCAATTAACAAAAGAAGAGAAATACAATGAAGCAATCGAAAAATTAGAATTTGCTCAAAAAAAATTATTCGGCAAGATGATATTAAAACAAAAGATTGGAACTGAATTAGACACGAATAAAAAACTACTTGAAGATAAAACAGAATATACTCAAGGAGTAGAAGAATTTGAAAAAGGCAATTTTGAAAATGCCAAAGAGTTATTATCAAAAGTTTCTGAAGAATCACCATATTATAAAGATGCAAAAGGCAAAATAGAAGAAACAAAACAAAAAATAGAAGAGGCAAGGAAGGCTGAAAAGAAAGCACAAGAAGAAACTGGGGAGGAAAAGCCTATTAAAATTCCAGAAGAACCCAAAATCACTTGTCAAAATGAATGTTCTCCAGCTGGTTCAAAAAGATGTTCTGACAACGGTTATCAAATTTGCGGGAATTATGATGCGGACGAATGTTTAGAATGGGGTTCGATAACTAATTGCCTTCAAAATACCATTTGCCAAAATGGAATATGTATCCAACAAGAGCAGAAGTGCACAGATGGAACTCCTTATGGCCAATGTTCAACGGACAAACCGAAATACTGTGAAAATGGAAGTTTGATTAATAAATGTAGTATCTGTGGTTGCCCCGCAAATACCGTTTGCCAAGATGAAATTTGTATTCAGCAAGAACAAAAATGTCCTGATGGAACTCTTTATGGGCAATGTTCAACTAATAAACCAAAGTATTGTGATAACGGAAATTTGGTTGAAAGATGTTCTATCTGTGGCTGTCCTTCAGATTATTATTGTAATGAATCCAATAATTTATGCATTCTTGCAGAGAAAATTGATATGTTAATTTTTATTTCTCCTCAGTATACAAATAATACTCAAGTAAGGCAAGCAATTGATAGGTATGTAAATGCAGTTAAAGAAGATATTGGTTGGGATACAAAAATCATAAATATAACTCCAGAAATAAACGATTTTATAAAAATAGACAAAATAATAGAAGATTATTATAGAAAATCAGGTGGCAGACTTAAGGGGGCTATAATGGTTGGTGAAGATATAAATACGGCAGTAAAAGCAGAGGCACCAGGACAAGAAAGCCCCAGTATTACTCCATGGGCTACCAACGATGATTACACAATGATAAGAGTACCTGAAACTATAGTAATAACGGATGACACCGATAAAACAAGTGAAGCATTGAAGGGTTGGAAAGTATTAGGAGAACTTAAAAGAGTAGATGTTGTCATTTCTCTTTTATATCCTCCCCATAATCTAGACTATCAAACACGGGCTCAACAAATCCGTTCTGTTTTCGAAAAGTTTAGTGAAAATAGAAACAAAATCCATACAAAAGAAACTGTAATTTTTGTGGATCCTGAGTTAAAATCAGCAAAGGAACTTCACCAAACTCTATTAGATTTATTAGGTGGACACAGTGAAATATATTCCAAAGAATCCCCCACCAAAGAAGAAATTGAAGGAACATTAAATGGAGAGTATATGCTATATGTAACGGATGGTCACGGTACGCCGAGTGCAGTACAGGTTTCTCCTCCTCCAAACCGTTCTGACTTTTATGCCGAATATCTTTCTTCTTTAAATACCCCGCTTTTTTTGGGTGGTGGTTGTTATACGGAGGGATGGTGGAGTAGTGATTACTCATGTAGTGATTGGTGGTGTAGTGGCCAGCTTGATTATAGTATTAATGAAAATTGGTTTGGGGCAAAAATATTTACCAATCCATATTTAAGAGTTGAAGTTCTAGGTGCTCCATTTCAAGGGGGTGCTGAATCTCCGCAGAGAAATTTTATTGGAATGGCAATTTCTGATCTGATACATAATAAAACTCTAGCTGAGTCTTTAAAAGGAGATTTACTCTGGAATATTGATAGTTCGATTATCTATGGAGATTTGACCTTCCATTATAATTTTTGACAATATAGGCAATGGTTTTTGACCCAAAGGAAATTAGGAGGAAATTAGGGACGTTTTTGTATTTTTAATCAAAAACCAAAAAGCCCATCGCTGGGCAATTTTTATTTCCGCCCCCAAACCCTTGACAAATTCAAAAATAATATGGTATAATAAAGGTGTCAGAGTAAGGATAGCTCTTTGAAAAATAAAAGGGGGAGGGGATTTCATCTCCCGCAGATAGGAAATCAAAAATCGGTTTCTTGCCTGCGGGAGGATGAAAAAATAAAATGTTAATATCATTAATCAGAAGGTATCGGTATATTAAGGCCCTGGATCGTCTAATATTTCCAAGGGAACCGATAACGATAAAAATAGTTTGGAAAGGAAGAAAGCCAACGGGTTATTGGAATGTTCAAAGAGGGAAGTTAACAAAGGAATGGTATGAAATCGTCATTATCACTAAGACTGGCAATGATTTTAATGAAGCGGTTCACGAAGTAAGACATCGAATCCAATGCCATTATCCAAAGATGCCATTGTTTACGAAGAATAAATTAATTGAAATGCAAAGAAGAAATCCTCAACAAGTTATACAAAAGGCCATAGACGACTTAGAGGCTATAGAGAAAAAAGAACAAGAACCGCTCCCTGAATGGGAAGAAGATGCAATAATAGTAGCAAAAATAGTTGAGCAAAAATGTCGAAGTCTGCGTAACCCTCTAGAAATAGCAGGCGAGTGGATTAAGAAAACTCCGTAAGAACCTCCCATTTCCCCCTTTCTTTTTCGAGCTCATCTTATAAGGTGGGCTGGAAAAAGGAGGTTTGCTCTTGACAAAATTTATAGAGGTGCTATAATTAAGGTGTAAAATAAAAATAGTTCTTTAAAATAAAATATGGGGAAGGAAGTCTACCTCACTGAATTGTTTATCAAATTCTGGTAAATAGCTCGGTGAGGTAGATGAAAAAGTTGACTAAGGAAGACCGAGATCTGATTAAACTGCTCCAGCAAGAGGTATCTCAGAAAGAGATAGCTCAACGCTTTGGTAAAGATGAATCAACGATTAGCAAGAGAATAAGTGACTTAAAGCAAGCTGGGATAATCAAATATCCTGTCGCTATCGTAAATACTACAAAATTATCTGGCAGACTAATGGCAGGGCACGTGACGATCACGGTAAGGGGAGATCAGGATTTAAAACAAAGATTAGAAGACTTCTTTGAAGAAAATTCTAATATGCCAAGTAGTGCAATCTCGCAAATGATATGTGAGTTTGCACTATTCGTCGCAAAAGAAATCAAGGAGGGCGGAGAATTCATCTTAAGAAAGAATGGTAAAGAGCAAAAAATTCTCTTTCCAACCGAGCTTAAATGGCAATTCTTAAAGGAGTGTCAGTCCAAATGACAATCAAATACGAAGAAAACAGCAACGAATTGTTCATTTTCTGCAAGAACTGCGGCGAACTCGTAAAATTCCCACGTCTGCATCCCTTTTGGTGTAGCTTAACTGGGAAGCTCGAAAGATTCCCGCGTCTCCATTATTGGCTGTGCAAATTGAAAAGTTTGCTGATCAAGATGTAAGGAATAAAAAACGCTTAATAATTCCTAAACATTGCTGGAGGGTTGGGAGGTATACAACCCACGCAATAAAAAAATGCCTCTGGGGTGAGAGTGTTCTTTAGAACTTTCGATGACCCTCTCCTTTCCCTTTTTTTTCGAGCCCATAAGAAATTGTGAGCTGGAAAAAGGAATTAGTTCTTTGATAAAAATTTAAGGAGGAGGAATCACTGGGTAGCCAATTTGTTTATCAAAAAACTTGGTAGATAGATTGGCTATCCAGTGGAAAATCTACAGACAGGATGACAGAGCAAAGTATTCTTTTCTAAGCGGGAACTAGGGAAAGAATAGTCTCGCGTCATCCGTTCCCTATGGATTTTAGGTGTAATCGGATAGCCTTATAGTGGGAGAAGAATTTGATCTTCTCTCCTTCCTCCTTTTCTTTTTCGAACTCGCAAGTCATTGTAAGTTGGAAAAAGGAATTAGTTCTTTGAAAAACTTAAGGGGGGATCTACTTCACTGAATTGTTTATCAAATTCTGGTAAATAGCTCGGTGAGGTAGATGATAAAACCAGGAGTTAAATATGTAATGGGGATTCTTTTTGGCGGATGGGATAAGGCCGTTATCAGAGAAAGCTTCGGCCTCCAAACCATTATTTTTACTGACGTTCCATCTCGAGGACATGTCGGCGAGATAGTTCTTGTAGAGATAACAGTTTTTCCATCCAGGCCGACTCCGACCTCGAAAAGAGAGTTCGGCCACGGTAAAATCATCGCTTTCGGTCTCGAGAGTATTGCACAAAAACTCCAAGAGAAAGGAGGTCATGCGCTTCATGGCAAGGTTTCGTTCTTTAGCGACCCAAGTCCCAGCGATACGAGACAAGCCTACCATCTTTTTGAAGATATAATAATATATGGGAAACCTAGCCATATACCAAGCCAGAATCCTCATTAAAAATCTCCTTATTCCCCCTTTCTTTTTTCGAGCCCATAATTATTTGTGAGCTGGAAAAAGGAATTTAGTTCTTTGAAAAATAAAAAAGGGAAGATTTATCTCACCTAAATCAGACATCAGAAAAATATGCTCTGACGGGTGGCTTAGGTGAGATAAATGAGAATGTCTCATCGTCTCGCTGAGTATATTCAGCGCCTTGATCGAATAGTGTTCCCTAATTCCATTAGTCCAGTAACAATCTTTGAATGCACGCCAGAAGAGCTAAAGAGACATATGAAAGAACACAAACCATCTGGGTCTATAGCAGCATCTGAGCTTATAATTGATACAAAAGCGTTAGCAAAATTCTTAGTGGAAGGCGACCAAACATCTGGACCTCTCGTTGATGCCCTGGCCCAGCATCTAAGGCAGCGCTATGAAAAAGGAGAAATACCGTTCGCAGTATATCTCTTCTCAAGCGTCAATTTCGACTTATACCTAATCTTCGATTACGGAGACGTAATGAAAAAGTTGATACAGAGAGAGTCAAAGATAGGTTCTTTGACTGAAGAAGAATATCTGATTGTAACTGCTGCCCACGAAGTAAGGCATAAGGTTCAAAACCGCATTTTGGCTCTTCCTAAAAAGGTTCACGAGGCTGAGATGAAAACAATTAGCACCGCAGTCTTAAAAATTTGGCGGCAATACCATGATCTCCAAAAAATTGCAGAACTTATCCGATAAGGCATCTTCCCTCTTTTTTCGAACTCCCAATGATTTGGGAACTGGAAAAAGGATTAGCACATTAAAATTAAATATGAAAAAGAAGAGAAGTATGCATCACTCTGAATTATCTATCAACTTTGGTAGATAGCTCGGAGTGATGCAATATCACCCCTTATGATAGAATCACTACCCGATTAGGAGGAAATCTCAAGTAAAAGATGGTAAAAATATGAAAGCATGGTCAAAAAGCAATCCAGTGGCAAGGATTATAAACCGCTTGCCACCGCTTGTGGACAGCACGGAACTCCAAAAGAGCTCCGTGATGCAGAGCTTATCATCAGAAGGTAAGTCCTGCACCACAAGCTCGCTAGCCGAGCGGGCTCGGTGGGGGGTTTCGAGAACCCGTAAATTTCACCCCCACTCGTGCACGGGAATTAATGATTACTGGAGACTCTTTTGACCACTTCTTTCTCTTCTTTTTCTCTCTTTCTAGCCCATAAGAAATTGTGAGCTGGAAAAAGTTCAAAACGCCCGACGTCGGGCGTTTTGAATTAAAAAGAATAGTGAATAACAGGATGGAGTATACCCAAAATGCTTGCCCTGTAGTTAACCGAAGGTTATACTTCAGGGTTAAGTAGAAGCTAATAATTCCTCTACTTGTTTCAACATCAATTCGGGACATTTAATCGAATCTATCCATTTTAAGGTTCGAAAATCGTCCCATCTGGGGAGCCCTTCGACTCGCTTCGCTCGCTCAGGGCAAGCCCTTCGACGAACTCAGGGCGAGCATTTTGATATAATTTAATAGAAACCCTTAAAATAAACCCTGAGCGAGTTTTTAAATATAGGAAGCGAGGAGAAGGATCCTGAGTAAGGCCGAATTAAGTGAGGCCGCATCGAAGGACAAATAATTATGTATTATGTTTACCTTATTCAATGTGAAGACGGAAGTTTTTATACAGGGATAACTACAAACGTAGAAAGAAGATTTAAGGAGCACCAAACTAAAAATGGTGGTTGGCACACAAAATTACACAAAGCCATTAAGCTTCTATATACCGAGCAATATCCAACCAAACACAAAGCACTAAAACGAGAAAAACAGATAAAAGGCTGGAGAAGAGAGAAGAAATTAAATCTTATCAAATTTGGAAAGCCCGTTATCTAAAAAGCCTGCGGTGAACTTGCTGAACCGCCCATCGCTGGCCCCCACACCAATTTTGGTGTGGGGGCTGGGCAACAACCATGAACCGCGTAGGGTTCATGGCCGTGAATCGAATTTATTCTGGTTCACGGTTTTATTTTCCGCCCCCAAACCCTTGACAAATTTGGAAATAATATGGTATAATAAAGGTGTCAGAGTAAGAATGGCTCTTTGATAAATATAGGGGGAAGAATTTGGATGGTGGGATTTGCTCATAAGAGTTTACGGGTAAATCCCACCACCATCCAAATATCATCCAGATAATAAAACTGGATGGAGGTGAAAACATGAAAGCACAAATAAAAGAAGCTATAAGAAAACACGTAGAAAAAAACTTCCCGAAAAAATCAGATAGCGAAAAAAACAATTTAGTTCAAAGTTACTGCAGTAGGGTCCTAGAGATCAAAGATAACAAAATATCAATTCTACAAAGCCGTGGCTTCTTTGTAATCGACATGGAAGGTAATTTCGTAGAAGGCGAAGGAGTTTATTGTGACTAATCTCCACTTTCCCCCTTTTTTCCTTTTTCGAGCCCGCCCTATACCTTTCGGTCGGGTGGGTTGGAAAAAGTTCAAAACGCCCGACATGGGGCGTTTTGAATTAGGGCAAGATTATTTTTCCGCCAGTTTTAAAAGATTCGTCATGTTATAGACAATCTCTGGCAGGGGATTAAACACTCTCAAATATTCAAACAGGGTTAAGTCCGGGGAATGAGTTTTCCACAATTTACTCTTGACATTGTTTAAAGAAGAGAGTAATATACAATTACTAACACCCCCGCCCCTAGCTTCGGCTAATGGCGGGTTTTTATTTTTGGTAATCAATGATAAAATAATTTAATGATGAAATCGAACCAATCTGAAGAAAATAAAGAAGAACGAGTGATTGTATTTTTAGATGGAAGTAATTTTTATCATTGGTTAAAAGATCCTGAACTGGGTTTTACCCAGTTACTTGATTTTGACTATGAAAGATTTGCCGAATGGTTAGCTCACGGACGGCAAATTCTAGATTGTATTTATTATGTGGGTTTAGTAAGAAAAGAGGTTGGGAATATTAAAAGCGAAGAATTGGTCGAGGATCAATAAAAATTATTTGCTCGTCTTCAAAAACAAGGCTGGAAAATAAAAACAGGTTTTATGATGAGACATGATAAAGATTACAAAGAGAAGGGGGTGGATGTAAAATTGGCAGTAGATATTTTAGATATGGCTTATCAGGATAAATATGATACTGCTATAATTGTTAGTTCAGACACCGATTTAATTCCGGGCATTATACGAGCAAAAGAGCTGGGAAAGAAGATAGAATATATTGGTTTTGCTCATAGGCCAAGTTTTGCTATGCAACGCTATGCTAACCTCAGTCGTCTTCTGGTTAAACATGAATTAGAAAAATTTTTACCTGAGACTCTTTTTTAAAAAGTTGAAAATTAAGAATATTTTAAAATTTAATAAACTAAAAAAACTAAAAAGCCCAGCGCTGGGCAATTTGATTTGCAGGCCCTTGATAAATTGGATAATTTTTATAAAATGGGAAAGAGGAGGTTAGTACATTGAAATCCGAAGAAAAATTTATTGATTTTATTGTTTTTGTTTTAAAAACTGCTAAAGAAAAGAGACAATATCGTTTCATTGACGAAGTTTTAAAATTCATTGATAACAAAACGTTTGGCACCGACTTCGCAATTAAAATTTTCGAAAGATTACTCAAAGAATTCAAAAAAGGAAAAATTAACCAATGGGCATCTGAGAAATTAGAAGTATTTCAGGAAATTAAACAAATCGAGGAAAGAGAGGAGTCGAAAAAAAGTTTAAATTAACGAGAAAAGAGACGAAAAGAACGTCTCTTTTTTAATTCTACCTCCTATTTTTAGTCCTTCAATTTCCTGGGGATAAATTACTTGACAGGGTCTTCTGCCTAATTATAATTTAAATCAATCAAAATGAAAAAGGTCGACCGACTTTGAAAATCAATCCTTCGAAAAACTCAGGACTTCGTCGCGAGCTCAGTCGAACGATTGACCCTGAGCGAAATCGAACGGGTCAAAATTCAAAAACATGATCTTGGAAAAATACCAAATTAATCTTCTTAATCAAGAAGAGGAAGAAGAAGAGGAAATTGAGGAACCAGAAGAAAAGAAAGAGGAAACAGAAGAAAGTGAAGAGGAGGAAGAAGGGACAGAAGAGTGGTAAAACCAAAAGGGGTGCCAAAAAGAGGCGCCTCTTTCTTTTCAACTTGATCCCCACCAAGTTTGGTGGGGTCTTGACAGCTATTTTTATATTTTGCTATACTAAAGCTGACTAATTTAGTCGGTATTTAGTATGCGAATAGCCCAACCCTCGGCTTTGGCCTCGGGGTATGCCTGCCCCGTATAATCCCGAAGGGATTTGTTCGGGGCGAATGGGCTCATGCGAATTAATAAATGAAATTTTCTAAAAAAACTCAATATGGATTGAGGGCAATGGTTTATTTGGCTGCCCCTCGCCTTAAAAATAAAATTTGCCCCTTAAAGAAAATTTCAAAAGAAGAAAGTATCCCCTTTAATTTTTTAGAAAAAATTTTTTCAAAATTGGAGAAAGCCAATTTAGTAAAAGCCAAAAAAGGTGTTCAGGGAGGATATTTTTTAGCCAAAAGTCCTCAAAAAATTAAAATTTCCCAGATTATCAAAATTTTAGAAGGAGAAATGGCTCCAGTTTTTTGCCTTGTCAAAGAAAAGAAATTTCTTTGTCCCAGAGAAAAGAAATGTCTGGCTAAAAATTTGTGGAGAAAAATTCAAGAAGCCCTAAATTCGACCTTAAATTCAATAACTTTGGCTGATTTAATTAAATAATATGAAAAAAATTTATCTTGATTACGCTGCTACTACTCCAGTTGACCCCAGAGTCGTCAAAGCGATGCGTCCTTATTTTTCAAAAAAATTTGGCAATACAATGTCATTACATTCTTTTGGTCAAGAGGCAAAAGAAGCCTTGGAAGAAAGTCGGGAAGTAGTAGCTAATTTAATCAAGGCCAAACCAGAAGAAATTATTTTTACTGGTTCGGCAACCGAGAGTAATAATTTGGTTCTAAAAGGAATTGCCCTTGCCCGCCGTAGCCTTGGCGGAGGCGGGTTTGCCGGTCACATTATTATCTCTCCAATCGAACATCCTTGTATTATGGAAAGCGCAAAATTTTTGGAATCTCAGGGCTTTGAAATCACCAGATTAAAAGTTGATAAATATGGTTTGGTTGATCCAGAAGAGGTTAAAAAAGCCATTAAAAAAGAGACGATCTTGGTTTCAATAATGCATGCCAATAATGAAATTGGGACGATTGAACCAATCGAAGAGATTGGAAAAATTTGCCGAGAAAAAGGAATCTATTTCCATACCGATGCTGCCCAGAGTTTTGGAAAAATTCCCATCGATGTTAACAAAATGAATGTCGATTTATTAACCGCCTCTTCTCATAAAATGTATGGGCCAAAAGGTGCTGCTATTTTGTATGTTCGAGAAGGAACAAAAATATCTCCTTTATTACATGGCGGAGGACATGAGGCGGGGTTGAGATCTTCTACGGTAAACGTGGTAGCAATTGTCGGATTTGCCGAGGCAGTGAAAATTTGTCAAAGGGAAATGAAAAGAGAAGGAGAAAGGTTGACAAAGTTAAGAGACAAATTGATAAAGGGGGTTTTAGAAAAAATTCCCGGTTCTTATTTAAATGGCCACCCAAAGAAAAGATTACCGAATAATATCAATTTTTCTTTTCAGGGAGTGGAGGGAGAATCTTTGATTATGCAACTTGATCTTTTGGGAATTGCTGCCTCAACTGGCTCTGCCTGTTCTTCTGAAAAATTGGAGCCAAGCCATGTTTTATTGGCAATAGGGCTTAGACCCGAGCAAGCCCATGGCTCATTAAGATTGAGTTTGGGCAGATGGACTACTGAGAAAGATATTGATTATGTTTTAAAGGTTTTGCCAAAAGTAATTAAAAAATTAAGAGAGATTTCACCATTCAAAAGGTAATATGCCAATTTATTCAAAAGAAATAATTAAACACTTTAAAAATCCCAAAAATGTTGGAAAAATTAAAAATCCAAATGGGATTGGCGAGGCCGGCAATATTTTATGCGGGGACGTGATGAAATTGTATTTAAGGATTGGTGAAAACAAAAAAGGAGAAAAAATTATTGAGGACGTGAAGTTCGAAACCTTAGGATGCATTGTGGCCATAGCCAATACAAGTTTGTTGACTACTTTAGTTAAAGGGAAAACGATAAATGAAGCATTAAGAATCAAAAAAGAAGACCTAGTAAAAAGATTGGGGCAACCTTTACCCATTTTTAAAATTCATTGCTCGGTTTTGGCTGTCGATGCTTTAAAAGAGGCAATTTATGACTATTATTTGAAAAATAAAATTGAAATTCCAGAAGATTTAGAAAAAGAGCATCAGAGAATAATTAAGACAAAAGAAGAATTGGAAAAAAGATATAAGGGATTTCAAGCATTTGAAAAAGAAATTTTGGAATAAAATATGAGAAAAAAAGTTGTTGTGGCAATGTCGGGTGGATTGGATTCGTCAGTGGCAGCCGCCCTTTTGAAAAGGGCCGGATTTAATGTTGTGGGAGTTTTCATGAAGTTTTGGAAGCCGCGGATTAACGCTGATAGCAACTCCGAAGGAGAACCTCCCCGAAGGAGAACAAGTTCCCTACGGGGCAGGTCGGTTCCCTACGGGGCAGGCGCTGATTTACGCGGATACAATCGATGTTGTTCCCCAGAAGCTGAAATCAGGGCAAGGAAAGTGGCAAAAATTTTGAAAATTCCATTTTATGTTTTTAATTTTGAAAAGGAATTTAAAAAAAGAATTGTTGATTATTTTTTAGAAGAACACAAGAAAGGTAGAACTCCCAATCCTTGCGTAATTTGCAACAAAGAAATAAAATTTGGCTTATTGTTAGAAAAAGCTCTGGAATTAGATGCTGACTATATCGCGACAGGACATTATGCAAGGCTACGAAATACGAAAAAGTACGAAACTACGAAAACGTTTTCGTATATTCGTAATAAATTCGTATTTCGTAGCCTACTCAGGGCGAAAGATAAAGAAAAGGATCAGTCCTATTTTTTGTGGATGCTAAATCAAAAGCAGTTGAAAAGGATTTTGTTTCCAATCGGAGATTACACCAGAAAAGAGGTTGAAAATTTGGCGAAGAAGTTTAAATTGCCGGTCTTAAAAGCCAGAAAATCGGTCGAGATTTGTTTTATCCAAACAACTACAAATGACTTTTTAGCTCGTTATCTTCACCAAAACCCGGGCAAAATTATTTGTTCATTACCAGGTGATGAACAAAAAGTAGTTGGAGAGCATAAAGGGCTTTGGTTTTATACTATTGGTCAGAGAAAGGGATTGGGTAAATTAAAAATTAAAAATGAAAAATTAAAAATTACGAAAATACCGCCATTTTTTGTAATCAAAAAAGATATTAAAAAAAATAAACTGATTATTGGAAACGAGAAAGATTTATACCGGAAAGAATTGATTTGCAAAAACGTTAATTGGATTCACCCTGTTAAATGCCACGGAGTGGCAATTTCGTCAAAAACGAAATTATTTAACAGGGTAAAAGCCAAAATCCGTTATCGTCAAAAACTAGCCACGGCTATTATTTCTCCTTTAAAGTCTAAAGTTTATAGTTTAAAGTTTAGAGTTGCCCAAAGGGCAATCACCCCTGGCCAATCAGTTGTTTTTTATAAAGGTGAGGAACTTTTAGGCGGGGGAATAATTTGCTAAACCTCTTGACAGCACTTCTTGCCTTTGATAATATTCTCAAATAAACCCCCTATGGGTGGGTTTGATAAAAATTATGAAAAAATCTATTAAAAAACGAATTTTAAATAGGATGAATTACCTTTCCGGTCATCTGGAGGGGGTAAAAAAGATGGTCAAAGATGAGAAATACTGTATTGATATCATTAGACAAAACCAGGCAGTGATTGCCGCTCTCAAAAAAGTAAACGAAATGATCTTGGAAAATCACTTGAATACTTGCGTTACAAAAGCAATTAAAAGTAAAAGCCAAAAGGAAAGAAAAAAGAAGATTAAAGAGCTTTTAGAATTATTTAAAAACAAATGAAAAATTCAAAAGTTCAAAAAAGTTGTTGTGAGAAAACTGACTCAAGGCCAGATAAGAAGGGATTTATATCGGGGATATTGTATGGCTTAGCCCCCCATACTTTTTGTATTCTTTTTATTATTTTTACGGTTTTGGGCGCGACAACAGCAACTACTCTTTTGAAGCCTTTATTGCTTAATCGTTATTTCTTTTATATCCTGATAGGGCTTTCAATTGTTTTTGCCACAATTTCAGCCCTGATTTATCTTAAAAAGAACGCGATTTTGTCTTTTCTGGGAATTAAAAGAAAATGGAAATATCTTTCAATACTTTATGGAACAACGATCTTTGTTAATTTGTTGTTTTTTATGGTGGTATTTCCCAAAATTGCTAATTTTAACTTAAATCCAGCCACTCAAACCGCAGCCCTTGCCGAGAAAACCAATTTATCTTCAATCACTTTGAAAGTTGATATTCCCTGCCCAGGCCATGCGCCTTTAATCACCACTGAGCTTAAAAAAATAGATGGAGTAGAGGAGGTTAAATTTAGTTTCCCTAATCTTTTCGATGTTAAATATAATTTTTTAAAGACATCAAAAGAAGAAATACTTTCTTTGGAAGTTTTTAATACCTATAAAGCGACGGTTATAAATGAAACAACAAGTCAAACAGATAACTCCCAACCCCTAACTAATTCTGAACAACCCTCAAGCAATGTCGGTAGTTATCAATGTTGTGGAGGAGTTGCCGGCGGTTGCGGTTGTGGCTGTGGACGAAGATAAAATCTAACTTTAGGTGGGTAAAAATGAAAAAAATTTCTCTAAAAATTTCTGGGATGCATTGTGAGGGTTGTGCCAAGACTATTGAGAAAGCCCTTTCGAAAGAAAAAGGGATTTTTTCGGCTAACGTTAATTTTTCTTTGGAAAAAGCAATTATTGAATATGAGCCGGAAAAGATTGATGAAGATAAAATTAAGGAGATAATTGAAAGAGCGGGATATGAAGCCCTGGAGACGGAAGGCGAAACAAAGGATGAAATCAAAAGAGATTGGCAAAGATTTTGGTTAGGAGTCTTTTTGACCATTCCGGTATTGGTTATCGCCGTTTTCTTTTACGATCCAAAATGGAATTTTTTACTTTTTCTCTTGGCTACTCCAGTTCAGATTGTCCTTGGTTGGTCATTTTATCGGGGAGCCTATTTTGCTTTAAAACAGAAAATGGCTGATATGAATGTTTTGGTTTCTTTAAGTGCCTCGGCCGCCTATTTCTATTCTTTTTTCGCCACTTTCTTTATTTCAGGCCCGGTATTTTATGAGGCCTCAACCACTGTTTTGACCACCATCACCTTAGGTATGCTTTTGGAAAAGATTTCACGAGGAAAAGTGGGAGAGGCAATTAAAAAATTAATGAAACTTGAAGCAAAAAAGGCTAGGGTTGAGAGAGATGGCAAAGGAATAGAAATTTTACCGACCGAAATTCAGAAAGGCGATATCGTTATTGTTAGGCCGGGAGAAAAAATTCCGGTTGATGGAATTATCGTTGAGGGAAGATCAACCATCGATGAATCAATGATCACCGGGGAGTCAATCCCAGTTGATAAAAAAGTAGGAGACGAAGTTTTTGGAGCGACAATAAATAAGGAGGGAGTTTTCAAATTTAAAGCGACCAAGGTAGGAAAAGAAACAACCTTAGCCCAGATTATTAAATTAGTAGAGGAAGCCCAGACCCAAAAAGCACCAATTCAAAGAATAGCTGATAAAATAGTAGCCTGGTTTGTGCCAATTGTGGTGGTGATTGCTTTGGTCTCCTTTTTAGTTTGGTATTTCTGGCAGGAGAGCGCTTTTTTGTTCGCCCTAACTGCTTTAGTATCTGTTTTAGTTATTGCCTGTCCTTGTGCTTTGGGAATTGCTACTCCGACTGCCGTAATGGTTGGAACCTCAAAAGGAGCAGAAAATGGAATTTTAATTAAAGGAGGACAATATTTAGAAAAAGCTCGACAATTGAGTGCCCTCGTTTTCGATAAAACTGGCACCCTAACTAAAGGCAAGGCAGAAGTGACTGACATAATTGGCGATGTTTTGCAATTTGCAGCCAGTTTGGCTGAAAATACTACCCATCCCTTAGATGTAGCGATTGTTAATGGGGCTAAAAAGAAGGGGATAGATTTTTTGCCAGTTGAAGGTTTCCAAGCAATTCCAGGAAAGGGGATTAGAGGGAGAATTGAGGGCAAAGAAGTTTTATTAGGAAATCGTCGACTGATAAAAAGTGATTTGGGAATGGATTTAGAAGAACAAGGTAAAACAGTGATGCTAATTTCAGTTAATGGGGAAGTAAGGGGAGCAATTGCGGTCGCTGATACTTTAAAAGAGTATTCTAAGGAGGCAATTGAGGCCTTAAAGAAAATGGGTTTAGAAATTTGGATGATTACAGGAGATAATGAAAAAACAGCCCAAGCCATTGGAAAACAACTAGGAATTGAGAAAGTTTTAGCTGAAGTTTTACCCCAAGACAAAGAAAAAGAAATTAGAAAACTTCAAGCCGAAGGGAAAACGGTAGGCACAGTGGGTGACGGAATTAATGATGCGCCGATGCTGGCTGCTGCAGATATTGGCATTGCCATGGGTGCTGGCACAGATATTGCCAAAGAAACTGGCGGAATTATTTTAGTTAAAGACGATATAAGGGATGTGGTAAAAGCAATTGAACTCTCCAGAAAAACTTTATCAAAAATAAAGCAAAATCTATTTTTAGCTTTTATTTATAATGTTTTAGCCATTCCTATTGCTGCCGGCCTTTTTTATCACTGGCTTGGATTTTTACTTAGGCCAGAAATCGCCGCTCTTGCTATGATTTTATCTGATGTATCGGTGGTGGGAAATTCTCTTTTACTTAGAAGATGGAAGTAAGAATTGAAAAATTTTTAAAGATTTGTTAAAATCTAAAATATGCCCAGTAAGACAACTTCTAATTAAGTTGCTCTACTGGGCGCGCCCGGTAAGACAACTTCGAAGTTGCTCTACTGGGTATTCTTAAAAGTTAGACTTCGAATTTATTTATCTTCTGGATAATTTGTTCGAAGTTGCTCTACTGGGTATGAATAAAATTTCTTTAACTATATTTTTCATTGTAATTATTGCCATAATAGGAGTTTTCTTTTTAAAGGAGAAAAATAAGAATCAGCAATTGATGGAAATAATCCTCAAGACATTAGAAAATAAAATAATTTATTTTTACGGGGATGGTTGTCCTCATTGTGCCAAAGTCGAAGAATTTTTCAAGGAGAGTAATGTTGAGTCAAAAATCCAATTTGATAAAAAAGAAATCTACAATGATAAATTGAACGCCCAACTTTTGTTTCTAGTTGCCCAAAGAAAATGTAATCTCTCAATAGATAAAATAGGTGTTCCATTTCTCTGGGATGGTTCAAAGTGTTTTGTCGGTGATGGAGATATCATTAACTTCTTTAAGCAAAAAATTCAAATTTAATATGAGAAAAAAAATTCTTTTAGCATTATTTGTCTTACTTTTTTCTGTTTTAATCTTTGACCAGGCAAGGGCTTTTTGTCCTGTTTGTACCGTAGCAGTTGGGGCGGGAGTAGGGCTTTGTCGATATTTTGGAATCGATGATTTAATTTCCGGGACTTGGATAGGCGGGTTTTTGATGTCTTTGACCCTTTGGACAATAGATTGGCTTAATAAAAAGAAAATCAAGTTTTTATTCAGAAAAATTTTAGTTTTTGTTTTTTGGTACGGAATTTCAATTTTCCCTCTTTATAGGTTGGGCATAATGGGTCATCCGGAAAATAAATTTTTGGGAATTGATAAATTGTTATTTGGCATAATTTCAGGCAGCATTATATTTTTGGTCAGTTTCTTTTTTAACAATTTTTTGCTAAAAAAGAATCGGGGGAAAGTTTATTTTCCATTTCAAAAGGTTGTAATTCCAATTTTATTTTTATTAATTTTAAGTTTAATCTTTTGGCGAGTTTGCTAAATGGAAGAAACAAAAATAAAAATTGAAGAATTGCTAAAAAAGGTTGAAGAAAGCAAAAAAGGCAAACTTGATTTATCATCCGATGAGGACTTGTCAATTGCTATAATGAATTTGGTTTCAATCGAAGAGCACTTTTTCTTTACCGGCGCTAAAACCGGAAAAGAAAAATATTTTGATTTGTTAAATCAGACAAGGCAAATAAGAAAAGAATTACTTGGAAAACTTATCAAAGAAGTTGAACCGGGTGCTGAGATCTGGTGCATTTCCAAACACCTTTTGGCTGCCTCAATGAGATTAATAGAGGTGGGGACAAAATATTTTCAGGAAGGAAAAAAAGAGGAAGCCAAAGACCTCTTTTCCAAGGCATATGATTTGTATTCTTTGTTTTGGGCTTTGAATTTAAAATTGATTGATATTGGAGAGGTAAAAAAGATCGATGAAAATCAGTTAAATGTTCAGGATACAAAAAAATCCGGTTTTTTGGGAAAAATTGGCGACTTAATTAAAAAAATAATTGATTGTTGTATTGAGTAATTGTTTTCGATAATTTTTATTTTTACCCCGCTGTTTTAAATCGGCGAGTTTTTATTTTGGGGATAACTGATACTTGACAAGCAATTATTATGGGTATATATTCATAATAGAACCGTAAGATATATGATTTTGTCTATGAAGCAAAGGTCGAAGTATCAAAAAATAAAAATTAAAAAAACATGCCAGCATTTGATGGAACAGGTCCTTTAGGTTTAGGTCCTGGCACTGGCTGGGGTATGGGTCCTTGCGGTGCCGGAATGGGTTGGAGACGGGGTTTAGGATATGGTCGGGGTTTTGGAAGAAGGTTTTGGGGTTATCCTTATCAGCCTCAAATAACCAAGAAAGAAGAGAAAGAAATGCTAGAAGATGAGGTAACAGATTTAGAAGAAGAACTTAAAACTATTAAAGCCCGTTTATCCGAACTCAAAGGCCAAAAATAGTATGCGAAAAGCCTGAACTCGCTTCGCTCGTTCTATGCGAATAGGCGCATGCGAATGTGTTATTTGTATACTTCGAGATAGAAGTTAGTTTTGTGCTATTCGAATAAAATGAAAGTAGCAATAAGTTCAAACGGAAAAAAACTTACCGATGAGGTCAGCGAGGTTTTTGCTAGATGCCCTTATTTTTGCATTGCTGAAATTAAAAATCAGAAAATAGATAAAACCGAAATAATAAAAAACGAAAGCACGAATCAGATGGGCGGCGCCGGTATTTCAGTGGCACAGCTGATGGCAGAAAAAAATGTTAATGCTGTAATAACGGGCAATGTGGGTCCGAGAGCTTTTGATGTTTTAAAACAATTTAACATTGAGATTTATCGCGGTGAAGGGAAAGTAAAAGAAGCAGTCGAGAAGTTTATTGAAGGAAAATTAGAAAAATTTGAATGAAAAATGAAAATAGCATTTGCTACCGATGGAAACAATTTAAAAGATGAGGTGGCTTTGCATTTTGGTCGGGCAAAGAATTTTTTGATTTTCGATACTGAAAAAGAAACTTTTGAGGTTTTTGAAAACCTAGAGCTCAAAGAGAAAGGACTTCCGCCAGATTTTTTAAAAAGCCAAAATGTTGAGGTAGTTGTTGCTTTTAGTTTGGGTCCTATGGCTTTTGAAAAATTTAAAAATTATAAAATTAAGGTTTTGAAAGCAATCGAAGGCACGATTTTAGAAAATCTTAAAACATTTGAGGAAAATAAATTGAAAGAATTGTCAAAAGATGATATCTTCTAACAAAGGTCGTTTTTGAAAAATTTTATTTTAAATTTATGGCTTTAATTTCATCTTTAGAAAAAGATCAAATTAACGAAATTGCCAAAGAGATTTATGAGAGATTTGAAAAAGAAACAGGAAAAGTGCCAGAGTGGGCAAAGGTAATGGCTCACAGGCCTGAAATTTTGAAAGAATTTGTAGAACTTTTCAAGGCAATAATGGGTCAAGGAGAGATTGAGCCCCTTTTGAAATGGAAAATTGCTTTGATTGTTTCCCAAACCTTAAAATGTCCTTTTTGCGTTGATGTTTCAGAAAATATGTTAAAAAAACTGGGTGCTGATGAAGAAACACTAAAGAAAATAAAAGAACTGTCTACCGAGGAAAAAGAAATTTTAGAGCTGGTAAAAGATGTTACCTTAGATGGTCATTTAGATCAGCCAGAATTATTTGATATGTTGAAAGAAAAATTTAATGAAGCACAAATTGTAGAAATTATTTCGGTAATGGGTCTTTTCAATTACATCAATAGGTTCAATAATACCTTAGCGATTCTGCCTGAATAAATTTTAAAATGATTTTATTGAAGTAGTTAAAAAAAGAAAAAGACCAAAACCATGAAAATCGCAATCACTGGCGGAAAAGGCGGGGTGGGGAAATCGATGGTGGCGACTTCTTTGGCAGTGGAGTTTGGGAAAAGTAAAAAGACAATTTTAGTTGATGCTGATGCGGAATGCCCAAATTGTCATTTGTTATTATCAATAAAAAGAAAAGAATTCAAAAAAGTTTTTCTTCCGATCCCAAAATTTGATTATAAAAAATGCAAAAAGTGCGGAAAGTGTGCTCAAGTTTGTAAACAAAATGCTATTGTTTTTGTTAAAGGAAAATACCCTGCTTTTTTAAAAGATTCTTGCATTGGTTGCAAGGCCTGCATTGGAGCTTGTCCCTATGGAGCAATAACGGAAGGTAAAAAAGAAATTGGAAAAATTTTTGTTGGAAAAAATTATAATGTCAATTTGGTTTCAGCCGAATTGAAAATTGGAGAATTGTCTTCGGGTGAGGTAGTTCAAGAAGTGAGGAATTGTGCCGATAAAATCTCTCAAGAGAAAAAAGCAGAAATTATGGTGATTGATTCTGCTCCTGGAATTGGATGCCCGGTGATTGCTTCGTTGGTTGGCACAGATTATATTGCGGCCGTAACTGAGCCTACACCATCTGCCCTTTTTGATCTAAAAAGAGTTTTATATTTAGCAAATCATTTTAAAATTCCTCACGGAATTGTCATTAATAAATTTGATTGGGCAAAAAATTTTTCAAAAGAAATAGAAAAGTTTGCCAAAGAAAATAAAATTGAAATTTTGGGAAAAATTCCCTATCATAAGGATTTTTTAAAATCAACTTTAAAAATGAAGCCAATAGAAAAAATAAATCCCAAACTTCAAAAAAATTTTAAAAAAATAATTGAAAAAATTTTATGAAAGAAAAAATAGCAATAATTTCAGTTTTAGCAAATGTTACTTTGGCTGGAACAAAAATTTTTGCCGGAATTTTATCAAAATCAACCGCTGTTTTAGCCGATGGTTTTCATTCCTTGGCAGACATTTTTTCGTCTTTGATTTCTTTTTTTGGGATTAAAATTTCAAAAAAGCCAGCCGACAAAGAACATCCCTACGGCCATTTCAAATTTGAGGTTTTAGCTGGATTTTTGATTACTTTAATTTTATTTTCAACAGGGATTTGGATTATTTATGAAGCTTATCAAAAATTTTTAAATCCTTCCTTATTAATAAAAATGCCGTTTTTCGCATTTTCTATAATGATTTTTTCAGCAATAGTTAACGAAACAATGTCAAGATTGAAAATTCATTTTGGAAAAAGAGAAAATTCGGTTGCTTTAATTTCAGATGGAGTTCACTCAAGAATCGATGTTTTCATTTCTCTGGCAGTTTTTGCTGGATTGATTTTGAATAAATATTGGATTTATACCGATTCACTTTTGGCATTCTTAATTGGTATTTATATTATCAAAGAATCCTTTTCTATCGGAAAAGAGGCAATCGATTCCTTGTTGGATGTTTCAGCTCCACCCGAAATCGAAAATAAAATTAAAGAAATTGCAAAAAATCAGGGAATTGAAATTTCAGATTTGAAAACTCAAAAGAAAGGCTCTGTTTTTACCGCCAATTTGGAAATAAACCTGCCAAGGAATTTAAATGTTGATGAGGCAACAAAAATTTCAGAAAGTTTGCGAGAAAAATTAATGAAAGAGATTGAAAATCTTTCTTATGTCGTCATTCAAATTAAAAGTCACGAAGTGGAAACCGGATTTTATAAGCCCGAATTTGGTCGAGGCTTTGGCTGGCAGAGAAGGGGCAGATTTAAAGGAAAAGTTAGTGAGGCTCAAGGAAGGGGTCCCGGAGGTTTTTGCTTCTGTCCAAAGTGTGGTTATAAAATCCCTCATCAGCGCGGAACACCTTGTTCGATACTTGAGTGTCCAAAGTGCAAAATTAAATTAGTTAGAAAATAGTTCGACAAGCTCACTATAAATAATATGGTTAGGCCAATAAAACCAAGAAGAGTGTTTTTTGACCCAAAGGCAGTTTATTTTAAACCGAGAGCCATCCCTCTTTCAATGTTAGATGAAGTTGAATTATCTTTGGATGAAATTGAGGCCTTGCGACTTTGTGATTTAGAGGAATTGGATCAAATTGAGGCAGCAAAGAAAATGAAGATTTCTCAAAGCACATTGAGTCGAATTTTAATTTCAGCCCGAAAAAAAATTGCCCAAGCCCTAATTGAAGGGAAGGCAATTAAAATAAAAAGGGAGCCAGTTTAAAAGTTGAAATTTTATTTAACTTATTTAAAATTTTGATTAAAATAAATTATATGGTAAATCAAAAATTTTTTTTAGATACTCAAAGACAATTCTTGGAAATTGCTAAGATTTTGAATTTAAAACCAGAAATTATTGAGAAACTAAAAGAACCAAAGCGAATAATAAAATTTCAAATTCCAGTTTTAATGGATGATGGAAGGGAAAAAATTTTTTGGGGTTTTCGTTCTCAACACAACAATGCCTTAGGTCCTTACAAAGGCGGGATTCGCTTTCATCCAGAAGTTTCCGAGGATGAAATAAAAGCCCTTTCAATGTTAATGACCTGGAAATGCTCTTTGGTGGGCTTACCTTTTGGTGGAGGAAAAGGAGGAGTGATTGTTGATCCAAGGAAATTAAGTAGGGGAGAACTGGAAAGATTGTCTCGGGGTTATGTCAAAGGAGTTTTTCCTTTGATAGGACCCGATCTTGATGTTCCGGCTCCCGATGTCAATACCAATCCCCAGATTATGGCCTGGATGACTGATGAGTATTCAAAATTGAAAGGCGAAGATTCGCCGGCTGCTTTTACCGGAAAACCTTTAGAAATGTGGGGATTGGCTGGAAGAAACGAGGCAACTGGATATGGAGGAGTTGTTATTCTTAAAAAATTGTCCGAGGCTTTTAATCTAAAACCAGAAAAAACAACTTTAGCTATTCAAGGATTTGGCAATGTTGGTTCTAATTTTGCCCAATTCGCCTTTAAAGCCGGATTTAAAATTTTGGCTCTTTCTGAATTTGATGGTGGAGTTTTTATTGAGAAAGGTTTGGATCCGGAAGCAACATTAAAATGTCGAGAAGCAAAAGGAAAAATCTCCGGTTGTTATTGCGTAGGTTCAGTTTGCGATTTGAGTTTTGGTAAAGGAATTTCTAATGAAGAACTTTTGGAAATGCCAGTTGATGTTTTGGTTCCGGCAGCAGTTGAAAATGTAATCACCAAAGAAAATGCCAGAAAAATTAAAGCCAAATATATAATTGAAATGGCTAATGGCCCGGTTACTCCTGAAGCCGAAGAAATTTTAGAGAAAAGGGGAATTATTTCGGTGCCCGATATTTTGGCCAATTCGGGCGGGGTAATTGCTTCTTATTTTGAATGGCTTCAAGGAAAAGAAAAAAAATTATGGCAAAAAGAAAGGGTTTTTGAGGAACTTTCCAAGATTTTGGAGAAATCTTTTGAAAAAGTCTTTAATTTGGCTAAAAAAGAAAAAATTAATCTGAGAAAAGCAGCCGAAATTTTAGCTGTCGAAAGAGTGGTAAAGGCGATGGAAAAATAAGGGGCTTGCCCCCACACCTAATCAGGACTAATTTATTATTAAAATAATGTTTTTCGTCTATATTTTAAAAAGTATTAAATTCAAGAAACTTTATATAGGCGTTACCAATAATCTCTCAGAGAGACTTAAACAACATAATAAAGGATTGGTAAGGTCAACTAAACCTTATCATCCATTTAAATATGTTTATTTCGAAGGCTATTTTTCTAAAAAAGAGGCTTATCAAAGAGAACACAATTTAAAATTGCGTGCTAATGCTTGGAATCAATTAAAAAGAAGAATAAAAGATAGCCTTCGATCCTAATCAGGATTAGGTGTGGGGGCTTGACTTCATTTTTGGCTTAAATTAAGGTATAATGAACTGGGGATAAATTCACCCTGTTAAATCCTTGCTTTGCGAAGTGTTGCCTCGGCAACAATTTAACAGGGTAAAGGTCGGTTAAACATACGAATTTTAATGCTAATTTAATGCGAATTATGCGAATAAGCGAATCCGTATATTCGGGTGATTAGCATAAAATTCGCATCCTAATTCGTATACTATTATGGCAACTATTGCTTACTGCGTAAAATGTAAGGCAAAAAGAGAGATGAAGGATCCAGAAGAGGTGACCATGAAGGGAAAAGGAGGGACAAAAAGAAGAGCAATGAAAGGAACTTGTCCTGTTTGCGGAACAAAGATGTTCAGGATTTTGGGAAAGGCAAAGTAAAAATTTAAAGCTAAAATTTGTTCCAGACCAAAACCACAATTGAGGTGGTTTTGGTTTTTATTACTTTTCTATTTTTTCGTTTTTTAATATACTAAAAAAATGAATCGAAACGCCAGAAATTTTGTTTTAAGCGTTTTAGTTGTTTTAGCTTCTCTTAATATTTTGGCTTGGATTGCCGTTTTTGATTTAGCAAAGCCACAATTCCTTGAAGTTAATTTTTTTGATATTGGGCAGGGCGATGCTATTTTTATAGTAAGCCCAAAAAGACAACAAATTTTAATTGATGGCGGTCCTGATTCAAAAATTTTAGAAAAATTGGGAAAGAAAATGCCATTTTATGATAGAAGTATTGATTTGGTAATTTTGACCCATCCGGAGAGAGATCATCTGGCTGGTTTAATTGAGGTTTTGAAAAAATACAAAGTTGAAAATATTTTATGGACGGGGATAAAAAGAGATAGCGCCGAATTTAAAGAATGGGAAAATTTAATTAAAGACGAAAAAGCCAAAATTTTTATTGCCAAGACGGGGCAAAAGATTCATTGTTCAACATGGAATGATGGACATTGTTATTTTGAGATTTTATTTCCTTTTGAGAATTTAGAAGGCAAAGAATTTGAAAACAGCAACGATACTTCAATCGTTGCCAAATTAACTTTTAAAGAAAAAAATTTTCTTTTTACTGGCGACATTTCAAAAACAGCAGAGAAAGAGCTCATTATTCGTGCAAATTCGTGTTCCAATTCGTGCGGATTAGTGATTGCAGACTCCGATGTTTTAAAAATTGCCCATCATGGTAGCAAAACTTCGACTTCGGAAGAATTTGTAAAAAATGCTTTACCTCAGACAGCTGTAATTTCAGTTGGCAAAGATAATTCCTATGGTCACCCCAATCAAGAAGTATTGGAAACACTTGCGAAGTATGGTATAAAAGTTTTAAGAACCGATTTAGACGGCGACATCAAAATAATTTCTGATGGACAAAAATTAAAAATAAAATAATCGCTCGGCAGGCAGCTCGAGGAGCACGCAATCGGCTCAAGTGGTAAGATAAAGTTATTTCCCGCCGTTGCTATTTCTCGCCGAGCCTTAAATATTTTTAAAAGCAAATTCAACATCCTTCTGGGGCTCGGCTGCGAAATGCTCCTCTCGCAGCCAGCCTCGCTCTATTTTTTCGTATTTTCGTAAAAATTTCGTAATTTCGTAGGGTTATGAAATTTCCAATTTTTAAAACTAAAATAGAAGGATTAAACCGAAAGTTTAATCTCTTAGACCCGAAAGAACAAGAAGAGTATTTTCAATTGAAGGCAGGAAAAGAAATTGAAAAGTTAAGAAACTTCTTGAAGGAAAATACCTTTGTGGCTTATTTATTGGGAAAGAAAAATTCGGGCAAGGGAACTTATTCAAAAATGTTTGCCGAGGTTGTTTTGCCAGAAAGAATAGATCATTTTTCAATCGGCGATATGGTCAGGGCAATTGATTTCGAATTAAAAGATGAGGAAAAGAAGAAAGAATTAATAGATTATTTAGAGAAAAATTATCGGGGCCGACTTTCCTTGAAAGAAATTATTTCCGCCCTAAAAAATCGAAACACAAAAACTCTTTTGCCAACCGAATTAATTTTGGTTTTGTTCAAAAGGGAAATGGAAAAAAGAGAAAAGAAAACCCTTTTTATCGACGGTTTTCCCAGGGAATTAGATCAAATTGGTTTTTCTTTGTTCTTTCGAGATTTAATTGGTCATCGAGAAGATCAGGACATTTTTATTTTAATTGATGTTCCAGAATCGGTCATTGATGAAAGAATAAAATGGAGAAGGGTTTGTCCTGTTTGTCAATCTTCAAGAAATTTAAAACTCCTCCCGACACCGAAAGTTGAGTTTGATAAAGATAAAAGTGAATTCTTTTTAATCTGTGAGAAATGCGGGGTGAGAATGGAAAAAAAAGAAGGAGATGAATTGGGAATTGAACCAATCAGAGAGAGGTTAAAATTGGATGGAAAGTTAATTGAAGAATCCTTTTCTCTTTACGGCATTCCTAAAATTTTGTTAAGGAATTCTATCCCGTTGAAAGAGGCGAAAAAATTTGTTGATGATTACGAAATCACTCCCGAATATGTTTTCGAATGGGATGAGAAAGAAAAAAAGGTAAAGGTGAAAGAAAAACCCTGGGTTCTGGTTGATGATGAAGGAATTGAATCCTTCAGTTTGTTGCCTCAACCAGTTGTTGTTTCTTTGATTTGCCAAATGGTTGATGTTTTAAATCTTTGAAAAATACTTGACATCGAATTTTGAAAAAAGATATAATGAAATTGGCCCTGCTCCAATTCTTTCTAGTTTGTTCTGGGACAAAACTTTTTTGAGGGAACCTGAAATGATGTGTAGCCTGAGGGCTACACCTGAGGTACCCACTTGGATTATTTTCCAGAAATACTCTCTAGAAAGAAGGCAGGGCTTTTTGTTTTCGGGGTGCGGAGAATTGCCGCTCAAAATTATTTTGAGCGAGCCTCGCCTCGCTTTCCGAAGCGAGGCGGGAACCCTTGGAAAATCCGTTTTAAATTTCTTCTGCCAGCTCCACTTTTCCAATAGCGTTCTCGTTTTTTAGCCTCCTGTAAACTTTTGCATTTTTCGACAAGTAATATTTCGAAAGGCCTTCTATGTTTGGTAGCAAGTACTTTGCCAGAATTGTGTTCTTTAAGCCTATTTTTAATATTGGTTGTGTAGCCAATATACGTACGTTTATCTTTCAAACTTTTTAGAATATAGACAAAATACATGTCGGGGCACCCGGGATTGAACCGGGAATCACACCCACCCCAAGGGTGTATGTTGCCATTACACTATGCCCCGATAAAAATTTTGGCGGGCAAGAGCGTAGATGCTAACTACTACACCATGCCCCGACTTACTTTCTCTTTGCCAGGGCTTTGATGCATTTGGTGCAAGCTAAAATTCTTTTTCCGGCAAATTTTTTATAGGCCTCTTTTTTTATTCCAATAGGAATTCTCACCCATTGCAAATTGGGATAAACTCTTCTTTTTACTGTGGGATTATATTTCCCTCTCAGTTTGACCAATCGCCAAACCAGGGTTGAAGTTTTGCCGCAGATTGTACATTTTCCCATACATTCAATTTTACCCCGTTAGAAAAAAAATGCAAATATAGTAAACCCCGTTAGAAAGAGCGGGACTTTCTAACGGGGTAAATAGATTTTTTAACTTATAATTTTCTAACGGGGTTTTATAATTTTTCTAAAATTTTGGCAAGTTTAAGAAATGGTGGTATATTAAAAATATGGCAATTGTTATTTTTTCTTTGATTGTTTTACTTTTTTCAGCTGTTATCCACGAAGTTTCTCACGGGGCAGTGGCTGATTATTTGGGAGATCCGACTGCCAAATACGCCGGCCGCCTTACATTAAATCCACTGAAGCATTTAGATCCTATCGGTTCAGTTATTTTGCCAATTTTGTTAATTCTAACAACTGGCAGAGGAATTGCTTGGGCAAAACCGGTGCCCATTAACCCTTATAATTTCCGCGACCGGAAATATGGTACTCTTAAAGTAGCTATTGCTGGCCCAGTCTCTAATTTAATTATCGCTTTATTTTTCGGTTTGCTTTTGAGGATTTTAATCTCTTTAAATTTTATTCTTCCTAGTATTTATTCCACTTTTTCATTTATTATTTATATAAATATACTTTTGGCTGTATTTAATTTAATACCTATTCCTCCCTTAGATGGCTCACATATTCTTTTTATTTTTTTACCCGATTCAATACTAAGAACAAAAATATTTTTAGAGCAGTTTGGATTTCTTATTTTATTATTTCTTATTTTCTTTTTCCCACCATTTTTCAATATTTTAAATAATGTTACCGATGGAATTTTTACTCTCATTGTTGGTGCCCCACCATTTTAATGAGATTTATTGACTTCTGATTTAATTTATATTAAAATTCAATTTATGCCAACCATTCATCAACTAATTAAAAAAGGAAGAAAGGGAACGAAAAGGCGTTCAAGAATGCCGGCTTTGAAATTTGGTTTTAATCCCTTAAAGAATAGACCAATAAATTATCCCTCGCCATTAAAAAGAGGAGTTTGTCTAAAAGTTTTCACTGCCACTCCCAAAAAGCCAAATTCCGGCTTGAGAAAAGTAGCCAGGGTGAGATTGACTAATGGAATGGAAGTTACTGCCTATATCCCGGGCATCGGCCATAATTTACAAGAACACTCAATAGTTTTAATTAAGGGTGGAAGAGTGAAAGATTTGCCAGGAGTGAGATACCATATTGTGAGAGGGATTTTGGATACAGCTGGAATGGAGGGAAGAAAACAAGAAAGGTCAAAATACGGAGTAAAAAAACCCAAATAACCTTACGAATGTACTAATCAGTACGAATTTACGAATAAATATTCGTATATTCGTAAAATATTCGTAAATTCGTAAGGAATATTATGCTTCGGTTAAAAGACAAGTACCAAAAAGAAGTTGTGCCTCAAATGATGGAAAAGTTTGGCTACAAAAATAAGATGGCTGTTCCTAGGATTGAAAAAGTGATTATTAACACCGGTTTCGGGAAATTAGCAGTTGGTAAAACAAGCGATGAGCAAAAAAAGATTCGAGAATCTATCTTAAACGATCTCGCTCTCATTTGCGGCCAGAGACCGATTTTGACCGAGGCAAAGAAATCAATTTCGGCTTTTAAAATTCGAAGAGGAATGCCTTTAGGAGCCCGAGTGACTTTGAGAAAAAGGAGAATGTTTGATTTTTTGGAGAGATTAATTCATATTGCCTTGCCCAGATCGCGAGATTTTCAGGGCATTGATCCAAAATCTTTTGATAAAAAAGGAAATTTAACTATTGGAATAAAGGAACATATTACTTTTCCTGAAGTTTCCCCGGAAAAGATAAAACAGATTTTTGGTTTTGAAATCACAATAGTAACCACCGCCAAAAGTCGAGAAGAAGGAATAGAATTATTAAGATTACTCGGTTTTCCTATAAAATAACATCCCATATCGGAGAGGGGTCGGGAGAACCCTTCGGTTCTCCCGTCTAGGAAAACAGCGAGGCGAAGCGAGCGTTAGAAACCGAGGGTTTCTAAGGAGCGGTGTTAGCGCGATTGCGAAGCAATCGGCGCGTGCCGCGACCTGACTTAGTAATACTACTATGACAACGAGAGCCCAATTTGCCAAATCTCAAAAGAAGCCGAAGTTTAAAACCCGAATTGTCCGGCGTTGTTTTCGTTGCGGAAGAAAACGGGGTTTTTTGAGAAAATTTGGATTGTGTCGAATTTGTTTTAGAGAGTTAGCAAATCAAGGATTAATCCCCGGCGTAAAGAAATCAAGCTGGTAAAATTTTATGACAGATCCGATCACTGATATGTTAAATCGAATTAGAAATGCTCAGGCCGTTTTAAAGCCAACGGTTGATGTTCCCATTTCCAAAATTAAACTTGAAATTTGCCAGATTTTAGCCAGGGAGGGGCTTATTAAGGGTTTTGAGAAAAAAGGTAGGAAAAATAAAAAAATTATCCAAATTACTCTGCAATACGATGGAAAAATACCGGCCATTTCTGGAATGAAAAGAATTTCAAAACCCGGTCAAAAAATTTACCTTCCCTACAAAAAAATTAGAAAAGTAAAAGGTGGTTACGGTCTTTCCATAATTTCTACTTCCAAAGGTTTAATGACAAATAAAGAAACAAGAAAAAAAAGATTGGGAGGAGAGGTGATTTGCGAGCTCTGGTAAATAATAGAAGCGGATCGCTTCGCTTCACGCGGATTTCAACGCGGAAAACCGCGGAAAAATCAGCGTTAATCCGCGTAACTATCCGCGTTAATCCGCTTCTACAAATATGAGTAGAATAGGCAAAAAGCCAATATTAATACCACCAGGTGTGGATGTTAAAATAGAAGATAACCTAGTGGTAATTAAAGGTTCAAGGGGCGAGCTTTCTCAAAAGATTCGACCCGAAATTAAAATTGAGATGAATAAAGGGAAAATTTTTGTTTCGCCCCGGATTAAAACGAAGAAAACCAAGGCTCTTTGGGGTTTGACTCGGACGCTCCTATCCAATAATATTAAAGGAGTTGTTGAAGGGTATGAAAAGAAATTACAGATTGAAGGCTTGGGGTATAAAGCAGAGATAGAAGGTGAGAATTTAATATTGCGAGTTGGTTTTTCTCATCTCGTAAAATTTGAACCCCCAAAAGGAATAAAGTTGGCGGTTGATAAAAATATCATTACTGTTTCCGGAATCAGTAAAGAATTGGTTGGTCAGGTGGCAGCTAAAATAAGAAAAATTAGGCCTCCTGAATCATATAAAGGGAAAGGCATTCGTTATTTGGGGGAGATAGTGAAAATAAAACCGGGAAAGAAAGTGGTGACCACGGCTGCTTAGAAATTTATTGAAATTTATTGAAATTCATAGAAATTTGTTGCAATGAATTTCGCGAGCGGAGCGAGCAAATTTCCACTAATTTCAAATAATTTCTATGGTTACTGAAAAACAACAGAAAAGACATAGGCGTCATAAAAGAGTAAGAGCTAAAATATATGGTACAGGTAAAGTACCGCGGCTTTGCGTTTTCCGATCGAATAGACATGTCTGGACGCAATTGATTGATGATGAAAAAGGAAAAACTTTGGTTGAAGCCAGCGATTTGGAATTGAAAAAACTAAAAACTAAAAAGGAAAAAGGAAAAACGACAACTGAAAAGTTAAAAATCAAAAAAGAAGAAACACCAAGAATTGGCAAAGTTGCTATTGCTTATGACGTTGGAAAACTAATCGCTGAAAAAGCAAAAGATTTAAAAATTGAAAAGGTCGTCTTTGATCGAGGAGGTTATAAATACCGCGGGAGAGTAAAGGCATTGGCAGAAGGAGCACGCGATGCCGGATTAAAGTTTTAATCTTATTTATTTAGTTGGATTTATAAGGGGGTCGGGGAAACTGGGGTTTCCCCGTAGCGGAAAGATTAAAACCGAGGGGTGTTAAGGAGCGAAGCGAAGCCCCGAAGGGGCGCTCGAACGAAGTGAGAGGGAGCAGAGCGACGGAGGATACAAATATCAGGGAAGAGTAAAAGTCCTAGCTGAAGGAACGAGAGAGGGAGGACTGAAATTTTAATTAATAATTAATAATTTGTAATACATAATGCCGGAAGAAAAAGAAACAAAAATTAATAAAAAAGAAGGGCCTTCTTTTACCGCTCCCTCGCCAACAAGACCGAGGAGCATCGGCAACAAGTTTTGGGAGGATAAAGAATTTGAAACGAAGCTTTTGGGTTTGGATAGGGTGACCAGAGTAACCGGGGGCGGAAAACACCTTCGTTTTCGGGCTTTAATAGTGGTTGGAAATAAAACTGGGAAAGTTGGAATCGGAGTAGCTAAAGGTTCGGATGTTCCCCAGGCTATTGAAAAGGCAACTAAATTGGCAAAAAAACATTTGATTGAGGTGCCGATTGTTGGAGATACCATTCCTCACGAAGTTTCGGCAAAATTTGGGGCGGCCAAAGTTTTATTAAAACCTCAAAAAAAAGGGAGGGGGTTGGTGGCAGGTGGTACCGTTCGGGTCATTTGTAATTTAGCTGGGATTAAGAATATTTCTTCAAAAGTTTTAGGGACAACAAAAAATAAAATTAACAATGCCAAAGCAACCGTATCCGCTTTGCGAAAATTGAAAACCAAATAACATCCCAAGTCGGAAGGGGGTCGGGGAAACCCTTCGGTTTCCCCGAGTAGGAAAACAGCGAACGGAGTGAGCGTTAGAAACCGAGGGTTTCTAAAGAGCGAGCCCGAAGTCCGAAGGACGCCAGCCGTAAGGCTGGGGGAGGGCGAGCGATTAATTTTGTATTACCACTATGCAATTACACCAACTAAAACCAATTCATAAACCAAAAAAGAAAAAGAGATTGGGTCAGGGAGATAGATTTGCTGGTCGGGGTAGCGGAACGAGAGGACAAAAAGCCCGAGCCGGTCGGAAATTAAAACCTCTGATTCGAGTATTGATTAAAAGATATCCAAAATTAAGCGGATATAAATTTAAACCGGTCTCGGAAAAACCAGTTGTCATTAATATTGAAACTTTAAACAAAAAATTCAAAGCCGGTGATAAAATTAATCCCAGCGTCTTGTTAGAGAGAAAAATAATCTCTAAAATAAAAGGAAGGATACCCGAAGTGAAAATTTTAGGGAAGGGAGAGATTAAAAAGAGACTGATTATAGAAGGTTGCCAAGTTTCAAAAAAGGCCAGAGAAAAAATTGAAAAATCTGGTGGCACTATTCGCATATAATTCGCATAAAATTCGCATCATAATTCGCATGTTTAACAAAATTCTCCAAATTTTCAAAATCCGGGATTTGAGAAATAAAATTCTTTTTGTTTTAGCAATGTTGGCGGTTTTTCGATTGATGGCAAATATTCCTATCCCCGGGGTTAATAAACAAGCCCTGGAAACGTTTTTTGGACAATTTCAAACATTTCGCTTGGTAAACCTCTTTACTGGCGGTGCCTTAGAGAAAGTTTCCATTGTTATGCTGGGTATCGGCCCTTATATTACTGCTACAATTATTTTACAATTACTAACAATGATTTTCCCTCAATTAGAAAAAATGTATCGAGAGGAAGGCGAGGCCGGCCGTCAAAAATTTAATCAATACGGAAGGATTTTAACCGTTCCTTTAGCCGCCTTACAAGCATATGGGATGATTCGTTTATTTCAGAGACCGGCGGCACCAGGAATTGAGTCGGTTATTGGTCATCTTTCTCCTCTTTTACTTTTGGCTTCGATTTCAGTGATTACGGCTGGTTCTTTGTTTTTGATGTGGCTGGGAGAATTGATTTCGGAAAAGGGAATCGGGGAAGGAGTTTCCCTTTTGATTTTCGCTGGAATTATTGCCGATTTCCCCTCCAATATCAGCAAAATGATCTCTTTAGTTAAAACTGAGCATCTCCCTTTTTACTCTTATTTATTGTTCTTTAGTATGATGATTTTAATTATTGCCGGGGTTGTTTTATTTACCGAGGCCAGAAGAAACATTTCGGTTTCTTATGCCAAAAGAGTACGGGGGACAAAAGTATATGGCGGAGCTTCAACCTTTTTGCCAATAAACATTAATCCGGCCGGGGTGATGCCCATCATTTTTGCCCTTTCAATTTTAACTTTCCCGGGAATGATTGCCAATTTTCTCAGCGGTCTTGGCGGAAAAATTGGAAAAATCGCCCTAAGCGTGAGCAACTTTTTAAATCCAGAAATAAACCTCCTACCTCATTTAATTTTGTACTTTTTCTTAGTTTGTGTATTCACTTATTTTTATACGGCGGTCACTTTTGATCCGAAAAATGTTTCCGAAAATTTACAGAAAATGGGCGGATTCATTCCCGGGATAAGACCGGGGACCTCGACTGCCAGTTATTTATCCCGTATTTTAAATAGAATTTTACTCATCGGAGCTATCTTTTTGGGTTTGATTGCCATTATGCCTTCAATTGTTGGTCAGATTACAAAAATTGTGGCCTTCCAATTTTTAATCGGAGGAACCGGGATTTTGATTATCGTTTCGGTAGTTTTAGATACTCTGCGCCAAATCAATGCCCAATTAGAAATGCGGGAGTACGAAACGCTTTAATTTCAAATTTTAAATTGTAAATTGCAAATTTTAGATCGGATAATATGAAACTTAAAAAAGAAACAATTAAACATTTACAAAAATATATTGCCCAAAAAATTCGAGAGCGAGATTTTGAAGACGAAACTTTACATGAAAGATTATTGCTTTTAGCCGAAGAAGTGGGAGAATTAATTCACGCTTCAAGAAAATTAAGTGGAATGAACATTGATTTACTTAGGGAAAATATTTCAAAATCAAAGGAAGAAGCAGGCGAGGAAATAGTTGATGTAATAAATATGGTTTTTGCTGTCGCTGCTAAACTTGGAATTGATGTAGAAAAAGAATTTTTAAAGAAAGAAAAAATTATTGAAAAAAGAAAATACAAAAGATTAAAAAAAGAAATAGGAAATTAGTAATTTCATGCTAAAACAAAATAAAATGGTAGTCATTGTTATGGGACCGCCAGGTTCAGGGAAAGGAACCCAGGCTGAATTATTAGCAGAGAAATTTAACCTTTTTCATTTTGAGACAAGTGAGATTATTGAAAGGAATTTAGCTATAGCCAAAAAGGGCGATTTTGTGAAAATCGGTAACAAAAAATATTTTCTTTCCAAAGAAAAAAAATTAAGAGAAAAGGGAAAATGGATGAGCCCTCCTTTAATTGCCTTTTGGGTAAAAAATAAAATAAAAGCATTATTTAAAGAAGGAAAAGGAATTATATTTTCCGGTTCCCCAAAAACTCTTCATGAGGCAGAAGAAATAACTCCTTTAATAAAAAGACTTTATGGAGTTTCAAATGTAAAAATAATTTTAATCCAACAAAAACCAGAAGTTTCAATCTGGCGAAATAGTCACAGAAGGATTTGTGAGTTAATGCGTCACCCGATTTTATATACCGAAGAAACCGCCAAATTGAAAAAGTGTCCCTTCGATGGTTCAAAATTGGTTTTTCGCGAAGATAGCGATCCAAAAATAATTAAATCTAAATTAAAAGAATTTCAAGAGAGAACCCTATCGGTAATTGATTATTTCAAAAAACAAGGTTTAAAAGTGAAAAAAATAAATGGCGAACAGTCAGTTGCCGATGTCTTTAAAGACATTTTAAAAGCCCTAAAATAGCCATAATACATTTTGGCCGATCGGACAAAAGTTATTATATTGAGAATGATTACTATAAAGTCAAAAGAGGAAATCGAAATAATGGCTGAGGGCGGTAAAATCCTGGCAAAGATTATGAAAGAGTTAGAAAAGAAAGTTAAGCCAGGAATTACCACCAAAGAATTGGACAGGCTCGCTGAGAGCCTGATTTTAGAATCGGGAGGAAAATGTTCTTTTAAAGGATATAAAGATTCAGACGGTTATTCTGCCATACCCTATCCGGCTTGCCTTTGCACATCAATAAATGAAGAAATTGTTCACGCTGTTCCCTCCGATCGAGTTTTAAAAGAAGGAGACATTATTTCTTTGGATTTGGGGATTTTTTATAAGGGATACCATTCCGATATGGCAACGACGGTTCCGGTGGGGAAAGTTTCGCCCGAAGTTTTGAGATTAATTCGGGTGACAAAAAAAGCCCTAAAAAGGGGAATAAAAAAAGCGAAAATAGGAAATACTTTTGGTGATATTTCAAATACGATTCAAAGATATGTTGAAGGTCAAGGATTTAATGTTATTCGAGATTTGTGCGGCCATGGAATCGGCAAAGAATTGCATGAAGACCCTCAAATTTTAAATTATGGAAAGCGAAAAAGCGGGCCAGAAATCAAAGAAGGTATGGTTTTTTGTTTAGAGCCAATGGTGACAATGGGCGACTGGCATATAAAAAGGAAAAAAAATGGCTTTGGTTATGAAACTCAAGATGGCTCCCTTTCAGCCCATTTTGAACATACGGTGGTGGTAACAAAAAATGGCTGTCAAGTATTGACCTTTTTGCCTGTCGAGGTTTGACCTCGACAGTTTCTCTTGACAGTTTCTCGATAGTTTTCAGTAAAAAATTTCTTAGTATGGCGTCTCAGAAGATTCGCTTTTTTTGTTTTTATGATATAATATTTTAATGTCTGAAATTCATCTCTCAGTTATCATTCCGGCTTATAATGAGGAAAAAAGATTGCCAAAGACATTGAGAGAAATCGATGATTATTTGAGAAAACAAAACTTTGAGTCAGAAATTATTGTTGTTTCTGATGGTTCGAAGGATAAAACAGTCGAGGCGGCTAAAAATTTGATATCAGAAATCAACCCTTCGACAGAGCTCAGGGTTGATGCTGAGCAGAGCCGAAGCATCAAGAATTTACGAGTAATTGAGTTTAAAGAAAATCGGGGAAAGGGTTTTGGAGTGAAAGAGGGAATGATGGGAGCCCTGGGCAAATTCCGGCTTTTCACTGATGCCGATAATTCCACCCCAATTTCCCAAATTGAAAAAATGTGGCCAGAATTCGAAAAAGGATTTGACATTGTCATTGGTTCCCGAGATATAAAAGGAGCGATTTTGGATCCTCCCCAACCTCTCTTCAGACGCTTTACCGGAGAAATTTTTAAATATTTGAGAAAAATCGTTATTGACCTTTGGGAGATTGAAGATAGTCAATGCGGTTTTAAATGTTTCACCAAGAAAGCAGCCGAAGATATTTTTCCGAAATGTAAAATCAATCGCTTTGCCTTTGACCCGGAAATTCTATTGGTTGGGAAAAAATTGGGATATAAAATCAAAGAAATTCCAATTTATTGGAAAAATGACCTTCAAAGCAAAGTGAAATTAAAAAGTATGATCAAAATGCTCCTCGATCTCTTTAAAATAAGATTAAATTTAATTAAAGGATTTTATGATAAAAAAATCTAATAAAGCTATCTACGACAAAATACAATTCCCATCCGAACTAAGATTTGATTTAATTTCAAAAGATTGGGTTGTTATTGCCACCGGTCGGGCCAGGAGGCCAGAAACTTTTAAACGAGAAAAAAAAGAAAGGAAAGAAGTGCCACGTCGAACCTGCCCATTTTGTAAAAAAAACATTGTAAATGACGCGGTTTTAATTTTTAATCAGGGTAAAAAAATTGAGTTAGGCAAAGGTGATGGAATTCCTTGGACAACCATCGTTACTCCTAATAAATTCCCGGCTTTTTTACCGGCGCCAAAACTGGAGAAAAAAATCGAGGGCGGTCTTTATCAAACAATGAATGCCGTCGGTTTTCATGAGGTGGTAATTACTAAAGATCATAAAAAATCATTGGGGCAAATGACTATTTCCCAAATTAAAGAAGTTATCGATGCCTATCACCAGAGATATTTAGATTTAATGAAAAACCCTTTTGTCAATTACATTTCCATTTTTCACAATCATGGAGTTGAAGCCGGTGCTTCGATTTTTCACCCCCATTCCCAAATTATTACTACCCCTTTACTCGATGTTGATTTAAGTCGGGCTCTTTCTAATGCCCAGAGATATTTTAAAAAGCATAAAAAATGTCTTTATTGCCAGATGGATGAATGGGAAAGAAAAGTTGGGAAAAGAATTGTTTTTGAAAATGAAGATTTTTTGGTTTTATGCCCCTTTGCTTCAAAAGTTGCCTTCGAAGTGATTATTTCTCCCAAAAAGCACTTATCCTATTTTGAAAAAATAACTGAGAAAGAAAAATGGAATTTGGCCGAGGCATTGAAAATGGCTTTAGGCAAACTTTATAAAGCCCTTAATGATCCTCCTTATAACTTTTATTTACATACTGCTCCTGTTGGTCCAAACTATGATTTCTATCATTGGCACTGGACAATTTTGCCAAAGACCGCTACCTGGGCTGGATTTGAATTGGGAGCGAAAATGGAAATTTCAACCATTGAGCCAGAAAAGGCAGCCGAGTATTTAAGAAAACAGTAAACATACGAATTGGGATGCGAATTCAATGCGAATGATGCAAATATACGAATTCGCATATTCGCATGATTAGCATAAAATTCGCATAAAAATTCGTATGGAATCCATGAAACCTTTAATTGTTGCCAATTGGAAAATGAACCCTCAAAGTTTGGCCGAAGCTAAACGGCTTTTTAATTCGGTAAAAAAAGGAATCAAAAAAACAAGAAATGTTGAAGTAGTAATTTGTCCACCATTTGTATATTTACCTATCTTACTAACCCCTAAACCCTATACCCTAAACCCTAAATTAGGCGCCCAGAACTGCTTTTGGGAGAATTCCGGTCCTTTTACTGGCGAAATTTCTCCCTTAATGTTGAAAAATTTAGGTTGCGATTATGTCATCGTCGGCCATTCGACAAGAAGAAAACTTGGCGAAACAGACGAAATAATAAATAAAAAAATAAAAGCAGCTTTAAAAGCAAAACTTAAACCAATTTTATGCATTGGTGAAACTTTCGAAGAAAGAAAAAAAGGTAAAACCTTCGAAGTTTTAAGAATGCAATTAGAGAAAGACCTAAAAGACATTTTTCAGTTTAAAGTTTATAGTTTAAAGTTTATCGTTGCTTATGAGCCCGTCTGGGCAATTGGGAGTGGAAATCCCTGTCCGCTGGAAGAGGCAAAAAAAGTTTATTTATTTTTAAGAAAAATTTCTCATCAACTCCTCAACTCACGTGCCCCGTATAATTCCGAAGGAATTTGTTCGGGGTCAACTAATAAACTTTTATACGGTGGCAGTGTTAACAGCAAAATTGCCAGAGATTATATTAAGGCAGGTTTTGATGGTCTTTTAATTGGCGGTGCTTCTTTAAATCCTCAAGAGTTTATTAAAATCGTTAAAGAGATAAGCAAAGCCCGGTAGTGAGATTTATCTACTAATGGGTACGGCTTGATTTTTATTTTTGAATTTGTTAGTATTAAAAAACATGGAAGATCAATTTTTAAATGGTTATTTTTATAATCCCACTTGCGGGAATCTAAAAAT
>Ga0315280_10000696_pt1 | contig 61201 bp, 48 predicted proteins | sample YL17G06_40_MG_FD_203697 | JGI IMG/M metagenome (GOLD analysis project Ga0315280, IMG submission 203697) | Sediment microbial communities from Yellowstone Lake, YNP, Wyoming, USA - YL17G06_40 | ecosystem: Environmental > Aquatic > Freshwater > Lake > Sediment | place: USA: Wyoming | collected... | reverse complement strand
CCCTCGTCCAAAATCCACCCCTTCTGCTCGCGCGTGCCGCTGCTATACCGCGCCCGTTGCGTTTCGATGTACTCCCTTCGCGATCGGCTACTCATCACTGCCTCCATCTGGTCGCCTCTCTCCTTTCTCGTTCGGTAGCTCCATTTCTGAGGCAACCAATTCTTCCCCCTGCACCCCCTTTTTCTAAATACGTAAGTCCTTTACCCCTCCCCGGTAGCTTTCTTTATGAGGCAACTCCGCTCTTTTTATGACGCAACTCGGTACGGCTGAAAATGACCCATTGCCCTTGACAATCGAGCAACCGCCGACAATGAACAACCCGTTCACCACTGCCCTCTCTCAAGGTATCGGTGTTGTCCGGAAAACGAGGACAAAGATTTCTGGTTCACCAAAGGGGAAGTTCTATGGAAACAGGAACGGATCGTCGGGAATTCCTTAAACGAGTTTCTGCGTTGGCAATTGGTCTGGCAAGTGGAGCGGCAGGTGTGCGAGAAGGCGGGGCTGTTTCACCCATCGGACGAACATGGCCGTCCCATATCAAACTGAGCATGGCTGCCTATTCGTTCCGGCAATACCTGACCGCCAAAGAGAACCCGATGACGCTGTTTGACTTTATTGACCTGTGTGCCGACCTGCGACTCGATGGAACCGAATTGACTTGCTATTATTTCCCGAAAGATCCGACGCCGGAGTATTTCGCCCAGCTCAAACGCCGGGCTTTTCTCCAAGGTTTGGACATCTCGGGCACGGCTGTCTCCAACCATTTCACTGTGCCTCCCGGCAAGGAGCGCGATGAACAGATCGCCTATGTGAAGAAGTGGGTGGACTATGCGGCCCAGATGGGCGCGGGCTCGATCCGTGTCTATTCAGGCCGCGTTCCAAAGGGCGGCACGCTCGATGAAGCGCAAAAATGGTGCGTCGAGTGTTTCGAGGAAACGTGCAACTATGCCGGTCAGAAAGGCATCTTCCTGGCGCTCGAGAACCACGGTGGCATCAGTGTGAGCGCCGATCTTCTTCTCGCGCTGGTGGAGAAGGTCAAATCGCCTTGGTTTGGGCTTCTTCTCGACACCGGCAATTTCCGCTCCAAGGAACCCTATAAGGATATGGAACGTGTGGCTCCTTATGTCGTCACAGTCCAGTCCAAGACCGAGCTTCAGGCCGAGGGCGGCAAGAGAGAACCGATGGATTACGATCGGGTCGTCAGCATCTTGCGGGCGGCGAAGTACAGTGGATATATTGCTTTGGAATATGAGGCGAAGGAAGACCCGAAGACCGGTGTTCCGAAGGCGATCGAGCAACTTCGCGCGGCGATTGCCAGAGCATGACCGTGGCATGGGCATCCTGCCCATGATTCGCCGCGAACACCATCCGGGGGCGAGGCGCGACCTTTTCATGGGCAAGATGGCCGTGCCACCGTTTGGAAGTACCTAGATATGACATGGCCTGAACTGCTTGTCTGTTGTCTCGTGGCCTATCTGATCGGGGCGATTCCGTTCAGTTGGCTGTTCGTGCGGATTCTGAAAGGAATAGATCTTCGGACGGTGGGCAGCGGCAACGTCGGTTCGACCAATGCAATGCGTGTTCTGGGCGTGCCCCTTGGATTGATGATTCAGGCGCTCGATATTCTGAAGGGCTGGCTGCCGGTTTTCGTCTTGCCTTCCTTCCTCTTCGTGAGAAGACCGGGCTTGCTGCTGACGCCAGAATACGCCGCTTTGGTGATCGGTCTGGCTGCCATTCTGGGCCACATGTTTTCTGTCTATCTGAGATTTCGCGGCGGAAAGGGCGTCAATACGAGCCTCGGTGTTTTCCTCGCATTAGCGCCCAAGGCAACGCTCGTGGCGCTCGCGGCGGGCTTAGTGACTCTGGCATTGTCGCGCTATGTTTGTCTTGGCTCGATGGTCGGCGCGACACTTTTCCCGTTCGCTGCGTGGTTTTTCTATCCCGATCAGATCGCACTAATCGGGGTGACAGCGGCAACGGCACTGCTGATTATTGTTATGCACCGATCGAATATCCACCGTCTTCTGGCCGGAACGGAATCGCGCTTGGGAAAGAGAATTCCCGCGGAGAGGTCACGTGAACAAGGGTCAGGCTAAATGTCCGCCTGAACGGATCGCCGTCCTTGGAGGGGGGTCATGGGGTTGCACTCTGGCAGCGATGCTGGCCCGGCGGGGACACGAAGTGCGCCTTTGGGACTTCGATCCCAAAGTGATTCAGTCGCTCGCGGAAACACGTGTACCGCGCAATCTGGCTAACCTACATCTCCCCGACGAGATCGCCCTCACCAACGACATCGCGAGCGCAACCGACAGGGTGAGGGTCGTAGTATTCGCGGTTCCTTCTGTCGGAATGCGGGCGACGACAGAGGCGCTCAAACGCGTTCTGCGCGACGGAGAGCGATGTCTCTACGTCATTTGCACCAAAGGCCTCGAGAGAAACACCCGTCAAACGATGTCAGAGATTATCCTGGAAGTTCTCGGCGAGTCCGTGCGCCAGAGTCTCGGAGTGCTGTCCGGACCGAGCCATGCCGAAGAGGTTTCGTGCCAGATGCCTACAACCGTTACGGCAGCCGCCTATAATTTCGTGACGGCCCGCCGTATCCAGCTGCTGTTTTTCGATCCCAGGTTTCGCGTTTACACGCACGACGACGTCTTCGGCGTCGAGATTGGCGCGGCGGTCAAGAACGTCATCGCCATCGCGGTGGGTATTTGCGATGGGCTTGGCATGGGCGACAATGCCAAGGCTGCCCTGATCACGCGCGGACTGGCCGAAATGATGCGGTTGGGGCGTATATTGGGGATTCGCGAGCAAACGCTAACAGGACTTTCGGGGATCGGCGATCTGATCGTCACCGCGATCAGTCGCCATAGCCGCAATCGCAATTTTGGCGAACTTCTGGGGCAAGGCTTGACTCCGCAGCAAGCCGCCCAGGCCGTCGGCATGGTTGTCGAGGGTATCCCCACGGCCCGCGCCGTATGGGAGCTCGCGCGCCACTACAATGTTGAGCTGCCGATCAGCGAAGCGGTCTATTCAATTCTTTATGAGTCGAAACCCGTTTCGCGAGCGGTGAGTGATCTGCTCGAGCGCGAGCCCAAGTCCGAGGTGTATTGAAACAAGAAAAAGCCAGGCGAAAGGATGGAGGCGGAACACAAGGAGAAATGGGAAAGAAACTTCCATAGCGGAATTCGGTTCATCTTCCGCATTTATCCCTCCCCCTGGCCGTTGGGTCTATTCTTCCTCTTCTTTGCGTTTGGCGGCTTCTTCGGCGATCTTGGCCTGAATTTCGCCGGGGACGCGCTCGTAGTGGGAAAAGGTCATCTCAAAAACACCGCGCCCTTGGGTCATTGAGCGCAGGTCCTGCGTGTAGGTGAACATTTCGGCCAGAGGCAGTTGCGCTTTGATCACGACTTTGCGTCCCTTTGATTCGGTTCCCAGAATTCGCCCCCGACGACCGCTGAGGTAGCCCATAATGTCGCCCATATTCGATTCGGGCACGATGATGGTAACATTGCAGATCGGTTCCAAAATGATCGGGTTGCACGTCTTGGAAATCTGGCGGAAGGCCATCAGGGCGGCGATCTTGAACGCTATGTCGGACGAATCCACCTCGTGATGCTTCCCGTCAAAGCAAACGGCTCGAATGTCCACCGCGCGGTAGCCGGCCACCGGGCCGCGCTCCAGTGCCTCGATGATCCCCTTTTCCACCGAGGGTTTGAACTTGGTGGGGATGTTTCCGCCGACGACCTCCCACTCGAACTCAAACTGTGAGCCTTCGGGAAGCGGTTCCAGTCGCACATGAACCTCGGCGAATTGTCCCCGGCCGCCTGTTTGCTTCTTGTGGCGATAGACACCCTCACCTTTCCGTGTAATCGTTTCGTGATAAGGTACACGGGGCGTTTCGAGCTCGATATCCAGTTTCGCCATGTTTCGCATCCGCGAAAGAGCGACATCGAGATGGGTATCACCCATTCCCGAAATGATGGTTTGGCGAATCTCGGAGTCGCGCCGGATTTCGAACGTCGGGTCCTGTTCGATCAGTCGGTGCATGGCCAGGCCGACCTTTTCCTCATCCGCTTTGCTCTTGGTCACGACGGCCATCAAGTAGGTGCGTGTGGGCAGGACGGTCGGCTCGTAAACAATCGGATCGTCAGACTTACAGAGCGTGTCGGAGGTCAGCGTGGCCGAGAGTTTCGCCACGGCCCCAATGTCGCCTGCGGCCAACTGGTGGACTTCTTCCTGTTTCTTGCCGCGAACGATCAACAAATGGCTGACGCGTTCCTCGCGTCGTTGCACCGGATTGTAAACTACGGAGTCGCTGGTGATCGAGCCGGACAGGACCTTAAAGAAGTTCAGTCGCCCGGCATAATCGTCTGCAACGGTTTTGAAAACATAGGCCGAGAAGGGGCCATCGGAGCTGATCGGTCGTTCGACGAGTTCATCGCCGCCCGCCTTGTGTGCCAGAAGCGGCTTCCTCTCGTTCGGCGCGGGAGCAGCGGAAACGAGGAAATCGAGCAAGGACGCCAGACCGACTTCTTTGAGGGCGGAACCGCACAAAACCGGCAGGAATCGCCGCTGGACAAAGGCCAGTTTCAGTCCCCGAAGAATCTCTTCTTCACTCAGTGGCTGATCTTCCAAGAACTTTTCCGTCAGGGCATCGTCGCCCTCGGCGGCTGCCTCGATCAGTGCCGCACGAGCCGCCTTCGCAGTTTCGGCGATCTCGGCCGGGATTTCCATATACCGGGGTTTCTCCGTCGGCGTCTCACGCACCAGCTTCATCCGCAACAGATCCACAACGCCCGAAAACGACGACTCGCGCCCAACAGGCAAAGTCAGCGGAACACAGCTAATGTTAAAGGTTTCTTTCAAGCTGCGGAGGGCTTTTTCAAAATCCGATCGCTCTTTTTCGAGCTTGTTGACGAAAGCCAACCGGGGCAAATCGTATTCATCGGCCAACTCCCACACAAATCCCGTTCCGACCTCTGCCCCCGAGACGCCGTCCACGACAAGAAGAACGGTGTCCGAAACGCGGATGGCGTTCTTGATCTCGCCGATGAAATCGCGATAGCCGGGTAGGTCGAGGACGTTGATCTTGCAACCACCGTGTTCGACCGGCAGCACGGCCGTATTGATCGAGGTCTTGCGGCGAATTTCTTCGGGATCGTAATCCGACAACGAATTGCCCTCATCCACGCGCAGCAACCGCTCGGTGACCTTGAGGTGGTGGAGCAGGGCTTCCGCCAGAGTGGTCTTCCCGGCGCTTGTATGGCCGGCCAGAGCCACGTTGCGCAGCTGTGAAGTAGGGTACTCTTTCAAGACAATCACTCCTTAGACGCCCGCAAGGGGCGAGGCTACCACTGTGCCGATTGAGGGCCCGACCTTCTCATCGGGCGAACGGGCAATTCACCTATATGTTTAGCGCCACTTTGCAGCTGTTTGGAATTCTCCCTTGTTAGCCCGCGATGAATCGCGGGATTACGGAGAAGAGATTTCTGACAGACCAGCGCTAAACGCATACCAATTCACGAATTGCCCGACCGGGGAACCGTTGGGCGACATACGGGTCGCGTTTGCCCAAGTTGTGGCGATCGAGCGCTCTGGGTCTGCTGACGGCGGCGAAACTCGTGCCACTCATATACGATCGGCGTAGCGACAAAGCTCGACGAGTAGGTTCCGGTCACAATGCCGATGGTCAACGTCAACGCAAAAGGCCGCAGTCCCGGGCCGCCCACCAACAACATGATGAACGTGGTAAACAGCGTGCACAATGACGTAACCGTTGTCCGGTTCAGCGATTGGCTGATGCTTTGGTTCAGCATATCCCGATACGGCATGCCATAAGTTGTTCGGATGGTCTCGCGTATGCGGTCGAAAACGACAATGGTGTCGTTGGCCGAGTACCCGATCAGGATCAGCAACCCGGCCACGACATCGAGGGAGACTTCCTGGCCGAATAGCGTGAGCAGCCCCAGGGTAATGCACACGTCGTGGACCAACGCAATGACCGCTCCAGCCCCGAAAACCAGCTCGAACCGGAACCACAAGTAGATCAAGATACCGATCCAGCTTATCAAAACTGCGACGATCGCCATTCGAACGAACTCTCGACCGATCTCGGGGCTAATAGCCGTCACGCTGCCCACATTGGCCATGCTGGGATGTTGGGCCAGATCTTTGCGTAGCGTTTGGTCCGCCTTTTGAGGATCCTCCTCGCCGATCGAGACGCGCACGATATAACGGTTCTCCCCCCGGACGTGCTGAACGATCGGGGCCGGGAAATCCTTGCCCACCAGGGTCTTGATCTGATCCTCCGATGTCGGCTTCTCGAAACTCACATCGGCCAGCAGTCCACCCGTAAACTCCACTCCGGGCCGCAGGCCGCCTTTGGCTATCGTCGTTCCAATTCCAATCATCAACACAAGCCCCGACAGTCCATAGCAGAAGTGGCGCAAGCCAATTGCATCAATCCTGGGATTATGGAAAAACGCGAACCATCCGGTGCTGAGTTGATTTCGCCACTGAACCCAAAGGTCGATCAGGATGTGTGTGCAGAACAAGCCCGTGAACAACGTGGCAAAAATGCCGAATGTTGTCGTCAACGCGAAACCCTGTACCGACCCCGTGCCGAACTGCAAGAGCACCAGCGTGGTGATCAGCGTCGTGAGATTTGAGTCGAAAATGACCGAGAAAGCGCGCTGGAACCCCCTCAAGACCGCCACCTTCAGCCCCCGGCTCGTCGCTTTTTCCTCGCGGATACGCTCATAGATCAGAACGTTGGCATCCACCGCCATACCGATCGTCAGCAGGATACCGCCGATTCCCGACAGTGTCAGAGTGGCGCGGGCCAGGCACAGGATCGCGGCAATCATCAGCACATTGATCGCCAAAGCGACGATGGCCACGGCGCCTGCCGTCCCATAATAGCCGATCATAAAGACAACGACGGCAAGCGTGCCGACCAACAGAGCGCTGACTCCCTTGCGGATCGAGTCAGTCCCCAGTGTTGCTTCCACGACATAGCTCTGTGTCGCCTCGAGGTTGGCCGGCAGGGCGCCGGCTTTGAGCACAAGACTTAGGTCTCTGGCCTCTGTCTGGGAGAAACTGCCTGTGATTACAGCCCTTCCCTCGCTAATCACGTCCTGAATGACCGGGGCGGAATAGAGAAAATCATCGAGGATAATGGCCAGATAATCGCCGACATGCTGCCGTGTGATTTCGCGAAACTCAAAGGCACCCTGTCTGTCGAACTCTAGATGGATTTCGTAAGGGCTTCGCAGGTTGGTCTGGTTGAGCGAGACAAAAGCATTGCGAAGGCGCGCTCCCGTAATCTCGACCCTTTCGCTCACCAGATACGGTTGGTAGCGCGCAACGGAGGGTAAGCCCCGATCCACGCCCGAACGGTCAGAATATTCACCGGGCCGCAATAAGTAGCCCGCCGGAAGCTCCTGGTCGCTCTTCACCGGCAAGGGATCGGGCAGTTTCTTGTTCTTCTCAATATAGGCACAGAGTTCCTTGTATTTGTCCGCATCGAACAGCTTTATCACGTCTTCATCGCTGGTTTTGCGCAGAAAACGAAATTCCAGCTGGGCAGGCTTAATGATCGTCTTGATGACGGCCTCGGGATCGCGCACGCCGGGCATTTGCACCCGGATTCGGTCTTCGCCTTGTCGGACAACCACGGGCTGGACGAGGCCCAGAGAGTCCACGCGCCGGCGAATGACTTTCTCGGCGGCTGCCATGGTATCTCCGCGATAGCGATCCATCTCGCCGGGCTGCAATTTCAGAATCACTCTGCGTCCTTGTTCGAGGGCCGTCGCGTCCCACGCCTCGAACTCGGTGTGCTTGTCGAGTATCATCTTGGCCACACGGAAATCTTCGGCACGTTTCAGGGTAACAGACAGGGTCTTCAGTTGCTGATCCACAGCGAGCTCCGCGGCGATGCGTTCGCGTTGCATTTCTCGACGGATGCTTCGGCTTAGTTCCGCCAGCCGGTCGCGCATCGTGGCTTCTTTGTCGAGGGCGATCGTGACATCCGTTCCACCCTCGAGATCCAAGCCAAAACGGATCGGCACCGCCCCGAGCGGCCATGTTCGGGTTTCCATCTGCTGAACGCGCACGGGATCAGGTGGTTTGGCCGTCAGCTTGTAGTGGATCAGGCGCAGGGAGGGGAGCGTGTAATAGAACGCGGCCACCACCACGCCGAGGACCAATAGGAATCTTCCCATCAACCTTTGTTGCATTGTCTTTTCTTTCGTGTGTCGCCGCCGACAGTTTTCGCACCATCGCTCAAGGCGATGTTCCAAAGAAAATCCCGACAGCCGGGGCTAACGTTAATGCCGTTCGTAGTTCCCACTTCAGTGGGTTATTTTCCCGCAGAAGCGACCTCCTAAAGGAGGAACCACGAACTTCTCACACACGCTCTCAGGCTTCCTTTTCCTTGGGCGGCTCTTCGGCGCCTTTCTTGCCTTTCTTTTCGACCGAGGAAACCGCGTTTCGCGAGAATTCAATTCTCACGTTCTTGCCTACATCCACGAAAACGGTCTTTCGCGTCTCATCCACTCCCACTACCGTTCCGTGAATGCCACCGATCGTCACAACACGATCGCCTTTTTCGACGGAAGCGAGCATCTTTTCCTTGCTCGCCTGCTCGCGTTTTTGAGGCCGAAAAATGATGAAATAGAAAGCAAGGCCGATCATCACAAAAAGCATGAGCAGTTGCGGCATCGGTGACTCCGGAGCTGGTGCATCCCCCACCGCTGCCAGAAACATTTGCGCCCAGTCCATCATGCCGTCTGTCCCGTCATCGCCTCAGACTGCTTAATCGAATTCCGTGCGTTTTCCCGCGCAGTATGTGCTCGCGCGACGAAACCCACTCTTGCTCGATTCGACTTGCCGCTGGCCAGTGGCCCACACGTAGGAATGAAAGGAGAAGACACGTTGCCGCGCGGCATAGGGATCAGACGGCTAACATCGCCCCAAAACCTTGTCAAACACAAAACTCGCACCGCCAAGTGGCAGCGAGCTATTCCACCCTACGTGTTCTCCCAGCCAAAGTATGAAAGCGCGGCCAGGAACATCGCAAGCTGTGGCGCCTGATCTTCCACTTGACATCGCGGTGGACCAATCCTACCAACCTTTCGCTGACTCCACAGAATGACGTCCAGAGACAAGGAGGAGCAAGAAGCGATGATCTTGCGAAAGTGGCAGTTGGGAGGCCTTGCGGGGGGGCTGGCACTTCTGATTGCGGGTGCCTCACTCTCGAAGGTTCCGCAAGCGAGCAAGGGCGAAGACCGCGCGGCGGTTCTCCAGAAGCGAGCGGCGTTGATCAGGAAATTGGAAACGACCATCGAGAAAAAGCAAAACATTCCGCCCGCCGATGGAATGCTTTTGAAAATTGTGGCGGAAAGCACTCGCGCCCAACGCGTCCTCGAAATCGGATCGTCGAACGGCTACTCGGCCCTCTGGATCGGCCAAGGGTTGGAAAACACAGGCGGACACCTCTGGACAATTGAGATTGATGCGGCCCGTGCAAAAGAATGCCGGGAAAACATCAAGGAAGCCGGCTTGGACAAGGTCATTACCAGCATCGAAGGCGACGCCTTCCAGGAGATTCCCAAGCTCGAAGGACCGTTCGATATGGTATTTCTAAAAGCATGGAAGAAAGACTACAAGAGATTCCTGGATCTTTTTCTCCCTATGGTCAAGCCCGGCGGCGTCATCGTGGCTCACAACACCATCGAGTCGGCCGCGGACATGAAGGATTATCTCGATGCCGTCAATGACAGCCCCGACCTCGACAGCGTGACTTTGAGCACGACGAAAGGGAAGGGGATAACTATAACCTACAAAAAGAAATGAGGATCGGACGACCGATCCGGCACATGCGTCGGCGTTGAATGGTCGGCACGTGGGGCGGTTTTCGTACCGCTCCATTTTCTTAACCGGCCAGCGCATTCTCGATCTTGAGGATTTCGTATTCGGTTGGTTCTCCGCTCGGACGTTGAAGAACCACGCGCTCGCCGACACGGCGTCGAAGGAATTGCGCAGCGGCCGGTGTCAGATAGCTGAGAATGTTTTCCTCGGGACGACTATCCCAGGCCCCTAGAATCGTGTAGGCCTCGATTTGCGCGGTCTGAACGTTTCGCACTTCGATCCGAGTACCCACCCAGACGCAATCGGTTCGGACCCAATTGGGGGCAATCACCCGTGCCAGTTCGATCTCGCTCTGCAATTCTTCGGCTCGTTTGAATAGTATTCGCTGGCGATGGTGAGCGGCTTCGTACTCGGCATTATCGGTGAGGTCGCCCATGGCGGCCGCCTCGCCGATTTCGCGACTGTTCTTGGGAATCTCAACGGTGCGCAAGTGCTGCAAGTCGGCCTGCCGCCGTTGAAAGGATTCCTTCGTCACGTAGAGCACGGAATCATCCAGAGTGTCCGGACCGGTGGCAGAGGCTGCCTCCTCCAAATCGGGCCGCGATTCCTGAACGGCGTGACGCAATGAAGCGAGATAGTTGTCGGGAAAAGCGGCATGGGATTCAAAAAGGCGACAGACCGCACGCGCCTCATCTATGGGCAAGGGAGCGATGGCCTTGCGCAACGCCTCGTGGTGGTCCTCGGCAAGCATATTCTTCATTTTCATCTGAATGCCCCGAAGCGTCGAGGCATTCGGAACGCCATGTTCGATTTGATTCTGGGTCTCCTTGAGGAACTCCACTAAACGCCGGATGACTTCATGGGGAGCGATCTCAATCGAGAGGGCGGCATACTTGTCGGCGAAGAACTGGCGTGCCGCCCAAAGGAAGGTCTCCGGATTTCGGCCAGGAGAGCGCAGCAGTTGTTCAAATGCCGAGGAGATGGCCGCAATCTCACCGCTGGCGATCAGACGTTCGACCAGCCATTGGGCAAAGCGAGGCGAGGCCACCGGCAGAATGCGCGCGCATACGTGGGTGGCATCAGTGGGATTGACTGCCGTCAAGGTCTCGACGGCGCGGTACTGAAATTCCAGGGCTGAAAGGTCAAGAATCAGGGAAGTCGGATCGTCAATCTGCGAGAGGAGGGTTTTCTCGTCGAATCCGGTCGGCAATTTGAGCTCTTCGAACCATTGAATCAAATCTCGCGCCAAATAGATCTTTTCCAAGCGTCCGGCGTAATCCGCCTCGTCGAGCCCATTGAACTCGGTCTGCAAAACATCCAGCAAATCACTGGGAAAATCCCTGGGAGGCGGTTCTTCCTGGATATGCTTGGCCACCTCGGAGATCAATGCCAGCCGCGCTGCCGAATCGGCCTCGCGAAAATCCTCGGCCACGCTTTCATAGTAGGTCTTGGGTTGGCTTCGCAGACGCAATAGGCCGCGCGCTCCCCTACCCCAATCAATCAAAGGATCGCGACGGATGGCCCGACGATTGGCCGCCCACCATTGGTCCCATTGCTCGCGCGAGAAAAGACCATCCAACAAGAGATTCTTGAAATCCGCTTGCGAGAGGCCCTCGGGGTAGTCTTTCAGGACAAAACGGACAAACTCGACCGGCGCATCGAAGGAGCGTCGCATGAGGGATTCAGCATCTCGTAGTCGCTCGGAGCGAAAACTGGCACGCTCTATCCTTTTCAGATATTCGCGTACGCCCTCGAGCGTAAATTCCTTGGGGGCCTTGCCGGCAAAACGAATTGTCACGCGGTATCGCTCGGGTTCGATGGATTCAACAACGCCAATGCCGAAGCTGGCATGTTCAAACGCTTCGCCTTCGTCGCAGTCGAGAAACTGTTCGAATCGCTCGAGAGCGCGGAACAGGTCGCTATGTTGATCGAGCCCTGCAACCGTGATGAAGCGCCCGAAATTGAGCCGCGCGCCATAGAGAGCCTTGAGGGCCGCGATGGCTGTCTCGCCTAGACCGGACAGGTCGCGGGCATAGCGCCACGCCGACCGGATGATCTCAACGGCTTCGGCCGGTCGTCCCTTGGCGACCGCGGCGCTGGCCATGAGCGAGAAAAGTTCGGCCAGGCGGTCACGGGCTTCGTTCTTGAGCAGTGCCCGCGCCATCGAGTCATAGAAACGCATTTCGCCAGGCGGGTCTTCGGACAGCTCGAGCCATTTTCCCTCGAGCTCGTCGTAGTGCTTGTGCTTGGCCAGGTCAACAATCTCTCGAAGTTGTTCGATGGTGTAATTCAAGGCTTTCTGGCCCTCTCAAGCGCCTATGCGGCAAGAGTTTGAATTGCCCCCTCGGAGCGAAAGAACATTTGCCGACGGCAAAGAAACATCTACTTGAGCCGGTTTGTCCCAATCAACCGAAATGAGAGTCGAAAGCCTGGGAGGGTGCTTCTCCCGATTTCGGGAAATGGGCATCACCTTGAAACATCACTTGTAGGGGCGTAGCAGGCTACGCCCTTCCGATTCGCCACACTTGGATCGCGGAACAGGTCTGATGGCGCGAGTCGGGCGCTGCATCCTGCGGTATGTGTTTAGGGCCTATCCGAAAACCTGAAAGCACTGGCTCAGGATGTGGCATGTCCGCCCCCGGCGGATTGAAGTTGCAGCTTAGGCCCTCGTGGCCGCCATTCTTTTTGCAGCTCACACAAGAGTTCGCTCGCTTTATCAAGATGCGCTCTGGGAAAAACCGCAAGTCAGAAAATCCTTGCTTTTTCACGTTTTCGACCAAACGACTCGATGGGATTTTCAGTCAGAATTGTTTGAACGGGAGGAACAAAAGTGGGGAATAGTTGTTTTCTGAGTGTCCTTTGGATTCTCCTTTCAGCCGCCAGCACAGCGGCCGGCGCAACCTCCCAGATCGTGCAGGCGCCGCAATCATCGTCCACCCCACCGTCGGAGATCGAACGCATCGGACAGGGGCGTTTTCGCATAGGGAACATCCTGCTCGATAAGTCTTCTCAGACGACGCCGACGATCATAATTCCTGCCCAAGTCAACATGCAGAAGGGAATGATCGAACTGGTGGCTTGTTCGAGCGGCGGCAAGCTACACGAAAGCATCTTTCTGGCAGACGTGGAACCCTATCACATGCAGTTGGCTCTGCTGCTTTTGGGACTCAACCACAAAGGCGGGGTCAAGTTTCAGGGCGACCCCGCTCAGCCCGAAGGTGACAGAGTTGTGATTTTTGTCGAGAAGAACGGCCAGCGCCGGCGCGTTGAAGACTATGTTTGGGACCTCGTCCACAAAGCTCCCATGGAAAGAACCGACTGGGTTTTTGCGGGGTCGAAGTTTCTCAACGGGGAATTCGGTGCCCAGCTGACCCGAACTTTGATCACGACCTATCACGATCCCTACACGATTCTGGACAATCCATTGCCCACGGGTGCAGACGATGAGGTCTATGAGGTCAATAGCCAAGTCACTCCTCCGGTTGGCACAACGGTAACTCTCGTGATCCAACCGGTAAGAATAAGTCCGAAGAGAAAAGGGAAGGAAGAAGAGAAATGATGAGCCAAGTTTGGTCAAAGCGTTCAGTGCTCTATCTGGCATCGGTCATCTTGGCGCTCGCAGTCCTGACAGGATGCCGCAAAGGTCCCCGCGTTGCCGAAGTGCGCGAGAAAGCCGAGGTCAGCGGCAAAAAGGCCGTGGACTTTTTGAAAACGAAGCAACTGCCCGATGGAACCTTTGATGATCGCGACACCGTCAAGGTGGGCATGACGGGGTTGGCCATTATCGCTTTGATGGACCAGAGTGTGGACGTCAATGACCCGAACGTAAAACGGGCGGTGAACTTCTTGGCGGCACAACAAAAGGAAGATGGCTCGTTTCGCATCCAGCAGGCATTTGAGAACTATGAAACGGCCATGTCTGCGATTGCGCTGAAGAAAACCGGTATCAAAGCTTATGACGAAGCGCTCCAGAAGGCCCAGAAGTATCTGGCAAGTATTCAAATCGGAGCCGACGGGACCAGTTCGCCTGCCGACCTATCGTACGGGGGGATCGGTTATGGCCGTCGGGGAAGGCCAGACCTGTCGAACACAGAGTTTGCCCTTGAGGCGCTGAAGGCAACCGAGCTGGGCGCCGATGCCGAAACGTTCAAGCGGGCGGTTCTTTTCGTCGAGCGCTGCCAAAACCTTCAGAAGGTCAACAAACAGCCCTGGGCAAGCAATGATGGCGGATTTGTGTATATGCCGGATCTCAGCTTGGCCAGCGAAAAAGCCGGACCCGGCGAGCTCAGGCATTCCTATGGCAGCATGAGCTATGCGGGCTTGTTGAGCTTCGCTTACTGCGAGGTGCCAAAGAACGATCCCCGCGTGCAAGCCGCTCTCGATTGGTTGCGTACGCACTACACCGTGGAGGAGAACCCCGGAATGGGCAAGCAGGGTCTGTTCTACTACTACATGGTCATGGCTAAAGCCCTTTCGGCGTATGGCGAGCCATATCTCGTGGACAAGAAAGGGCAAAAGCACTATTGGGCCGTGGACCTCGTCAACAAGCTGGCCGAGCTGCAGCGGCCCGATGGCTCGTGGGTCAACACTGAAAAGAGATGGATGGAGGACAATCCAAGCCTCGTGACAGCCTATTGCATGATCGTCCTCAATCGCTGTCGTCCCTTTCTGACCGGGAAGTGAGAGACAGAAAGCGCAGAGGGCGGGATGGAACGCGATCAGGCTTCGAAAGAAATCGCTTGAGAGAATATTTTGGGGTTCCTAGCGGGAAGGCAGAGGAATCGTTCTCAGTCTTGCTCGGTGTGGTCCAAAGCGGGTCCCAAGAGCAAAGGGCGAACTTGAGCCCACCAGGAGGCAGAGCCGACTGTGAAAGAAAAAGGCACGGACCAACCCATTGGCGATCAGGATCTCGAGATTCTCGATCGGCTCAAACAGGGCTATCAGAAAATCAAGAGCCAGTTGGCCAAGATCATCGTCGGACAGGAACAGGTGATTGACGAGGTTGCGATTGCGATTTTTTCGCGGGGCCACGTCCTGCTGGTGGGCGTGCCGGGTCTGGCCAAGACCCTTCTGGTCAGCACGTTGGCCCAAACCATGGCCCTTTCTTTTCGAAGGATCCAGTTCACACCCGACCTGATGCCTTCGGACATCACGGGCACCGAGGTCATTCAACAGGACCGAGACACGGGAGAACGACACCTGCGATTCATCGAAGGACCGATTTTCGCCAGTATGATTCTGGCGGATGAGATCAACCGAACCCCACCCAAAACGCAGGCCGCGCTGCTCGAGTCCATGCAGGAGCGTCATGTGACGGTTGGACGAAGTACGTATCCGCTGCCGGAGCCGTTCTTTGTTCTGGCCACGCAGAACCCGATCGAGCAGGAGGGGACTTATCCGCTGCCCGAAGCGCAATTGGACCGCTTCATGTTCCATGTCAAGGTGGACTACCCGTCCTCCGAGGAAGAAACCGAGATTATTCGACGGGTGACGTCGGCGGCGCCAACGAAGCTCGAGCCGGTCTTGTCCGCCCAGGAGATTTTGCATCTTCAAGACCTGGTGCGCCGAATCCCGGTGGCCGACCACATGATTGAATATGCCAAAACCCTGGCACGCATGACGCGCCCGACCGAGCGCGAGGCTCCGCCATTCATTCGCGATTGGCTCACATGGGGTGCTGGACCGCGCGCCGGCCTCTACATGATTTGGGGCGCAAAGGCACGGGCCGCTCTTTATGGACGAAACTACGTCTCGGCCGACGATATTGCAGCCGTCGCTCATCCTGTCTTGCGCCACCGATTGATCACAAACTTCGTGGCCCAGGCGGACGGAATTGACACCGACACCATCACCAATCGCCTGCTCGAAATGGTGCCGAAATATGAAAAAGCTCCGGCCTGAAGAAGAAATGGAAGGCGAGGGGTTGGAAGTGAGACAAAAGCAGAAAAAGATGGAGTCGGAAACGTGAAACATGGAGCGGGAAAACTGAAACTCGGCGATGGCTGAGCGCAGCACATACATAGACCCCGAAGTCTATAACCGCGTTCGCAATCTCATGCTGCGGGCGCGCGCCATGGTTGAAGGTACGATCGTCGGCCAACATCGCTCGCCCTACCACGGTTTCAGCGTCGAATTCCGCCAGCACCGCGAATACGCACCAGGCGACGATCTTCGCTATATTGATTGGAAGGTCTTTGGTCGAACCGATCGTTTTTTCCTTAAGCAATACGAACAAGAAACCAATTTCATCGGCCATATCCTCTTGGACTTAAGTGAGTCCATGCGGTATGGATCACAACAGCGCAAGACCAAGGCCGAATATGCCAAGTTACTTGCAGCGACACTTTGCTACCTGATCCTCACGCAACGTGACTCGGCGGGCGTGGGTGTTTTCACCGACCGAGTGGTGGACTATATTCCGCCGAGCGCCAATCCCGCGCACCTCTATCACATCTGCCATCTTTTCGAGACCACGCCGCCCGCCGAGAAAACCGATGTGGGGGCAATTCTCAGTGAGTTTGCCTCCCGGCTTCGACGACGCGGTGTCGTCGTGGTGATTTCCGACTTTTTCGACAATCTCGATAAGGTACTGAGCGGTTTGCAGTATTTGAAATTTAATCGTCACGACCTAATTGCTTTCCAGATTCTCGATGAATTTGAACAGACCTTTCCGTTCCGCGGTCTGATCCGCTTCGTGGGGATGGAAAACGAGGGGATCTTTCGCACGCAGCCTGAGCGCATCCGGCGCAGCTACCTGGAACTGTTCGGACAGTTTTGCCACGACCTGAAGGTTGGCTGCCAACGCATGGATGTGGATTTTCAGCCGGTTTTGACGACGCGACCGGTGGATGCGGCGCTGCACGAGTATCTGGCGCGACGACGGTAGAATTGCGGATTTCCGGGTAGTGGCATGGGCTTCTTGCCCATGGCCGTTCACGGGCAGGATGCCCGTCCCACTTTGAAGCGCCGAACACCGATGGCTGACGGCTGATAACGAGTACGACGATGCCGGGACTGACTTTTGTCCATCCCATGATGCTATGGGGCCTTCTGGTCGGCACCATCCCCATTATCATCCATCTTCTCAACCGGAGGCGCTACCGGCCTTATCCCTGGGCTGCGATGCGGTTTCTGCGCGAGGCCATTCGAATCAACGCGCAGCGGATCCGGATCGAAGACCTCATCCTGATGGCGCTTCGGGTTCTGACGTTCATGCTCGCGGCGCTTGCTTTCGCCCTGCCGATTCTGGGTCGCCAAGTCCTTCTACTTGGTCGGCAGCCGCACCTGTGTGCTGTCATTCTGCTCGATGATTCGTACAGTATGAACTATATCGAGGGAGATACGAGCCGTTTTGAACGGGCGCGAACCGTGGCGCAGGAGCTGATCGGACGGCTCAAGCGTGGCGATAGCGTGTCGGTGATTCTGATGTCCGACCGGTCGCGCCGCCTGTTTCGCGAACCGACCTTCGATCTCGACCTGGCGCACGACCTGGTCGGCAGACTCGAATGCTCCTATGCGGCCTCGGGAGCGGAGAAGGCGCTTGCACTTGCCCGCGAGGACTTGGCCCGTGCCCGTCAGCCTTCCCATGTGGTCTATCTAGTCTCTGATTTTCAGAAAGGAATGTTGGAAGGGACCGCATGTGAGAAACATCTGGCGGCCTTGAAAGAGGAACGCGCCGATTTGGTCGCCATTCCGGTTGGCGAGGGCTATGATAGCAACCTTGCGGTCGTCGGCCTGGAAACCGACGCAGGGGTCGTTGCCGTCGCCGTGCCCACCATGATCCATGCGGGTGTGCACAACTATGGCCAGATTGTTCAACAGGACTATCCGGTCGAACTCTTTATAGACGGCAAACGCCGTGACCGTCGTTGGGTAACCGTCCCGCCAAATGGCCAGGTGGATGTGACATTTCTTGGCGATTTTCGCGAACCGGGACAACATGCCGTCGAGGTGCGTCTGCCCGCGGATTCCCTCCCGACCGATAACGCCCGCTATCGGGTTGTCGAGGTGCGGCCCAAAATTCCCATCCTCCTGGTCAGCGGCGAGACGGCGATTCGGGGAAATGTCGGGGCAACCGAGTATGTGGGAATGGCTTTGGCGCCCGGATGGCTCGTGGGCGAAACCGACGAAGATCACCTGTCACCGACCCGTCTCAGTCCAGCGATGTTGCGAGGAAGCGATCTCGCCCAGTATCCCACGGTTTTCCTCATAGATGTCCCGACCCTGGAGGCCGAGGACATCGCGGCCCTCGACCGCTATGTGCGGGACGGCGGCGGCCTGATGATTGTCGCGGGCGAGCGACTCGATACGCGGTTTTACAACGGGGATCTCTACCGCAATGGTCAGGGATTGCTGCCGGCGCAAATTGTCTCACCAGGTTTCCGCACCGAGGAAGGTGAATGTTTTCTCAGCCCCGGGGGATTCGACCATCCCGTGTTGTCGCCCTTTGCCGATCGCTCGCACGGCGACTTGAGCCAGATTCGATTCAAGCGGACGCTGCTCCTTGAAGCGTCCACCACGGCCTCATCCGTGATCTGCAAATTCAGCACAGGCCAGCCGGCCATTGTTGAGCGCTCGTTTGGGAAAGGCCGAGTAATGCTCCTGGCCTATGGAATCGGGCGCGACTGGGGCGACTTTATCTGGAAACCGACCTTTCTGATTTTCATGCGTCGAGCAACCGATTATCTCATGCGGCGGGAAGGAGAAGGTCTGAACCTCGGCGTGTATGAGACTGTAACTCGTTTCCAACGCGGCGGGTCCGCTGCCGTTCCAATAACTGTGGCCGATCCAACCGGCGAGACGGGCGTGGCGGAGTTCGAATCGGCCATCGGAGGGGCACGTATTCAATACTCGGCCCTGAATCGTCCCGGCATCTATCGCCTGATCGCCGAGCAACAACTGGTCGGGCAATTTGTGGCCAACGTGGACCCGCGGGAATCGGAGATTGGTCTGCCGCCGATGGGGTTGGTCGGGACGCCGCTTCGCCATGTGCCGGCGAGCAATCTGACCTCGGCGTCCGCCGCCAGCTCACCGGGCAGTGAACTGTGGATGACCTGCCTGAAAGCCGCGCTGATGCTGATGATCCTCGAAGCATTGTTCGTACTCTGGATCGAAGCGAGAGAGAAGCGACCAGGTGTCCATGAATCCCTTTGAAGCATCCTTTCGATTCGCTCGTGCCTATAGCCCCTATGCGCTGGTGGTCTTATGCGCGGCAATCGCGGCGGCGGGATGGTGGTCGCTGCGACGCGAATCTTCTTTTCTCTCGAAACGAAACCACTATGTGCTCGTCGTCTTGCGCGTTCTGCCTTTTCTCTTGCTGATCTTTTTGCTGATGAAGCCGGTGTTGGTCTATCATGCGGAGTCGTCGGTTCGGCAGCATGTGGCGATTCTTCTCGACGAGTCGGAGAGCATGACGATCGCCGACAAGGCGCTCAGCCGCGTTCAGCTGGAGAGTGCGGCTCACTTGCTGGGTCTGCGGCAAGAGCCTTCGAAGTGGCCGACACCCGCCGATGCGGCGGCTTTGCCCACACCCGAGCGCGAACGGTCGGACCAAAGCGACCTGCGATTGGACGAGGCGGCAGTGGCCAAGATTAAGTCCACCTCGCGCGCTGACTTGGTTCGCCGCGCGCTCGAGCGCGACCAAGGTGCTCTTCTGGAACGCCTCCGCGCCGAGTATATGCTGAGCGTTTATGGGTTCTCCGACCAGATGCGGGAAATCCCCTTCGGTCGCGGAATGAAATTGACAACCCTCCTAAACGACCTCCACGACACTGGGCCTTCGACGCGTCTCGGCACGGCACTCCAGCGGATCGTGCAAGATCTTCGTGGCCAGTCCGTTGCGGGGGTTGTTGTCATCAGCGACGGGAAGAACATTGGCGGTATTCCACCAGCCAGCGCGGCCGAGGTTGCAGGGGATGCCCGGATCCCAATCTATGCGGTGCCGGTCGGGTCGGGAGGCTCGCGCGACATAGCCATCGCCGGTCTGATCGCCGAGTCGGTCGTTTTCAAAGGCGATGAATTCCCGATTTCGGTCAAGATCGCTAGCCGTGGCTATTCTGGCTATTCCATACCGGTCACCTTAGAATGCGATGGGACGCAGGTTGAAACCAAACAGGTCCAACTCACGGGAAGAGAGCAACTGGTGACCTTCCGCCACAAACGGGACCAGGAAGGAAAAATCCGCGTCGGGATCAACATTCCGCCACAAGAGGGTGAAGAAACAACCGAGAACAATCAAAGCGCCACGGATATTAACATTATAGACAAGAAGATCAAGGTGCTCATGGTCGAGGAGATTCCGCGTTGGGATTTCCGATACCTCAGCAACACATTGTTTCGCGATCTGCACGTGGAGGCCAAGGTTTACCTTCAACAGGCCGACCGAAGGGTCGTGACCAGCGATCCGCGTCACATATCGGCATTGCCGTCCACCGAGAAAGAATTGTTCGAATATGATCTGCTGATTCTGGGCACCCTGCGGCCAAAATTCCTCCGCGACGATCAGATGACGATGATCGAAAAGTTTGTCTCGAAGATGGGCGGAGGGCTGATTTTTGCCGCAGGCGAGAATATTTCGCCCACCCTATGGGCAGACACACCGCTCGAACCTCTCTTGCCCGTACGTGTAAGCGGCGAGGCGAAGCCCTGGCTCGATCCCGACCGGATGGAACTACACACCGGTGAACGACACTTTGAACTGACCGACGACGGGCGGCGTCACACTTTGGCAACGCTGGAGACGGAAGTGGATCGAAACGAGCGGATTTGGCGCGATCTTCCTCCCCACTATTGGGTCGCCGAAGTTGGCGGACTGAAACCAGCGGCTCAGGTCCTTGTCCAAAGTGTCGGAGGGCGCGATGGGGTGGCGATGCCCGCCATCGTCCTCCAGCCCTACGGTCTTGGCCGCGTGCTCTATGTCGGCATTGACTCGACGTGGCAATGGCGCTTCAAGGTGGGCGAACGCTACTTTGTGCGCTTCTGGAGCCAGGCTGTTCAGTTCTTGACGCTCAGCCGTTTGCTCGGCCAAAACAAGCGGCTTCAGATCGTTTCGGATCGCGATAGCTACGAAGCGGGACAGACGGTTTCGCTCTCCATTCGGGCGCTCGATGCTTCATTTCAGCCTCGTCGAGCCGAAGACATCGCGCTGACCATCGAGGACCAGACGGGCAAGAAACAGGAAATTCGCGGATTTCTGGAGCCGAATCGTGAGGGTGTCTATAGTGCCGTTTTCAAAATCCCGTACGAGGGGCATTTCATGGTCACGGCTCAGGACGGAGGCGAAACGGCACGGCTGGAATTCGATGCCAAACGGGCACGGCTGGAATTGCGCGAGCCGGAAGCCAATTGGGCGGAGATGGCGCAGATTGCCGACCGATCAGGCGGGCGCGTGGTGACGCTCGACCACCTGGACAACTTGCTTCAATTGCTGGGGAAGAATCGCGCGCGTCTTGTGGATCGCCGCGAACAGGCGATGTGGGACTGGTGGCCCTTCCTGGCCTGTTTCGCCCTTGTGAAAACGCTTGAACTCGCATTACGTAAATACTGGCATTTGAAATGAATACGATGAGCGCCAGGACAATTCACCGCAAGCTGGCTCAGGTCGCAAGGCTTCGATGGCTGATTTGGTTTTCCCAGACCATCGCGACGCTGCTTGCCTCTGGCGCGGTGATCGGAGCCTGTCATTTTGCGCTCGATTGGAGTTGGCGACCCGATCCGGGTCCGCGCGCGATCCTCCTTGCGGGGTTGCTGGTCGCCGTGGGCTATGTATTGTTGCGCGAGATTTGGCTGCCCAGAAAGCAATTGCCGACTCCCAACGATGTGGCGTTGGAAATTGAGCGCTTCTTCCCGTTGCTGCACGGCCGATTCATTTCGTCCTATCAACTGTCGAAGTCACTTGGAACCGGCTCACCCCAATTGATCGCCCAACTCATCGCCGAAACGGCGAACGTGATTGGCACGTTGAGTTTCCGCGCGGTTCCGGACCGCAAGGTGCGCAACCGTCGCACCGGGGCCGCCGCCATTTTCCTGTTCGCTTGGGTCGCCTTCGTCGGCCTCACACCTACCGGACGGATGAGCTTCCCCGTCTGGGTCACTCGCCTGCTCAATCCGTTCAGCAATGTTGCGTATCCGACGAAAACGATGGTGAGAGTGGAGCGGGGCGACCAAATCGTTGCTCGCGGCGAGGACGTGGAACTTCGGGCGCGAGCCGATGGCCTGATCCCCGCCAGCGGTTCGATTTGGCTCCAACGAGGGGAAAAGCGATGGATCGAGCAACCGGTCGTTGGGTCGGGCCGCGAGTTCGTTTTTGTCCAAAAAGCTGTTGTCGAATCCTTCGCTTACTATTGGCGGTTGGGTGACGGGCGCTCAGGCGAATACCGTGTGAATGTCATCATCCCGCCGCAAGTGCGTGGCATTCAGGCCTGCTACGACTACCCAGCTTATACACGTCGCGCCTCCGAAACGACTTACGGCGGCAACCTGGAAGGCTTGCCCGGAACACACGTGAGTCTGGCTATTCTCACAAACAAACCGATCATTCAGGGCGCACTGCTGCTGGATCGGGGGCGCGAGATCCCGCTGGCACCCGAGCTGACGAATCACGGGCAGGATGCCCGTGCCACCACATACACCGCCGCCGTGGACATCACCACTTCGCGCAGCTCCTACCGGATTCGGCTTGTGGACGAATATGGGTTTGAAAACAAAGACCCCATGGAGTATGCAATTCTCCCGTCGGCGGACGAAGTTCCACGCGTCGAACTTCGCAACATCGAGGATCGCAAGTTCGTGACTCCCTACGTCACACTTCCCGTCGAGATTCACTGCCGCGATGATTATGGAATCACCCGCGTTCAGCTTCATCTGAACATCGCAGGCGCGAAAGAAGAGACCGTCGCCGTGCCGGTCCGAGCGAATGAGCGCGAGATGACCCTGTCGCATAAGCTTCGCCTCGAGGCGATGGACCTCAAACCCGGCAGCGAGGTGTTTTTGTGGGCCTCCGCATTGGACAATCGGGCGATTGGCGAGCCGCAACAGGGCGTTTCCAACAAGGTGCATCTCGAGGTGGTCACTCCCGAAGAACTGGTTCGTTTGATGCGCGAGCGGATGGAATCGCTTTTCCCACGCGTCGAACAGATCGGTGTGGACGCCCTGCAAAGCAAAACGGCAGTCGAGTATCTTATCCACGATGGAGAAGCATCGGATCGCCCCACAACGGGGACTCCCTAATAAGGCAGAAGGCAAAGGGATGAAGGATGAAGGCTGAAGCGATAGGTGAAAAGACGGGCAGGATAGCGCCTTGTGGGCATCTTGACTTTCGATCTTGGATTTCGGGTTGTGGTTTTCGGAATGGAGGCGCCCATGATCCCACAGGATGGCGCAAAGGAGGCCGGATAGTGGGCCGTAAAAGAATCTCGGTCCTAAGAATCTCTAACAAAAAGGCATCTGTCAGCCGAGGCATGTCCGCCTCGGGCGGATTGCCCATGAATCACGGGCTGGAAGCCTGTGCCACTTTCATGCTGTTAGGGCCTCTAACAGTAATGACAGCTGTTATTATCTTGTTGGCAAGTAGTGACGTAGCCCATTCCGCATCGGTGCCGGAACGGATCGCGCGCGAAGAAAACAGAACCCAGAGAATCGGCGCCCAGACCCAACAAGTGGCTCACGAGCTCGATGCCATCGTTCGTGACCTGGAAAACAACATGCTTTTGACCCGCGACGAGAATAAGGACTTTGAGGCGGCACGCACGGGAATGGACGAGATTGCACGGCGCGAAGTCCGCGCCGTCCTCGAACAACTGCTTGCCGCCCGCCAGGCACTCGAGCGCGCCCGACAACAAGAGGCCCTCCAACAAACCATCGCCGCCCAGGAGACGCTGATCGGTCGGCTGACAGAGGAACTCGTCCGCATCCAGTATCGCAGCCAATTGCGCCATCTACTTGAGCAAATGCGAACGATCGTCGGGAATCAGCGTCTGGCGATCGGTGCAACGCAAAACGGCGCGATCGAACTGGCCGCGACCAACTCCGATACCCTTCGGACGGATATTCTTGAGCAGCTCACTCAAACACAAGACGCGGTTTGGCATGACTGGATTCTGGTGCGCGAGCAGGTGAAAGTCATGATCCAGCGCTATGGCGTCCTGCCGTTCATCGAGACGCTGAAGCAATTTCAGTCGAAAGCCAAAGAAATGCCCGTCGAGCCGCGCCTGGCCGAAACACGCGACAACGTCAGGATGCAGAGATTCGGCCTGGCGATTGCCGGCCAACGCCAACTCGCTGAATACTTTCTCGAACTGCTGAAAATTTTGCACAGTAGCGGCCTCAGTCCAGCCGAACAGCGTTCGGCGCTGGAAAACTTGATCGAGAAAACCGAAGAAGCGATGCGCCAGCAACAGGACCTGCGCGTGCAAACCGAAACGCTTGGGCGAGACTTGACCGAACCGCTGCGCAATGAAATGGCGCGCGCCGAAGACCAACTGGCGAATTTCGTGAAAGACCTTGCCCAGCAGGCCGACCAGATTCTTGCTCCCGAAACCCCGCAGTCACAGAGAAGTGAGAGGCCAAAGGCGAGAAGCGAGAAGACCCCGGAAGATTCTTCCCTCCAGAATCCAAAATCCGAAATCCGAAATCCGAAATCGGAACAGCCGGGCGAAAATCCCTGGGCCGAAGCAAAAGCCCCGCCGGCCACGACCGACCAAACGTCAAAACCATCGTCTCCGGCTGCCAGTGATCTCAACAAGGCCGGTGAAAACATGATAAATGCAGCCGGCCAGCTCAACCAGGTACGTCCGCGCGAGGCAAGCGAATCTCAGCAAGCGGCCATTAACAATTTGGCCAGCGCACTTGCCCATATGCGTGAACAAATGGATGCCAACGCTCAGGCGAACCAACTCGACGCGCTCCTTGACTCGCTGAATCAGCAAAACGATGTCCTCGGCCAACTTGGAGAGATCATTCGCAACCAGGAATCACTGATGGGCAAGACACAACAGGCGGCCCAGGTAAGTTCAGCAAGTGCAAAGTCGCCGAGCCAAGCCCAAGCGCAAGGTCAGGAAGGCCAACCGAACCCCGCGGAACAACCAGCGGCGCCAGCGCAAGCAACACAATCGCCCAGCGCTCAGCCAGCTTCGCCCGCCGAGTTGGGCCAAGAGCAAACCAATCTGGGCAATCAAACCCAGGAATTCGCCAATCAAGAGGTCACCGCACCTGCCGCAGAACCGCTCGGCAAGGCAGTAAATGAAATGGGACAAGCGGCGTCGCAATTGGCTCAGTCGCAACCCAGCCAGGCGGTTTCCCATCAGGGCGAAGCCCTTCGCTCGCTTCGGGATGCGGAACGTCAGTTGGCCGAAGCCATGGCACAGGCCCTCGATGCCCAGCAACCGTTGGAATTGGTGGAGCAAATGGGCAACCTCGACCAAATCATCGGCCAGATTGAACAGATGGCGGGTCAGGCCGAAGCGATGCCCCCGGCGCCGGCTCCCCAGATGGCTCAGCAGGCCGGAAACATCGCGCAGGAATTAGGTGCCATGGCGGCTGCAGCTCCAGCGGGTCCGGCCATGGCGGCGCAGATGCGAAACGGCTCGCAACTGATGGGAGGCGCCTCTCAGCAATTGGAACAAGGCCAGACAGGTCAGGCGGCCCAGACAATGCACGAAGCGGCGGCCACACTGACTACCGTTCGAGGCGAAATGTCGGCCCAGGTGAGCGCTGAACTGGCGCAGGCGCTGGCGCGTGCGCAAGCGCAGCAAGCCGCGCAAAGCCAGCAGGCTGCACAAGGACAAACCGGGCAGGCTACCAATACCCCTTCCATGCAGGCCGCCAGTCAACCTTCGCGCAGCGGCAGGGGTCAGGGAATGCGCGGCCTTGGCCCGACCACTTATGACCCGAAGAAGGATTTGGAAAGAGAACTGGAAAGCGGTGCGTGGAGCCGTTTGCCTGCGCGTGAACGCGAGCAGGTTCTCCAAGCCCTGAAGGAGAAGTATCCAGCGCAATATGAACGGGCACTGATTCGCTACTATCGAAACTTGTCGCGCCTGGAGGCGGAGAAATGAGCCGCCGACCTTTGCGATTTTGGATTTCGGATTTCGGATTTTGGATTGTCGTGTTTATAATGGGCCTTTGGCTTCCACTCTCGCCGAACGCGGTCATTGCCCAGGATAGCGCTGAACTGACTCCGGCTGCCGAGCAGGCCATCCAGAAAGCGCTCGACTGGTTGGCGCGCGAGCAGAAACCGGATGGCTCAATAGACGACAGCACGGCCGAAACGGCGGCGGCGGGGCTGGCCTTCATGGTCGTCGGTGAAATTCCCGGCCGGGGCAAGTATGCCCGCCAGACCAGTCGCTTTCTGCAATACATCCTCGGCCACATCGAAGAAAACGGGCTGATCATCGGCAAGAATCGGCGTAGTCCCATGTATCACCACGGGCTTGCAACACTCTATCTAACCCAGGCGTGGGGCCTCACGGGCTACGAAAGTATCCGCGAGAAGCTGAAAAAGGCTGTCGAGCTGATCATCACAACGCAGTCGTCGAGAGGCGGTTGGCGCTATTTTCCCGGACGCGACGAGCAAGACATCTCGGTCACGGTAATGCAAGTGGTTGCGTTGCGAGCGGCGCGCAACTGCGGCTTCGAGGTGCCGGAGAAAACCATTGAGCGAGCCATCGCCTATGTGCGCAGCCTGGCTAATGACCAGGGAGGGTTCGGATACCAGTCGAAAGGTGATGTGGGAATCGCCCGCACGGGAGCCGGGATGTTTTCGCTTCAAGTCTGCGGCCAATATGACGATCCGCGCATCGCGCAGGGGCTGAACTATCTTGAAAAGCGCGGGATGTTCGACCACCAGTGGGAGCACTATGGCCTCTATTACATCTCGGCCTCGCTCTACCAGATTGGTGGTTCGGCCTGGGCCAAGAACTATCCGATTATCCGCGACCGCCTGATCAAAACCCAAAGCAAGGACGGCAAGTGGGGCAGCGAACCGTACAAGACGTCTATGGCGGTTCTGACTCTGGCTATTCCCTATCATTACCTGCCGATTTACCAGCGGTGAGAACGATTTTCGATTTTGGATTTCGGATTTTGGATTTTCGATTCTGAAGGGGGGAGGCGACCGCGATTTGTGACTTGGCGACGGGCAGCTTCGACACAAGGTTTGAATTGCGAAATGAAAGGGTATTACTTGTCATTCCGAGAATTCCCAATCCGAAATTGAACGATCCTCAACCCGGCATCCGAGAGCGATGAGACCTCAGTCCAAAATCCAAAATCGAAAATCCAAAATCGGTCCCTATGTGGCCGTTCTTGTTTCGCTCGTTGCGGTCGAAGCCCGTGGGCAGACAACCGCCGTCGTCCATCGGGCCGATGGGCGCGTGGAAAAGATCGAGTTGATAGCCGCCCTGTTCGAGTCGCCGGACAAGGCCTTGCTTCGGGGGCGTGTGCCCGACGGTCTTATTGACTACAGCGCAAATGAGATCTGGCAGATCGAATTCGGGGCCGAACGAGTTGCGCGTGGTTCGACCGAGCAACTCTGGCTCAACGATGGTACACGCCTTTCGGGACGATTAGCTCAGTGGATTCCCTCGCAACGAGCGACCATATGGACGGATTTGTTTCGCACTATTGCGATCTGGGACGATACGATCGTTGGGCTGACGCACGGCTATCCGCCGCCTGCTCGTCTGCCGACCGGGATCGCCGGCAAAGACGTACTCTATACTTCCGACGGCGATCGGATGGTCGGGCAGTTGCTTCGAATGGAAAACGACAACATTGCCTTTCGTTCTGAGCTGGGCAATATGACTTACGACCGCCAGAGAGTCCGCGCATTGGTGTTGACTGCGAAATCCGAAGTCCCAAATCGTAAGTCGGAAATCGGAAATCTAAAATCGGCGGGGCCCTGGGTGCTCGAATTTGCCAATGGCGACAGGCTTTGGACTCCATCGTGGATGGCCGAAGGTGGCCGGCTTCGCTGCGCCATCGGCGGTGGGACTCCGACAGCACCCGTGGCTCTTCTGTCTCGCGCGATTTTCCTGGGGCCGCACGTCCAAATTTTCTCGGCAATCGAGCCGAAGCATTTCACGATGCGGCCGCTCTTGGCAGGACAACGATCCATTCTTGTGGATCGTGGGCCCGAAAATAGGCCACTGCGAATCGGCCAGTGCGAATATCTTTTTGGCCTTTTTCTTCGCCCCCAATGCGAAATGGAGTATGCCCTGAGCGACGATGCGCAATTTTTCCTGGCCGAAGTGGGAATCTCCTCTGACCTTGCGCGCGAGCCAGGATCAGCGCGGATTCTGTTTGCCGTCGGCGATACTCCATGGAGAACGTTTAATCTCACCAAAGACAATTCACCCGTTCCAGTGGTGATCAGCTTAGGTGGATCGTCGAGGTTTCGCATTCGGGTCGAAGCCAGCGACGATTGGGGCTGTGGTGCCCATGTGGTCCTCGGCGAGCCGGTACTGACCAAGAGGTGGAACTAAGCACGTGAGAACCTTGGGCGACTTGCGTAAGAAGAAAGTGGGCTAATGCGATAAGCCATGTTCTCGAAAAACACAAAGACCTCCTCGCTCAAGACCCTCGTGACAGTCTGGCTCGCGGTTTTGCTCGTGACCTGTATGGCTCGGGCGGCAACGGGCCCAATGCCCGACAGCGAACCGCTGCCAGCACAACGAACGATGGAACTTCACTGGCAAGATGCTCGCGCCACCCAGACATTACGCGCCGACATTTTTGGCGGTAATGAAAAGGCGGCCGATTCCTGGACTCAACTTCACTCCTTTATGCGATATTCGCGATGGGACGACGCGGCGCTGGCCGCCCAGGAAATCATCACCGAGCAGCCGACCGTTCTCATTCGACATCCGCAAGACATGGCATTATACTGGCCGGCTCGCCGCACCATTGGCAGCCTATTTGCCCAGCACCCCGATTTGATGGCTGCTTACCGGAACAGCCACGACCTCAATGCGCAGATACGGATGGCCGAGTTTGACCGCGGCGAACGCTTACAATCGCTCGAACATCTACTCGCCAGTTTTCCTTTTGCCTCGTTTCGCGGTCAGGCACTTCGAAAACTGGCGGATGCATATCTCGACCGCGCCGATTTTCCGCGAGCCGCCGCTGCATTTGCCCAACTCCAGGCAACGGAAAAGTCCACCACCAACTCGAAGGAAATGGCCATGTGGGCCTGCAAGGAAGCCTCGGCGCTTCTTGGAGCCGGATACGTGGACCAAGCGACACAAAAGGTCGGCCAAATCCGCCGGACCTTTGGCGATGCGATAGTCGAGACACCAGCAGGGACCAATTTCAAGGTCGCGGACTTCTGCAACCGGTTGGAAAGAGAAATCGCTCGCCAGCAGCACCCTCCACAAACCTCGGTTTCGATTGATCGTCTTCGCTCGGCGACGGCCTGGGCTTTCACGTTCGACATGCCGCCAACAATGGCCACATTCCGTCGGAAATACCCCGACCGCATGCCCCTCTACGAACCTGTTTTGTGGAACGGAATTGCTTATGCCACGAACGGGAACGAGCTTCGGGCGGTGGAGATCGCTAGTGGGCGCGAACAGTGGACCTGGCGACCCGAACGTCCCGACCGCTACAATGTGACGGCGATCCAGCCTTGGCTCGAGCAGTTGCCGCCCGTTTCGCTTCGACCGGCTGTCAGCGATCGCCACGTGCTTTTCCTGCGGCCACTCGAACTGGCCGAAACCGTCCACTCGGTTTGCTGCCTTGACCGACAGACGGGACGATTACTTTGGCAGCGAGTTGCCTGGAGCGATCAGCGCGAGGCCATCGAAACGGCACCGGTCGTGTCCGGAGATCGCGGGTTCGTGATCGTCGCGTCGCTGAAACGGATTCGCGCCGACCGTCTCGCGGTCGAACAGAGGGCGGTTGTATGTTTCCGGCTTGAGACAGGCGAGTGCCTGTGGCGGTCGCCGTTGCCGCTGTCCCGCCCGCCCACGGCAAACGATATGCCGGGCGGGGTTGTCGGGCCGGTTGTCGGCCCGACGACGGTTCTGGTTCTCGAAGATCGCGGGACTCTCTACTGCCTCGACTCCGCGACGGGCGAAATCCAATGGGCACGTTTAATCGAAGGACCTGAGACCGAGCAGATGGGCCGGCTGGGCAATGGATGGTGCGTGGCCGCAAATGATCGCGTTTGCGTGGCTCGCCCCGGCTCACTGCAAGTCGAATGTTTCGATCTGCACTCGGGCCAGCGCCTGTGGGAGCAAGCCATCGGTGCAGCCCTCCGCTGGCTGGCCACCGACGGGACATACGTCTTCGCGGCCAGACAAGAGTTGCAGGCATTGGCCCTGTCCGACGGCAAGCCAGTGTGGCACAGCGACCCGTCCGAGCCGCCGATTGGGCCGGGCTGCCTGGCCGGTGAATATGTTTTGCTTCCAACGGCCAATGTCCTCCACGTGTATGAGACAAGAATCGGGCGATTGGCCGAACGCCTAGAGTGGCCCGAAAAAAGGCCGATCACCCATCTCGCTGCGAGCAATGGCGATGTCGTGGGGCTGCTCGACGACACCATCTGCAAGTTTGGCAAACCGGGTTTGGCGCCGGTGATTCGCGTTTCGCCCCCGCCGACAGGCCCTTTGCCAACAGCACGAATGAGTCTGGAATCGAGGCCGGACGAGTTGGCATCATGGCTATTCCCCGACGTGCGCGTGAATCCGCGCCAGGACATTCGGAAATCGCTTTCGGTGGTCGGGCGGACGTTGGCCGCGTCCCGGTCCCCTTGGGTGGTCTATGACGCCCCGGCACGACGGTTGCGTTGCTATTTCGCGGCTGTTCGCGCTTATCGGGACTGGGAGGTAGAGTTCACGGGAGACGTGCGTTCTATCGAAATCGAGGACTGCTGCCTGCACATCGTTTGCAGCGACCGACTCGAAATCCGCAGGCTTTCCGACGGAAAGGAAATCTTTCGAACACAAACGAAGCCTATCGGGAACCCAAAGTTCTCCCTGTGGAGCGTAATCTGGACATATGAAAAAGGCGAAGGCGGCTCAAGGCAGATTCGTTTGGCAGCCTATGACGGACTTTCACGACGGAGCTTCGACGTAGCCCTCAGCGACCTGGGCTTGCGGGAAGTCGGATGTTATTCTTTCGGCGATGATGGGGTCTGGCTGTTGGGAACCCGGCCCGATGGCCAGCGCGTCTATTGCCGAGCGCGTGTGGAGAACGGGCGGGTGCGTCCTGAAAGGCAGACCGTTGTGCGGGATGAGCTTCTTCGAACGACCGATTTCAACCGCACGCCCTGGATCGCAACGGTCAATTGTTTGATCTTCGCCGGTCCCGACGGCGCGACCATCTATTGCTACGGCGTGAGCCGCGAAACCTGCATTTGGAAATGTCAACTGGACCGAGAAACCCGGAGGAGACACCGGCTCGCTTCGTTGAGTTCCGTCGGTGGGTTTATTCTCTGGACGCAGGAAGCAATTTCGTCCGGTGTGAAGGACAGATTCGGTTTGATCGCTTTCTCGTCGGGCGAAAAACTCGGATTCGTCGAAGGCGATGAAGCATTTCTCTACGAAGGTCGAATCTACGTTCGGAGGGGACAAATGCTCCGCGCCTACGAGCGCGACGGACGCCTTGTCAGGTCGCTTCAATACCCGCAACGCGGGGACCAGGCTGTATGGTTTCAACCCTTCGGCGACCGGTTGGCCGTCGCCATGGCAGATCGAGGGGGCGTCATCCGCCGAGTGCTTCTTCAGGATCTCGATCTCACGGACATGGAAGCACGGGAGCGCGAGCTCGCCCGTCGCCAGAAAATGGAGACCCGTCGCTACGTGGAGGTTCCTCTACAGCATGAGCCTATTCGCATTGACGGGTCAGTGGACGACTGGGAACAGGTCCGGCTGGGATGGCAAGAGATCGAGACATGGCGTCCTGTTTCGGATCGCAGCGGGCACCCAGCGATCGGAGAGCGTTCGGCGGGCGATTTGTCTGCCCGATGGCGCGCCTGTGGGAATGAGGACGCTTTGTATATGGTCGTTGCCGTGCGCGACGATCGAATCGTACCCGCTCGCTGGAGCGACTGCCCATGGCTTGGGGATTCGATCGAGATTGGATTGCGTGGGGAATTGTTCGCGCGGAACATGCCGACCTTGACTTTGTCGCTCGAGGGACCGGAGCAATGCTGGGCGGCGGGACCGACCTTGCCCCCAGAGTGCAAATGCGTGCGCTACGACCCACTGGAACGTGAGATCATCTATGAAGTGTCATTCCCGTGGTCGTGGTTGGGCAAGGCGGGCATCCAAGCGGGACGCGGGCGACGCGAGCAAGTTGCCGTTGCGTTCGATTTGGTTGTCAACGACGACGACGGGACGGGCCTGGAAGGCAGTCTCGAACAGAATGAAGGATTGGTGGACTCGTGGGAACCTTCCAAATGGGAGATTCTAAGGCTACAGGGGACGGGAAGGGACTAGACTCGGAACGATGAAGGATAGATTGGATAGCGCCAACGGATCGTAACTATCCCCCATTACTCCATGGCATCTTTCTCTGTCGGCGTTTCGACCTGATCGCTCTCCTGAGGACGGCTCGCTGAAAGGTCGCGCAAGAGCGCGTCAATGCGTGCGGCATGGCGCGCGCCTTGATGGAGCCGAAACTTGAGGTCGGGCAAAAACTTCAGGACGACACGCTGGGACAACAACGACTTGACGTAACCTTTGGCTTTCTCGAGCGCTTCAATCGCCGCTGGCTCGGCTTGGGGGTCATCGGAAAGAACGCTGACGAAGACAAGCGCACTGTGCAAATCCTTGCTGACCTCGACGTGGCATACGGAGACAAACCGCAGCCGTGGGTCCGTCAGGTCGTTCAGCAGGATTTCGCCAATTGCATTTCGCAGCGAATGACTGACTCTTCGAATCCTTGAATGAAGCATTGTGATAGCATCCTTGGTTCGAGCGACGGCGCTCTCTTCATCCTTCTGTCTTCCGCATTTGGGGTTCACAGTCTCTCGATGGAAAAGTCCGCTATCTCGCAGCCATCAAAGTTGGTGATGTCGCGGATGACCCGCTGAAGAATGCGGTCGGTGCCTTCGCCCTCATTATTGATCGTAACCAGACCGAGGTGAGCGCTCTGCCAGGCTTCGTGATTACCGATCTCGGCAACGGCAACGTTGTGTTGGGTGCGAACCAGATTGATCAGTCGCTTCATTACGCTCCGTTTGTCCTTGAGCGAATGGCAGCTGGGCATGTAGATCTCAATCTGAAGAAGCGCGATATGCATGATCTGGCACCTCGTCTCTTGACAGAACCTCCGGTTCCACTGGCGAGAAAACGAAATCGGCTCGCTCGCCACGTGTGCGGCTTGTCTGGAACCACCTTCATCGCGACCGGAAGGTTTTGGTTCCGATCAATTCGATGGACTCGGGGTTGTCTTTCCGGAAATACCACCAAATTAACGTCATGCCGTTATCGGCTGTTGTGAGCAGCCCCAGTCGGGCAGTTGTCGCTTCCGGAACAACCAGGATGTTCTCCGCCGGTGCAGGCTGAACAACCGGCACTTCGCGTTGTGTGCCCAACGTCCACGCCAACGTGAACAATCCGACGACGGCCAAAAACGCCATGGTTTTCCAATACCGAGATTCAGTCCACGGCATCGTCGTTTTCCTCCTTTTGACCCCCGATCGGGGGTCATCATGCGTTTGCAGGTGAAATCCAACTCATGCCACCACCGATTCTTTTGCCATCTTCTTGGGGGGAACCGCGACGGGACTGGGATAGTCCACGCGGTGGTGGAACCGTCCCACGAGCGTGCGGACCATGGATTCGCGGATATCGTGCAGCTGGCGCAGGGTCAAGTGGCATTCGTCCATCTGGCCGTCGCTGAACTTGTCTTGAATAGCGTCCATGACCAAGCGGCGGATGTCGTCGGCGTCAATGTTGGGGCGAGTCAGGCGGCTTGTGGCGATGGCTTCCACCGAGTCGGCGATCATGACAATGGCGGCCTCGATGCTCTGAGGATTGGGACCCGGGTAACGGAAATCGCTTTGACGAACCGGCTCGGCTGATTCCGATCCTTCGTATTCGCGAACCGCCTCGTAATAGAAGTATTTGATCAGACACGTACCGTGGTGCTGGGGGATGAAATCCATCACCTTGTCGGGCAAGCCATATCGCCGTGCCAATTCAATTCCTTCCTTCACATGGTTGCGAATGATCAGGCAACTCATGAAGGGAGTCAGCTTGTCATGGATGCGACGCTCCTCGGGCGTCAGTTGATTTTCGGAAAAATAGCGTGGCTTGACGGCCTTGCCGACATCGTGGAAATAGGCCCCGGCACGAACCAGGAGGTAGTTGGCCCCGATGGCTTCGGCCGCCGCTTCGGCCAGCTTGGCAACGTTGAGACTGTGCTGATAGCTGCCCGGCGCTTTCTCCTCCAGCTCGAGCAGCAGCGGGTGATGACCTGCCGTCAGCTCGAGCAGCTTCCAGTCGGTTGTGATGCCGAAAACACCTTCAAAAAGCGGGATCAAGCCGGTGGCCAGGAGATAGCTCAGCGCCGCGTTCGATGTTCCCCATACGAGCGGCGCATAATGGATCTTGGTGGGGTCCTGGATGAAATCCAGCAAACCGATCGCCAGGACGTTTGTCACCGCCACATAGATCGCGGCCCGGAACAGCTGGCCTCGCTGACGCAGGTGATAGACGCTGGCAACACCCGCCATTCCACCGCATAGGGCCGGAATCATATAGGCGAAGCTCATGTTCGTTGCCAGCCCGATCAACACGCTCCCCATCAGCACATGGATGATGGCCAGCTCTGTGTCCAAGAAAATGGCCCCCAACATGCCCAACAAAGCCGCCGGGAACAGATAGCCCGCCGCCGGGCCGTAGCGGTCGCCAAGTAAGACTATCGCCGCGCGTCCGACGAACAAGACGACCAAAAGCGGGATACCGATCAGGACGATGCTGCTCGTCCGAAAACGCACGAGTGGCCGAAAACGCCGCGCGTAGAGCACCAGGAAATGTAACATCCCAAGTGTCAGAAACAGATAGGCACCAAAACGCAGAAACCGATAGGCCCGGATGCGCCGGTTGTAATCTTCCAGAACTTTGATCTGAATGTCGTTTGGGATTTCGCCCTGCGAGATGATCTCGTCGCCTTTGCGAAAGTAAACCGGTTGCAGCGAAGCGCGGACCTGGTCACGGAGCGCCTCACTTCGCTCCGGCTGATACGTCAGATTCGGTCGCGCAAAAGCCAATGCCAGCCTACCCAGTGCCTCACTCAAGGCACGTTCGCTGCGGGTGTCCGGCGGGGAATAGAATTTGGGCAAGTAGGTCTTTCGCAGAATTTCCCCTACCTTGTTGGGGTAAACCACAGTCTTGGTCGGGTCAGGCGGTTTCGCCGGAAGTGGCTGCTCGGAAGTTCCCTCAATCTGAACCAGCTTGGTTGCCCAGTCATCCGCGTAGGTCGGTTCGACAATCACCCAATCCTCATAGAGCTTGCGATACATTTCGTTGAGCCATCCAGTAAAACGTGCATCGCGAATTTCGCCGAAGACAGCCTGCAATGTCGAAGAGGATAAAGAAATGTGTATCGTGTCGCGTATGTCGTTGGACAGCTTGACAAAGTTGGCTTGTTCTTGTGGGAGTTTGGTCTCCTTTCTCACCTCGACCTGCATAGTCAATCGCACCAGGTTCTTCAGATCGTCGGCGATGGCCTTGAGGACGTCCGGGACCGCGTCGTAACGGTAGATTTTGCGCACAGCTGCCAGTTCGCGACGCAGCCTAGCCCCGGTCGCCACAGGATTCTCGATCGGAAAGTCAGCTATGACATCCTGACTCATGGCCCGGCCCTTCTCGAACTGTACCAGGCTGACCTGATACTGGGGCGCGGTCAAAAGCACCAATGTCCCCAAAACGACGGCAGCGGCCAATACCCGTGCCACATTCCGAGGACGCCTCAGGGCTGGCTGCAAATCCGCGTTCGAACGAACCCGGCTAAGTAGGAAAAATAGGGAGACAAGGCGCATTGTTCGCTACCCACGGCACAAAACCGCAATGAACGAGGAAGCCATCAGCTCGTCATGATCCTTTGTGCTTGCCGAAGTTTTCCGCTTGCTTGGCGCTGCTCATCCATCCTTCGGTTTCTCGCCCTCCTCCTTCACCCGGTTGGCCGCCTCGCGTTCATAGGCCTCAATGATTTTCTGAACCAGTTCATGGCGGACAACATCCTGGCGCTGAAGATAGACAAATTCAATGCCCGGAATTTCCGCCAAAAGCCGCTGAACGTGAACCAAACCCGACTCGCGCCCACCGGTCAAGTCAATCTGGGTAATGTCGCCTGTGATGACCGCGCGGGAATCAAAACCCAGTCGGGTCAGGAACATTTTCATCTGCTCGATCGTTGAGTTCTGGCCTTCATCGAGAATCACAAAGGAACCGTTAAGCGTTCGACCCCGCATAAAGGCCAGAGGGGCAACTTCGATAACGCCATTTTCGAGGTGCGAGCGGATTCGCTCGGCTTCCATCATCTCGTAAAGCGCATCGTAAAGAGGGCGCAGGTAAGGATCCACCTTGGCGGCCAAATCGCCCGGCAAGAATCCCAGCTTCTCGCCCGCTTCGACCGCCGGTCGAACCAGAACAATTCGCCGAACGACACCCTGGATCAAGTTGGCAACCGCCGTGGCCATTGCCAAATAGGTCTTCCCCGTACCCGCCGGACCAATACAGAAAACAATGTCGGAACGCCGCATGGCCTCGACATAGTGCTTCTGGCCAACAGTCATCGGGGAGATCACACGATGGCGTATGCCGGTTGGGATGGAAGCATTCAAAAGAGTGCGGGCGCTCTCGGATTCGTCTCGACGAACCGATTCGGCGACTCGGCTGACATGACGAACGCTCAGCCGGCGCGATCCCTCGCGGGCAACCGCCAGGAGGTCTTCAAGCAGCCGGACGGTGCGCCCCACCTCCTCGCGAGAGCCATAGACGCGAATCTCGTTACCACGCGGAATGATCTTCGTCTGGAAACGGTTTTCGATTTCGCGAATCTTCTCGTCGTTCCGACCGCAGAACTCGAGAATCTCATCCTGGCGAAGCTCGATAATCTCTTCGGTCAGTTCTTCCACCGTTGCAACACTGTCCCTTCGCCCTTTTGCCCAATCACTTTTTGATAGTCGGCCTTTGCCCGAATTACTGTCAAGCAAATCCAGAAGGACGCAACGTAACCATAGAACACACAACGTTCCGTAGCACCGAAGACGTCGGTGCCAGAGCGCATTTCGTTCGACGATCTGGTTGCCGACACGCGCCACGCGATTCTATAGACCACTGCATAACTAATGCAATGCCTGACTCAATCCCTTCCACCGTCATTGCGATCCGCCCCGGGCGGAGAAGCAATCCCATTAGGCGCGCTGGAGATTGCTTCGTCGTCCGCCTCAGGCGGACTCCTCGCAATGACGGACCGCGTCGGTGCTTTCCCATGCACGGGATGGGACCGGTTGATCCATGAATCGAATCTTCGAGGCTTTCGGAATGCGACAGGAATCGCCTGCTGAACACATGCACGAATCGTCCTTTCGGTTGGGAATGAGATGGCTTTCGGGGGCTAGCGGGGTTGGCGCTCGAAGAGACGGCCGCCAATGACTACTTTGTCGCCAGTCTGGACAACGACCGGCTGTTCGATCAGGCCACGGCCTTGGGATTTTTCAACCTTTGTGAGCTTGTCACTCTCAAAAACTATGGTCTGTATTTTTTTCTCTGGCGAGACGCTGTAGTTGCCGCTTTCCACGGCAGGCTCGAAGCCGGCTTTCTTGAGTTTGGCGATCTCTGCGGCCCCCTCTGGTTCGGGGACGATTTCCGCTGTGGAGCGCTTCACATACAGCCGCTTTTGCTGTCCACGAATCTCGCGATAGGTCGTTTCCTTATACCTGCCCTTCGAGGTCAATTCTAGAATCACGACGGTGGGCTGAGCTACTTGTGGTTGCTTCCACAGCCAGGTTCCCACCAGACGAGTTATCATGTCTTTTTCGGCCGGCGATTGGCGCTTACATGCAGCCGGAATCCCGAACCCGATCATCATCCAACCAACAGCAATGGTTCGCCACCACCTGTTCATCGTTGTTCTCCATCATCGCCAGCGCTTCGCACGTTCAGCCCTGCGATTTGACGTAGTTGAGCAACCCGCCAGCCAAAATGATCTGCGCCTGCCGGGACGTAAGGTTATGTTCGACAGTGTAGTCCACGTGTTTGGCGATGTTTTTGATGACCAAAGAACGGCCCGTTTCGAGGAAATGGCGGACGAAGGGAATTTCGAGCTCGCCGTTCGGCTCGATGTCATCATAATTTCGCGGATCGGCGAAAACAAGCGGCAGAATGCCGAAATTGATCAAGTTGGCTCGATGGATGCGGGCAAACGACTTGGCGATCACGGCGCGGATACCGAGATACATTGGCGACATGGCGGCATGTTCGCGGCTCGAACCCTGGCCGTAGTTATCACCACCGACGATAAAACCTCCTCCAGCTGCCCGGGCTCGCTTGGCAAAAGTCGCATCAATGTTCAAAAAGACATACTCAGAAATGCTGGGCAGGTTCGAGCGCAACGAAAGAATCTTCGGGCCGGCCGGAAGAATGTCGTCGGTCGTAATATTGTCACCCACCTTGAGCAAGACCCGCCCACGCAGGTTATCAGGAACTGGTTCGGCCAATGGCAGAGGTTTGATGTTCGGCCCGCGAATGATCGCCACTTTTTCGGGATCGCTCGCCGGCGGAAGAATCATGGAATCGTCCACCAGATAGGAACCAGGTTCGCGGATCCTGATATACTTTTTCATGGTTCGCGGGTCTTCGATATGCCCGCACAGCGCGCTGACGGCGGCCACCTCGGGGCTGCAAATGTAAACCTCGGCATCCTGGGTTCCTGAACGCCCCTTGAAGTTGCGATTGATCGTGCGCAGCGATACCGTTCCAGATGCCGGCGCCTGGCCCATTCCAATGCACGGACCACAAGCGCATTCCAGCTGACGCGCGCCCGCCAGGATCAAGTCTCCCAACGCTCCACTTTTTGCGATATTCTGGAGAACCTGCTTGGAACCCGGCGCGATGACCAGGTTCACCTCTGGGTGGACCTTCCTGCCACGGAGAATCGCGGCAGCAACCGACAGGTCATGGAACGATGAGTTGGTACAGCTGCCAATAACGACCTGGCTCACCCGAACATGTTTCAGCTGCGCCGCTGGCATGACCTTGTCCGGACTGTGAGGCGTTGCCAGGAGCGGCTCGATTTTGCGCAAATCTACTTCGATCTGGTTGTCATAGGAACAACCACGATCGCCGGCCAGGGGTTTCCAAACCGAGGCCCGATGTTGAGCACGCAAGAACCGCCGGGTCATTTCGTCGCTGGGGAAGATAGAGGTTGTCGCACCCGACTCGGCGCCCATGTTGGTAATCGTTGCTCGCTCGGGCACCGTCAGTGTTTTGACACCATCGCCGGAGTATTCGAGAATCCATCCCACGCCGCCTTTGACGGTAAGACGGCGCAGAATTTCAAGAATAACGTCCTTGGCCGTCACCCAGCGCCCAAGATGACCGCGAAGAACGACATTCAGAACCCTGGGCATGGTCAGATAGAAAGGTTGGCCCGCCATGGCGATTGCCACATCGAGGCCGCCCGCACCGATCGCGGCCATCGCCAGTGCCCCGGCGGTGGGAGTATGACTGTCCGATCCGAGCAATGTTTGGCCGGGAACCGCAAAACGCTCGAGGTGAACCTGATGACAAATGCCATTGCCGGGACGCGAGAAGTGGATTCCCTTCTTGGCGGCGATTGATTGCAGAAAACGATGATCGTCGGCATTCTCATAACCGATTTGCAGAGTGTTGTGATCCACATAGCTGACCGACAGTTTCGTCCGAACACGTGGGATATCCAAAGCCTCAAATTGCAGGCAGGCCATGGTACCCGTGGCATCCTGGGTGAGGGTCTGATCAATGTGTAGTGCAATCTCGCTGCCCAGGGTCAGTTCACCAGAAACCAAATGGTCACGGAGAGTCTTTTGGGTAAGATTCAAGCGTGAGACCCTTGATTTTGCGCGAGATGGCCTTTTGGACGGCTTTTCGGCCGGTGGAGGAGTTTTTAGCCGTTTCTTTGGCCGGCTTTTCTTGATAGTCGCAGGTTTTCTCCTACTCGAAATCGCCTTTGGTGTGCGGGCCGAACCGCGGGAGGTTTGCCTCTTGGCCATTTCTCGTCTCCTCAGGGATAGTGGCAAAACCCCAGCTCTACCGAACTGGCGCGACTTGAGCGAATAGCGGCCCACCTGACTGAAGTCAATGATTTTTCAATGTTTCTAAGACTTTCTCCTGTTTTTCAGGTTCGCTTCCAAACCGCAAGCGTGAGGGAAACCGCGGCGAGGGTTCTCAAGGAGCCAATATCTGCCTGCCGCAGTTAGAAACTGGCGACGCCCGATTCTGTCGTATCACTAATATTTTCAACATTCGATACGTAAACAAGGAAATCTCAAACAATGCCGAAGAGAAGAAGCCAATAGGATCACGACATGTTTCTCTCGACGATCCCCTGTGCTCTCTCCGGTAAATCAAGTTTTGTCAAAGATCAAGGTCCTAGGCCAACCCAAGACGGTTGAGATCGGATGGTTATGTAGCCGGTGACTTTTTCGTCGGGGAAACGCGCGCGGCGTAATAGACCACCGGCTGATTTTAGCCGAATTCGTGCGGATTCTGGTGGGTTTGTCTTTTCCAAGTATCAGGATCCATACAATTAGGTGAGGGATTCTATTCCCCCGAGGTTCTTTGGAAAGCGGCTCAGGTTTTCGCATCCGTTCCTTTTTACGAAAACCATGTCCTCGATTCGCACCCCTCCCCAGCCCGGTATATAAATGCCCGGCTCAATTGTGACCACCATGCCGCTGCGAAGTACGTCGGTACTTTGGGGATTCACCCGTGGAGGTTCGTGAACTTCGAGTCCCACACCATGGCCGGTGCCATGACCGAAATGTTTCTCGTGACCCTTCCCGGCAATCCAGCTGCGCGCGGCACGGTCAACTGCTTTGGCGGTAATTCCATCACGTATTCGGGCGATTGCTCGCCGCTGTGCTTCGAGAACAGTGCCATATATTTCCCGCTGCCGGTCGGTCGCCCGACCGATCACAATGGTTCGGGTCATGTCTGAAGCATAACCATCCTTGGAAACGCCGAGATCGAAAATCACGAAATCGCCCTGTCTTAATTTCCGTTCTCCAGGTTTGGCATGGGGAAGTGCGCCATTGGGACCCGAGGCGACGATTGGGTCGAACGGCAGGCCATCGCCGCCTTCGTCCTCAATCGCGCGGGCCAACTGCCGCGCAAGTTGCCGCTCGGTGACTTCGGGCCGGCATTGGGCGAGCACACGGTCGAGCACTTTCTCAGCGATACGTTGAGCTTCGACAATTCGGCGCAACTCGCCGCGCTCTTTGCGCTCACGAAGTCGGCGAATCAAGGCCGTTGCCTCTATCCACTCGATCTTTTCCATCTTGTTGTGCCAGGATCTGTAAAGACCATAAGGCAGTGATTCCTCAAAGCCAACCCTGTGAACCTTTTGACGACCAAGGAGTTGCGCCAACTGCTCGGCTTCGGGCGGCTTGGCTTGGACAATGCGTAAGTGGTGCACCGTGGCTTTTGCAAAGGTGAGATAGCGGAAGTCCGTCAGGAAATAGCCACGCTCGGCGGTCAGACAAATCAGTGACGCTGAACCTTGAAATCCCGTGAGGTACCGTGTATTGGCACGATCCCAAACAAGGAAAGCGTCCAATTTGTCGCCTTTCATCGCCCGACGCAGGCGATCTAATCTTTGTCGGTAAACGTCTTCTCGTCCCATCATTGTCCTACGCAAAGTTTGGGCTTCCAACATTCCAGAGGAGCAAACCGAAGGTTGATCTACCGGCCTCGAGCACAACCCGCTATGTCGGGTCGGGATTGTATTCCGTCAGCGAAGTAATCGTCGGCTCAACGCCGCAAAGCTGGCAACGAGGATTCTTCCGAACCTCGATCGGACGAAACATCATGTTCAAAGCATCGAAAAGCAGCAATCGCCGGTTCAGGTTGCTTCCGATGCCAACCAAGTACTTGACACATTCGGTTGCCTGAATCGTCCCGATCAATCCAGCGACAGGGCCAAGGATTCCGACTTCGGCTGCGGTCGGGGCAAAGCCGGGCGGCGGAGGCTCGGGAAACAGACAGCGGTAGCAGGGTTCGTCGGGATGGCCTGGGAAGAAAACAGCCACCTGTCCCTCAAATCGAAGAACACTGCCAAAAAATAGCGGCCGCTTGCAGAAAAAACAAGCATCGTTGGTCAAGAAACGAGTGGGGAAATTGTCACTGGCATCAACTACTGCGTCATACTTGGGAATGATCTCCAGAGCGCTGGCGGATGTCAGGCGCTGAGGATAGATTTCAACGGCCACATCGGGGTTCAGCTTGCGAATGTGGTCGCGTGCCGATTCCACCTTCGGACGGCCAAGATCATCGGTCGTGTGGATGACCTGGCGATGGAGGTTGGACAATTCGACCTTGCCGTCATCCATAATGCCGATGCGCCCAACGCCAGCCGAGGCCAAATAATTCAGCGCTGCCGAGCCCAACCCACCGGTACCTACACAAAGCACACTCGATTCAAGCAGTTTCTTTTGTCCCTTTTGCCCGACACCAACCAATAGGACATGTCGCGAATACCGTTCGAGCTGTTCCGCCGTCAAATTTCCCTGTTGCTGCATGTTGGCACTCTCTCCGGTGGGTTGAATTTCCGCCAGCCTTACGGAATGATGAGCAAGCGTTTGTTGGCTGTCAAGGTTTTGCCATTTTCTTCCCCGCTTCAGTTTAAATTCAGCAGCGACAGCAATTGTTCGACTCGCCGGTCCCAGGAATGCTGTTCAACAAAAGGACGGACAAGTTCAGAAGAACGGCGCGGCTGATGGATGGCCGCTTTTGCCTTTTCGACGAACTCCTCGTGGTTACGCGCCAGTGCGACCCATTGGCCATAATTGCGCAAGTCAGGCAGATCGCTCGAAACAATTGGCAAGCCCGTAGCAACATATTCGAAGAACTTGGTCGGAAAAACTCCCTCGGTGAATGCATCAAGCCGGTAGGGAATCAGGCAAACGTCGAAGCCGTTGACGTAGCGACCAATCTGTTCGTGGCCACGTGGCCCGAGGAAAACCACCGACGGACAGCGCCGACTCAGGCGCCGTTCGTGTCCCAGCGTCGGGCCGACGAAAGCGAATGTGGAACCGGGGATCGCTTCAACCGTGGCAGCGACTAAAGCCTCGTCAAATGCCTGATGCCATGCTCCCTGATAGCCCAGAATAGGCCGCTGGATCGAAAGCATCTCTTCGGGCGGCGTGCGGTTGGCACCCTCCCAGACAAACCGCTCCACGTCCACACCCTGAGGAAGGAAATAGGTGGCGGAATTCAGCCGCTTCTTCTCCTCCCAAATCGTGCAAGAGTCGGCAAGAACGAGGTCCACCCTACGGGCAATTTCACTGTCTATCGTTTCTATATCGAGTGGATAGTAGCGATTGAATCTGTACCGCTGGACACAATCATAAACGGTTCGCTCCCACTGTCCGGCCGTTCGCACAAGGAATTCGAGCGCGAGGTAAGAGGGATTGTAGATCCAAAGCACTGTTCGGCGCAGACGATCCGGCCAGGCGTTTTCAATGGCCTGCCCGAGAGCGCGAGAATTCCGACGCCGCCAAAACCGCCTTCCATGAAATGGAACTACCCGAGGGTTGATGAAATGAACCCCGTCACCGGGGCCACGGGCCTCTTGCTTGTGACGGCGCGCGAGAAGTCGGGCCGCAACGGCTTGCACCATCTCGCCCAACGTCAGACGTCGAGTGCTGAATCGCTCGATGTAATGGACCTCAAAATGCCTGGCCAGGCGCGTCAGAATGGCCTGCTGGCGTTGCCAAAGAAGCGCCCAGTCGTGGCGGGCAAAACCCCCGAAGCAAAGAAGCCCACGTCGCTCAGGCATTCCTCCAGCCTCGAGTTTCGAGTTTTCAGTGTCGGGTTCTGAATTCATCATTCAGCGTTCGTTATTCATCGGCCATGATAACCGCTGGGTCCAGCGAGCCAGCAATAGTCCGACGAGAATGTTCATTGGCAATGCCAAATTGGCGAAAAGGTCCCAATCGCGTTCGCCCCGGTCGGGGTGCCACATCCAGGTCCAGAAAAACCCGCAGGCCGTGGCCACGAGGAGGAACTTATCAAATCGCGTGCGAATTGTCCTGAAAAACAGAGCCAGAAGGACAAGTCCCAGAGGTGATACCTTCCAGTGAAAATAAAGCCACATCTTCAGGTGCGCCAGCGAGAAGAGGCTAAACCGATAATGCGTCGGCGCATCGGGCAGCGAGAGCGGGACCAGGCGGCTTATCCCATTGTCCAGGCCGGCCACAAAGAGCACCATCTGTGCCACGCATAGCGCCAGTGCCCAGACAATGAAGATGATCAACAGGATTTCGCGTTCTTTCCGTGACTGGCGCCAATGCCAGCGGCCCGTTGTCGGTTCGCGCTCGGCGAGCAGAAACAGAAACGACGGCGCATAGAAAACAGCCAACATGTGGAAACTGGCCGCGAGAAGAAACCAGCCCAGAGCGAGCCAAAGCGGACTGTTGTTCTCCAAGTGGCGCTTGACGGCCAGAAAATAGACCGCCAGCAAAGCGTTTACCCAAGCGTAGTGTTCAACATGTCCAAGAAAAATGAAGATGAGCGGGGCAGAAAGGTTGAATAACAAAAAAAACCAATTCGTGGAGATGGCAATGAGCGTTGCCACAAAGATCCCGCCTCCCATGGCACTGCAAACACCCACCGCCTTGGCTCGCCACTGACGGTCAATTTCAGGATCGGGCGACGACCACCCCAGCGGCTTGAGAACAAAATGATAGACGGCTTGATTGAAGTAGATCGTCAGGGGCGAGCGGAGATAGAAGGTATCGAATTTGTGTGCGACCATCTGTTCGGCGAAATCCCAGTCACCGCCCACGCGACGGCACTCGCGCAAGGCAAACAGATTCGCCGTGGCAATGACGGCCATGATCGCAAGCAGAAGGCGGCGAACCCAACGCTTGGTCGTTTCGGATTCCTTGCGAGTTGCGAGTTTCGAGTTTCGAGTTTCGAGTTCATCATTCATCGTTCAGGAGTCAGCAACAACCGAATAATGGGCATTGTGGCGCACCGCAATGGAACAACCGGCAAAGACGTGTTCACACGGCGTCCTCTTGTGATTCCCCCGTTCGGATGCGATAGCACTCCAGGACAGGGAGTACAAAGATTTTGCCATCGCCGACCATGCCCGTGCGCGCCGCCTTCATGATCACCTGGACAACCTGGTCGAAGCGATCATCCTGACAGACGACCTCGACCTTGATCTTGGGCAAGAAATTGGTCGTGTATTCGCTGCCCCGGAACAACTCGGTGTGTCCCCGCTGACGGCCAAACCCGCGCACTTCGCTGACGGTCATGCCATGAATGCCCGCTTCGAGCAAGGCGGCTCGAACCTCGTCCAATTTGAACGGTTTAATGATGCCTTCGATCTTCTTCATCGCAACCCCCGATCCGCGCGCCCTCAAAAACAGAACATGAAGGATAAAGAGCAAAGGATGAAGGACAAAATCAGGACCGCAAATTTGTTTGCCTGCCCCATTGCCACCTCATTGCACCATTCCCTGGCGTTCCATGTTTCCGCTTTCATCCTTCCACCTTCGTCCTTCTTTCTATTCTACCTGTGGCCGCACAACGATCTTGTGTTTTTGCATTCTCTTGCGAAGCGTGCTGCGCGTAATCCCCAACAACCGGGCCGCGCGCGACTGATTGCCCGACGTAGCCATCAGCGCTTTGCGAATGAGTGTCTCCTCGACCTCGTCAAACGGCTTGCGAGCTCGCCCCGCCTTGAAATCTTCATGGAAACGATGGAAAACAGGCTCCAGCAGACGGCTCATCTCGCTGCTATTCGATGGGCTCGGAGCGGCTGAAGCGGTGTCAATGCGCCTTTCGCGTGCCGGCGCGATGGCCAGATGCTCGGGCAGGATAATCACTCCCGGACAGGTCAGCGCTGCACCGCGGATGACGTTTTCGAGTTCGCGGACATTGCCGGGCCACTCATAGGCGCGAAACACGTCCATTGCAGCGTTCGAAAGAGTCAGGGCGGGCCGGCCCAGGTCGGCGCGAGCTCGTTGAAGGAAATGCATGGCCAGAAGTGCAAGATCGTCCCCGCGTTCGCGCAGTGGCGGCAGGTGAATCGGCACCACCTTAAGCCGGTAGTAGAGGTCGTCGCGGAATCGTCCTTGCCGCATTAGCTCGACGAGATCGCGGTTGGTCGCCGCGATCAACCGCACGTCCACGGTCAGCGTGTCGGTGCCGCCGATTCGTTCAAACGTTCCGTCCTGCAAGACGCGAAGCATCTTGGTCTGGAGGGCAGGAGACATGTCGCCGATTTCATCGAGAAAAAGCGTGCCGTCGTTGCAAACTTCGAGTTTGCCGATCTTGCGATGAAGCGCTCCTGTAAATGCGCCACGTTCATAGCCGAACAATTCGCTTTCGAGCAGCGGTTCGGGAATGGCCGCGCAGTTGAGCGCCAGGAAGGGCTTGTCGGCCCGGCGGCTATGCTCGTGCAGCAAGCGGGCAACCATTTCTTTGCCCGTCCCACTTTCGCCCGTGATCAGGACCGTCAAGTCGCTCGGTGCCACCTTGGCGATGGTTCGATAGACCTCCTGCATCAGGGTCGAACTGCCGATCATTCCGGTGGGCAGGTGGCGATCTGCCGGTGGAGTTGGGGCCCGGCTTGCCCGGCGCTGCGTTGCGACTTCGAGCGCCTCGGCAACCAGCCGGCGCAACTGACCGACATCGAAGGGCTTGAAGATGTAGTCGTGGGCGCCCTGCTTAATGGCCTCGACCGCCGCCTGGGCCGTTCCGTATGCCGTGATGACGATGACCATGGCATCAGGGCAGGCTGTTCGCACGGTTCGCAGCGCAGCCAGGTCCTCGGCGCCCGTCCCATGAACGTCCAGGACGACGAGGTCGGGACTTTGTGTGCGAACTACTTCAATCGCCTCTTCGGCGTTTTTTGCCGAGAGGACATTGTGTTCGCTGAAAATGCGACGGAAGAGAAACACCAGGTTTTCATCCGCCGCCATAATCAACAAATTAGCCATAGCCCACCTACTCAATCGAAAGGCAGAGGGATGAGGGCAGAAGTACAAACGACAAGGGCTGGGTGATGAATGCTGAGCGGTCGGTGGCGGAGAGTCGAAATCCGCTGCAACTCCCCGCTTCTCCCCTATTCGTCGCTCCCAACTCAACACTCAAAACGAAGCACTTAAAGCTCATCCTTCCTCCCCTATCTTTGCGACTATTCGTCGGGCAACAATGATTTCTTCGTTAGTCGGAACAATCATAACGCGGGCGACCGAGTCGCTGGTGGAAATCGTGGTCTCGCCCGAGGCCGTGGCGTTTCGAGCCGCATCTATTCGAACTCCCAAACAAGCAAGCCGCTCGCAGATCCGGCTGCGAATCGTCGCACCTCGTTCTCCGATCCCACCAGTAAACACCAACACCTCACAGCCGCCACAAGCAACCCATAGTGCTCCGATGGCTTTCGCCACTTCATAGACAAAACAGCCGAGAGCGAGACGAGCGTCTGAATTACCCTGGGCGGCCGCTGTTTCGAGCGGGGGGATGTCGCCGCTCAGGCCGGCCGAAAGTCCCTTGAGGCCGCTGCTATCGCAAAGCGCCCGGCGCACCTGTTCGGGCGTCAGGCCACGCGATTCGATCAGATAGAGAACGACAAACGGATCGAGTTCACCATTTCGCGCCGATTGAGGAATACCCGACTGAGGCGAGAAGCCCATCGTTGTGTCCACGGAGCGCCCGTCGCGAATGGCGCAAAGCGAGGAACTTCCGCCCAGGTGAGACGAGATGATCTTCAGCCCTTCGGCAGGTCGCCCAAGAAGCTGCGGCACGCGCTCCGAGATATACCAGTGCGAGGCGCCATGAAAGCCGTAACGACGAACGCCCCACTGCTCGCGCCATACCTTGGGAACCGCATAGGAGTAAGCCTCGGGCGGCATTGTCTGATGGAAGGTGGTCTCAAACAGACCATACAGCGGGGTCTTGGGAAGAACTTCGCGGAAAAAACCGATCGCCGTCAAATAAATGGGATTGTGCAAAGGGGCAACCACCGCGAACTCGCGCATGCCTTGAAGAACGGCTTCGTCCAGCCGCACGGCACCGCTGAAGCGACCACCATGGACCGGCTTGAAACCAACGGCACCGAGTTGCTCGAGCGACGCCAGAACTCCGACCTGCGGATCGGTCAGCCAACCGACCGCCAGGCGAATGGCCGCCGGATAATCGGTCACAGCTTCCTCGCGATTAGCGGCCTGGCCACGGAAATTCCGATAGGAAGCAGGCGAGCGCTCGCGCCCGATGGCTTCGATTCTTCCTTCGGCCAACACCTTTTCCGACGGGAATTCATAGAGCTTGAATTTCAACGAGGTGCTCCCGACATTGGCAATCAAGAGGTTCACAAGGTTCTTGGCGTTCATGTCCTGCCCTCTATGCCGACTGGAAATGATTCCGACCGTCATGGGAGGAATTTTTCCGTGCGCAATTCAAGCGAGATTTCCTTCTCCAAGTCCGGAATTGCCACGATCTTCTCTTGGTGCACATCATTCTTGTCTGTAATTGTAAGGGCGCAGCATTCTGCGCCCCTACGACCCGATGCACCCACAAAACCGATGTTCACGGCTCTGTCTCGGACGGAGAAAATTCTGGTTGACCCCGTGTCGCGTTTCTCTCACACTAATGTAGCAGGGCAAAGGGGCCAGTTGGGCACTCCCACTTTGATCTTTCAAGTCGTGCGATGGTTGAACTATTGAAAGCGAAAGTCAAACCTTTTGCGCCAATAATGGCAGCGGGCGAGGCGTCGCTGGCTGCTCGCGTTCAGAATCTGACCTGCCTGTTGCGCCTCGGGCGAGCCATTGAATTGGAAGATCAAATGGAGCGTGTGTGCGCCGAAGTGCCCGACATTCTCGCCGAGGGAATATCGCACGATGAGCCAGCCGGAGTTCGCCTCGTGCTGGGTAGTGCGGTTTCCCATTCCACAGGATTCGCTCCGTCGGCGCATGTTTTGCGGAAGACAATTACCAGCGAGGGTGGGCCGATCGGAGAGATTGAAATCCACCTGTGCACGAGCGCGGTGTTGTCGCCGGAGCAGGAAGATCTCATGGCCGCTGTGGCAGAGCGACTGAGACGCTTTTACGAGCGCAAAGGATTGCAGTCGGCCCTCGAGCGTTCTGAACGCCGATACCAGCAACTGTTTCGACTGGCCCGCGACGGGATTGTTCTGGTGGACGCAGAAACCGGTATCGTCCTGGATGCCAATGAGAGCTTCCTCGACATGGTGGGTATGTCGCTCGACCCGTTGCGGTCGCGGAAGATTTGGGAGCTGGTCATCCCCGAATATCACGACCGGTTCGAAGCCGTCTTCAAATCGGTGGTTACGGAGCAAGAGCGTCAATGGTTGTCGTTTCCGATTGTTACCGCCACCCAAGAAACTCTCGATCTGGAAGTCAGTTGCTCGCTGGCCCATTTTGGCGAGCATGAGGTACTTCAATTCATCTGTCGCGACATTACAGAGCGACAGGTTCTGTCCCGCCGCCTGAGTGAGTCCGAAAGTCGGTATCGCGCGATTTTCGATTCGACCCCTGTGGCCATGATCTCCTGCGACGCACAGGGTATCGTTCTGGATGTCAACACCTGCCTGCTAGCGGGATTCTACCACGACGAGGTGGACAGAGAAGATCTTGTGGGACGACACGTGCTTGAGCTGGAATTGTGCGACTGGAGTGGTCGGCAGACGGAGTTGATGGCGTTTTTGCGCGGGCTTTGTGTACAATTGCGCGAGATACCGATTCTCGAATCGCCCTATCGTCCCGCGGGCGTGGCCAATCTTCGATGTACTCCCCTGCTGGATTCGCACGGAAATGTCCAGGGCGGCCTTGTGATCATTGAGGAAATCACCGAGGTACACGAAGCGCAACGCGCCATGATCCAATCGGCCAAGATGGCGGCGGTGGGCCAGATGACCTCGGGCATTGCGCACGAAATCGGAACCCCTCTGGGGATCATCTCGGCCAATGCACAATATCTGCTCAAGGAAGCGACCAGTCTTCCCTCTTTGGAAGAACTCCGTATCATTCTTTCGGAAACCAACCGGATCACCAATTTGATTCAACAGCTCTTGATTTTCTCTCGTCCCGCAAAATTTCGACTGGTCCCTACGGCGGTCAACGACATTCTAGGTGACACGCTGGCTTTGATCCAAAACCAGGAGATCATGCGAGGGGTTGAGGTCGAAACGGACCTTTCGCCGCAGATTCCGCCTGTGCCCCTCGAACCGACGCTCCTCAAGCAAGTTTTTCTCAATCTGATCATTAACGCATGTCAGGCAATGCCGGACGGAGGGAAACTCACGGTCGGAAGCCGGCTGACTCGGTCGCAACCGGGCGGTCGAAAGTATGGACAACAGGTCGAGATTATGGTCCGCGATACCGGCGAGGGGATTTCCGAAGCGAATTTACGCAAGATTTTTACACCCTTTTTCACAACGAAGGAGGTGGGCAAGGGAACGGGGTTGGGACTGTCGGTTTCCTATCGAATCGTGGACATGCACCATGGCACAATCGTAGCGGAAAGCCGTGGTCCGGGACAGGGGGCCACGTTCCGGGTTTACCTGCCGATCGAGGCCCCCGTCGAAACGGTAGCCGCAAGCGAAGAGCATCTAACATATTCAAGCCCCACGAAGGGAGGGGAAGTTAATGGCAACGAAAAAGAAGGCGGTCCTGGTGGTGGACGATGACCGCGAGATGACCGCCATCATCCAGAAAATCCTCGTTCGCGAGAACTACGAAGTTCTTGCCGCCGACAACGGCGATGACGCAGTGGCTATTATGCAAGCCCGTCCGATTCCCTTGGTTATTGCAGACTGGAAAATGCCCGTCTGCGACGGAATGCGACTGATTGATATTGTCAAACAAAACTTCCCGAGAACGAGGATCATCATGATTACTGCTTTCGGCGAAGTGGATACTTACATCGAGGCGATGAATCGGGGCGCATTCGAGTTTCTTTCGAAACCCTTGAACATTGACGAATTGAAAACCTTGGTGGGCCGGGCGATGGCTACGGATGCGACCCCAGCCACATCACCTTGAGTACGCACAAGACCTGAAATGTACCTTCTGGAGAGGAGGACCGTGCCGATGCAAACGTCCTCGCCCGCGGACACCAGAGTGGTAGTCAAGATCGCGGACGCTCATCTCAATGATCTCTATACCAATCATGCCCTGGCGGAAATTAGCGGCTACGCTATGGATGAACTGGACCGGATGGGATGGATCAACATTGTGGATCCACAGGCGCAATCGCTGTTTGAGGAGATCATCCATTCGGCAGAAACCACGCCCTATGTTCGTGAATGTTTCGAGACCAATATCATCTGTCGCGACGGTTCGACCCGGACACTGGCCTGGGAAGTGACGTCGCTTTCGCCCGATCAATTTCCGCTGATGCTGGTCACGGCGCGAGAGTCGGGGCAGAAGCGCCTGCCGGGGTCAGGTTTCGTCCATACGCGCCAGGTTTCTGCGATCCCAACCACTTTGTGGGAAGAGATTTTCGACGCGTTACCCGATTGCGTTTCGATCCACGATGAGAACTTCACAATTGCTGGGGCCAACCGAGCGCTCTGTGAGCGGTTGGGTCTTTCGCGGTCACAGATTGTCGGACGCAAGTGCCACGAGGTTTTTCACGGCATGGCCCAACCGGTCGAACACTGTGTGCTCGCGCGGGCGCTGTCGGGACGACATGGCCAACGCGTTTCTCGCGAATCGTTCGAGCGTCAGTTCAAGAGTGTCTGCCAGATGGAAGCGGCGCCCTTCGTCGGAGCGAAACCCGGCATTCATGGCGTCATTCATACCGTGCGATCGGCGGAACATTTCGATTCCGGTTCTGGTGCGGCTTCGATACGCCTGCTCGACAGCCTTTCGCAGCTCGCCAGCGGGATTGCTCACGACTATAACAATCTCCTTGCGGGCATCGTCGGCTACACGGGGATGCTGCAAATGTTGCCCGACTTGCCCACCAAAGCCCAGGCCTATGTCGGGGAGCTTCAAAAGGCATCGTCGCGCCTCAATGAGATGACCCAGCGGCTGCTTCTCTTTGGGCGTCAGCGGGTTCCACATCCCCAGCCGATGGACCTCAACCAACTGGTGGCCGAGGCGCTTCGTTCGCCCGACGTTGTGCCAAGTGATCGGACGGTTCACCATACGATGTCGGAAGAGCCTGTGAGCACAATAGCTGACCCATTCCAGATTCGAATTGTTTTGAGCAATTTGGTCCGAAACGCTCTGGAAGCAACGGAACAGGCAAGCGGCGAGGTCATGGTTCGCACCGTGAGGCGCAATCCTCCCAACTCTTTCCCGACCTTTTTTGCCGTCGCTCCCCCAGGGGACTATGCCTGTCTTGAGGTTCGTGATTCGGGGCCGGGAATTGAAGCCGACCGCCTCACGCACCTTTTCAAGCCGTTCGGTCAGCGTGAGAACCGCCCGATTGGTCGTGGCCTGGGTCTGGCGATCGTTTATCGGATCGTTCAGAACCACAGCGGTTATATCGAAACCGAAAGCGAGCCGGGTCTGGGTACGCGAATCACGGTTCTTCTGCCCGCGCCATCTGGCACTGCCTGAACGAGACGACCTGAAAGGTGCACGGCACGACTTTTGGCCACAACGAAAGGCGATCGCATGGCTTTGACCAAACGGCAACGCCAGGTGCTCGATTTTCTCACGCAATTCATTGAAGAACGTGGTTATTCACCTTCGCTCCAAGAGATCGCGGAGGGCATCGGTTGCTCTTCCATTGCTACTGTCCACAAACACCTCGCTCATCTTGAAGAGAAGGGAATGATTCGGCGGGTCGCGAACCGAAGTCGTTCGGTGGAGCCTCTGAAAGAGCTCGCACGTCGTGGCGCTCGGCGGCGGGGACGTTTCAAGATCCCGCTCTTGGGCGAAGTTGCCGCTGGCCGTCCTATCGAAGCGATTGAAGAAAACGAGCATCTCGCCCTTCCCGACGATCTGATTCGCGGGCGCGAGATATTTGCCCTGCGCGTTCGGGGCAACTCGATGTTGGAGGAACAAATTCGTGACGGCGATATCATTCTGGTTGAACGCACTGCCACAGCAGAGAACGGGCAGACGGTCGTTGCGCTCATTGACGGTGCCGACGTAACCGTCAAGATCTGGTATCGCCAGGACGATGGAATGGTGCGGCTCGAACCGGCCAACGCGAGCATGGAACCGTTGGTTCTGCGCGCCGAACACGTTGCGATTCACGGTCGGGTCATCGGCTTGCTGCGAAAGTATTGATGGCGGCGGTCCAGTCGCGCTCTTCCATATGGAGTGCGCAAGATTGCTGCTTTGCCTTGCGGAACCCTGGTTCCGCGACGCGCTTGTTTGGAGAGCAAGCTCCCCAAACCCAAAGCGGTAGGACCAGGCAGGGGGCTGAAAAGGTGCAAAACTCTTGACATTGCGTGTTGTCACATAGAGGGAGCCATGAAATGAAAAGAATCGAGCGACGGAGTTTCATCAAACGTTCCTCGGCACTCGCGGTCGGAGCTTCACTGATTGGCACATCGCACAGCTGGGCTGGCGCCAACGAGCGAATCCGTGTGGCGATTATCGGCATGGGCGGCCGAGGTGGCTATCACATGGAGACGGCCGCCAGGATCGCGGGGGTCGAAGTGGCCACGATTTGCGATCCCGACGAAAGGCGGACAGCGGAATGGTCCGCCAAACTGGAATCCAAAACTGGCAAGAAGCCTGCAATGCAATTCGATCTGCGCAAGATCATGGACGACTCCAACATTGATGCTGTCATGATCGCCACGTGTAATCATTGGCATGCCCTTGCGACCATTTACGCTTGCCAGGCCAAGAAACACGTCTATGTCGAAAAGCCCGTTTCGCATAACATCTCGGAGGGGCGAAAGATGGTCGAGGCCGCCCGCAAGTATAACTGCATCGTGCAAGGCGGCACCCAGAGGCGCTCGTCTGGTCGCGTTCGGAAGCTCGTCCAGTTGCTCCAGGATGGGATCATTGGCGATATCTATCTGGCCCGATGGCTTCTTGTCGGATTCCGGGGCTCCATTGGTTTCAAACAACCGACAACGCCACCGCTGTGGCTGCATTGGGATCTTTGGCGCGGACCTGCTCGCGAACAGCCGTACCACGAAAACCTGGTCCATTACAATTGGCATTGGTTCTGGGATTTTGGAAACGGCGAAATGGGGAACAATGGAAGCCACTATTTTGATTTCCTACGTTGGGCGATCAACAAGGGCCTTCCGTCGAAGGTCAAATCCGTCGGCGGGCGCTTCGGTTACAAGGACCAGGCCGAAACACCTAACACGCAAACGGTAGCATTCGAGTATGACGATGGAACACTTGTCACTTGCGAAATCCGGGGCTTATACACCAGCGAGCAAGAGGGTCTGCATTTCTACGGTTCAAAAGGATATGCGTACAGTGCCATTGACGGAAAATGTAAGATTTTCCTGGCAGGCAAGAAAGAACCAGAGCCTGACCCAGGAAGTCTCGAGAACTTGGATCATACGCGCAACTTTTTCGATGCCATTCGTAAGGGTAGCCGCGAGGTCCTTACCGGGGAGATCGAAGAGGTATATCTCTCTTGCGCCATGTGTGAACTGGCCAACATCTCTTATCGGGTGGGGCGAGAACTGCGGTTCGATCCAAAGACGGAGCGGTTCGTTGATGACCCGGAAGCAAACAGATTCCTGGCGCGCGTACCCACCAAGCCTTTCGTTGTACCGGAAAGGGTATGATTTCCGATTTCGGACTGCGCATCGAGAACGGTCTTCTCTTGGTGCCTTAGCGTCTTGGCGTGGGGGGAAAAAGAAAGGAGATCGCACATGGCTCGACCCGGTCGAAAATGCGATTGCAGTTGTTCTTGCCAACCGCTGCAAGAAGGCGTGAATCGGCGGGATTTTCTAAAGACCGTGGCGGCGGGAGCGGCTGGTCTGGCGCTCGCCCAGAGGGGTATCGCCGCCGAAGCGGATGCCAGACCGTATTGGCTCGAACATCAAATGCCAGCCAGAAAACTCGGAGAGTGGAAAAAGCATGTCTTCGACCGGACGCTGCCGCGCCTCTATACTGCCAAGCGCAATCCCGATGCCCGCTTTCCACTCGGTGGCATCGGAACGGGCAATTTCTACTTGGGCGTTGACGGACGGATGACCGGCTGGTCGGTCACAAACAGCATGGGCGAATTTGACATTGGTGAACCTTTCTTTGCCATTCGCGCGGAAACCATAACAGGCAAGATGTCTGTTCTGCCGACGGGGGAGGCCGTCGTCCGCGTCCTGGCGACCCGACCGCCTGCCGGAACCTCTGCGATCGCCAATATCGAGATGATCGGCGAGTATCCGGTCGCCGAGCTGCGATACACTGATAAGGCCCTTCCGGTGTCCGTTTCGCTGACTGCCCATACACCTTTTATCCCGCTCGACAGCAAGCGATCGGGCTACCCGGCTGCGGTGTTTCGGTTTCGCCTGAAGAATCCCCGCCGTAAAAGAGTTCGCGTTTCGCTCATGGCGGCACTGCCCAATTGCGTCGGTCTGGCCAACGAAAGCGCCGCGGGTCTTCGCCACCCCAATTATGGTGGCAATTTCAACGAATGTGCGCGCATGGGCGATTGTCGCATCATCCGCTTTCGCGCAATGCCGGGGCAGGCCGCCGTGTGCGAGGGACCCGTCAACCTTTTCATCCATAGCGAAGATCGAGACTTCGATCGGGCCTGGCGCTCGGCAACCAGACACGAGAAACCCGACAACGTCACGGTGACGCGGGCCAAGCCGTCAGGCGACATTCTCAAGCAAATCGCTTCTGCCCCCGAAGGCGCACATATCGTCTGGCTCGAGAACCCTAGCGACGCCCGTCTGGACTTCCTCAAGGCGCTGAAACTGGCGGCAACACACGGTGCAACGATTGTCTTTTCGGGCGACGATCCGCGAGTGCTTCGCCGGCTCATCGGCGCTTCCACCGATATCGAAAAGAAAGGCCAACCCGACATCGTCTTCGAGGACTTCGAGTCGGGCAGCTATGACAAGTGGACGGTCGAGGGTGAAGCATTCGGCAAAGCTCCCCAATCGGGCACACTTCCCAGGCAGAAACCCGTTAGCGGCTTTCTTGGCACGCGCCTGGTAAATAGCTATGTGGGAGGGGACGGGTCGTTGGGCAAGATGACCAGCCGGCCCTTCACAATCGAACGCCCGTTCATCCGGTTCCTCATCGGCGGCGGTTCTGATCCGAGGCGAACCTGCATGAACCTTGTCGTGGGTGGCACGGTCGTTCGGACCGCCACGGGTCAACAACGCGAACAACTGGACTGGAAGGTCTGGGATGTCCGCGAGTTCCTGGGCAAGAGCGCCAGAATTGAAATCACTGATGCGGCGAGTGGCCCATGGGGCCACATCAATATTGACCAGATTATTTTCACCGAAAACGCCGCCGACCAGGCCTGGACCGAAGCCATGCGCGATCTGCTACCGGCTGTCTTTAGCGACATCACTTATCATCCCGAGCCGGTGCATGTGCGCACATCTAAGGCACTTGCCTCGGTCGGAATGAACGAATTGCAGTTCGATGGCTGGACCGAATACAAGAACATGAAATTGTTCGAGGGCAGCGAGGTCGTTCTCCAGACGGCGACGGGCACACCACTGATCGTCCGCCGCAAGATTGGACAGGGAAGCGTCTATCTGGTTGCGGCGCGCCTCTTGACGAATCTGTGGACAGGGGGACGGCGCACCAGGGCGCTGGCTTTGCTGGCCGGTTTGGCCGGTGTCCGAATGCAACCGAGCAGCGGCTTGGCAGCCGACGCCCCCATGGCCGGCGAGCTGGTCCTGGCAACGCCAGTTCCGACCGGAGGCGCTGTTCTGGCCTGGGATGATCCCCGCCAGCTGATCGAGAACTTTGCCTCGCCGACCGCTACGACCCAGCCAAAGGATGGCGACCAAAGCCAGCCGAGCCGGGTGGGCGTTACGCAGGGCGCCGCGCTCATCGCGGAGGTCGAACTGGCGCCCGGTGCCGAAACCACCATTCCCTTTGTTCTCACGTGGCATTTTCCCAATGCCATTTTCAGCCGAAACGGCCAGCGGATCGGCCATCAATATGCCAATTTCTGGCCCGATGCTGCCGCCGTGGCAAGTGACCTGGTTCGCAATCTTAACCAACTGGAGGAATTGACGCAGAGGTTCCGCAAGACCTTGTACGACAGCACTCTGCCTTACTGGCTGCTCGATTGTATCACCAGCCAGATGTCCACCATCCGCAACGAGGGCGTCTGCTTTTGGATGGGAAATGGCATTTTTGCCGGCTGGGAGGGGAACTGGAATTGCTGTCAGCCAACATGCACACATGTCTGGGGCTATGAGCAATCGCTGGCGCGCCTTTTCCCTGACCTCGAACGTTCCATGCGCTATGTGGACTACAAGCGACAGCAGCTCCCCGAGGGTGGGATCAACAATCGCGTCGAAATCCCCATTCCCGACCGCCCAAGCGGCGAGCGCCCCTTTGTTGACGGCCATTGCAGCTGTCTCCTCAAAGCCTATCGCGAAACCCTCATGTGTCCCGACGACAATTGGTTCAGGGAATACTGGCCCAATATCAAAAGGGCCGTCGAGTATCTGATCATGCGCGATGGCAGCCCACCCGACGGCATCATCGAGGACGAGCAATGGCACACGTATGACGTGGCGGCCTATGGGCCAAACTCTTTCCTGGGCAGCTATTATCTCGCCGCGCTGCGGGCGGGCGAGGAAATGGCCAACCGTGCCGGTGAGGCCGACACCGCCAAACGCTGGCGCGAGGTCTTCGAGCGAGGATCGCGGCGACTCGTCGAACTCTGTTGGAATGGCGAATATTTCCAGCAAAACTATCCCGACTACTTGAAAAAGCCGCGCCAATGGGGACCGGGCTGCTTGGCCGACCAATTGATCGGCCAGTGGTGGGCGCACCAGTTGGGACTCGGCTACCTCGTGCCCAAAGAAAATGTCCGCAAGGCACTCGAAGCGATTTTCAAATACAACTGGCTGTCCGATCTTACGCGTTGGGAGCATAAGCAGCGCTGGTTTGCCGACGGCAACGACAAGGGATTGCTTTGCTGCACTTGGCCAAAGGGCGGGCGGCCCTCGCAGCAAATTCTTTACAGCGACGAGGTCTGGACGGGCGTCGAATACCAGGTGGCAGCCCACATGGTCTATGAAGGAATGCTCGAAGAGGCGTTCTGCATCGTGAAGGGGACACGCGAGCGCTATGATGGCCGGGCCAAGACCAGATACGACCGCAGCCCCTGGGACGAAAAAGAATGCGGCGGCCATTATGCGCGAGCCATGTCGAGCTGGTCGCTCTTGTTGGCACTGTCAGGATTCATGTACGACGGGGCGAAAGCGCAAATGACTTTCGCTCCTGCAATTACGCCGACAGACTTCAAGTGTTTCTTTACATCCGGCGAAGCTTGGGGCAACCTCTCCCAAACCCGGAAACGCAAGTACCAGGAGAACATTATCGCTGTCGCCTATGGGAAACTAACGCTGCGCGAACTGACGCTGGCTCTTCCCGAAAAGACGGATAAAATCACCGTCGCCATGACGCTCGGGAGCAATCGTGTCGAAGCAAAGCTAGCAACCGAGAAGAGCCGTTCAAAGCTACTTTTTGCCCAGCCTGTCACAATCGCCGAAGGCCAAACGCTGACGGTTCGCTTCGGGTGGGCATAGTTTCGGCAAAACGAAAAGGGAATGAATGCTTGAACCTTCTCGCCATAGGTGATAGCCAAAGGGCGTTGATCCCGAAAAGGGAATTCTCATTATGGACGTTCAAAAACAAACAGAATACTGGCGAGATGGCGCAGGGGAAGCGATGCGCTCGGTTCCTGTCCTCGAGAATGGGGAATTCTGGACCGAGGCTTTGTTCTGGACCCATCTGGCGGTCGAGAAAGCTCTGAAAGCCCATGTGGTCAAGTCCACGTGTGAGGTCCCACCTTACATTCATAATCTAACGCGTCTCGCGGAAATTGCCGGCCTCAATCTCTCGGCTGAACAGCTGCGGCTTTGTGACGATCTCAACCGCTATCAACGCCTGGCGCGTTACCCCTATCGGTCGGCTTGGCAACCGGATAGCGACACATCTCGACGTGTGTTGCATGAAGGAAAGGAGTTCTTGGAATGGCTTCTGAGGAAACTCTAGCGATTCTTCACCGATATTTCCAGAGACTGCTCGACGCGAATCTGCCTGCAAAAGGGCTTGTTCTTTACGGTTCTTATGCTCGGGGAGATGCGCGATCAAACAGCGATATTGACGTGCTCGTCCTGCTCGACGACAATCTGTCGGAGGACGAGATCTTCCGCCTTTGGCCGGAATTGGATTATCTCACGCACGACATAGACTCGCGAATCGAAACCTGGCCGGTCACCGTCAGCCGCTTCCAGACCGACGAGGTCTCGCCCTTGATCCTCATTGCCCGCCGCGAAGGTATCCCGATCACCGTGCAGAAAACGGAAGCCGCCGTTCCCTGACCCAGACCACACTGAGATGGCTGCAAGATCACGGGGTGCCGGAATGAAAACACGTACAATGACGCAAGCAAAAAATGACATCTGTCGCATCATCCGGGAAGCGGAGAAGGACGAGGTGCTTCTCACCCGTCACGGCAAGCCTGCCGCGGTCGTGATCGGATTCCGTAACGAAGACGATTGGCTCGACTACAAGATCGAACACGACGAGAACTTTCTCCGGAGAATTGCAGGGGCAAGGAAGGAGATTCGCAACGGTCAGTTCGTCACACTGGACGAGCTTCCCGACTGAACGAGGGCGACCAACCACCTGGTCACGCTGACGGCTTCTCCCACTCGCTTCGGATCGGCATAGACACCCGAATCGAAACCTGGCCGGTCACCGTCAGCCGCTTCCAGACCGACGAGGTCTCGCCCTTGATCCTCATTGCCCGCCGCGAAGGAATCCCCATTGCGGCGTGATGCACAATTATGTTCGATTCCTCCCAAGCAGCGATCCATCCGTTGATGCTGCTACCGTCCCTCCATACCAACAGATGCGAGTATCTTTGACCTCTTCGAAGACCTCTTCAAGGACATCGTGGCTTCGCGCTGCCACATAGCGAGCTGCAAGTGATGCAGTCAAGCAGTTGGCAGCTTTGACGCTCTGAGCACTGAAACTCCACCCTGGCTCGACAAGGATTTGCTCGCTGGGCTGGTTCACGATTACGTACTTACGAGGCAAAACGAGACGACCAGATGAATACTCGGGATGTCTCAGTCGCAATAGGCATGTTGGCGATAAAGGAAACCCAACCTGTGTGTCCGGATGCCCTATTCCCGCCTCGAAGGGAGGGGGAGAACGACGCTTGAGGAAGCAGACAGGACTGTCGCTTGTGATGAACGACCGATCGGACGAGGTTGTGATGATTTGCCACGTCATGCGCGAGAAGTATTTTGTGAACAATCCTTCTGCCAAAATGTCTTTGAACAGGTGAAACTTGTAGTCTTCCTTGATGACCAGCCTGATCTTTCCTTCTCTCATTGCCTCAGCGACCTCGGGTATCCGTTGTGACCATGCGGTAAGCCAGCGATATTCCAAAGCCCTAAAGGCGTTAATCTGCCTGGGGACCCTCATCCTCTGCCATTCCAAAAAGATCATCATGTAGGCCCAGTCTTCATCCGTCATGGAAGCGAGGTCGTCAGGAATCTTGCTCATCGCTATCTTTGCATGGGACTCTATCGTCTCAGCCAGGAGCTTCTCAAATGCATAAGGGTCCGCCCCCGTTTTTGTTTCCTCGACTTTGTAGTAATCTCTCACTCTGAAGACTTTCTGGGGTTTTTGTCGCCAGATCCGCCCGCCTTGCAGATCGAGAACGAATAAGTAGCCTTCCTCGTCCGTGAAGCGGTCAAGGTAGAATCTGGGAACAAAATGGTGGCATCTTGGGACGGCCATTTCCGACGTCTCGCATATGAGCGGACTTAGAATACTGCTTCAGGGGCGACCGCCAATATCCGCGCCGAGGCAGGGTCACGTCCCGCTCTTACCAGCCAGGCTCGCACCAGTCTGTGTTTGCTCTCGATCATAAACGACTTTTCCGCTTTTAGAGCGTGTTTTAGAATTCATTTTTCTTTCGTTTTCGTTCAGGGCAAAGGCGATGAAGCATCAGATTGATCATGGCGATCTGGATCAGGGCTTCGC
>Ga0315280_10000695_pt1 | contig 61319 bp, 54 predicted proteins | sample YL17G06_40_MG_FD_203697 | JGI IMG/M metagenome (GOLD analysis project Ga0315280, IMG submission 203697) | Sediment microbial communities from Yellowstone Lake, YNP, Wyoming, USA - YL17G06_40 | ecosystem: Environmental > Aquatic > Freshwater > Lake > Sediment | place: USA: Wyoming | collected... | reverse complement strand
CTGGAAATGTTTCGACCTGCCCGAGGTTTGCCAAAGCTCCCGTCACTTGTTTCACCTGCGGCTCGGCTATCTCTCCGAGGAATTTCAGGGTCAGATGAATGCCCTCGGGGCGCATCCATCGAGCATCCGGGCAGGCGGCGCGAAAGGCCGCTTGCTTCTGGCTGAGAGCCGTGTGGATGTGCTCTGGTAGGTCGATGGCAATGAAGGCTCGCATACTCGGCATTCGGGTTAGGGATTAGGGGCGGGACCGCGAGCAGCCCGGGTCTCCGGTTGGGGAAGCAGGAAACCCCCAACCCTGAGTCCCGAATCCCTAATCCCGAATTCTCCGGCGGATCATTTCCAGGACCATCTGCGAGGCCCAATGCCGCACGCGTTCGCGGGAGCCGGGGAAACGAAATTCGCGGATTTGGGTTCCGCGCTCGTCGGCAAGAGCCACGAAGACGAGGCCCACGGGTTTCTCAGGGCTGCCGCCACTTGGGCCTGCAATGCCGGTGATCCCCACTCCAATCGATGCTCCCGTGCGCATCCGGATGCCCTCGGCCATCGCCTGAGCAACGGGTCTGGAAACCGCGCCGTTTGCCTCGATCAGAGTTGCCGGGACCCCCGCCAATTTGATCTTCAGATCGTTACTGTAACAAACCGCACCGCCCAGGAAGAAGTTCGAACTCCCGGGAATTCGAGTCAGGCGCTCGGCCACGAGGCCGCCGGTGCAGCTCTCTGCCACCGCCATCGTCTTCTGCCGCATCACCAGGTACATCCCCACCACTTCCTCGAGGGACTCGCCTTTGGTGGAGAAGACATGGTCGCCCAGGGCGAGCTCAATCTTATCGCCCAGCTCGGTGAGCATTGCCTCCGCATCGTTTTCGGTGGCAGCACGGGCGCTCAGATGGACTTCGATGACGCCCGGCGTGGCGAGAATTGTCGTCGTAGGATTCTGACAGGCCTTGTAAATGGGGGCGATGCGCTGGTCTACTTCGGATTCCGGCAAGCCAACAATCTTGTAAGCGCGCGTCTTGATCCGTTGGCCAGTCGCGAAACGGCCCAGCCGGGGCACGCAGCAGGAGTCAAACATCGGCTCCAGCTCGCGTGGGGGACCGGGCAAGAGCACTATGATACGGTCATCGTGCTCGATCCAGATGCCCGGCGCAGTGCCGTTCTTGTTTTCGAGCCATTCGGCTCCTTCCGGCACCTGGGCCTGCCGCGCATTATTCTCCGCCATCGGCCGACCGACCCGCGCAAAGCGTTCCTTGATGCGGGTGAGAATCTCCGGTACTTCTCGCAGGGGCCGCCCGAGCACCTCGGCCACCACAAGCCTGGTGACATCATCCTCGGTGGGTCCCAGGCCGCCGATGAGAATGATTAGCTGGGAACGCGCGAGCGCTGTGCGGACGACCGCTGCGACGTCTTGCGGCTGGTCGCCCACGACGGTCTTGAACCGAACCTCGATGCCCAGGGCATTAAGTTTCTCGCTGAGATAGAGGGAGTTGGTGTCCAGGTAGTGCGGAGTGAGGAGTTCTGAGCCGACCGCGATGATCTCTGCGTCCATGAAAGTTCAGCAAAAAGTGATAAGTGACGAGTGAAAAGTGATAAGCGAAGGCTTCGCACGCCGGTGCTCGTCACTCGTCACTTCAAGAGCGGCTTGCCCTCGATCCCCATGGGCAGCTCCACCAGGGAGCTGTTGGTGGCTACGATCATCGAGCGATGGCGCGTGAAGGCCAGCCCGACGAGGTTGTTTCCCGAAACACAGAGTTCTGGCTTGGCGTCTGGTGTCAGCCGCACGACGCCACGTCGTCCGGCCAGCGAGGCAGCGACATAGAGGTTTCCCTCGACGTCGAAGGCTAAGCCTTGCGGGCGTCCCAGGCCACGGTAGAACGAAGCGACCTCGCCGGCGGGAGAGATGCGGAAAACGTGGTCGTAACTGGACGTGGTAGGGCTGGTGACGTAGAGATGGCCATCGCGGCCAAAAGCCAGGTGGTAGGCGGCCACACTCGGCTCGATGGTGGCAAAAACGAAAATCTGCCGGTCGTGGCTGATTTTGAAAATCGTCCCCGTGCGGTCTCCCACGTAAAGGTTTTCATCTTCGTCGAAGGCGATGCCCGTGGCGACGCCCATGCCCTCGGCGTAAACAGAGCGCTGGCCATCCGGCGTCACCTTATAGATCGTTCCCTCCATCCGGCTGGAGACGTAAAGATAGCCCTCGTGGTCGAACGCCAAGCCGGTAGGATTCATCAGATCATTCAAGAAGGGATGCACCACGTGTTGCCGATCGATCTTGTAGACGGAGACAGGAACCTTCTGGCCGCGGCTGCCGCTAAAACTGGTGAACGTATTCCCCGCGGCATCCACAGCGGGATTGGCCACCGGGTGCAAGTTCTCGGCGATCGTGATTCCTACCGCAATGGACGCGGGCGCGCTGACCGCTGCCCCGGTATCCACCGTGAGATCGCCGCTCACCACTCCGTCGGGCACACGTACCACCAGGCGGTTCGCAGAACTCACCAGGAGGCTGCCGACTTGATCGCCAAAGCGCACGAGGGGGCGGTTTCGGCCGTCTTCCGTGAATCCGCTGCCCAGGATGGCGATTTCTCCACCCGAGATCGCGGCGGGCGGGGTCACCCGCTCGATCCGGGGCCTGATCCTAGCTGACCCCCCTTTGCCCATCGGTCGATCTCCCTTGTCCGCCTTCTTCCACAAACTCATCTGAAAGCCAGCTCTAGCACCTTCAATGCTGCCAGGCTGTAGACTCCTGCCACCACGTCATCCAACATGATACCCCACCCGGCGGGAACGCGCTCGGCCCGCCGAACTGGGAAGGGCTTGACCACGTCGAAAATCCGGAACAACAGGAAGCCGGTGAGCAGCCATTTCCAGGAGGCATGCGGCAGCACCAGGAAGGTGACCACCTGACCCGCGACTTCGTCAATCACCACCTGGCTGGGGTCAACACGGCCGAAGAACTTCTCCGCTTCCGCGGCTGCCCAGACGCCTAATGCGAAAAGGCCTCCTGCCAGCACGCTCAACGACAAAGTCAGCCACGCCGCCGGGAAGGGCAACTGACCTAGGGCTGCGACCAGCACTAGCCCCACCGCCGCCCCCGCCGTCCCGGGCGCGATGGGGCAGTACCCCGCTCCTCCACACGCCGCGATCCAGACTGCCAAGCCGGGACGCTCTTTAGTCACGACTCCTCTTGGCGTCCTGGACTGTTTCCGTCTGCGCGTTCACCTTATCGCGGCTCTCCACGGGGCTCGAAATCTGATAGCGTTCCGACAACCAGTTATCAAGATCGAGCCATTTGCAGCGCTCGCTGCAAAAGGGCCGATAGGGATTGCCCTCGAACGAGGTTTCCTTCCTACAGACGGGGCACCGCATGGCCAACCATCAAGTTGAAGCGGCTAAAGCCGCCGGTTGATTCTGGACCAGTCGCGGACCGGCTTGCGCCGGCGTCGTGGGAACAGTCCGCTCCGCAAAGATTCGTGCTTCCAGGCGTGCTACCAGGTCGTAGTCGCCGGCCGCAGTCACCGTGGCCCACCGGAGTTCTCCTGGCTGGGGCGCCGGACCATCGAAATCATTGATCAGTACGCGGCCATCGATCTCTGGCGCCTGGGATTCGAGGCGTCCCTGGAAGAGCAAGTCCGTCTCCTCCGACCGGCCCTCCACGAGGACCGGGAAGGACTGGCCAACCTTCGCCCGGAGCTTGCGGCGAGAAATCATGCGCTGCAATGCCATGAGCTTCCGCTGCCGGCGGCGAGCCAGCCGCGACGGAACCTGATTCGGCAAGGAGAAGCTGCCGCTTGTCTCCTCGTTTGAGTAAAGGAAGACGCCCAAATGATCGAACTGTGCGGCCGCGACGAAGTCCAGCAGAACTCTGAAATCATCTTCCGTCTCTCCGGGGAAGCCGACGATCAAGGACGTCCGAAGCGCCACATTCGGAATGGCGACCCGAATCCTCTCGCATAGGCGCAGGAAGTGCTTGCCGCTGGAACCACGCCGCATGAGTTTCAGCACGCGGCCGCTCGCATGCTGAAGCGGGACATCAAAATATTTCACAACTTTGGGAACTCCTGCTACTGCCTCAATCAGCGCCTCGCTCACGCGATTGGGATGGCAGTAAAGGAAACGTACCCAGACGAATTCTGGAATCTTGCCCAGCTCACGGAGGAGGGTCGCCAAGCCGTCGCCCAAGCCGAGATCTTCACCATAACTGGTGGTGTCCTGGCCGACGATCGTCAGCTCTCGGACCCCTTGCCTCGCCAGGTTTTCCGCCTCGCGCAGGACGGACGCAGGATGCCTCGACCGAAACCGCCCGCGTATTTGCGGGATGACACAGAACGAGCAGGGGTGGTCGCAGCCTTCGGCAATCTTCAGATAGGCGGAATAGGGCGGAGTAGCAAGAACGCGTGGCGTGAATTCGTGGTAGAGGTACGGGTCACGCGGTTCCTCGGACGAGCGCCGCTTCCCATTCCCACTACAGGCTTCTAGCACCCGCTCGAGCTCGTTCGTCCCGATCACAGAGTCCACTTCCGGGATTTCTTTTAGGATTCCGTCTCGGTACCGTTCCACCAGACAGCCGGCCACCACCAGCTTCTTGGCGACGCTAGATTTCTTATATTCGGCCATCTCCAGGATCGTGTCGATGGACTCGCGCTTGGCAGGCTCAATAAAGGCGCAAGTGTTAACGATGAGGACGTCCGCTTGGTCGGTTCGGGGCGTCAACTCGTAACCGTGGCGTGCCAGGATTCCCAGCATCACCTCGCTGTCCACAAGGTTCTTGGGACAGCCCAGACTCACCATTCCAACTTTTGGCATAAGGGCTTTGGCTTCACGCGAGACCCTGCTCTCAGACGACCGCGACACACAAAATTTTAGCACGTTTTAGCTTACAGCGGTCAGCCCGCAACAGGCCGTCCGTTGTCAGTCGTTCTTTGTCCGTGGCAGAAGCCATGCCTGTCCGTTCGATGTGAGATCCCCGGAGACTGATCACTGACCACTGGCAACTGACAACTGACTACCGACTACTGGCAACTCGTTTCCACACCAAAACCGTCCCTTCCGAAGATGCCACGACATATTCGCCATCAGGTGAAAAGGCCACCGTCAACACAGGAGCGGTGCTTTCTTCCAGAGTCTGCTCGAGCTTGCCGTCTTCCGCCGTCCAGATCCTTACTGTGTTGTCTTCGCCTGCCGAAACCACCCAATTCCCATCTGGGGAAAACTCCGCCCAGTGCACCGGCCCCTGATGACCATTGAGCGTCTGCAAGAGTTTCCAGTCCGACGCTGAGAAAATCCGAACCTTGGCATCCTCGCATGCCGTCGCCACTTTCTTGCTATCACGCGAAAAGGCGATGCTCAAGACAGTCCCCTGGTGCCCTCGGAGGGAGTCTACAAAGCGGTGGTCCTTCAGTTGGACTACCACTGGATCCGCAGTGGAACTGGAGGCGATTTGAGCCAACAGCAGCCAGTGTCCGTCGGGGGAGAATTCGTAAAGGTTTGGCTGCTGGGTCAGGTCAGGAACAGGGATCTGCCCACCGAGCCCAGTGCGGGGATTCCAGAGGCTGAAATTGCTTTCCTTATAAAGCCCCAGGTGCCCGATTTGCGGGAAGTAGCGCGCGGGCGCAAAACCTCCCTTGGGAGCAATGGCATCGACTTTCCCAGCCAGGGCGTCCTGGTCAATGTCCCACTGGAAGGCGAGCAGCGGTGTGGGCCCGCCGGTTCCCTTGCCCTTGACGTGGAAAAGGCCTGTTGCGAACAACAGGACGCGGTTCGGCGCCAGAAAATTTGCCGATTGGATGAGGAGGTCAGTGACGCCCTCGACGCGCGGGCGCAAAACTTTCCGGATGCTTCCTTGGCGCAGGTCCATGAGGACAACCTTGTCTTCGCTCGCCACGGCCAGAAGCGAGCCGTCGGGCGAGAATGCTCCCGCAGGCGAATACGACAAGGCAAGATGTCCTTCGACACGCCCTTGGCTGACCCAGGTGTAGTGAGAGGGTGGAGAAGTCTCGATGCTTTCGATTTGACCCCGCAGGGAAATGGAGACGACGACGGCAGCAATCACCGTTGCTGCGGCGATGAATCCCTGCCTGCGGCGACGCGCGATGCGCACGGCATCTGGGCGGCGGGCACCAACCAACATTGCACCTCCGTCTTTCTTGCTTCTATACAATCCCACCATGGGAGAGTCGATTCACCAGCTCTCGGTCAGCCTCCAGGAAGTCGTACTCTGGAAGCCTGCTGCGCGGCGCCCACTCGACAGCCTCAAACACCAGATTGCGGACCGCACCGCGATAGCTCTCGACCGAGAAGAAAACCAACTCCACGTAGCGATCGGGATACCGGTGTCGCACGCGCAAGACTTCGGGTCCCACCTCCGCCTGAATCGCCAGCTCCTCCGCAAGTTCCCGCCGCAGCGATTCCTTCAAATCCTCTCCGTCACGAACCTTGCCGCCGGGAAACTCCCATTGCAGGCCATAGGCGTCCGTGCGGTGGCGCTGGCAGATCAAGATACGGTCGCCATCAAGTATGATGCCGGCCGTAACCAGAGTGGGTTTTTGCTCGGACATTTGGGAGACTATTGTAACAGAGGAGCATGGAGTGCGGTGGTTCAGCACTGCTTTGCGCCAGGGCCGGCCGGTAGAGTAGATCTGCTGTGTCAGCCGAGTTTTGCGGCGAGAATCTTGGCGACGGCTTCGAGTAGCTTCCGGTCGTCTTCCGTGAAGGCCGCGGGTGTGTCGCTGTCGATATCGATTTCGCCGAGAATGCGGCCCTCGCGCGCAATGGGCACCACGATCTCGGAGCGGGTCTCGAGACTGCAGGCGAGGTAGCGCGAGTCTGCCTTCACATCGTCCACGATGATGGTCTTGCCGGTTGATGCCGCCGCGCCACAAATGCCCTTGTTGAGTGGGATGCGCGTGTGCGGCGTGGGCTTGCCCACAAACGGGCCGAGCACCAGCTCGTTGCCCTCGAGAACATACACGCCCACCCAGTTGTAATGCGGGCACTCGCGCTGGAGTAGCCTCACCGTCTCCGCCAGCAACGCTCGCGCGTCGGGAGACTCTGCCGCGATTTGTTTGATGAACTCCAGGACTTCCTGATCAGTCTCCATATGCTATTTGAATTGCCCCGGCGGGATACTCTGGTCCCAGAGTGGATCATACGATAAAGGGGCATGATGATGGTAGGGGAGCCTGCCTGGCCAGCGCTCGGCTTGGCGGGCGTAACAGCAAGCGGTGGAAGGGTTCACGTCAGCCCCGCCCCCTGACACCTGGCGCCCCAATCCTGCTCCACACACCGCAACTCTTTCCCTAGTAAAGTGTTACACATAATGTGGCGACGATGGCCATCGAATCAGACCTGGAGTTGATGCTGCGGGTTCGCCGGGGCGACGCCGAGTCGTTCGAAGAGTTGCTTCGCCGTCACCGCGTGCCGTTGGTGAACTTTTTCTCGCGCATGGTTCGGGAGCGCGCCCTGGCGGAGGACCTGGCGCAGGAAGCCTTCCTGCGAGTGTACAAGGTGCGCGAGCGCTACCAGCCCGAAGCGCGGTTCACCACCTGGCTGTATCGTATTGCCACGAACTTGGCGCTGAACGCCATTCGCGACCGGCGCGGGGAGAGCAAGCTCATCGAGGCCGAAGGCGGGGACGCGGAACCCGAAGCCGCAAGGATTCGCGACCCGAAGCCCAGCGCCGGTGGTCTCACGTCCGTAAGTCGCGGTGGCGAAAACAAAAGTCGCGCTTGAGGCGGCAGAAGAAGGAGCGAGCGCAAATGAAGACCTGTGGGCCATCGACGATTACGATATGATCGCGAATTTCGATGTGCTCTCGGAACTGCCCAAGGGAGAAAAGAAAGTTGTCAAGTGAGCGAGTGGGAACAATCCGCAAGAAGTGGCGATGGCTTCTGGTGGGTCTGCTGGTTGCCTTCCTGGTTTCCGTGGGCGTCGCTCTCGCCCAGGGTCCGCGAGGCACGAGGCCGGGCGGGCCTTATGGGCAACGTCGCGAGGGCCAGCGCTCCGGCAAAATGATGCGTGGCCGCCGAGGACCGCAGCAACGGGGGCCAGACCTCCTCCGGCGCTTGCGTGAGCTTCCGCCCGAGCAACAAGAACGCATGTTACGGAACAGCGAGTGGTTTCACCGCCTGCCGCCGGAGCGACAGGAGAAGATTCGAGAGAACCTGCGCCAGTGGAACGCCCTGAGTCCCGAGGAAAAGGAGCGCGTTCGCCAGCGGCAGGAAGTCTTTGAAGGCCTCTCCCCGGCCCAACGTCAAGAGGCGCGGGCGATCTTTCCCGAGTGGCGCCATCTAGGTCCCGAGCGGCGACGCGAAATCATGCAGGCGTTTCGCCACCTACGCGATCTCCCCCCGGACGAGCGGGAGAAGTTTCTCTCCGGTCCGGAAGCAGCGAAGCGTTTTTCCCCCGAAGAGCTCAGTCTGTTGCGGCATTTAGGTCGGCTTCTCCCCGACGCCGATCTCGAATCCCAGGATGAGCCAGAAGAGTGAGGTAGCCACGGCGATTGCTCTTCTTGCCGCGGGTTCTTCGGGGAATAAGGACAAAAGCCCACGGCGCGGGAAGCGGCGCGCGCGGCGGTCAGAGACCGCCGCTACAGCTTCTCTGCGGCGGCGATGAGATCGTTGGATTTGTCGGGATCGAAGGGCGACTTGGCGTAGTCGCCCCAGAAACGCAGGCTCCCGAACCCCGCCTGAATAAGAACTTCCGCCAGACGCTCGCGAAACAGTGGGAGCCACTTGGTCGTTCGGATGTGGGCCTGCCAGGCTCCCCGTGGTTTCTCCCGGACCAGAAACACGGGGTGGAAGTTGATGAACTCCGGTTCGTAGTCGGCGAACTTCACCAACAAAACTTCTTCCTTCGCAGTTTCGCCGGAGAGCAGCGGGAACCAGTGGACTTTCTCCTTCCAGCGCAAATCGAAATTGAGGTTCTGAGTGAAGAAGAGCCCGCCAGCCCGCAGCGCCCCGGCTATACCTTGCATAGCGGCAAGCAGTTGGCCAGGTGCGGAAAGGCCGGGCAGGGCATTACCAAGGCAAAAGGCTGCGTCGTGAGCAGTGTCAAGCTGGTGAGCGTCCTCCATCTGCAGGACGGCAACGCGCGCTTCGCCCCCTGCCGCCGCAATCGCACTGGCGCTTCTGCTGATGCGCTGGCGAGTGAACTCCACCGCGGCTTCGTCGGCGTCAAAGCCCAGGACGTGGAAGCCGCGCTGGGCCAGCGCCACCACATGCCCACCCGTGCCGCACGCGGGTACCAGGACGCGGCGTCCGGCGCTTCGCGCCAACTCTTCTAGCAGCGGCATCTCGCGCGCCAGGCGCTTCTCCCAGTTGATGATGCCGTCGTAATACTCGGCGAAGTTAGGAGGCATGCAGGAATGTCAGCGAGAAACGAAGCTCACGCAGTCCACTTGGTTGTGAGACCAGCCGTGACGGCCCCTGCGAGAGCTTGGGTGGCATGATGCCTACCCAACTCGTACGGCGCGCTGCCGTATGCAGGCGAGGGACGCCCTTACTACGGTGTCGGTCACGTCGTCCCCGCCTTCCTACGCGTATTCGTAAAGGGGGACAGTCCCCACGGGGCGGGCGGCGGTCTGCAAAAGCGACTCCATGCGGCGGATAGTGTCTGGTCTAAGGATGACGTCTCCACACACCGCGCAGACTTCCGCCGGCAGGTGGTCAATCACGATCAGTCGCCCTTGGTGGTGCCGGGTGTGGATAATTTGCCGCTCTTCATACTCTCCGGAACACCCGCTGAGACTGCATTTCATTCCTTCAGACTCCTCCGAGTCGGCGTAGCCCACCCTGGCGGCTTCGGTTCATATACAGTGATGATTATAAGGAGTGGGTGCTCGCTTGTATAGACGATATGCAGCGGGCGGCCTCGTTGTGTTACCCCGCTCAGCAAACAGCAGGCGCCTCGCCGGTGGTCCGGGTAGTTCTCCAATACTTCAGAGCTGGTGATAGCTTCAGCCAAATCATTGAACGAAATCTGCTCTGCGACCATTTCCTAGTGAGCGTGTGCCGTAATGCGAACTGAACCTGTCCTAACTTGAGACCGCAAACGATCAAGGGGAGGGTTCGCGCCAGTCTTCTGACCTTCTTCGCCCATGTCGGGCCCATTCTACTGCCAGACTGCCGAGCCGGTCGAGGTTTGTTCCTCCACGTTGCCTACAGCGAATGCCAGCAGAGGTGCCTTCGCGGCGGTTACCTTCAGAACCCTTCCAGAATGAGCACCGCGTCTTCCCAAAATCCCGGGGTGCTGAAGTACTGGATCTCCGCGGAAGGGAAGACATCGCCGGTAAGATTCCCCGTGGCAAAGCTTCCTGCGTCCTTGCGTTCTCCGGTGGCCGGGTTGATCCAGTTGGCTTTGACGTTCTTGGTGAGAATCTTGTCGAGATGAATAAAGACCCGGCATTGGCCGCTCAAATAGATGATGGCGCAGTCTCCTTTCACGGAGCGCATGGCGGCATTCAAAGTCCTTTCGCTTCCTACACCGCCGGCGAAGAGGCCTTGATCCGGAATCATTTCCCACCAGCGCCGTGCCGTGACGATTTCCTTCATTTTGCAAACGTGTGCGGCTCCTGGCGTGTCGAAGGTGGAATCCCAGCCCTTCGCCATACGCCACATCTGGTTCTGTCCATAGGTAAAGAATCCGCCTGCCATCACGGCCCACCAAGCCTGGCGGCGCACGATAAGCGGTGTGATGGGCCCCTGCGGATATTCCGGACCGTTCTCATAGGCTGGCTCGGCGAGAACCACCGGCTTCGCGGGCGTCATGGCAATGTCCGCGCTGACTGCGGGGTAGATCTTCGCCCACTCGGTCCAGGTTTGAATCATGTTGAAGTCGAGCCAATCCTCCGCGTGAAAGAACTGCGAGGTAGAGTGCCAGCCGCAGGGATGATAGGTGATGAGGTGCGCGCCGCCATCGCCTTCTCGGAGGCCTCTCGCCAACTCGCGATAGACTTCCTCGAAGCCCACAGGGACGCGGTCACCGCCGTTGACCCAGATCACGTTGGGCGCATCCTTGTAACGCTTGCCCAGCCATCGGCCATAGGCGCGGGCGTTCTGGACATTCAGGAGCCGCGACTGGTTGACGAATTGGCCCCAGGTCGGCAGCATCGCCAGCACCAGACCCTGCTGGTTCGCGAACTCCACCAGGTAATCCACATGTTTGAAGTAGGCTTCGTTGGGAGTGGTCGGATTGTTGTTGAGCCAGGGTTTTTCTCCGAACACATTGGGACGGGGCTCCTCGGAGGAGGGGGGTACCTCGGCGTCGTCCGCATAGCCGCTGCCCAGCACCCAGGCCAGGACACCTTGAATCACGGTGAATCCCTTGGCCGCGCGGTTCTTCAAATAAGCCTCGGCTTGGCCCTTGGAGTAGCAGGCAAATAAGGGCCAGGCGGTGTCCCCGAGCCAGAAGAAAGGCTTTCCGTCCCGGTCCACGAAGTATCGTCCGTTGGGACTCACTTTAATGGGACCTGGCACGCCGGTCGTCGCATTGCCGGTGACGGAAACCAAGACCGCGACAAACAGAATGGCTGGAATCTTCGCTCGCATAAGCCTCTCCCTGTGTGGTTTCGTCTGCCGGCCCGGAGCTTCTCAGGTGGGCACAGGCAGCGAGGGCAGGGTAATACCGGCGCAAGGCCCCGTCAAGCGTGCCACGGGCTTTTCCGGTGTGGAGAAAGCACAGGGAATACAACGTGGATTCTGCTTACTTGCCCCCCAAGAGTCTGCCGAAAAAGGCTTCGCTAGTGTCGCGTAACCGAAAAAAGTGAAACACCGCCGGTGCTGTCATCCTGAGCGTCAGCGAAGGATCTCCTTTTGAAGCCACTGGATCCAAGCCAGATGCTTCGCTCCGCGATGCTCCGCTCAGCATGACAGGTTCGCCCTCTGTGTGTCACGTATTTCGCTTACGCGACACTAGTGTCATTCTGAGCGAAGCCCTGCGCCGTCTGGAGCAGCGCGAAGCGAAGAATCTCGTTCTCCAGCGAATCAACCACTTACGAGATCCTTGGTCGCCTCCGGCGTCTCAGGATGACGGCCTCCCCCTTTTCAGCATTTGGCTAAGGGTGGGGCGCCCGCGTTTGCCGTTTGATCACGCTGGTTAGATATTGAATCAAGACAACGAGGGCGACTAACCCGCCTGCGGCCCAGCCGATGGTCGGCTTGAGTGTGAATGGCCAGATGACGCACACGGCGTACACCATCCCGCCTCAAGCCGCCGCCGAGACTAACGCCCACAACGCCCGCAATACTTCACGCATTCGTCCACCTCCCTAGAGGGACGGTAAGCCACCTCACAGCTTCGGGCTCAGCCGCCGCGAGAGCGCAAATTTCGCCGGGATCCGTCAAGAAGCTTCTTTCGGCACGCGCTCGTGAGCCTTGCGGCCGTAAACCCTTTCGTAGGCTTTACAGAACGGACATACGCTCCCTTCGATGCGCTGCACGAACCAGAAAGCAAGACCTTTTTGGGTTTTCCGGGCGCGACCACATACCGGACACTCCAAGCATCTCTGAGCCATCGCCCGGTCTCTTGCCGTGATCGTATCATTGCGCATGCAGGTTAGCTCGCCCAAGCGGTCTTTCTTCTTTGCTGCTTAACGCGGCCGGCGCACACGCGACGGTCTGCCTAATGTGTGCGATGAATCGGGTCCGCGCACATGGCAAGAATTGCCAGGCTTGTGTCGCCCGCCCCGCCAGCTACGATGAAGCAGCTCTCGCGAGGGCTATTTCTTCGTTGCTGGTTTTCCCTCCACATCGAGAATCACCACTTCACCAAGGTAAGCTTCTGGCGCAAGTCTTTCGTCTGAAGCTTGCCGTGTGGGCGACGGCCGGCCACCAGACCGGACGAGCGGTTAACGCGTAATTAGGGAGGAGTGGTGCGTGGCCCTGCCCCATCATCCCTGCAACCACGGATCGCTTTCCACGTGCCGCGCGCGATCGTGACGGCGCCGCTCGCCTCATTTTTCCGTCTGGCGCTCCCTTGCTACGCGCCACGGCGTAGAGACAACGGCCGGGTCGTCTCTACGGCTTGTCCGGTGACGGCGCAGGATCCACGGGTGCAATCTTGAACGCGTAGGCGTAATCGCCCGGTTTCTGTGTGGGCAGTTCGACGGTCAGCCCGTCGGCGTTGCGAGTCCACTTCAGCTTGGCCTTCGCGCCGAGCAATTGCACGGTCTTGATTTCCTGCTTGGTGAGTGGCGAGCCTGTAGCGAGTGACTTGAGGGTGAGCTTGCCATTCTCCGGCCACGCCAGCGCGATGGCATAAAGCGTGTCGCCTTTGGCCGTGAAGCGGATATCCTCCCCGGTGAAGGGCTTGCCCTCGGTATCCTTAAACGAGCCGCCGACGACTTTGGTCGGACCCTCGCCATCAACTTTCCACGGCCGTGTGCCATAAATGGCCTCGCCATTGACGCCCAGCCACCGGCCGATTTCCAGCAGGATTTTCTGAACTTCCTCCGGAATCGTGCCGTCCGGTCGGGGCCCTACATTCAACAGCAGGCAGCCGTTCTTGCTGACGATATCCACGAGTTCGTCCACCAGCGAATCGGGCGTGCGGAACTTATCATTTTCGATGTACCCCCAGGACTTCTCGCTGACGGAGGTGTCGGTTTGCCAGAACAGCGGCCGCAAGGTGTCGAGTTGCCCGCGCTCGATGTCGAGCACTGCCGCGCGCTCGGGGAAAGTTTTGAGTTTGTAGTTGATGGCCGCGCCGCGCGTCCACTCGGCGCCGCGGTTGTAGTAGTAAGCCGCGAACCGCTGCAAGTAGGGTTGGAAGACCGGCTGCTCAATCCACCAGTCAAACCACAGGACCTCCGGCTGATACTTCTCGACGATCTCCGACGTGCGTGCCAGCCAATCGTCCAGATACGCGTTATCGGGTTGCGTCTTGTCCGGCTGCGCGGGGCCGTAAAGGCCGGCATAACGTGGGTCTTTGACATCCGAATCGAACGTCATCCCGCCGTTAAAGAACCACCAGTGCTCCGCCCGGTGCGTCGAGGCGCCGAAGTGCAGCCCCTGTTTGCGGACCGCCACCGCCAGCTCGCCCACGATGTCGCGCTTCGGACCCATCTTCGCGGCGCCCCAATCGGTCAAGCTCGAGTCGTACATCGGGAAGCCGTCGTGATGCTCCGCCACAGGCACCACGTACTTCGCGCCAGCCTTGCGGAAGAGTTCCGCCCAACGATTGGCGTCGAACTTGTCCGCCGTGAACTTAGGGATGAAATCCTTGTAGCCGAACTTCGATTGCGGCCCGTAGGTCGCGATGTGGTGTTTGAAGACCGGATTGTCTTCGAGATACATGTTGCGTGGATACCACTCGTTGTCGAAGGCCGGAACGGAATAGACGCCCCAGTGAATGAAAATGCCGAATTTCGCGTCCTGATACCACGCGGGCACCTGGTAGGTTTCGAGTGATTCCCATGCGGCGCGGAACGGCCCTTGCGCCACGCCTTCGTCAACTTTCTTGAGTATTGCCTCCACCCTAGCCGCGTAGTCCGCGGACTGCCCGGCCAGGTCCGGTGTGAAGAAGTAGAGAACCGTGAGGACGATCGGGCCAGCAAGAAAAGCAGCACAACAAGCCATGCAGCTTCTTATGAATGCACGAGCTTTCGCTTCGCGGCGCATCGCAAGAGCCTCCTTGGATTGTGGTTCCTCTTCCCGTGCACCCAAGTATACACTTGCTGTGGCGGCGGCTACATCCCGCCAGCGGGGGAGGATCGTATCCATGGCGGCAACAATCCGGGTGGAGAAGGAGAGCGAAGGCCGATTTCGCGTGACGGTGACCGAAGGCCGGAGCGAGACGAGCCACGTGGTCACGCTGGCCGCGGACTACGCGCAGAAACTCACGGGCGGCAAGGTTGGGCCGGAAGAGTTCATCCGCCGCTCGTTCGAGTTCCTGCTCGAGCGCGAGCCCAAGGAGTCCATCCTGCGCCAGTTCGACCTGCCGGTGATCGGCCGCTACTTCCCCGAATACGAACGCGAAATCCGCCGCCGACTGGGCAACTGACCCGCCAGCCTTGGCGGAGATGCGCCCTGTAGCAGAGCGCTCGTAATTCGGCCCTGCGACTTTTCAGGGTGTTTGCGTCGGTCCCGTCCATGGCTCGAAGGCCGTGGGAACAGACCTGGAAAAGCCGCAACTCCGGAGAGCGGGAGTTGCGCTGCCTGCTGCCTGGTGGTTCCCGTCTCGAGGGTGATCAACCGGATGATCAATTGTCATCAGTTGATCGCTCTCAAAATGTTGATCACCTTGACAAGCAACCCCTGCCGATCAACGATCCCCGTACAGACGCCTCGGCGAGGCGTCTCAGGAAAAGGCGTCCAGAGGTAGAGACGGCCCGCTGGGCCGTCTCATCCCTGTAGCGGCGCCTTGACGCCGCTTTGGAGTGTGGTGGTTCTACCACCGCTTTGTTTGGGTGTGGCTCTGCCACGCCACCATCGCGGGAGCAAAGCTCCCGAAGAGCAAAGCGGACGCAGAGCTTCCGCACTCCAAAGTACAGAGGGCCCCGCTGGGCCGTTTCACAAAAGCGACGTTCCGCTGGAACGTCTCTACGTCGATGGAACCAGAAATCGCCAATCCGAAATCGCTCGACCACTAGGGCCGAAACTGGAAAGTGGAAATTGGAAAATCGCGAATCCAAAATCGAAAATCCAAAATCCGAAATCCCCGGGCTCGTGTTTCACGACCCCAAGCACCACATCAGGATTTATCAGGGCGACTGCCTGGAAATCCTCGCCGCCATTCCCGAGAACTGCGTGGACCTGATTTTCGCCGACCCGCCCTATTTCCTCTCGAACGACGGCATCACCTGCCACGCCGGGCGCATGGTGAGCGTCAACAAGGGCGAGTGGGACCGCTCGCAGGGGCCGGACTCGAATCACCAGTTCAACCGCCGCTGGCTGGCCGCTTGCCAGCGCGTGCTCAAGCCCCACGGCACCATCTGGGTGAGCGGCACCGCGCACATCATCCATTCCGTGGGCTTCGCCATGCAGCAACTGGGCATGAAGCTCTTGAATGACATCACCTGGGTCAAGCCCAATCCGCCGCCCGACCTCTCCTGCCGCTACTTCACCCACGCCACCGAAACCATCATCTGGGCGGCGAAGAATAGGAAGAGCAAACACACGTTCAACTACAAGCTGATGCGCGAACTCGCCGGCGGCAAGCAGATGAAAAGCGTTTGGACGATTCCCGCACCCGACCGCGACGAGAAACGCTTCGGCAAGCACCCCACACAAAAGCCCGTGGCGCTCCTTGAACGCATCCTGCTTGCCGCGTCGAACCAGGGCGATTTGGTCCTCGACCCGTTCATGGGCAGCGGGACGACGGCAGTGGCAGCGCTGCGTCTCGGGCGCGCGGTGTTTGCAATCGAGCTTGACATCACCTACGTGCGGCTCGCCGTTAAACGCGTCGTAGCCGGATTCATTTGGATCGAGATGAGGGTGGATTGCTATTCAACTAGTCTTGACCTGCGAGCGATTTTTGTGGATCGATCCATTGGGGAGGCGTTCTCGGTGCCCATGACGCTTACATCCAAGCTCGTGCATCGGGAACGCAAATACTACTTCGTGGGCGCGCACCGCCGCGAAGTGGTCTACTCCGTTGTGGCCGATTCCTTGGAGGATGCCTGGAAGAGTTTTCAGTCCGGCCCGCATCAATGTGAACAAATCCTCTCCGTGGTCAAAACTGAAACGGAGATTTACCTCGCCCAATGAATTGTGATGAACGAAGTGCTGGCTACTTTCAGTTCGCGCCTGGACTGGCCGTGGGTTTGCGTATGGACGAGAAGATGACCGAGGCTTTCGGCTATGAGGTAGCCCAGGCCTGCTCCAAGGCGATAGCCTCATTGGCCTTTCTATGCATTTCAGCGACGACGTCGTAGCTGGTGAATATCGTTCGCTTTGCTACGGAGACAAATGAAGGATGGGCAAGCTTCGATACGAACTCGTTCTTGCGTGCAGCAGGAGCTACCACCCTAAACGTCGAGGAGAACGCGTCAAATATCACAAACTTCAGAAACGCGCCTTGCATGTCGGTCGTATTCTCCACTTCGATAAACTCTGTCGGAAACTTGCGCTGGTTGAACCAGACCACATCCACCGAAGCGGCACGGCGCACGAGCTCGGGATAGGTGAACGGATAGATGTCTTCGACCGTCACCAACGCGCCCAGCGGCTTGCCGAGAAAGGCTTTCCCACGGTCTGGTTTTGGCACAAAGGTTTGCTGTCCCCTGAGATTGCCTAGTTCCACCAGCAAGCCTTGGTAGTAAGTGTGGTCGCTTTCGGGCTTTGGCTTCTTCGCAAGGTCAGCCGGCAGCCTCTTTTTCGCTTCCAACAGAGCCCACAGCCCAGGACGGATTCGGAAGAAATATTTCGGGTCTTGCACGATACGGTTGATGGACTTGAATGGGGTCTTTGTTTCCCACTTCACGCCAGGGATTTGCAGTGCGGCTTTGTAGAGATGGCCGAGGGTCGCATACCCACCGTTGGCTCGCATCGCCTCGACAACCGCCTCTCGTTGGTTCATACGGCGGAGATTATCATGCGCCGTTTCTATGAGTCCATAACTCATTCAACTGACCTCCGCGCAGAAGCGGCGCGGATGGTGCAGACATCGAAATCTTGATGTCTGCGAACGAGCGAAACCCTTGCGCCACGCGGCTGGACGCTGGATGTGCTCAACGTCGTCAGGTCGCTGGGCGGGGAGGAATTCTCTCTCGCTGACGTCTATGCGCGCAGCGGGGAGCTGGCGCGCCTCCACCCGCAGAACCTCCACATACACGACAAAATCCGTCAGCAACTCCAGCGGCTGAGGGATTTGGGATTGGTGGAATTCCTCGGCCGGGGCCGGTATCGCCTGACGTAGAGACGTTCCGCTGGAACGTCTCTTTTTGGGGACCGCCCACCGGGGGACGCCCCACCTGAGACGCCCCACCGGGGCGTCTCTACATCTTCAATCACCAGGATCCCGTGCAGGTGATTGGGCATAATCTGCCATTGGTCGAAGCTGACGTTGGGCCGCGCCCGCGGTGTCTTCTGCCATTCTTCCGCGACGATCCTGCCCAGGGGTGACAACACGACCTTGCCTTCTACGACCTCACCGAAAAAGCATGCGAGCTTCCTGGTACACAAGGTGACGTAGTACCAGGCGCCCCGCGTGTAGTCCCAATTCTGAAGTCGTGCCGACGGAACGCGGTAAATACCCTTGAACAATTCCATGGGCAAGCATGATACCCGTAGAGACGTTCCGCTGGAACGTCTGTTTTCTTAAGACGCCCCAGCGCGGAGACGGCCCACCGGGCCGTCTCTGCTAAAGGCGCAACAGCAGGGATCAGACTTCGCGGGGAAAAGCACAAGAGACAATTGGCCTGCGTCGTTGTGGTGCGGACCAATCCGTGCCGTTGCGTGGGGCGGGTTCGAGACCCTTCGCTTCGCGCAGGGTGACATGGGGAGGGCTCAGAGTGACAAGCGCAGAGCGATGGGGAGTTGGCTCGGCCCGCCACGGCGCGCGCGCCGGCGATTATCGGGGCCGCCCCTCGTACTACCATTGAGGATTGCAGAATATGGTGACGCTCATTTGCTGTAGCGGCGCTCGATGAGCGCCGAAAACCCGGCGGTCGCAGGCCGGCGCTACAATTCAGGTTTTGAGCCCGCGTAGCGCAGGTCTCGTTGTTTAGACCTGCGGCTTTTCAATATCTTTTTACCCCACACACGATAGCGGGAACGCCGTCGTGTCTCCACAAGCAAAAGATCTGGAAAGGCCGCAACTCCAGGGAGCGGGAGTTGCGCCACTTACGGCATGGATGAATCCGTGCCCTGAGGTGAAGGATGACGTGGCGGCGAGAACCCGGCGTGACAGGACCGCGGCGATGCGGACATCGCCGCTACAGGAACCCTAGGGCGCAAGGCCTTGCCCCCGTACAGAAATCAGGCTGGCTTGGAGGCTGGCGCTGGGACCTGGATCGCGAATCCTAACCCCTAATCCCGAACCCCAAGTCGCTTATCCCGACCCGGATGCCGGCAGGCTGCCAGCGCTACGTCGTGAACCAACAGCAGGAATCCAGAATCAGAAGTCCAAAGTCGAAAGTTGAAATTGGAAGGTCGGAGGATGAAAGTCGACAGTCGAGCGTTGAAAGTTGAGAGTCTTTGACCCCTTAGCAGTGGAGCGCTGGCACAACCCCCCGGGGCGGCAGCGCGAATCATCAAGAATCCAAAATAGGAAGAGTAAATTCGAAAGGCGAAAGCCGAAAGCCGAAAGTCGAAAGTCGTTGACCCTTTGCCGGCAGGCTGCCGGAGCTACGTTCCTGGTCTTGCGTCGCGCACCAGAATCCAGAATCGAGAATCGACAACCCAAGTCCCTAATTCCCACCCCTACCCCTGACTCCTGGTTCCCAGCCCCCAAACCTGAGCCCCGGCTCCAGACCCCCACAGGTAGTGGTTTTCTGTGGCGGCATCCACAAAAGGCGGCGTACCGCGTCGAGGCCGCTAAGTCGTTAAAAAAAAGCAAAAAAACTCTTGACAAGCCCAAAAGGCGAGCCTATAGTCAGTGGCCAAAAGTGGTAGAAAGTAGTCGAAAGTGAAAAATAGGGTCGTCTTGGGCCGTTTTTGGTAGCTCTGGCAATACTGGGAACTGTGGGATGCTGCGCGGCAACTACCCAGCCACGGTGGACAGCAAGGGGCGGCTGAAGATCCCGACCGCGTTCAAGACCTACTTGGATGAGAACTACGGTCCGGACTTCTACGTGACTAGCCTCGATGGCCAGTACGTGCGCATCTATCCCTTTGCCGTGTGGCGGGAGATTGAAGAGAAGCTCGCGGCACTGCCTTCGATGAACAAGGCCAAGAAGAAGTTCCTGGACCGCACCAACTACTGGGGCCAAACGGCGCGCATCGACGGGCAGGGAAGAGTCCTGATTCCCTCTCTGCTGCGCGAGTCGGCGGCGATGCACGGTGAGGTGGCGGTGCTGGGCTATCTGAACTACCTCGATGTTTGGAACATGGAGCGCTACCGCGAGCATCTCGACCGCGAGCCGCTCACGGATGAAGACGAGCAGACCTTGAGCAACTTGGGCATCTAGATGGGTGTTCCCATCTTGCATCGGCCGGTTCTACTTCGGGAAACGATCGAGTTCTTGAATGTTCAACCCGACGGTATCTACATCGACGCGACGCTGGGAGCGGGCGGACATGCCGAGGAGATTCTCAAGCATCTGCGGTGCGGGAGGCTGTTGGGGATCGACCGGGACCACGCGGCGCTGGCCGTGGCCCGGGAACGGCTGCAAGGTTTTGGGGAGAAGCTGATCGTGCTGCACGGGAACTTTGCGGATATCGATGCTCTGCACGCCGCGAGCGGTTTGCCGCCCGCGGATGGCGTGCTGGCTGATCTGGGCGTGAGTTCCTTACAGCTCGAAGACGCTTCCCGTGGATTCAGTTTCAGTTTGCCAGGCCCGCTCGACATGCGCTTGGACCAGAGCTCCGGCACAACCGCAGAAGAGATTGTCAACCGCATGCCCGAGCGGGACCTGGCAGATCTGATTTTCAAGTTGGGGGAAGAGCGCCACTCGCGCCGTATCGCGCGAGCCATTGTGAAGGCCCGTCCGTATCGAACAACCACCGAACTGGCGCAGGTGGTGACGCGAGCGATCCCCTCCCGGGCGGGCCTTTACCAAATTCATGCCGCGAGGCGCACGTTCCAGGCGTTGCGCCTGGCAGTCAACCAGGAACTCGAGAATCTGGCGGCGTTCCTCGCGAAGGCCTGGGGAGTACTCCGGCCAGGGGGCCGGCTAGTGATCCTGAGTTTCCACTCCCTGGAAGATCGCCTGGTGAAGCGGGCCTTCCAGAGCTGGAGGGGTGAGGGTCGAGCGCGTGTCTTGACGCGCAAAGTCGTTCGGCCGAGCGAAGAAGAAGTCCGGGCGAATCCCCGCTCGCGCAGCGCCAAGCTGCGGGCAGCGGAGAAGATCGGGGATTAGGAATCCAGGGTTCTGGCCCGAACCCCGAATCCCGAGATATATGGCGACCATAGCAGTCACGCTTCCAAGAACCAGACGGCGTCCCCGGCTAGCCGGGGCGGGCCGGGCGAGTTTCCCGGAAATCTACTTCGTCAAGAAGATCGACAATTCCCGCTTGCGGCGGGAGGTTGACCTGGAGAGGCGCCGTGAATGTTTCAGTCTGCTGGGATTGGGCATTCTGGTTTTTCTTTTTGTTCTGCTTTTCGCGTGGCAGCATTTCCAGTGCGTGCGGAACGGCTATCAGATTGAGCAGCTCAAGTTGGAGCGGGCGGCCTTGGAGGAATGGAACCATCAACTACGGCTGGAGCAGGCGTCCCTGGCTGACCCGCAGAGGATCGACACGCTGGCGCGGAAAGAACTTGGCTTGGTCTCGCCCAGCCCGCAGCAGGTGATCCAGGTCGGCGGCACTGGCCCAGCTCCGCCGCAAGCGGATAGTCCAGAGTTTGCGCGCAACTTCTCCGTGGGGAACGGAGAGAACGCTCGCGAGCCATAGTTCGATGCTCCCTCGCAAGCCCCAATCGCGACCAGGGAAAAGCGAGAGGTCTCGCGTGCTGAGCCGGGGCCTGCTGCTGGGTGGAATCCTTGCCCTGTGGATGGTCGGCCTGGTTGCCCGCCTCTACCACCTCCAGATTATCCAGTACGTGGAGCTGTTGGCCCGAGCGCAACGCCAGCAGCAGCGCACTATCGAAGTAACGCCCCAGCGCGGAACGATCTTCGACCGCCAGATGAACCCGCTGGCCATGAGCTTGGGCGTAGACTCGATCTGTGCCGTACCGAGCGAGATCCCAGAACCCAGCATGGTCGCCAGCTTGCTCGCGCCGGTGCTCGGCTTGGATGCAAACGGCCTCCTGGGCCGATTCCAGGCCTTCCGGTCGTTCTGCTGGGTCATGCGGAAGGTTACGACTGAACAAGCCACTCGCGTTCGTGAACTCAACCTGAAGGGCATCTACTTCCAGCGCGAAACCAAGCGCTTCTATCCCAAGGGCGAACTGGCGGCGCACGTCGTGGGTTACGTGGGACTAGACGATACGGGGCTGGCGGGCCTTGAGTACGCCCTGAATGACGGCATCAGGGGCCAGCCAGGGAGAGTCATGGTGGCATCCGACGCGCGCCACCGGTCGTTTCACTCCACCGAATGGCCGGGGCGACCAGGTAAGAACGTCGTCCTGACCCTGGATGAGAAGGTCCAATACATCGCTGAGAAGGCACTGGCCAAAGCAGTCCAGGAATGGCAGGCAGCAGGGGGCACCGTTATCGTTCAGAACCCGAATACGGGCGAAATCCTAGCCATGGCGAGCGAGCCCACGTTCAACCCCAATGAGTTTGGCAAGAGTCGGCCCGACGCTCTGCTGAATCGAGGCATCGGGTGGGTCTTCGAGCCGGGTTCGACCTTCAAGCTTGTGACGTTGGCGGCGGCCCTGGAAGAGAACTTGACGAACCCGCGAGAAATCATCAATTGCCAGAATGGGAGCATCATGCTCGCTGGCCACGTGATCCACGACCATAGACCCTTCAATGATCTGACGGTGACCGACGTCATGGCGGAGTCGAGTGACGTGGGAACCATCAAGTTGGGGCTACGGCTGGGGGAGGAGCGCCTGCACCGTTACGTCCGCGGTTTTGGCTTCGGGTCGAAGGCCGACGTCGGATTGCCCGGCGAAGAGCGCGGCTTGCTCAAGCCTCCCAATCGCTGGTCGGGGATCTCGATTGGCGAGATTTCCATGGGGCAAGAGATAGGGGTAACGGCGCTGCAACTGGTCACGGCATTCTCCGCCATTGCTAACGGCGGGATCCTGTTTGAACCCCGCATCGTGCGTGACGTTTTCCTTGGCCCGACGCACGACCCGCTGCCGCCGGCGTCTGGCCATCGCGTGGTAAGTGAGCGGACGGCGGAGCTCATGAAGCCGATCCTGGCAGCGGTGATCGAGAAGGGCTCGGGCACACATGCCCGGCTGAATGGGTATTCAGCGGCCGGAAAAACCGGCACGGCCCAGAAGATCGACGTCTCCGGCACTTATTCCAAATCGCACTACATATCCTCTTTTGCGGGTTTTGCCCCCGTGACACGGCCGGCTGTGACCATTCTGGTGGTTATCGACTCCCCGGTGGGGGCAATTCACGGGTCAGAGGTGGCAGCTCCGGTGTTCAGGTCCATCGCAGAGCAGACTCTGGGTTATCTCAACGTACCGCAAGACAATCCCTCCCGGTGGCCTCAGATCGCGACCTCCGTCCCCGCAGGAACTCTCGGCCAGAAACGCAGAGCCCGTGCGGGACTCCTTCCTAAGGATTCTGAACCTGTTCGGGCTGCCACCTCACCCGTTCGACCCGCCTCGTTTTCACCCCCTGCACTTCAGGGGGTCCTCACTGACCTGGAGCCAGATACCGCGACTGTATCCGGCACCCTGGTCTTGGATGATGGCCCCTGGGTGACGGTTCCGGATTTCTCTGGATTAGCGGCGCGCCGGATTGCCGAAGAGTGCCAGAAGTTGGGCTTGGAATTAAATCTCTCCGGCAGCGGATTGGCCGTCGAGCAGAATCCCCCTCCCGATTCGCGGGTGCCGGGGGGGATACGTGTCTGGGTTCGGCTGGCACGGTAGGTGGAAGGATGCCGCAAGCGTCGTTGCGGCGAGCGGACCGCCAGCGAAGGTCTTTGTGGGTGCGCCGGTCCGGGCAAGGGAGACAAGCCAGAAGGAAGGCTCGCGGCCCTCAGACGCGTTGCCGGCAGGTACGCACGGGGTCGAAAAACTGTCAGTGCTATAATGCGAGTGGGAAATGAGATTAGGCGAGCTGCTCCGGGGACTGGCGAGCCTCGAAATGGGCGCAGATGCCGGGGTGGAGATTACCGCTCTTGCTTATGATTCACGCCGAGTTCACCCAGGAACGTTATTCTTTGCCATTCGGGGAGAGAAAGCCGACGGCCACGACTTCATTCCCCAGGCCCTGGAACGCGGGGCAGTAGCTATCGTCAGCGAGCGGGAAGCGCCTGCCGAACTCGCCTCGCGCTGGGTTCGCGTGCCGAAGACCCGCCGTGTGCTCTCCCAGGCCGCTCGAGCTTTTTACGGCCACCCTGATGCCCACCTGCAACTCATCGGGATCACCGGCACCAATGGGAAAACGACGACGGCTTACTTGGTGGAGAGCATTCTCCGAGCAGCGGGGATCCCTGCAGGCCTCTTCGGCACCATCGAACACCGCGTCGGGGACCGCACGCTGCCCGCACTAAACACCACGCCAGAATCGCTCGATTTGCTTTCCGCATTTGCCCAGTTGGTGAAAGCGGGAGGCAGGGCCGTGACGATGGAGGTCTCCTCACACGCTCTGGCACAGGAGCGTGTGTGGGGGTTCCGCTTCTCTGCCGCGGTGTTCACTAACCTGACCCAGGACCACTTGGACTACCACAAGGATTTCGAGCACTATTTTCAGGCCAAGCGCCGCCTCTTCGAGGGCCTGGGAACGCCCCCTCCGGAATGGGCTGTGATCAATGTGGACGACCCCTGGGGCGTCAAACTCCTGGAATTGCCTTATCCCAACCTACTCACCTACGGGATGAACTCTAACGCCCAGGTCAAGCCCAAGCAGGTAAGCCACAGCCCAACCGGGCTCGAGGCCGTCCTGGTGACCCCGCCGGGCAGGATACAGATTGCTTCACCGCTTATGGGCCGGGCGAATCTCGCGAACATCCTGGCGGCGACGGCCACCGCGGTCAGCCTGGGCATTCCCAAGGAGAGTATCGAGGATGGCATTACCAGCCTAAAGGCTGTCCCGGGCCGCTTTGAGCGTGTCGACGAGGGCCAGCCCTTCCTAGTGGTGGTGGACTATGCGCACACCGACGACGCCCTGCGCAACGTGCTCAGGACCGCACGGGAGGTCACACACAAACGTCTGATCACCGTTTTCGGGTGTGGCGGCGACCGCGATCGTACTAAACGCCCGCTGATGGGTGAAGCGGCAGGATCCTTGAGTGATTTTACAGTGCTGACCTCGGACAACCCGCGCGGGGAAGATCCGCTTCGTATCATCACCGATGCCCTTGTGGGCTTGCAGAAAACCGGGAAGCCCTACGTTGCTGAGGTGGACCGAGAAGTGGCGATCCGGAAGGCGCTCGAGGAAGCCCGCGAGGGTGATGGGGTAGTTCTCGCCGGGAAAGGGCATGAGACCTATCAGATTCTCAAGGACCGGACGATTCCCTTTGACGATCGTGAGGTCGCAAGGAGAATCCTTCGAGAGCTGGGTTATGGCCACGAGGTGTTGAACGGGCGACGGTCGAGGACTGTCCGGCGATGAGGTTCATGGGTGCTCCTGACGAGCGGGTTCTGGGGTCCGGAAAGTCATGAAACTGACGATGGGTGAGGTGGCGGCGCTCTTGGGCGCCTCTTGCGGGGTGCCGGAACGGGTGGTGGAGGGCTATTCGATTGACTCCCGCTCGCTTGCGCCCGGCCAACTTTTCTTCGCCATTCGCGGCCCCCGCTTTGACGGGCACCAATTCGTTGGCCAAAGCCTTGAGCGAGGTGCCGTCGGTGCGGTGGTAGAGCAGGGGTTCCGGGATCAGGCCGCCCTGGCGATGGCCCCTGCGCTCCTCGCGGTTCCGAACACTGTCCAGGCGCTGCAGAACTTGGGGCGGGCTGTGCGCCAGAACTGGGCCCGTTGCCTCATCGCTGTTACCGGCAGCATCGGAAAAAGTACCACAAAGGAGATGATTGCGGCCCTGCTAGCGCGCCGCTTCGCCGTGCATAAGTCACCCGGCAACCTTAATAATCACTATGGGTTGCCGCTGGCCTTGCTAGCGCTCGAACTAGGTCATGAAGTGGCCGTGATGGAGCTGGCCATGTCCGCCGCGGGCGAAATCGCGCGCTTGGCCGAGATTGCCCAGCCGCAGATAGGGGTAGTGACCAACGTCGCCCCTGTCCACCTACAGTTCTTCGATTCCGTCGATGCCATCGCCCAAGCCAAGCGAGAGTTGATTGAATACCTCACGTCCGCTGGAGGAGCGGCTGCCGCTATCCTCAACTACGATGATGACCACGTGCGGAAGTTTGCCGAGGGCTTTGCTGGCCGCGTTGTCACATTTGGATTTCGGGAGGGTGCGGACATCCGGGCGGCATACGTCAAGGCAGGGGAAGACGCGGGAAGCACCTTTCGGGTCGCGGGCCAGAAATGGGACGCCGAGTTTCGACTGTCGCTGCCCGGCCGTCACCAGGTTCAAAACGCGCTTGCCGCCCTGGCCGTTGCGAGCTTGTTCGATATCCCTGTGGACGATCTTCGCCAGGCTCTCGCGCAGTTTCAAAATTTACATCAACGGGGTGAAATTATTACATTGCCGGGAGGCGTCAGGATCATCAACGACTCTTATAACTCGAATCCTTTGGCCATGATATGCGTGCTCGAAACGCTGGCTGCCTGGCCTGGAGCCCGGCGGCGAATCGTGGTGGCGGGCGAAATGCTCGAGCTGGGTCCAACCTCCCCGGCGCTGCATAGGGTGATCGGTCGGAGGTGCGCAGAGAGTGATCTCGCTTGGCTTATTGCCGTGCAAGGAGACGCTCAGTTCCTCCTCGAGGGCGCCATTGAAGCAGGGTTCCCCCGAGAGCGGGTGCGGTTCTTCTCGGACGCAACACAGGCGGGAGAATTCTGTCAGACGCTGCTCGAGCCGGGGGATGTGGTCCTTGTGAAGGGGTCGCGGGCAGTCCGGCTCGAAACGGTTACCGAGTTGCTCCGCTGTTGGCCCGTGGCAGCCTCCGCGGTACACGGGCGTCAGAACTCGGAATTCGTATCCTGAGCACAGATCAATGTTCTATATCCTTTACCTTAAGTTGCACGCGCAGTTTCATATCTTCAATCTCTTCCGGTACATCACTTTTCGGACGGCCTACGCCAGTCTGACGGCGTTGTTTCTTTCGCTGGTCCTGGGCCCCTGGCTTGTCCGGAAGCTCAAAGAATTCCAGGTGGGCCAGTACATCCGGGAAGAGGGCCCGCACTCGCACCAAGCTAAGGCGGGCACTCCGACTATGGGCGGCGTGCTCATTAACGTCTGCATTCTTATACCCACGATTCTCTGGTCGGATCTGCGAAATGTTTTTGTCTGGCTGGTCTTGGGCGTGACCGCCGCCTTTGCCGGGATAGGCTTATGGGACGATTATCAGAAGGTTCGGCGACGCCAGAACCTGGGGCTGACAGCTCGTACAAAATTCCTACTCCAGATTCTGGTCAGCTTTGTCTTCGGTATCGTGCTCGTTTTCCTTACCGCGCGCGGCCTCTATTCGACTACCCTGACCTTCCCGTTCTTCAAGCACTTTCGGCCCGACTTCCTCATTTCGAACCTCCTGGGCAACGTGTGGACTTATCCCTTCGCGTTCTTGCCCTTCTTGCTTTTTGTCGTGGTGGTTCTGGTGGGATGCTCGAATGCCGTCAATCTCACCGACGGGCTGGACGGGTTGGCCATCGGCTGCGTCATCATTGCGGCCTCGGCGTTGACCGTTCTGACTTACGTTGCCGGGCATGCGGTTCTGTCGGACTACCTCGATTTGGAGCACCTCCCCCGCGTCGGCGAATTGACCATCTTTTGCGGTTCGATGGTGGGAGCGAGTCTCGGCTTCCTTTGGTATAACGCCTACCCGGCGGAAATCTTCATGGGCGACGTGGGGTCCTTGGCCCTGGGAGGAGCCCTGGCGACGGTCGCCGTGATTATCAAGCAGGAACTCTTGCTGCCCTTTATCGGTGGGATTTTCGTGGTGGAGGCCCTCTCCGTTATCATTCAGGTAAGTTCCTTCAAGCTGCGGGGAAAGCGGGTTTTCAGAATGGCGCCTCTCCACCACCATTTCGAGTTGGAGGGATGGAAGGAATCGAAAATCATTGCCCGCTTCTGGATTGCAGCGCTCGTCTTTGCGCTGTTTGCGCTGAGCACGCTGAAATTGCGCTAGGCTGGGGATCCCCTCCGCAAGGGGTTGACGCGCAGGATTTCTGCGCATAAAATACGCAGTAAGGAGCCATGGGCAGGCCGAAATCCTTCCGGAACCCGACGCGCGTGAGTTTAACCCTCAACCGCGAAACCTTGGTGGTTGCCCGGCGGCTCGCCCGCCAGGCCCGGCGGTCTCTTTCGGAGATCGTGTCGGAGATCCTGGATGGGTATTTCCGCCGGAACGCCCACTCCAGGCCGCGGAGGTGGGCATGATGGACGTCTCCGGCAAGCGCGTGCTGGTCGTGGGCTTGGCGAGGAGTGGGTACGCGGCAGCCCTGTCGCTCCGGCGTCACGGCGCTACGGTGACGGTGACAGACCTCCGCCCCCCCGCGGCATTCCAGGATGTCCTCCCCGAACTTTTCTCACAGAAGATCGGGCTCGAACTCGGCTCCCAGCGCGAGGAGACCTTTCTTGGTCACGACTTGGTGGTGGTCAGTCCGGGAGTGCCCTGGGATCTGCCGCAACTGCAGGCAGCGCGAGCACGAGAAATCCCCATCGTCTCCGAAGTGGAGGCCGCAAGTTGGTTCCTCGACGGAACCCTCGTGGGCATCACCGGCTCCAATGGCAAAACCACCACTGCCACACTCCTCGGCCAGATTCTGGAGGCGTCGGGCTTCCCGACTTTTGTTGGTGGGAATATTGGGGTTCCGCTCAGTTCTGCAGTGGACCGAGTTGCCGCGGGGTCGATCTTCGTCACAGAAATGAGCAGCTTTCAGTTGGAGGCAATTCAGGATTTTCGTCCCCACGTGGCGGTGTTCTTGAATCTCTCACCCAACCATTTGGACCGGCACCCGTCCTTTGAGGCTTACGCGCAGGCGAAAAGGCAGATTTTCCGCAACCAGCAGGCGGACGATTACGCCATCCTGAATGCCGACGATCCCGCGGTGTCGAGCCTTGCCCCCGCGCTCGCCAGCCAGAAGGTGTTCTTCAGTCGCCGGAAAAATCTTCCCGACGGCACCTTCGTGTCGAATGGGCGCATTCTGTATCGGGTCGGACATCTGGAGCGGGTGCTTCTCGAGACGCGTGACGTGCCACTTCGTGGCGATTTCAATCTCGAAAACGTTCTGGGGGCCGCAGCAGCAGCCTGCGTCCTGGGAGCCGATTTCGATGCCTTGCGCAGAGCGGTGCGGGATTTCAAGGGTGTCGAGCACCGGCTGGAATACGTGCGGCAAATCTGCGGCGTCCAGTTCTACAACAACTCCAAAGCCACCAGCGTGGACGCCACAGTCAAATCCCTGGAAGCCTTTGAGCGCGGCGTCCATCTCATCATGGGGGGGAAAGACAAAGGCACCCCGTACGCTCCGATCCGGCGTCTGCTGAAGGGGCGGGTGCGCGAAGTGCTTGTGATTGGCGCTGCCGCCGAACGTATTGCCAAGGAGCTTTCAAGCGCCGTGGGGTTGGTGCGGGCAGGCGATCTGGCAACGGCAATTCAGGAAGCGTTTAAGCGCGCTGAGCCCGGGGAGGTCGTGCTCCTGGCTCCCGCGTGCTCGAGCTTTGACCAGTTTCAGGATTATGAACACCGCGGCCGCGTATTCAAGGAACTGGTTCACGGCTTAGCGGAGGAGGTGGCGTCGGGGAAGGTGGTGCGTGATAGGGGACAGGCCGTTGCCCCTGATACGCCCGAGACTGGGGTGGCGCCCGCGGCGGTCGAGAGCCCTCGGGTTGCAACTCCGCTACCAGGAATCGCTAAACCGCGTAAAGGGGCATCCGACGTTAAGACCGTTGCACAGATGGCAGGCAGAGAGCCCGAAGCTCCCAGGAAGGAGCCAGCGGCAGGGGTTGAAGTGCCGCAACCCGAGCAGTTCCCTGTCCCAGCAGCTCAGGAAGCGGTGGCCCCGAAGGCTGCAGGGCACGAGCCTCCGACGTTGCCGTCTGCGGTCACGCGAACTGAAACTCGATCCCAAAACGTTCCTCCGGCAGCGGAGCCAGCCGCTCCAAGCGCAGTGCCTGAAGCTGCTGCGGCACCGAGCGATGTTCCCGGACGCAAGGGGGGAAAGATCTGCGGCCCGGGTAGCGGGGTGGGCGAAAGTCCGGCCGAGAAGCAAAGTGCGGTCACCCCCGCTCGGCCCTCCCGGCCGCTGGAACTGATTTACGTGTACGAGGTATCAGCGGAAGAACTGCCGCCAGGCGAGCCCGAGTCACCGCAGCAGTTCTCGGAAGACTTCGACCTTGCGACACCTGAAATACGCCAGGACGAGCCGTTGCCGTTTGAAGTTCGGGCAAAGGCGGACGCTGGCACAAGTGGCCAGGGTGAGTTTGCTTCTCCAGGCGCGGCGTCAGGAGAGGGGGGGGCCAGCCCCGCGTCTCGGGGTGCAGGGGCGAGCGAGGGCAAACGGGGGTCGTCGCGTTCAGGCTCATCTGGTCAGACACGGCTCCCGGGAATGGACTAACGAGAGCATGGCCCGACAACTCCAGTCTGACAAGGTACTGTTTGGCATAGTGGTGGGTCTGGTGTTGTTCGGCGCCCTGATCGTCTTCAGCGCCTCGGCGATGATGGCAGCGGAGAAGTTCGGGAGCAGTTACTACTTCCTTCTCCGTCAGTTGGCCTGGGCCGGGGTTGGGCTTGCCGCCATGGTGGCGATGATGAACGTGGACTATCGCCGCCTTTCCAATCCACTGGTAGTTTTCCCGCTGTTGGCCGGACAACTGATCTTGCTGGTTGCCGTGCTCTTTGCGGACCGCAGCCACAACACACACCGCTGGCTGCACCTGGGTCCTGTGGGCTTCCAGCCATCGGAGCTTTCCAAGATCGTCCTGATCATTTTCCTCGCCTATTTTCTGGACCTCCAGCGGGGCATGCTGAACGACTGGAAGCACACCCTGCTCCCGATTGCCTTGGTTTCTGGTGTGAGTGGGGCGCTAGTGGTGGCAGAGCCGGACCTTGGGACTGCACTGGCCCTTGCCTTGATCGTGGCGGCAATGCTATTTGCAGCGGGGCTCAGACTACGGTACTTTGCCCTGGCGGCGCTGGCCGCACTCCCTGTTTTGTACTGGCTGATCTTCTATTCCACCTACCGCCACAATCGCCTCCTGGCATTCCTGAACCCTTATGCCGATCCGCTGGGCAAGGGGTTCCAGATTATCCAATCCTTCATCGCCGTGGGGACGGGCGGGATTACTGGCGTAGGGTTGATGGAAGGCAAGCAGAAGCTCTTCTATTTGCCTGAACCCCAAACCGATTTCATTTTTGCCGTCGTGGCGGAGGAGCTGGGATTCATCGGGGCGGTGGGGGTGGTGGCGTTATTCGGCATCATTCTCTGGCGCGGGCTACGCGCCAGTGCTGGCTGTTCTGATGAATTTGGGCGTTTGCTGGCGATCGGGTTGACGTTCATGGTGGTGGGGCAGGCTCTGGTCAACATGAGCATTGTTCTCGGCTTGCTGCCCACGAAAGGCATCCCGCTACCGTTTGTAAGCTATGGCGGGTCGTCGCTGCTGGTAAGCCTCCTTGCGGTGGGCATCTTGCTGAACATTTCTCAGCACGCAAGCTAGGGGAAGATTTGAACGCGGTGGGCGTAAATGTCGAAGAGGGAGGCCAGAACAAATCGGCGGCGGAGCCGTGGCTATCTGGTCCTGGTGCCTCCGGTGATGCCGAGGCTAGGCAAGGGGCCTCACGAATCTTAATGGTTGCAGGAGGCACAGGCGGTCACATCTTTCCCGCCTTGGCTGTGGCGGAGGAATTGCGCGCCCGCAGCAAGACCGGGCAATCCGCTTCGGCGGGCTACGCCATCCAGTTCCTGGGTACGAGGCGGACGTTTGAGGCCCGGCTGATTCCCGCAGCAGGCTTTCTACTTCGTACGGTTGCTGCGGCGGGGTTGAAGGGCATCGGTGGCCTGCAGAGACTGCGTAACTTCTTGCTACTGCCGTGGACGGCGGTCGAAACAGCAAAGGTTCTGCGGGAGTTCCAACCTCACGTCGTGGTGGGGGTGGGTGGTTATCTCGCGGGGCCGGTGATGCTTGAGGCTGCGCTTCAGGACATCCCCACCGTCCTGATCGAGCCGAATGTCAGGCCTGGTTTCACGAACCGCGCCTTGGCGCCCGTGGTCCGCGTGGCCGCGGTAGGCTTCGAGGAGACGGCTCTGTTTTACGGCGCGAAGGCTCATGTTACCGGGCACCCCGTACGCAAGGCTTTTTTCGAGATTCCGGCCAAACGGCATGTTCCCCCCCTGACGATTTTGGTGGTGGGCGGCAGCCAGGGGTCGAAGGCCATCAATGAGGCTGTGGTTGCAAGCTTGCCTCTGCTTGCAGAGGGGGCAGGCTCCCTGAGAATTGTCCACCAAACCGGTGAACGGGACTATAATGCTGTGCGGAAGGCCTATCAGGCGAAAGGCATCGCTGCCGAAGTCCACGCTTTCATCGAGGACATGCCAGGGACGTTCGCGCAGGCCGACTTGGTGGTTTCCCGCGCGGGTGCCACGGCGGTGGCCGAGTTGGCTGCTGCAGGGAAGGCTGCGGTGCTGATTCCTTTTCCGGCTGCCACGGACCAGCACCAGTTGGAGAATGCCTGGGCTCTGGAGCGCGTGGGTGCGGCGCGTGTCATCGAACAGGCGGAGCTGACACCAGCGCGCTTCGCGGGGGAAATCCGAAGCCTCCTTCTTCATCCCGGGCAGTTGGTGCAGATGGAGCAGCGCGCGAAGAGTCGCGCACGCCCCGGTGCGGCAGCCCGCATTGCAGACTTGATTGAGAACCTGGCCGTCAGTGGTCAGCGACCGGCTATCGGCAAGTCAGATTGAGGCTGCTTGCTGACGGCTGAGAGCTTCTGTGATTCATGCTTGGCAAGATTCGAAAAATCCATTTCGTCGGCATCGGCGGCATCGGCATGAGCGGCATCGCCGAGGTATTGCTCAACCTGGGATTTGAGGTATCAGGGTCGGACCTCAAAGCCACTCCCGTTGTCGAACGGCTGTCGGAGCTGGGCGCGCGCGTCTTCGAGGGTCACTCTGCATCGAATCTCCGCGACGCGCAGGTGGTGGTGGTGTCCTCAGCGGTCCCGCCCAACAATCCGGAGATCCTGGAGGCGCAGCGTTTACAAATTCCAGTTATTCCTCGTGCGGAGATGCTGGCCGAGTTGATGCGCCTGAAGTTTTGCGTGGCAGTGGCAGGGGCGCACGGCAAGACCACGGTGACGTCGATGATTGCCGTGATGCTGACCGAGGCGAAGCTCGATCCCACGGCTGTCATTGGTGGCCGGCTCGACGTCTTTGCTTCGAGCGCTCGTTTGGGCAAGGGTGAGCTGATGGTCGTCGAGGCTGACGAAAGTGACCGCTCGTTCCTCTACTTGCTGCCCTCGATTGCAGTCGTGACCAATATCGACCGCGAGCATCTGGATCATTATCGCGACCTAGAAGAAATCTCTTCTGCCTTCGCCTCCTTCATGAACAAGGTGCCGTTTTATGGTGCGATAGTTGCCTGTTTTGATCCGCCGTGGCGGGAGCAGCTTCGGAGACTCCTGCCGCGGATTCGTCGTCGTGTAGTGACTTACGGTATCGAGTCCGGCGCGGACATCCGGGGCGAGGTGATCGAGCTCAACCCCAAGGGATCAACCTTTGTGGCGGAGGTAAAAGGGAGAAGCTTGGGGCGATTCTCGATCCAGGTTCCTGGACGCCACAACGTGCAGAATGCGCTCGCGGCTCTAGCGGTAGGCCTGGAGCTCGGCCTCAACGCGGAGCAAATTCGCGAGGGCCTCACGCGCTTTCGTGGCGCCGACCGTCGCTTTCAGATCAAGGTGGAGTCTGACGGTGTGACGGTAGTGGATGATTACGGCCACCACCCCACCGAGATTCGCGCCACGCTCGAAGCAGCCCGGCTGCGTGGGGCCGAGCGAATACTGGCGATCTTCCAGCCGCATCGTTACACACGTACCCAATTCCTGATGGATGACTTCGCATACTGCTTTGCAGGTTGCGACCGCGTCTATGTGCTGGACATTTATCCTGCAAGCGAGGCTCCCGTTCCTGGTGTCACCTCCCAGCGGCTGGTCGAACGCATGCGTGAGCTGGGGTTCGATCGGGCGTGCTACGCGCCTTCCGAGAAAGCAGTGATTCAGGAAGTCTTGGGCGAACTGCAGCCGGGGGATCTTGTCCTGACCATCGGCGCTGGGAGCGTTTGGAGAATCAGCGAAGCCCTGGCGGATTTGATTCGGAGTCGCCCGACGCGGTTAGGAGCGGTTCAGTCTTGATGTCGTTACTCTCACAGGAGTCCGGTACGGCTGACAAGATGGTGGCCTTTGGCGCCGAGTGGCTGCCTGCCGAGCCGCTCAGTAACCACACGTTGCTCGGCGTCGGCGGCCCGATGGACATCGTTCGAATCCACGACTCACGCCGCTTGCCGGAGCTGGTGGCGTATCTCGAGCAACAGGGAGTCCCCTGGAGGATTCTGGGAGGTGGATCGAATCTCCTGGTGTGTGATGAAGGGCTTCCGGACGTCGCGCTGCAATTGGCGCGTGGAGAGGCTTTCAACTTCCACGGCAGCCGGGTCGAAGTGCCCGCCGCGGCAAACCTGGGCACAACCGTGATGGAATGCGCCAAACGGAATCTCGGAGGATTGGAGGGCCTGATTGGCGTGCCGGGCACGGTAGGTGGCGCATTGTGGATGAACGCGGGAGCGTACGGCACCGAGATTGGGGCTGTGGTACGTTCCGTCAAGGTGTACCGCAGCTCCACCGGGCAGAACGAAACCTTGAACGCCGGGAGCGTCCGGTTCGAGTACCGGCACTCGAGCTTCGCGCCCGATGACATTGTGCTTTCTGCTTCGCTCGAGTTGCCGGAACGGCCTTACGCTGAGATCATGGAGTGCATCAAGCAATGCAACCAGAAGCGTCGCGCATCTCAGCCTATTAACGAGAAGAGCGCGGGGTGCATCTTCAAGAATCCTCCCGGTCACTCTGCGGGCAAGATGATTGACGAGTTGGGCATGAAGGGAACGCGCGTTGGCGGGGCAGTGATCTCCGAGCGACACGCCAATTTCATTGTCAACCGTTATCACGCCACGGCTGCGGATATCCTGAAACTGATGGACGTGATCCGCGAGCGCGTTCTGAAAACTTACGGGGTCGAACTGGAGGAAGAAGTGATTGTGTGGCAGCGGTCAGCCACGGCAAGCCGGGGCAGGTAGACCGCCGCCACGGGTGGAGACGGGCTTGGCAGAAGACGAAAGCATACCGTTGACACGCGAGTTGGATACGGAAGAAGAATCCCCGTACTTGCGGCGGCAGAAAGCTGTGGCCGTGCGACGCAGCCGGGTCTCCCGGCGCCTGCGCTGGATGATTTTCGGGATGTGTGCGCTTCTTCCCGCGGGTTTCGCGGGCTATTTCCTGGCGAGCTTCGCCCTCACCTCGCCGCGCTTCGTGTTGAACTCCGCTGAGGATGTCGTGATCGTCGGGAATCAATTCGTTTCTCGCGAAGAAGTCTTGAACGCCCTCGGATTGCCGCTGGGCGGGACACTCGGGGCGGCAGTGAACATCTTCCGGCTCTCCCTTGAGGTGAAGAGGAAGCAAGTGGAATCCATCGCCTGGGTGCGCTCCGCAGCTTTGACGCGCGTCTATCCCCACCGCTTGGTTGTCCTCTTGGTGGAGCGGACTCCTGTGGCTTATGTGAACATCGGCGGCCGAGTGAGCTTGGTGGACAGCGAAGGGGTCGTGCTGGAGAAACCGGAGGGTGCTTCGTTTGATTTCCCCGTGCTCAGTGGCTTGGACGCGGCGGGAAGACTGGACGAGCGCCGGTCGCGGCTCGCCCTTTATCAGGAGTTCATGGGGCAACTGGGAGAAGAAGCTCCGCGGTCGGGATGGCTGATTTCGGAAGTGGACCTTGCGGATCCTGATGACCTCAAAGCTATCCTTGTCCAGGGCGGAGAGACACTTCAGGTACATTTCGGCCACCGGGATTTCGCCGAGCGGTTCCGCAATTTTCTGTTGTTACTGCCTGAACTACGCAATTCGAATACCAAGCTGGACTCTGTGGATCTGCGGTTCCGCAATCAGGTTGTGGTGAACCCGCAGTTCCCAGCTCCGACGGAGGACCGTGGGACGCCGGCCTCGTCGGGAGCACTAAAGGAATAGAGAGCTGTGGCGCGCAAAGACCGTTACATCATTGGACTCGACCTGGGCAGCACCAAGACCTGCGCGCTGGTGTGCCAGCCCGGGGAGGGTGGCAAGCTTCGGGTAGAGGGCTTGGGTGTGGCAGAGTCAAAGGGCTGGCGCAAAGGGGTTATCGTCAATTTGGACTTGACCGTGCTCGCTCTCAAGAAGGCTGTGGAGGCTGCGGAAGCCGCAGCAGGTGTGCCGGTCGATTCCGCTTATGTGGGAGTGGCCGGGACGCACATCAAGGGGGTTAATTCCCGAGGCGCCGTGATCCTGGAGAAGTCACCCACCGTCCGGCGCGAAGTCACGCGCGAAGACATCCGCAGAGTAATCCAGACTGCCCAGGGTATTACGCTGCCTCCGGACCGCGAACTGCTCCACGTGTTGCCGCAGAAATTCCTGCTGGATTCGCAAGATGGCATCCGCGATCCCCTCGGGATGGTGGGAGGGCGCCTGGAGGTGAACGCCCACCTCGTGACGGCGTCCTCGACCGTTTCGCAGAATGTGGTGACTGCGGTAAACCGCGCCGGAATCGTGGTAGTCGACACAGTCTTCGAGCCGCTCGCCTCTGCGGAAGCCTGTCTGACCGCCGATGAGCGTGAACTGGGCGTGGCGCTGGTAGAGATCGGCGGAGGCTCGACGGACCTGATTGTCTATCATCAGGGAACCGTACAGCACACCGCCGTGATCCCGGTGGGCGGCGACCATTTCACCAACGACATTGCGGTAGGCTTGCGGACGCCTATCCCCGAGGCGGAGAAAATGAAAAGAGCCTGGGGCGAACGCGACCCCAACAAGCCCGCCGAAACGCTGCTGGAAGTCCCGAGTGTTGGCGAGCGGCCAGCCCGTGTAGTGAGCTACGCCATGGTGGGTGAAATCATCGAACCGCGCGCGAGCGAACTGCTGGAGCTCGTGCAGGCGGAGTTGGGGCGCTCCGGTTGCGAGAAGCAACTGGGCGCCGGTGTGGTTCTGGCGGGAGGCGGCGCGAAGTTGGGCGGCCTGGCAGGGCTGGCGGAACAGACGCTCGGGCTGCCGGTACGCTTGGGGAGACCCGGGGGGCTCTTGAACATGGGCGAGATGCTTCCTGATCCTGGGTTCGCGACCGTGGTCGGACTGGTAGCGTACGGCAACCGCTTGCGCTTGCTGCGGGACGCGCGGGATTCAGGCTGGCTCGCGAAACTTTGGAGAGCCGCGCGCGGTAAGGCGGGGTAGAGAAAGGCAAAGGTCGACGGTCGAAAGCAAAAAGTCGAAGGTTGAAAGATCAAGGCCAAGACTCCTTCCCTTCGACTTTAGACTGGTCGAAAGGAGTGAGCATGGCTACCGATGCAGACAGCGGCGACCTCCGGGTAGATTTCTCTGACGATCTTCGTGATGCCGCAAAGATTAAAGTAATCGGCGTGGGCGGTGGCGGTGGCAACGCTGTGAACCGCATGATTGCCGCCGATGTCAGAGGCGTGGACTTCCTGGTGGCTAATACAGATGCGCAAGCGCTGCAAGCCTCGAAGGCGCCACTGAAGATTCAGCTCGGAGCGAAGATGACCAAGGGGCTCGGATCTGGGGGCAACCCTGAGATCGGGCGGCGCGCTGCGCTTGAAGACACGGAGAAGATCATTGAGGTGCTTGAGGGCGCCGACATGGTGTTCGTCACCGCCGGGTTGGGGGGCGGAACTGGCACAGGTGGCGCACCCATCGTGGCCAGCTTGGCCCGCGAGCTCGGCGCACTCACCGTAGCGGTGGTCACTAAACCGTTTGCCTTCGAAGGCAAGCGGCGCATGATGCAGGCGGAACAGGGCTTGGCCGAGCTCAGCCAGGCGGTTGACACCGTCATTTGCATTCCCAATGAACGCCTGATGCAGTACGTGGATAAAGGCACCAGTTTCTTCGAGGCGTTCCGCATCGCCGACGATATCCTGCGTCAGGGTGTGCAAGGGATTTCCGACATCATCACCATTACCGGGATCATTAACCGCGACTTTGCCGACATCAAGGCAATTATGGAGGGCATGGGCTACGCGGTGATGGGCACGGCTGTGGCCACTGGCGAGAATCGCACGGTCGAGGCCACCAATCGCGCTATTGCCAGCCCCTTGCTCGAAGACGCCTCCATTAACGGCGCCCAGGGCATCTTGCTAAACATCACCGGTTCCAGCAAGCTGACGCTTTACGAGGTGCACGAAGCCTCCACCATCGTTCATAAAGCTGCGGCCGAGAACGCCAACATCATCTTTGGGGCCGTCCATGACGAATCAATGGGTGAATCGGTAAAAGTCACAGTCATTGCTACCGGGATCAAGTCCGAGAAGATGGGCGTCAAGCCCCTGCCTATGCTGTCCCCTGCGCTCCGGACCGCACAGCAGAGCGTCAAGAGCATGATGGCGAAAAAAGAGAAGCTGCCCGTCGAGACTGGTCCCACTCACGTCACGACCGAGATTCCTCAGGACGATCTGGATGTGCCGGCCTTCATACGCCGACGCAGAAGCGAACTGAAGTAATCCGCGGCGACGCATCAGCGCATGACCGCGCAGGTTCGCCGACAGTGGACGGTTCTGAAATCACAGAACCACGGCGATTCGCAAGAGCGACTCACCTCGGTTGCTGGATGGTTTGGATAAGGAACCCGCTTCTCACCCAGGACTTGCTTTCAAGCTGCGGGGCACGCCACGCGAGATTGCTCTTATGGAGAGCGACTCGCGGCCGGCCTCCCCAGGGCACTGGTTTCCCAAGGTGCACGGCTATTTTTGACTTGAGGTCGAGAAACGGCCTGCATAAACTCTCGAAGATCCTTCGCGTCGGAGGTGACTTATGCGTTGGGCTTCATTGCTTGCAGTAAATCTATGTGTTCTGGCGTTGGGGGCTGCAGCGGCGGCGCAGCAAGCTGCGTCGGCCCAAACCCCGGATTCGAAGCCTCGGGTGTTTATCACCAATAGCAAGTCGTGGGAGGTTGCTGGTGGGTTTGGCGGGTCAAACGAGGGATTCGGAGGGGGAACCAAGGGCGGCGCTCGACCGCAAACCGTGGAGATTATTAAGACCTTCAACGAGAGATGCCCAGGCGTGACAGTAACCATGAAGCAGGAGAAAGCCGACTTCGTCGTTCTCCTCGACCATGAAGGCGGCAAGGGTGGCCTCCGGAAGGATAACAAGGTTGCGGTATTCAACAAGGAGGGCGACCTGATTTTCAGTAACTCCACACGCGGCCTCGGGAACTCGGTCAAGGACGTCTGCCAGGTGATCAGGAAACCCTCTTCGCCCGGCGGAGGGATCTAGCCTGCGCAGAGCCCCCGCTTGCCCTGGCCCGATTGCAGTACGGCGCTGCGCTCTCGCCGGAGGCCAAACGAGTTTCCTACCAGGCCAACTGTGCAAGTCCTATAATGAGCCAACGCAAAGGATTTCCCCTCGCATGAAGGACACCGCTTTTCCAGTCCGCGCTGCCTACGCCGAATGTCGGCGTTTGGCGCGGCGGCATTACGAGAACTTCCCAACCGCCTCGTATCTCGTCCCGCGCGACAGGCGTGACGCGCTCGCGGCAATCTATGCGTTCGCCCGTTACGCTGACGATGTAGCTGACGAGCCGGGCGTGGAGGGTCGTCTGGAAGCCCTTGCCGATTGGCGTCAAAGGTTACGCGATTGTTACGCCGGCAAGGCCGGGCATCCGGTATTTATTGCACTTCGGGATGCGGTTGAGCGCTTTCGTCTTTCACAGGAGCACTTTGAGAACCTGCTGCGGGCATTTGAGCAAGACGTTCTTATGAATCGTCATCAGGATTTTCCTTCGCTCTTGGCGTATTGCACTTGCTCAGCCAATCCGGTGGGGCGGCTGGTACTGGAGTTGTTCGGCCACCGCGACCCGGAGCTCTGCGCGCTTTCGGACCACGTTTGCACGGCCCTGCAGCTCGCCAACTTCTGGCAGGACGTCGCGGTGGACCTCGAGCGTGACCGGATCTACCTCCCTTTGGAGGATCTCCGACGGTACAACTACACGCTTGACGACCTCCGCGCCGAACGCCCGGACGAACTCTGGCAAGCCTTGATGGCTTTTGAAATCGCCCGGACCCGGGAATGGTTTGAGCGCGGCAAGCACCTGCCGGAAAAGGTTGTTCCCCAACTGCAGCGACAGCTTCGCCTGACGTGGCTGGGGGGGATGGCCATCCTCGCCAAGATTGAATCCGTCCGCTATGACGTGTTTCGCCGGAGGCCCACTCTCGGGTGGCTGGATCTTGTGCGCCTCTATTTCCAGGCCCGGCACGCGCCACCCACCGGTAAGAGCGACCACGCTCCTGCGATCGCGAGTCAGCCATGAGCTTGTTTGCGAGGAACGCTCACTTCACCAGCGCGCGAGTTACGAATTTCTATTATTCTTTCCTGTTTCTTCCGCGCGAGAAGCGCCGCGCTATAGAGGCTGTGTACGCCTTCGCCCGGCGTGGAGACGACGTGGCTGACAGCGGGCTCACCCCGGAGGAAGCCAGCCGCGAGATTGCTCGTTACCGTCAGGCCCTCGACGCCTGTTACGCGGAGCAGGGGAGTCCTGCCAGCGATCTGGAACTCCGCGCCCTCGCCGAGAGTATCCGGCGGTTCAGCATCCCCCGACAACCGTTCGAAGACCTCATCTTAGGCCTCGAAATGGACTTGCGCCCCACGCGCTACGAGACCTTTGCGGACCTTTCTCTCTATTGCTACCGTGTTGCCTCCACCATCGGCTTGATTTCCATTCAGGTTTTTGGCTACCGCAATCCCCGAGCGTGCGACTACGCGGTGAACCTGGGGATAGCCTTGCAGCTTGTGAACATTCTCCGCGACATCCAGAGCGATGCTCGGCGGGGGCGCATCTACCTGCCGCGGGAAGACCTGGAGCGCTTCGGCGTGCGGCCCGGCCAACTCCTTTCCGGCGCTTATAACGACCCCTTCATCGAACTCATGCAATTTGAGTGCGACCGCGCGTGTCACTATTTCGATCTGGCCCGACAAATGCTCTCGCCAGAAGACCGCCGCGCGATGGTGGCAGCGGAAATCATGGCGGCCATCTACTGGCGGATTTTGGCTCGCATTCAGAAGCGCTGCTACAACGTCTTCGGAGAGCGTGTGTGCCTGTCGCGCCCACTCAAGTTCTGGACAGCCCTTTCGGTCTATCTCGGAGCAGAGTGGCAAAAATAGCATCGTGTCAGGGCACGACCTCAGTCGTGCCGCAATGTGACTCCAACTTGAATTACTCTGCGGGCTTCAGCCCCTGCGACAGACGATGAGCAAACCTCCACGCGCTTCCCCCGTTGTAAGCACCAACTTGTCAACGTGCCGGACCTTCTTCGTTACCTCTGGCACTTGGGAGCGCCGCCAGCTCTTTCGGTCCGAGCCAATGGCCAACCTCTTTCTTGCTGTGCTCTATCGCTATCGGGCGGGATCCAATTTTCTTTTGCATGAGTTCACTTTGATGCCGGAGCATTTCCACTTGCTCGTGACGTTGAAGCCGGGCATGACTGTTGAAAAATCGGTACAGCTGATCAAAGGCGGCTTTTCGTTTCGGGCCGCCAAGGATTTGGGATTCAAGGGAGAAATCTGGCAGCGAGGTTTCTCTGAGCACCAGATTCGAGACGCACGGTCTTTCGAAACTCGGAGGGCTTACATCAAGAAGAATGCCGTGAACCGAGGCTTGGTGATTCGCCCAGAGGAGTATGCGTATTGTTGTGCTTTTCCAGGGTTCGGACTAGATCCTTTCCCTCTCGATACCAGGGGCTAAAGCCCCTGCAAACACGAACGTGAAAGCAACTTGGCGGCACGACTGAAGTCGTGCCCTGAGGCAAGAATTCGGATGGAGAGAAGATGGCAGAACCAATTGAACGATATATCAACTTCTAGCCCATGGCCAAGGAGATTCTCATCATCGGCGGTGGTTTTGCCGGGCTTGCCGCAGGTGTGGCGCTGGCGGGAGCAGGGCGACGCGTGCGGTTGCTTGAACAGAAGCCGCACGTGGGGGGACGCGCGCGCTCCTTCCTCGATCCCATAACAGGCTCGGTCGTCGACAATGGTCAGCACCTTTTCATGGGTTGTTACCACGCCACGATGCGTTTCCTCGAGACTATCGGAACACTTGACCGCATCCAGTTTCAATCTCAGCTCTCCATCCAGTTCCTGGATAGGGATGGACGCCTGACAGCACTCGAATGCCCCAACTTGCCCGCGCCTTGGCATGTCTTTATGGGGGTGCTTCGTTCAGGGAGTTTCTCCCTCAAAGAGAAGTGGGGAGTGTTACATCTGGGACGGGCCCTCAAACCTGCAAAGGTCACGAAGACATGTTCAGGGATGCGGGCGGGCCGTGAAGGCCCGCCCGTACGCCACCATGAAACGACGCGGGCTGCGGACGAGCGAATCAGTCGGCTGACAGTCACCGAATGGCTGGCTCAGCTCGGGCAGTCGGAAAGCATACAACGCAATTTCTGGAACCTGCTCTGCATCGCCGCTTTGAATGAGGATCCGAGGGTTGCCGCAGCGGCGCTGTTTGAGCGCGTCTTACGCCTAGCGTTGTTCTCTTCGCCCGAGGACTCGCGATTGGGAGTCGCCAGGGTTGGCTTGAGCGACTGCTACACGCAGGCCGCCGTCGACTACATCACGGCCCGGGGTGGACGGGTCGAGTGCGGTCGGAGCGTCACGAACCTGCCTGTCTCGAGCGGCATCTGCCAAGCTGTCAAGCTCGCCAGTGGAGAAGAGATCGAAGCATCGATGGTCCTTGCGACCGTCCCGTGGCATCGGTTGGCATCTCTGCTGCCGGCGGACCTGCTTCGCTCGGAACCGTTCTTTGCGAGAATCCTCACGTTGCGACCGGCCCCCATCATTTCCATCAACCTGTGGTTTGACCGTCCGGTGACTGAGCTGGAGTTCGTCGGCCTGCGCGGGGCTACCATCCAGTGGCTGTTCAACAAGGGCAAGATCCTCGAGTCGGGGGAGAATTACGTTTCCCTAGTGCTGAGCGGCGCTCGCCAACACATTGGACGCCCCAAGGAGGAATTGCTGGAGGTCGCACTGCGCGAACTGGGCGAACTTCTGCCGGCGATTCGCAAGGCGAAGCTGCTCCGCTCCATGGTCGTCAAGGAGCGCTCTGCCACTTTTTCGCCAAGCTGCGATGCCGATGAAGTGCGCCCGCCAGCCCAGACGCCCGTGAAGGGTCTGTTCTTGGCGGGCGACTGGACGGCCACAGGTTTACCCGCCACGATCGAAGGGGCTGTCCAGAGCGGTTACACGGCCGCTCGGGCAATCCTTCAGGCAGTCTAGTGTCTTTGCATGAAGTCTCACGCCTTCGCAGGTGTTGCCAGGCGATTCTCGTATAGGGGGAACTTCTCGGTCAGCGCTTCGACTTCACTGCGCACTCGCTTCGGCACGGATTCGTCTTCGAGGTTGTTCAGAACGTCGGCGATCCAGTGAGCGATGAGCTGCATCTGTGGCTCCTGCATTCCACGCGTGGTGACGGCAGGGGTACCGATGCGGATGCCGCTGGCGACCGCAGGCGGGTTCGCGTCGAAGGGAATGGCATTCTTGTTGACGGTGATGCCGGCGCGCTCGAGGGCCTGCTCGGCCTGTTTGCCGGTGACTTTCCGACAGAAAACATCGACCAGCATCAAGTGCGTGTCCGTGCCGCCGGAAACGACACGGAAACCCTCGGCGGTCAGGCTTTCGGCCAGCACCTTGGCGTTCAAGACGATCTGCTTCTGATACTCGCGGAATTCGGGCTGCAGCGCTTCCTGGAAGCAGACGGCTTTGGCGGCGATGACGTGCATGAGCGGCCCGCCCTGCAAGCAAGGGAAGACGTTCTTGTCGAGTTCCTTGGCGTATTGGGCTTTGCAGAACACTGCCCCACCGCGCGGCCCGCGCAGCGTCTTGTGAGTGGTGGTGGTAACGAAGTCGGCGTGCGGAAAAGGGCTGGGGTGAAGGTCAGCGGCGATCAATCCCGCGATGTGGGCGATGTCGACCATCAACAGCGCCCCGCACTTCCGAGCGATGGCGGCGAAGCGCTCGAAATCCAGAATGCGCGGGTAGGCGCTAGCGCCCGCCACAATCAGCTTCGGACGGTGTTCCATGGCCAGGCGTTCGAGCTCGTCGTAGTCGATGGTTTCGGTCTCCTTGCTCACCCCGTAAGAAGCGATCTTGTACATTCGGCCAGAGAAGTTGAGGGGATGTCCGTGCGTAAGGTGACCGCCGTGGGCCAAGCTCATGCCGAGCAAGGTGTCGCCAGGCTGGAGTACCGTCAGATAAACGGCCTGATTGGCCTGGCTGCCTGAATGTGCCTGGACGTTGGCGTGCTCGGCCCCAAAAAGTTGCTTGGCGCGCTCGATGGCGAGCGATTCGGCCACGTCCACGAACTCGCACCCGCCGTAGTAGCGCTTGCCGGGGAGCCCTTCGGCGTACTTGTTGGTCATCACCGACCCGAGGGCTTCGAGCACAGCCTCGCTGACAAAATTTTCCGATGCGATCAGCTCGAGCGTTCTCGCTTCGCGTTCGACCTCGTGGTCGAGTGCGCGGGCGATTTCGGGGTCAACCTCGCGCAGCGGGCGGAGGCGGGAGAGCAGAGAAGGGCTCATGGGGTCCTCTCCGAGTGGTGATCTAGGTCAATGCGGGCGATCTTCTCGACGCGGCGGGCATGGCGTCCACCCTCGAACGGTGTGGAGAGCCAAGTGTCCACGATTTTCTGCGCGGTCGCTGCGTCCACTAGGCGGCCGCCCAGGGCGAGCACGTTGGCGTCGTTGTGGCTGCGCGCAAAAAAAGCGGAGAGCGTGTCATTGCAGGTGGCAGCGCGAATGCCGGGGATCTTGTTGGCCGCCATCGCCATCCCAAGCCCGGTCCCGCACACCAGCACGCCGTAGTCGGCTTGCTTGGCCGCTACGCGCGTCGCTACTTTCTCCGCAGAATCGGGGTAGTCGACACGCTCGGTCGATTGAGGGCCGTGGTCTTCCACCTCCAAGCCCCTGTCTTCAAGGTACTCGCGTACCTTTTCCTTCAAAGGAAAACCCGCGTGGTCGGCACCCAGCGCAATCTTGATTTTTGCTGGCATGGGTTACTTTCAAGCTCTCGTGGGACTCCTGCAAGTTCAAGATGGCGATTGGTCATTCTACCGGACGACGTAGCGGGGTGCAATGTTTCTTCCATTGGGCCTCGGTGAAATATGAACGGCAAGTCCTTTGTCCCCAGTGCAAGCCAAGCGCCTCGTGACGCAAGGACAATGGAAATCCGAATTCTGAATGGGTCGAGGCAGAGCCCTACCAGCGGCCCGGGGGCGAACCCTTGCGGCGCACGGGCTTCTTCTGCGCGAGGGAGTCGTCGTCCGGTGAAGGCGCCGAAGCCAGCAAGGTGTCCGTGGCAGGGAGCAAGGGGAGCAACCGGTCACGCACGGTCACGAATTCGTTCCAGTCGCCCTTGGGGACAGGCTGTGCCGGCGGCAAGGTCAGGGTGGCAAAGTTGACGAAGGCGCCGTGACGACGCAGGCGGAAATCGAGGTGCGGGCCGGTAGACAGACCCGTTGAGCCCACCAAGCCGATACGTTCGCCCTGTGCGACATGCTGGCCGGCGTGAACGAAAATGCGGGAGAGGTGAAAGTAATAGGTTTCGTAGCCGTTCGCGTGCCGGAGCTGAATGGCGTTGCCTGCTTCCCCCTTGTCCCCGGCGAAGACGACGCGAGCCTCAGCAATGGCCTGCACTGGGGTTCTGGTCGGCGCGCCGTAGTCAACCCCGAGGTGTGGACGATAATACTTCAGAATCGGGTGGAAACGACGGCGGCTGAAACGCGACGTGATCGGGGCGCTGAATTTCAAGGGCGAACGCAAGAAAGCTTTCTGAAGAGACTTGCCCTCCGGTGTGTAGTAGGCGGGTTTGCCATCGGGCCCATGGAACAGCACGGCTTGGTAGGCACGGCCTCCGTTCACGTACTCGGCGGCGAGAATGCGGCCGTAGGAAGCCATTTGGCCGTTAAGATATTTCTTCTTCTCGACGACGAGGCGGAAGGTATCGCCGGGGCGCGTGTCGGTGTAGAAGTCGAGGTCCCATCCGAAGATGTCGGCAAGGCGCAGAGCGAGCTCGGGCTCTTCGCCCGCATCAATGACGGCGTTAAAAAGTGAATCTTCGACTTTGCCGAGGACGCCGGCGGTTTCAGTATTGCAGGGGATTGATCTGACTTCCGCGCGAAAAGCCCCCTCGGAAGGCGTGATCCGCAGCAGCCGGTCGGCATCAATCTGGTAGTTGATTTCGCGAAGTCCGTCTGCCCCTGACCGGCCTACAGTGAGCAGATTGCCCGGGCGGACGCGGCGGAAATCGAAAACTGGCCGGGCGGATTGCACGATACTGAACACCGTCACGGGGTCCAAACCCATTCGTTGAAGGGAATCGCTGAAGTTAAGACCGGGCTCGACCATTGTCTCAGAGAACACAATCATGTGGGCGGTGACCCAGCGGGCGGTCTGGCGGGCGAGATACTCCTCTTGAGCCAGCCTGCGCTCTGCCGAGCGCTTCAGGTGGAGCGATGTGCCCAGCAAGGCTGTACCTGCCAACGTGATGGCCAGGCTGACGAGAACGAATCGGGGACTCGGCGTCAGCCTGCTTCGGCGCTGCCGAGGGACAGCATCGGCTCCCATAACGCAAAACATACCTCAAAGCTCCCTTTTTGCCCAAGAGGAATCTGCTTTCCTGAGAAACTCGAACCGAAGCGGCCACATTTCTGTGTCCTTTGGGGGGTTGCAGGTTCTCTGATCGGTTTCCCACTCACGGACTCCCGCTGCACTTGGAGATAGAAAGCACCTTTCCATTCTGCCCAATCACCTTCCTTGACAACTTGTGCATCCATCCTCAACAATGGCGCATTCCGAACGTGTGTTCGGGGTGGACTATCATGGCCAGCGAATCCTTGATCTGAAGGACAAGAAAGGTCGTACTAATGCGTTGGAGCGAGACTTTCATACCCACATTGCGCGAAGATCCCGCCGAAGCGGAAGTCCCTTGTCACCGGCTTCTACTCCGGGCTGGTTACGTCCGCCAGGTGGCGGCGGGCGTCTATGCGTATCTTTTCCTGGCGCAGAGATCATTCCTGAAAATCATGCAGATCATCCGCGAGGAGATGAACCGCATCGGTGGCCAGGAGTTCTATCTGCCGGCCTTGAACCCGGCGGAGCTCTGGAAGGAGACGGGTCGTTACGAAGCGTACGGCGAGACGATGTTCAAGTTCCGGGACCGCAACCAGCACGACATGTGCCTGGGAGTGACTCATGAAGAGGAGATGACCAACATCGCGCGAGGTGAGTTGCGGTCTTACAAGCAACTCCCTCAGATCTGGTACCAGATTCAGGAGAAATTCCGCGACGAGCCCCGGCCCAAGTCGGGCCTGCTGCGCCTTCGTCAGTTCTGGATGAAGGACTCCTACTCTTTCGACCTCGACGAGGCGGGTTTGGACGTGAGTTACCGGAAGCACTACGACGCCTACTGCCGCATCTTCGACCGTTGCGGACTGCGATATGTGATCGTGGAAGCTTACTCAGGGACGATGGGTGGAGCGTATTCGCACGAGTTTGCCGCGCCCACCGCCGCCGGCGAAGATTCCGTGGCGCTATGCGAGTGTGGCTATGCGGCGAACCTCGAAAAGGCTGAGGCAAAAGCTCCGCCTGTAGAAGATCCGCCGGGCGACGCGCCCCCAGAGCCTTTTCCTACTCCTGGCCAGAAGACCATCGACGACCTGGCGAGTTTTACAGGCGAAAGCTCTGCCCGCCTGATGAAGACGCTGGTGTACATCGTGGAGAGCCAACCCGTTCTCGTCCTGCTGCGTGGCGATCACACCCTGAGTGAAACGAAGCTGGCTACCACGCTCGGCACGGAACTCTTTCGCGCTGCCACCCCGGATGAGGCCCTGGCTTTACACGGGGCACACTTGGGGTCTCTGGGCCCCGTGGGCATCCGCGGCGCGAGGATTCTGGCGGACCGCGCCCTGGAGGGCCGGAGGAACCTGATCACGGGCGCGAACCGCGACGACTATCACCTTCGCAGTGTCACGCCGGGCCGTGACTTCAAGGCCGAGTATCACGACCTGCGCGTTGTTTCCTCCGGAGATTTATGCCTCCGGTGTGGCAAGCCGCTTCGGGTGAACATCGCGGTTGAGCTGGGACATGTCTTCAAGCTGGGACGCCGGTACTCGGAGGCGATGCACGCCACAGTGCTCGACGCCAACGGCAAGGAAGTGCCGCTGGTGATGGGTTCCTACGGGATCGGCGTGGAGCGCATCCTGAGCGCCGCTGTGGAGCAGAATCACGACGAGGATGGCATGTTCCTGCCGCGGGCCATCGCCCCCTTCGACGTCATCATGACCCTGGCCAACGTGGACGACGCCGAGCTTCGAGCCGCGGCGGAAAAGTTGTATGGGGAAATGCGGTCGCAGGCGATGGACGTTCTTTTCGATGACCGTGAAGAGCGGCCCGGGGTGAAGTTTAAGGACGCGGACCTGATTGGCGTCCCGTATCGCGTCACGTTGGGCAAACGCAAGTTTGAGCGGGGTCTGGCAGAAATCTTCCAGCGCTCGACAAAGCAAATTCGCGATGTTAAGCTTGCAGATGTCGTGCGGAGCTTAAAGGAGGAGTATCTCCTCTAGCGCGAGCCGATTCTCGCGAAGCCAGAGGTCACTATGCGACACTATGACACAGGGAAAGGCTACCCCAAGGCCATCGTTGCATTGCTGGTTCTGGCCGCGGTCGCGTACGTGGGCACCAAGGTCGTTCCCATCTACATCGCGAATTACGAGATGCAAGATTTCATTCGGCAACTTTCCGTCCAGATGTCCGCGCGCGGGGGCGCCACGGTCGAGATGGTGCAAAACGCGGTCCTCTCCAAAGCTCAGGATCTGGGACTGCCGATGACCCGCGAAAATGTGAAAGTGCGTATCGCCGGCAGTGTCTCCGTTGCCTTGGATTATCAGGTTCCGGTGGATTTGAAGGTATACACCTGGGTTCTCCACTTCACACCCTCATCTGAAAATGTGTTATAAGCTGTGCCTCGCCCACCCTTCGTAACTCGAAAGAGCACAAGGTCCTCAAAACCTGCGGGGCGGGCGCGTCGCCAGCGGCTGGCTGGGTGGAAGAAGGCGGCAGGGGCGGCTGGGCTATTGGCATTCCTGGTGGCGACGGGCGTTCTTGTCTATTTCTACGTGCGCTTCTCCCGCATTATCGACGCGCGCCTAAGCGGAGACATCTTCAATAATGCTTCCTTGGTCTTCGCCGTCCCAACGCCCGTGGTGGTGGGCCAAGGAACCACGCCCGCGGCGGTGGCGGCCCGCCTTCGCAGAGCCCTTTATGCGGAGAGTGAAGGAGGTTCGCACGTCGGCACGTACAGGCTCGTTGGAAACCACCTGGAGATCAGGCCTGGGCCTGCTTCTTTCTTCCGGGGCGAGCCGATGCGACAAGGTGCCGCAGTGCTGGAATTCCGAGACGGCCGCCTGGTCTCCGTCACTCCCCTCGGCGGTGCGGGGACTCGGGACAGTTACCTCCTTGAGCCAGAGGTCGTCACCACGTTGTTTGATAACACCCGCTCCAAACGGCGGCTGGTGCGCTACCAGGACTTACCGAAGGTTTTGGTGGATGCGGTCCTCGCCACTGAAGACCATCGCTTCTTCTCCCATCACGGTGTGAACATCTACCGGATTGTGGCCGCCGCCATTGCCGATATCCGGGCGGAAGAGAAGGTGCAAGGCGGTAGCACCCTCACCATGCAACTGGCAAGGAACTTCTTCCTCACCCCGCGCCGCACTATCCGGAGGAAGTTGGCGGAAATCTTCCTGGCGCTCTTGCTGGAGCAGCGACTGACCAAGCAGCAGATCTTCGAGTTGTACGCGAACCAGATCTATCTCGGCCAGCGTGGGAGTTTTTCTATTTACGGCTTCGGGGAGGCAGCCAGCGCCTATTTCAACAAAGACGTGAGCAGCCTTACGTTGCCGGAGGCTGCCCTCCTGGCGGGACTGATTCGAGGTCCTAACCTTTACTCGCCTTACAAGTATCGCGGACGCGCGCTGGAACGGCGCACCTATGTGCTGCGACGCATGCTCGAAGTCGGCCTGATTTCTCCCGCCGAGGCCGAGAAGGCTTCGGCTGCCCCCCTGGGGGTCATCGTGCAGAATGTCGAAGGCCTCCAGGCGCCCTATTTCGTGGATATGGTGAAGGACCAGTTGCTCGCGCAGTTTTCTGAGCGTGACTTGGTTTCGCAGAGCTACCGAATTTACACGACGCTCGATCTCGACCTTCAACGGGCTGCCTCGGAGAGCATCCGGGTGGGCGTTGGCGAAGTGGACCAGCAGGTGAAAAAGCAGAAGCGCACGAAAGACAAGCCTCCGCCAGGCCCCAACCAGCCTCAGGTGGCTCTGATTGCCCTGGATGCGCACACGGGCGCGATTAAGGCCTTGGTGGGCGGACGCAATTACGGCCTCAGCCAGCTCAACCACGCGCTGGCTAAACGGCAACCAGGCTCCTCCTTCAAACCTTTTGTGTACGCCGCCGCTCTCAGTTCGGGTGTAGACGGCTCCCAACCCTTGCTGACTCCCGTCACGGTGCTCAGCGACGAACCTACTACCTTCCAGTATGGCGACCAGACTTACGAGCCGGAGAACTACAAGCAGGAATATCACGGCCTCGTGACCGTGCGCGAGGCCTTGGCACATTCTCTCAACGTTGCCACCGTGCGCCTCGCAGAGATGGCTGGGTACGAGAAGGTGAGAAACGTGGCGGTGGCAGCTGGGATCAACAAGGACTTGCTGGCAACGCCCGCCATCGCGCTGGGAGCATACGTGGCCACGCCCCTCGAGATCACGGGGGCCTACACCATCTTTTCGAATGGCGGTCAGTACGTTGAGCCGAGACCCATCGTGGCCGTTAACGACTCCTCAGGGCGCACGCTTTGGCGGAGCCCCGTAGTGACTCGACAGGTACTCGATCCTCGCGTGGCCTATTTGATGGTAAATCTGCTCGAGAGCGTTATCAACAACGGGACAGGCGCTGGCGTGCGCAGCCGAGGCTTTGTGCTTCCGGCGGCGGGCAAGACCGGAACCTCTCATGACGGGTGGTTTGCTGGTTTCACCTCGAACCTGCTGGCAGTGGTCTGGGTGGGGTATGACGACGACCGGGAACTGAAGCTCCCGGGCGCCAGTTCCGCCCTGCCCATCTGGACGGAGTTTATGAAGCGGGCTACGGAGATCCCCGCTTACCGGAACGCGGAGCCATTTGTGCCGCCTCCCGGCGTGGTGGCCGCGCCAGTGGAGATGAGTGCGAGCCTTACAGGGTCGGGCGATTCCGTCATGGTCCGGAACGAGTTCTTCATCGAGGGGACAGAGCCGCCCGCGCAAGGACCCGGGCGGGGTACAAGCGGAATCCTCAGCAGGCTGTTCCGCGCGAAAGGCGAGTTGGCTGTCCCGGCCGCAGCCGCCACGCCGCCCGCCGTCACGGACTCCGCGGCTCCCGCTGCTGATAACCCGTCGGAACCTCCGCCCGGCCAGAAAAAGGGTGGAATCATGAAGAAGTTTCTCTCGATCTTCAAGGGTAAGGGCTCCAAGCCCGAGGCTCCCGCTGAGCCGCCTAAGAAATCTGAGCCCAAAGGGTAGGATCCGCGCTCCACGGGCCCCGGGATCCATCACCGTCTCTTGCGAAAGCGAGGTTCGAACATGAAACGCAGAATCTGTACTCGTCTGGTGGTAATCGGATTCAGCGGCGTGATGGCTTTGGTCTACGGAGGCTCGCGAGGTGCCACGGGCGCCCCCCCTCCGCAGGGTGCATCCGCAACCGCGCCTTCCGCGCCGGCACAAGCTCAGGAAACTCCAACGAAGTCTGATGCCCTCAGTCTGGAGGACCGCGCAGACATTTTCATGGCGCGAAAAGCTTACGCCGATGCCGCTGATTACTATTACCGCGCCTTGAAGCAATCAAAGTTAGCAGATGCGGCTCTGTGGAACAAGCTCGGCATTGCATATCAGCAGCAGATGAATCACCGGGCGGCGCGCAAAGCTTACAACCAAGCGATTCGGCGTCGGAAGGATTTCTCTGAACCTTGGAACAACCTGGGGACCACCTATTTCATGCAGAACAAGTACCGGAAATCGCTCAAGTACTACTTGCGTGCCCTCAAGCTGAATCCCAACTCCGCCTCCTTCCATGCGAACCTGGGGACTTCCTACTACCACATGAAAAAGGTCGTGGAGGCGGTGCAGGAATACCGTATCGCCCTGAGCCTCGACCCGACCGCCCTCACGGAACGATCCTCTTTGGGTACGACGGTACAGACGAGGAGCGCTGACGCCGAGTACTTCTTCTACTTGGGAAAAGTCTTTGCCTCGCTCGGGCGTGCCGAGGATGCCGTCCGTTACCTGCGGCGCGCCTTCGAAGACGGTTTCAAAGACCAGAAGAGGGTCGATGAGGACGTGGATTTCCAGAAAATCAGCCAGCACCCCGCTTACGTCGAATTGATGAAACACCGCCCTGTCCCGATCAAGGATTGATTGGACTCGTGGCCAGGCTGCCGGGCTGAATGGGTGAGCCTCGTGGGCGTAGCGCGTGACCAGGCCCGGCAGCTAGGACTCTCGGCACTCAGTGCTATAATGCCCATGTCGGGTCAAGGTTCGATGCGAAGGGCGTGCGGACTGCTCTTGACGTTGCTTGTGGCGGTGAAACTCCAGGGCTCTCCCGAGGGTCGCACCATCCTGGTCTTCCCCTTCGAGAACCGAAGCACCCGTTCCGACCTCAACTGGATTTCGGAGAGCTTCGCAGAAATCCTCTCTTCCCGTCTGGCCGGGCCGGATAACTACGTTTTAGACAGGGAGGAACGGAATACAGCCTGCGTGCAATTAAGCATTCCTCCTGAGATCCCTCTGACTCTCGCCAGCGCGTACAAGGTCACCCAAGTCCTGGGAGCAGATTGGGCCGTGGTCGGGAGTTACAGCGTTACCACGAGTCGGCTGACTGCACGCGCGCAATTGCTCGATGTACGCCAACTAAAGCTCGCCCCCGCTCTCGAAGTGACCGGAGAGCTGGCCGAGTTGGATGACCTCCAAACTCGCCTGGCATGGCGGCTCCTGGCCACTCATGATCCTGGCTTCACGGTGGGCAAGGAAGAGGACTTTCGCCGCCGCTTCCCCGAGATCCGCCTGGACGCGTTCGAGAACTACATTCGCGGTGTTCTCGCCACCGACGATGAAAGCCGCGTGCGCTTCTTCCTGGAGTCAGACCGTCTGAACCCTGCTGACCATCGGGCGGCATTTGCGTTCGGTCGGCTCTATTATGACCAAAAGGACTACGGAAACTCGGCAAAGTGGCTTCGCAAGCTCGAGGCGACTGATGCGAACTATCTGGAATCGCTCTTCCTGCTGGCAGTCGATGAGTTTTTCCTGGGCCACCAGCAGGCGGCTAAACAAGCCTTCGAGACACTTGCCAAAGAGCTCCCGCTGAACGAGGTTTCGAACAATCTGGGCGTCCTCAAAGCTCGCCGGGGACGATACGCGGAAGCCCTGCCGAGTTTCGAGCGGGCCTTCCAGGGAGACCCGACGGATCCCGACTTCGCTTTCAACCTGGGCGTGTGTTTGTGGTATCTCAACCGATTCGCGGAGTCAGCCCAATACTTGCGTGAAGCGCTGCGCGCGAATAACGAGGACGCGGAAGCTCACACATTACTGGCCATGGTGCTTGGGAAGCTCGGAGATTCACCCGGCCAGCGCGCGGAGCTTCAATGGCTGGCCGAGCACGGCAATGACTTGGGGGCGGACCTTGCGGGTGATATCCTGCCACAGGCACGCTTGAAGAAGAACTACGATGGCCGTGCCCTTCGCTTGCTTTCCCTTACGCTTCACAACGCGCTCGAGGAGCGACTGGCGAACCTGCCAGCCGATCAGCACAGCGATGTCCACCTGGGGCGCGGCAAAAAGTTCTTTGCGGAAGGGCGCTTCCCCGAGGCCGAGCACGAGTTGGCCGAGGCAGTGTCCTTAGTTCCGGGCGACAGTGAAGCGCGACTGGCGCTAGCGCAGGTCCTGGAGGCGGAAGGGAAGCACGGCGAAGCGGCTGCGGAACTCGAGAAATCGCTCCAACTCAAGAACAGCTTCGCGGCGCATCTTTCCCTTGCACGTGTGTATCTTTCGCTCAACCAGCCTGACCTGGCGCGGGAACAGGGCCAGGCCGCTTTGCAGCTCGACCCGGGCAACCAGGAAGCGGAACAATTGATCGACAGAATCCGCGCCGCCACCGCGGATTCAAGGAAGACACCATGAACGCCAGAACATTCGGAGCCGTACTCGCTTTCGCCGCGTTCTTTGCCACGGGAGGGTGTTGTGTCCCCGACGCGTGCGCCCAGACTCGGCCTCTGGTAGTCGAAGTTCCCCTGAACATGATGATCCACCACGTCAGTGCCGAATACGTGACGCGGGGCATACAGTACGCCAACCAGAAGAACGCGGACGCGGTGCTTCTTGAGCTCAACACGCCGGGCGGGCTCCAGGGCTCCATGCGCGAAATCATCGAGGCCATCTTCGCTTCGCGGGTGCCGGTCATCACCTATGTTGCGCCCAGCGGAGGCAGCGCTGCTTCCGCCGGGTTCTTTATTCTGCTTGCGGGCGACGTGGCCGTAATGGCTCCGGGGACCAACGCGGGCGCGGCACACCCCGTGATCTTGGGGGGCACGGAGCTCGGCAAGACGATGGAGGCCAAGCTCGAGAACGACGCTGCGGCCTACATCCGCTCCATTGCAGGCAAGCGCGGGCGGAATTCCGCTCTCGCCGAAGACGCGGTACGCAAGAGCTCTTCTTACACAGACAAGGAAGCACTCGACGGCAAACTGATTGACGCCGTGGCGGAGAGCCCGAACGACATCTTCGCCAAGTTCGATGGCAAGACCATCAAGCGGTTCAACGAAGCCACGACGTTGCATCTGGCGAACGCGGTGGTCGAGCCGTTCGCTATGGCCAGGTTCGAGACCTTTCTGGCCTGGGTGGCGGATCCCAACATCGCCTTCATCTTGGGTGCGATCGGAGTGGCCTGTCTGTACATCGAATTCACTCATCCCGGTATGGTGGCGCCGGGAGTGGTAGGAGCAATTTCCCTGGTGCTGGCGTTGTACGCGTTCAACTTGCTTCCTATTAACTATACTGGCCTCCTCCTGATTCTGCTGGCGTTAGGGCTGTTCGTCCTGGAAGCGAAGACGGCGTCGCACGGGGTGCTGGCCACGGGTGGGGTCATCGCCATGATCCTGGGTGCGTTGATCCTGATCAAATCCCCCTGGCCGGAGGCGCGCATCCACCTCTCCACGGCTCTGAGCGTAGCTTTGCCATTGGGGATCATTACAGTGATTCTCGTCCGCTTCGCCGTTGCCGCCAAGCTGCGTAAAGCCGTCACCGGTGAGGAGGGGATGATTGGCTCGGTGGGTGTCGCGCAGAGTGACATCGAGGCCGCAGGAAAGGTTCTGGTCCACGGCGAGTTGTGGGATGCCCGTGCTCGGCAGAGAATCCCGAAGGGCGCCCGAGTGCGAGTGCTGGAGATCGATGGCCTGACGTTGGTGGTTGTGCCAGCCGCAGAATCTCGCTAGACTTGCAGGGCAAAGTAATCTGAGGGGCCCAGGCAGGCATATGTCAGGGCCCCCCTCTCGACCCGATAGAGCTCCGGTACGTCGGGGCGAGGGACTCGAGCAGCGCAGGCCGCGCAAGAAGTTGGCGGGTTGGAAACCCACGCTGTTTCATTCCGAAGAATGCGGAAAGGAGCATAGTATGACTACGGCTTACATCGTCGTCGCGATCATCCTCTTCCTGTGGATCTCGGCGTGCTTGAATGTCTTGAGAGAATACGAACGGGCGGTTACATTTCGCCTGGGACGCCTTCTGAAAACCGATAAAGGGCCGGGACTGATCTTCATCCTTTGGCCCATCGACAAGATCGTTAGAGTTTCCCTGCGCGTGCTCACCTGGGATGTTCCCCCGCAGGATATCATCACTCGGGACAACGTTTCGGTGAAAGTGAACGCGGTCCTTTACTTCCGGGTACTCAGCGCGCAGAAGGCTATCGTGGAGCTCGAGAACTACCGCTATGCAATTGAGCAGTTGGCGCAGACGACGTTGCGCACGGTGTTGGGCGAAGTGGAGCTTGACGACCTGCTCTCCCAACGCGAGAAGCTCAACGCCCGCCTGCAAACCATCCTCGACGAGCAAACCGAGGCCTGGGGCATCAAGGTTACGCAAGTGCAAGTCAAGCAGGTAGACTTGCCGCAGGAGATGCAACGGGCCATCGCCCGCCAGGCCGAGGCGGAACGCGAACGCCGGGCCAAGATCATCAACGCCGACGGCGAATACCAGGCGTCAGAGAAAATGTCCGAGGCCGCGGCTGTTCTGGCCCGTCAGCCCATCTCCGTTACTCTCCGCTATCTCCAGACCCTGGCGGAAATCGGAACGGAGAAGAATACCACCATCGTCTTTCCGATCCCCGTGGAGTTGCTGAGTGCCTTGCTAGGAAAGCTTGGTGCGTCTCCAACGCCCGGCGAAGCGACGAAATAGCAAGGCGGGGCTGGCTCGCTTATGGGCAGCCAGGCCCGCGAGAGGAGGATCATGGCTGAAAGGACCGAACGGGAACAGGACGAGAGGGGACTCTCCGCCCGGCATTTGATCCTGGTGTTTCTGGCCGGTGTCGCGGTTTGCGGGGTCTTCTTCTCCCTGGGATTTCTGGTCGGGTTCAACGAACGGTCTTCCCGGACGGCGCCGGTTACGGAGCGCGTGACGCCTCCTCCGGCAATTCCCCCGACCGTAAATGCTCCGCTGGCCAGCGCGTCGCCGGGCACTCAACGACCGGCCACGACCACCACGGCTGCAAGTGCTCGTGCCCAGTCGCAGTCCACGGCACCTGCGGCGCCGTCCGCGGAGTCGAAGCCCGCTACCACAGCCGCCACTTCTCGGGCGCCTGCAGCTTCTCCAGCTTCGACTCGCAAGGCAGAGAAGCCGGCGGAGCCTGCGCCCGCTCCCACCGCTTCGCCGGGGGAAGTGGGCGTAGGCTTCACGGTTCAGGTAGTGGCATCGCGCACGAAGGAGGATGCCGAGAAGGTCGTAGCAATCTTGAAGGGGCATGGCTACCCGGTGTTTTTGGTCGCGCCGGAGTACGCCCATGCCAAGGACAACCTTTTCCGTGTTCAGGTGGGACCGTTCGCTACCCGCGACGATGCGGAGAAAGTCCGGGCAAGGCTCAGCCAAGAGGGGTTCAAGCCCTTCATCAGGCATTAGCATCTAGGCTCACGGCTGCGATCCTTGTGTTGTAGCGGTGCTTGGCGTTTGCGCCTGTCTCCCGCGGGGCGCAAAACCTCGGCCGCGGTGATCCGGACGGGTCGGGGGAGGTAGACCGACGTTGCAGGAGAGAACTGGTTGGCTGTGGCTTGCGTAGCCTGATCGCAGCGTGGAGGCGACGCAACTGAGAAAGCGTCTCAAGTTCTTGGCCCTATCTAGCCCACTCCAAAAGACCTCAGTCCGCTGGGCCGCTAGCGCTGTGAGTGGCCTGCTGCTTGTCGCTTGCTTCCCAAACACGAGTTGGCACGCGCTGGTTTGGATCGCCTGCCTGCCGTTGCTCGCCGTGCTTGTAGGCGAGGCGCACCCTGTGCGGGCCTTTGGATTGGCATATCTGAGCGGCGCCATATTCCTGACGGGTAGTTGCTACTGGTTTGTGGTGGTCACGCAACAGTACGGTGGATTGAATCCCGCCCTCGCAGTAGGAGTGTTGGCCCTCTTCGTACTTGTCTCTTCTGTTTTCTTCGGCGCATTCGGGCTGGTGGTGGGCTGGGTGGCGCGGGCCTCGCCACCTCTGGCGCTGGCACTCAGTCCCTTCTTATGGGTCACAATGGAAATTGCCCGGACATACCTGATCACGGGCTTCCCTTGGAATTTGCTTGGGTACTCCGTTCAGGCCACGGGCCTAAGGCAATTGGCGTCCGTCACCGGGGTGTACGGTCTTTCGTTTCTGGCGGTCGCGACCAGCGCCTTGGCGGCATGGGTTCTGCTGGCGCGAGGGACCAGAGGGGCGCCGGCGGCGCTAGGCTGCTGGGCCGCGCTACTCGTTCTCGCCCATTGGATTCTGACGCCCCCACCTCTGCCCCCGGGTGCGAATCGCGCTTTCCTGCTGCAGCCGTACGTCCCGCTGGATGAAACGGAGATGGAGAGCTGGCAGCCCTGGCGCGATCCCACGCGGCTTAACCAATTGGTGGACGCTACTCTCACGGCCGTTGCCCGAGAATACAATGCGGGTTCTTCTTCGGACACGGGAAAGGCCCTTTCCCATGCCGGTCCCCCGCCGCTAATCATCTGGGCGGAGAACCCTGCGCCATTCTACTTTACACGCGACCCCATTTTCCGTGCGGCCATGGAGAAGATGGCGCAGCAAGCGCGGGCTTACGTGGTGGTCAACACCGTCACCTTTACGGGCCAAGAGAATCCTCAGCCGAAAAATAGCGCAGTCATGTTGGATCCCGAGGGGCGCCTGCTCATGCAGTATGATAAAATTCATCTGGTGCCTTTTGGCGAGTACGTCCCGACCTGGGCTTTCCCAGGCAGAGTTGGCAAGATCACGTCGGAGGTGGGAAACTTCGTTCCCGGTTCCGGCTACCGTGTGGCGCAGACGCCCGGAGGGACGATTGGCGTCTTCATTTGCTATGAGGCCATCTTCCCGCAACTGGTGAGGCGGCTTACTCTGGCGGGTGCCGGCGTACTAGTGAATATCTCTAACGACGCTTGGTACGGCGACTCCTCGGCGGCTCCCCAGCACCTGGAGATGGCCCGCGTCCGCGCGATTGAGAATGGCCGCTCCTTGCTGCGCGCCACCAACGATGGCATCACTGCCGTGATTGATCCTTACGGGCGAGTGGCGCAGCAAATCCCGCGGCACCGGTTGATGGTCTTGGCCGGCCGATTCGGGTATTTGAACCGCCTGACTTTTTACACGGCTCATGGCGACGTTTTCGCCTGGCTCTGTGTGGCCATTGCAGTGGCTATCATTGGCGTCAGGGCACGACGGGCAGTAGGTAGTCGGCAGAAACAGGAATAACTGACCACTGACGACTAACAACTGACAACTGGAATTCAGGAGCGACCATGATCGAGGAACTGGAAAGGGAATTCGAAGAACTGAAGCGGCGCGCAGCCGATATTCGGAGTTTTCTTTGACGCCCCCCAGCGACGCAAGGAACTCGAAGCCCTCGAGAAGCAAATAGCCCAACCCGACTTCTGGCAAGACCAGGAAGCATCCCAGAAAACCCTCACCGCCGGCAAGCGCATGGCGAAAGTGCTGGAGGCTGACGACAAGCTGGCACGCCGGCTTGCGGACGCCGAAGCGTATTTCGAGCTGGCCCGGGAGGGCGAAAACATTGCCGCCGACCTCCGCGCGGAGTTGGGCGCGCTTCGCCAGGATGTGGATCACCTGGAAACGGAGACGATGCTCGGCGGCGAGAACGACCAGTTGAATGCTATCGTCACCATCCACCCCGGCGCGGGCGGCACGGAGTCGCAGGATTGGGCGGAGATGCTACTCCGCATGTACCGGCGATGGTCAGAACGCCGCGGCTTCAAGTTCACCCTGAACGATTTCCAGGCGGGAGAGGAAGCGGGGCTGAAGTCTGCCACCTTCACCGTGGCCGGAGACTACGCCTACGGCTTGCTGAGCAGCGAGAGCGGCGTCCACCGCTTGGTGCGTATCTCGCCGTTTGACGCGAACCAGCGACGGCACACCTCGTTTGCTTCCGTCTTCGTCAGTCCCGAAATCGATGACACCATCAACATCGAAATCAAGCCCGACGATTTGAAGGTGGAAACCTACCGCTCGACGGGGAAGGGCGGGCAGCACGTCAACACCACCGATTCCGCGGTCCGCATCACACACCTGCCCACCGGGACGGTCGCCCAGTGCCAGAACGAGCGCTCCCAGCACCGCAACCGGGAAATGGCCATGAAGTTCCTGCGCTCCAGGCTCTACGAGTTGGAGCTGCGCAAACGCCGCGAGGCGGCGGATAAGCTCGAAGCCTCCAAGGCCGACATCGACTTCGGCAGCCAGATCCGCTCTTACGTTTTGCACCCTTACCGGCTCGTGAAAGACCATCGGACAAAACTCGAAGTGGGCGACGCCGACCGCATCCTCGACGGCGACCTCGACCCCTTCATCAACGCCTGCCTGCTCTCCCGCCGCACTGTGTCCAAGTCTTCGTAGGGGAGGGCCGGCGCCTGCTCCGAGCTTGCCGGGCTTGGCCCTCCCGCCCGTTGGACATCGTCTCAGATATAACCGTCATAAAATCAATGACTTAAGCAGAGAAAGGATTCGTCCCGGGGGTACGCTTCGCTCCAGTAATGAGGCTTGGGCGCTTTTGTCCCTGTCGCTATCTACTTTCAGGTCTATCCGTTAGCCCTGGTCTTGGTTTGCTCCGGTTCGTTTCAGGTTCGTTTCAGGTTCTTTTCGGTTTGTTTTTCAGCCTTCTTCCTTTGTTTTCAACAACTTCCTCGCTTCGTTTCGTCAAAAAACTATCTTTTAAGATGTTGGTCTTTTTCCTGAGAGCTGCATCGGCCTGGGCCTCGCCATGGCTCTGCGGCGAGCGACACTACCGTGTCTATCCCCTCTCTGCGCATCCGCAACCGACGCCCTGCGGCGCGACGCCGCCACGGCAGGTCGTGCAGCGCAGGGCCTCGACGTCCGTCTGTTGGGGTAGTGGCGGGGCTGGCGCTGTCCGCAGCCTGGGTTGCGGCCGCGCGCCACAGGTTCTCGGGTTTTCCCTGGGGGCTCATGCATGGCAGGTTTTCCACCGCGTCTTCCTCGCGGGCAGTGAATTTGACTATCGCTGTAGTCTATCGCACTACGCGGGTCTTGTCAAGAGGGCATTGTGTCCGCCGTGGCGGAGGGCGGCATTGTAGCGGCGATCTATGATCGCCGTCTTTGACTTTTCCCTAGGTTCGGCGCTCACAGAGCGCCGCTACAGCACGCAAAAGGCCAATTCCACACACATTCTGTAGCCCGGCGCTACTTCCCGCTTCTTTTCAGCCTAGCTATTAGTGTAGTAAAACAGGCATTGCCGGATGCGGTAGGGCCCGTGCCAGTGCGTAGCCACGGCACCATTTAGGTGCCGTGGGCTTTTGTTTCTTCCAATAAAGAACCCACGGCAAAAAGACCTTGCCGTGGTTACCCGCATTCTACATCGCAGGCATGGCAAACTACGCCATGTATGATGGCATAAGGTTATCGGCTCCTCGACGGGGAGAGTAGACTGGCGATGGAAGAAGGAAGTCAGGAACTCAGAGCGAGGAGGAGCCGAGACATGCTGATTATAGG
>Ga0315280_10000694_pt1 | contig 61363 bp, 56 predicted proteins | sample YL17G06_40_MG_FD_203697 | JGI IMG/M metagenome (GOLD analysis project Ga0315280, IMG submission 203697) | Sediment microbial communities from Yellowstone Lake, YNP, Wyoming, USA - YL17G06_40 | ecosystem: Environmental > Aquatic > Freshwater > Lake > Sediment | place: USA: Wyoming | collected... | reverse complement strand
GCCCCTGAACTTGCGATCGGTTGCAGCCGCCCCTATCATCTGACACCAACGCGCGCCGCCGGACATCCGTTCCGCATGATACGAGAGCCTGTCATGCACCGGTGAGACCGCCTTTAGCGGCGGCGGGTACGTGAGAGCGTTCGCAGCGGTTTCCCTGAGGAGGCTTGACGCTTGCGCCGTGGACGCAATGGGCCTAGGGGGATTGGATACGACGAGCCTTGCTACTGGTATGGCTATTGGGCTGGGATGGGGCGCCAGTTTCGCGGTTAGGCACGCAACCCGGGAGAAACAACGTGAACGAGGACAACGAACTTACAACAAGGCGCCTCACTGAGGCGGAGCGTGTGATCGCCGTCAGAGGCCAGGGATACTTTCCAGTACTGACACGTCTCAAGGACGGAAGCCTCGGCGCGGTCGTCCGGGGCGGCGCACCTCACGTTGGCCGTGAAGGCAGGCTCGACTGGATCCGCTCGGGGGATGGTGGGAAGACGTGGTCGCGGCCAACGGTAGTAGCTGACGGAGAGTGGGACGACCGTAACCCGGCCTGTGGGCAGATGCCGGACGGGGCCATCGTCGTCGCTTATGCCGAGGCGAGCACGTACAACGAGAAGGGCGAGTTCGACCGTTCGGTGGGGAAGTACGAGGCATACTACGTGCTTTCCGCGGACGGAGGCCTCACCTGGTCCGAGAGGAGGAAACTGTTCACGGGGCCTCTCCGCCAGGTCTCCCCATTTGGCAAAATGATCCTCCTTCGAGACGGGACGGCGGTGATGAGCATCTACGGGCAGCGTGCGGAGAATGAGCCACAGAGCGCGGATTTCCTCGTGCCAGGGGCCAGGCTATACGCCGGTGTGATCCGCAGTCGCGACAATGGGCGCACTTGGGAGGATTTCTCTTCTATCGGCCACCTTATCGGCGAGGTGGCCTTACTCTACCTGGAGCACAGTGACCGCTTGCTGGCATTCTGCCGCGGTGAGTCTAGGGAGCACCAGGAGATATGGCAGGCGGAGTCGCGCGATGGGGGATACTCATGGGCCGGGTTCCGACGCCTCACCAAGCGGTCCCAGCATCCCGCCGATTGCCTGTGCCTTAGGAGCGGCAACCTACTGCTAGCTTTCGGCAACCGCCTTGAACCCTTCGGGGCAGGCGTGATGGTCAGCCGCGACGCGGGCGGAACGTGGGATGTGCAGGGTCGAACCCTCATCGGATGGGACTCTGAGAGCACGGACTGCGGCTATCCCTCCAGCGCTCAGTTGGAGGACGGCACGATCGTTACGATGTACTACTCCGTGGGAACGGAGTTGGAGCCTGGAGTTGAGATGGCTATCGCCGTCAGATACTCGGAGAGGATGCTGCTTGGCAGATCGGCGGCCAGGGCTTGAGGCTGCCGATCGCGCACTGACCTCGGCACAGTTCGCGCTTCGCCGTGTGCCTGGACTACCTCGCCGAGGCATCCGTTCCCTTGCTGCATCCTCTGCCCCTACCTGGTGCCAAACAGATATATGGGGGCCGTAGCGCTCCTTCTTGACACCTGTCGCGAGTTCTGGGAGGCTACGCTGTCAGGCACGGTGTCCACCACACTGAGAGGCGAGACGAGCGCATGGGAGATCGCAAGCCAAACGTCAACCGCTTCCTCACGGCGCTGAGGAGAGAAGAGCCGGACCGGGTGCCCCTCTCTGAGTTCCTGATGGACCCGCCGGTGAAGGAGGCCTTCATGGGCCGGCACGTCGGCAATGCCCTGCTTGGCACGGATGACTATCACGTCGAGGCGGACGTCTCATTCTGGCATGCCGCCGGGTACGACTACCTCCACCTCGCCCCCTGGTACCTGCACCTCTTCCCAGAGGGGTGGCACGTCGCGCAGGGTGCGTACAGCGAGTACTCGCAGGCGCCGGTGGACAAGGCGTGGATGGAGGAGCACCAGGGGGTGATTCGCAGCAGGCAAGACGTTGAGCGCTACCCCTGGCCCGATACATCGCAGGTGCAGTACGATCATATCCAGCGTGCGCTGAAGATCCTGCCGACCGGGATGGGTCTGACCACCGGAACCTGGGGCATCCTCGAGACCAGCCGGCAGCTCATGGGGTTCGAGGGGATGGCGCTGGCGCTGTATGATGACCCCGCCCTGGTGGAATCAGTGGTGGAGCGGGTCGGTTCGTTCCTGTTCGACGTGTTCCAGCACGCTGCAGGCATCCACGGCGTTTCCGCGCTCTGGCTTGCCGACGACCTGGCGCACGCTGCAGGTTTCTTCTTCTCGCCCGACTTCTACCGTCGCACTCTCTTTCCATGGTTCAAGCGGTACGGCGAAGTCGCCGCAAGCAGGAAGATGCCACTCATCTACCACTGCGACGGCGTTTTCTGGGACATCATCCCCGATCTCGTAGATTGTGGCATCACCGCGCTGCAGCCGATTGAGCCCAAGGCGATGGACATCGTGGAAGTCAAGCGCAGGTGGGGACGACATCTGGCCCTCATCGGCAACATTGATCTGGGCCGCACCCTGACCCGCGGCACACCACAAGAGGTCGAGGCTGAGGTCAGGCAGCGAATCCGCGCGCTCGCGCCCGGCGGGGGCTACTGCGTGGGCAGCAGCAACTCCATCGCCAGCTACGTGCCGCTCGCGAACTACAAGGCGATGATCAACGCCGCCTTCAAGTGGGGCGCATATCCGATCTGCGCTTGAGGCCCGCTGCAGCGGTAACGGGGGAGTGAGGCCGCTGCAGGAGCTCCGGCCGCCCTTGCAGGTGATCTCCCGTCGTTCTGGTCAGCGGCGGGTGAGACGGCCAGATGGGCACAGAAGTTGGAATCCGAGCCTCCGCCAAATCCCCATCGCTGTGTTACAAGGCGTTGATAGCCACAAGCATGTCCATGATACAGAGGATAGCAGGTGCTCAGGGGTGAACGAAAGTGCCCAGAAACACCGCGATAGACTTTCTGGAGGTTATAGGAGACCAGATGAAACTGCATCCCGCGTACACCATCAACGGCAAGCCCGTGCTCGGCACCTATGGCCGAACTGACCTGGAAGCCCTGGTACTCGCCAAAGAGGCCGGGATGAATCTCGTCTTCGGCGGGGCTGATCTCCTTGATGCCAGCACGGCGCGCGGAAAGTTCTGTCTCGATAACGGAATCAAGGTCATGTACCCGCTCACCGGGCACATCTACGGCCGCCCGAGTCTGAGCGACCACGTCAGCGCGAACCAGGCGGAGATCCCCATCCACGCCAGCGCCCCGCTTCCCGGCCCGGGGCTGGTGCAGATTGACCATGAACTCATCCGCTACCGCGAATCCACGCGTGCGGCACTCCTCGGCTGCGAACGCGGCGCGGACGGCACGAGCTCAGCACCCCACCGCGCGGGGCTTATCCTCTTCTGGCCCGAGCCGCTCGCCGCGGAGGTCGCCGATGTCACGGACTCACCCAACCTTTTCGGCTACTACGTCCTCGACGACAGCCCCGGCCCCGCGCTGTCCGCGCTGCGCGCGATGTACCGCATCGTCAAACGCACGGACCGCTCCGACAGGCCGGTTTGCGGTGGGTACTCCGGCGCCACGACGCTCCACAACTTCGCGCCGGACGCCGCCGACGTGCTGCTTCTCTATCACTATCCGGTTCTGAAGACCGGGTACGACCGGGCGATGACGAGTGTCGAGACGCAGTGGATGCTGATGGAAGCTCGCGGGCGCGCCCCCGGTGTCGCCTTTTTCGGTATCTATCAAGCGTTCTGGGGCGGGGAATGGAACAAGCAGCAACCCCTCACCGCCGCCGAGATCCGCGAGCAAATGGAGGACTTCGTGCGGGAGGGCACATCAGGACTCATCGCTTTCTACCTCGCGCCCGACGAGGGATCCCTCGGCGGGTGGAACCTTGACGAGAAGATGCGGCGGGTAATCCGCGAGGTCAACCAGGAGATTGTCGGCACCGGCGAACTGACCATATCTGCCGAATCGGGAGAACTGGCGCGACGGCGTTTCCAACCGACGGGGCACTGGGTGCATCCGCGCGAAGTCCTGGGCGTCGTACCCGCCTGGCACGTCATTGCGCCATTCGCTGACACCGAAGGCAAGATGCTTGACGCAGTCTTTCCGCCGGAGCGGGAAGTCGGGCTCGATGCGAGCTACTGCGGCGAGAGGCGCACGATTCGCTGGATGACGCACCGCGCCGTCGGCGGGGCAATCGGCCTGGTGGAGCTATACGGGCCAGCAGAGTATCTCGCCCAGTGCGTCGCCTACGCGGCATGCACGATCACAAGCCCCTGCGAGCAGCATGTGCAGATGCGATTCTCGTGCGATGACGACGCGATCGTATGGCTCAACCAGCGGCAGGTATGGCGGCACGACGGCCCGCGCGGGGTGCATTGGGATTCAGATGTGGTCCCGGTGTGCCTGCCTGGCGGCGACAGCCGGATTCTCATGAAGGTCTATAACCGCGGGGGACAGTGGGGCTTCTTCATGCGCTTCACCGATCTGGATGGCAAGCCGCTCGACAACCTCACCTTCTCACCCATGCCGGAAGGTGGATGAGCCGATTGCATCGGTCAGGCGCCCTTGAGACCGGCGTGGCAGGCCCATACGCGCCGTTCTCCTCCACATCGCGTCCCAGCAGCGCCTTGCAGGGAAGGCGCTCCGCTACCTGAGCCCGCAGGAGTTTCACGCCCACCAGGAGTTTCCCGGCTGGCTTAGAACTGTGCTCGAGGACGCAGTTCTTGTGTGTTGACAAAAGAGGAGCATTGGGACAGAGGGTGGGCCAATGCGCTCCTGCCGTGGTTGATCTCACCACTGCGTCTGGAGGCTAACATGCTGCAGCGAATGCTGGTGTTCGTGCTGTTGGTTACCCTACTCGCGGTATTGTGCGGCCTCGCGAGCGCCCAGGAGTTTCCCAATCGGCCGCCGGACACCTCGCGCCAGGCGCTCACCCCGCAGTGGGCTTTCGAGGTGTGGATGTGGGAGGATAACGTCAACACCGCCGCCGCAGTGTGGGACATGGTCAACGGCTGCGCCAGGTATGACCTGCCCCTGCGCGCGGTGATCATTGACAGTCCCTGGGCGACCGCCTACAACAACTTCGTGTGGGACGAGCAGCGCTACCCCGAACCGCAGCGCCTGATTGACGATCTGCACGCCCGGGGCATCAAGCTGGTCATGTGGATGACCTGCATGATCAACCTCCCCGACAAGCAGCCCGACGCCCGCGGCGGCAAAGAGGACCTATATGCCGTCGCCAAAGAGAAGGGCTACCTCGCCAATGGCGGCAAGACCACCCGGTGGTGGAAGGGCGAAGGTGGCTTCATAGATTACACCAACCCTGAGGCCGTCGAGTGGTGGCATGGGCTGATGGATCGCGCGCTGCTGATGGGAGTTGACGGGTGGAAGGTTGATGGCGCCGGCGAACTCTTCCCCTTTACCGGCGGCCACGGCAAAGCGGGGCCGATTTCGGTCGTGCAGTACGTGGACGCGTACTACCGCGACACCTACAAGCACCTGATGCGCCGCAATCCCGAGGGCGTGACCATGGCGCGCTCCTGCGACACGGAGGAAACAGGCTACACCCGTCGGATAGCGCCGAGGGACGCCGCGCCAGTCACCTGGTTCGGCGATCAACTCCATACCTGGGGTGAAAAAGGCCTTCTGGACGCGATCACCGACCAGTTCTGCGCGATGAAGTCGGGCTACTCGGTCATGGGCGCGGATATCGGCGGCTACTTGTACACGCCCGGCGGCGTTATCCCGCGCAACCTCTACATCCGCTGGTTCCAGTGGAGCACGTTCCTGCCGTTCTTCCTCAACGGGGGCCTTGATGAGCACCGGCCCTGGAAGTACGACGAGGCCGTGCTCAAGCTCTACCGCAAGTTCGCGTGGACGCACCAGGAGCTGGCACCCTACTTCTATTCCCAGGTCCACGAGGCGCATGATGGCCGCGGGCAGTTCATGAAGCCCGGCCCCGGCACCTATGAATACACCCTGGGCGATCAGTTCCTGGTCGCCATCATGTACAAGGACGAAACCAAGCGCAGCGTGACCTTCCCCGCAGGCGACTGGATTGACTACTTCGATAACTCGAAGGTCTATCACGGCCCGCGCCAGGCGCAGGTACGAGTGCCGCTCGATCGCTACCCGGTCTTCATTCGCAGCGGCTCGATCATCCCATTGAATGTGGTGAACGGCGGCGCTGCGCACGGCGACGGGTCATCTATCGGCGCGGCGACGCTCGACATCTATCCGGATGCGAAGCGCGAGGCGATGTTTCCACTGTGGGATGAGAGAACCGGTAAGACCGAGTTGAAATGTGCGGTCAAGAACGGCGTGACGCGGGTGACTATCACGGGCGCGGGAGCGCGCTCATACATTCTGCGGGTGCGAATGGCCGAGCGCCCGAGGGAGGTGCGCTTGGCAGCGGCTGGAAAACCCGCGCCGCTCCAAAAGCTCGATAGCAAGCGCTGGGTGGCGGGCGATGTGGGCTGGCGCTACGACGCGGCCGATAAGCGCCTTTGGGTGCGGCTGCAGACAACGGGAGGCGCTGAGGCAACGATAGTGCCTGCCGAGTTGTAGGGGCGACCGATGCCAGAGGGCACTCCGTGAGAAGCATAAGGCACCTAAGGTGGTACATCGCCGGGCTGTTGTGCCTGGCTACGATCATCAACTACCTGGACCGGCAGACCTTGAGCATAACCACGCCGATCATTGGCAACGTCATCAAGCTCGGGTTATCCGAAAGAGATGCCGCCGCAGCGAAAGCCCAAGCCCAAAAGGCACTGGCCAGGGCGCAGGGCTATGCGGGCGAGAGCGCCGCGGATATCCGCGCGATTGTTGACCATGAGTACCTGCACCAACTCACCCTCCTGAAAACCGCAAGCGTTCCTGGCGACCAGGAACTTGCGCAGATGCCGGAACGCGAACGGACGCGTTACGATATCGTCAAGAAGGCGCTCGACGACCGCGTCAAGGCGTTGATCGCCATGGTCATGATGGCCTTCGAGATAGGCTACATTCTCGGGCCCACGCCTCTGGGCTTGCTGCTTGATCGTCTGGGCACCCGCCGTGGCTATCCCATAACCATGGCGTTCTGGTCGGCGGCTGGCATCATAACCGTCTTCGCGCTGCAGATAGGAGGCTTCCTGGGCGCGCTCTTCCATGTGACGGTCATCCCGGTGGTGATCGGCTTTGGCTTCTGCCGGTTCATACTGGGCGTCGGGGAAGCCGGGAACTGGCCCGCGGCGATCAAGACTATAGGAGAGTGGTTCCCGACCAGGGAGCGCTCACTTGCCGTGGGCATTTTCAACAGCGGCTCGTCTGCGGGCGCGTTTGCGGCGCCGTTCTTTATCAAAGCCATGATAGATGCAGATCGGAGAATCTGGCAGCCGCCGTATATCGTCGCCGGACTGATCGGCTACCTGTGGATCGTTGCGTGGCTCTGCTTCTACCACCCGCCCGAGAAGCACCCGAGGCTGCGGAAGGAGGAATACGACTACATAACTTCCGATCGGCCCGTGGACGATCCGGCCAGAGAGCAGTTGAGACTCCCGTGGTATGAGGGGCTCAAGTACAGGCAGGTGCGGGGAGTGCTGCTGTCCAGGTTCTGCGCGGAGAACCTCTGGAAGTTCTCCATGTACTGGCTGCCGCTATACCTGACCCAGGCAAGAGGGGTCAAGATCAACGACATGTTCATCTTCGTCGCCTTGGCGGCTCTATCCTCCGAGCTGGGCAATCTGCTAGGTGGGTGGCTATCCAGCCATTTCATCAAGATAGGCTGGACGATAAACAAGGCCCGCAAGGGCGTTATGGCTCCCTGCGGAGTGATCATGATCAGCGCGCTACTCGTGCCGCACGTCCCCATCGCGTGGGCGATGGCGGTCATGTGCCTGATTACCTTCTGCTACCAGGCCTGGTCGGTGAATATGCAGACGATACCCGTGGATGTTGTCCCTGGCCGCGCTCTGGGGGCCACGGCAGGCATGGCCCATATCACCGCAGGCCTCGCGGGTGTTGTCACCAACATGGTCGCGGGTCTGCTGGACTACGGTACGGCGTTCATCTTCCTCGGCTGCGCTGCTGCGCTCGCCGTCACATTCCTGTTCGTCGCAATCGGCCGGATTGACCCCAAGCGTAGCGGAGAAGAGGCACTGACGCACTAAAGATGGTCCCCATCACCTAGGGAAGACCTCGGAAGAGACGCTGTAGCGGACAAGCGGGCTTAAGGCCGTTTGCTCTGGTCAAAGGAGACTGAGACCGCTTGTGGTGATGACGTACATAGGCCGCTTCATGCTTCAATCCCCGCCAACCTCCGGGCAAGTGCTTTGCGCGCAGCGATGTCATACTGGCGAAAGATCGTGATCTTTTCCGCCTCGGGGGACCCGCCCCCGTGAACCCCAGCGACGAGGAGCAGTCCCCCAGTCGCCGAGGCGGTGATATCCTCGATCAGGCGGAAACAACGAATGCGGTCTGCGGTGCTTATGTCGGCGCGCCCGCGGAGATACTTATCCAGGTACCCGGCAGTCGGCGATTGCTCGAAGTCTTCCTCGGGCGGCATGGTCACCACCAGGCCGCCAGCAATGTCATGTAGGAGTTCGTATTCGTGATGGAGAGTCGTGCCGCTGTAGTACTTCCCAATATTCGAATAGACGAGATCGGGCAGGTAGGTGCCGCAGGGCGTGGGGCGACCGTTGACGGAGGCGGCGATGCCGCAGGCATGGACGATCTCAGCCGCGGCTATCAAGTCCACCAGCTTCGAGCGGATGTGCGAGGCTTTTTCGACGCCATTGTAGTCGGCGGCAAGGGCAGCGCAGCCAAGCAGCACATCAGTGATAGCCGGCTTGCAGCCGCAGTAACTGTGGCGGTGATAGGTGGCGAACAGCTCTGCAAGAGCACCCGCGAACTGCCACTCCCCACACATGAATACCCGTTCCCAAGGAACGAATACGTTATCGAAGACGGTAACCGATTCGACGGTGCTGTACCTGGAACTGAGCGGTCGCGAGGCGAGGCGGCGTCCCCGGGGGCTCGTGCTGCGACAGATCATGGTAATGCCTTCGGTGTCCGCGGGGACAGCGAAGGCAACGGCGTATGCCGCATCCTGCTCCGTCATGTCGCGGGTGGGCAGGACGATCAACTCGTGGGCATAGGGCGCGGTGGTGTTGTGGGCCTTGGCCCCGCGGACTACAATACCTTCGCCCGTGCGTTCCACGACGTGCAGGTACATATCCGGGTCCGCCTGCTGGTGGGGGCGCAGGGAGCGATCGCCCTTGACATCGGTCATGGCGGCATTCCCAGTGAGGTCCTCATCCTGGAACCGCTCTAGAAACTGGTTGAAGCGCGCCTGATATGACGAGCCCGTCGCCCGGTCAATCTGATGTGTAATGATAGACAGGGCATTAAGCGCGTCCACCCCCATGCAGCGTTGGATGCACAACGCATGCCGGCAGTACTCGCGGGTCATCTGGATCTTCTTGCGCAGGTCGTCGGGGCTCTGGTGAATATGAGTGAAGCGATTGATTTGCTCGCCAGAGAGATGGGACTTGGCAGTCATCAATTCTTGATTTCCAGGCTCGCTGGCGAGGTCGTAGGTGAGGGCGATGACGGCGGCGCCGGTGCGGATCTGTGGGTGCTCGTAGGGGCGGTCTATCTTCTGTCCGCCCATAAAGACGTTGTGCTTCATTCGGGCAAGGCTGTCGAAATACTCGGCGGCAGTTTTCATGGCAGTCTCCGGCGCGAAAGATTAGCCCAGCCGCGCAGGCGACATGCTAGACTGTACGGCTGACGGCAATGCGCCATCACCCCGCTTTCGTCGCGGCGGCAGTCTCTACCTGCCGAAGAAAGACCGTTCGACTGGCACGGACTGAACGGTCGCCCCAACTCGGGTGGTGCAACGCCTCCTTTCGCCGGGAGCAGAAGTGCAAGGCGGTGGCTAAGTTTGCCCGCCCCGAGCGAGGAATGGGCATCGTTTCTGCCCCCGAAGGAGACGGAGCGTGAGCGACGAAAGAAAGATTCGCTAATTGGAGGGGCCTTTGCGCCAGGTGAGCGCTCACGGGGCGAGGGCCAGGGAGCGAAAGCCATGAACCTGGGCGATCTCGTGGAACGTCAGGCGGCCAGCAACCCGGGCAAGACCGCGCTGCGTTTTTCTGACGAGGCAATAAGTTACGCAGCACTTGACCGGCGCATCAACCGCGTGGCCAACGCCTTGCAGCGCCTTGGCGTGGGCAAGGGCGACCGCGTCGCGGTGCAGATCGGGAATCGTCCCGACTTCGTTTACGCTTACTACGGGGTGATGTGCACAGGAGCCGTTCTGGTGCCGCTCAACGTGATGTACAAGGCGGGGGAAGTGGAATACATCGCTAATGACGCTGCGATCAAGGCCATCATCACGGATGCTCCGCTCTACCCGGTCACCGCTGCCATCAGACGCAAAGTGCCAACCCTGAAGCACATCATAGTGGCACGGGAGGCGCCGGACAGTGACGTGATCCCGCTGCCAGCGATTCTGGAGAGCGGCGCAGATGAACGGCCACAAGTAGAAATCGCTAGCGACGACGTGGCGGTGGTCTGCTACACTTCCGGCACCACCGGCCGGCCGAAGGGGGCAATGCTGACGCACAACAATCTCATCTCCAACTGCGAGCCGTTGCTGACGCTTCGCCGGTGCGAACTGACACCTGACGACGTCTGCATGCTGGTGTTGCCGCTGTTCCACATCTACGGCATGAACGTGGCGCTGGGCGGGGCGATGTTTGTGGGATGTACAGCGGTGATCATCGAGCGGTTCGATGTGCAATTGGTGCTTTCCAAGATCGAGCAGGAGCGAGTGAGCGTGTTCTACGGAGCACCACCAATGTACATCGCCATGAGTCTCCTTGAATCGAGGCACGAATTCGACCTGTCGAGTCTGCGCGTCGCCCATTCGGGAGCGGCTCCCCTGCCCGTGAGGGTCCTGGAGCGTTTTCGCGATCGCTACGGGGTGACGATAATGGAGGGGTACGGCCTCACGGAAACATCGCCTGTGGTGTGCACCAATGGCGCCGGGGCTTACACGAAGCCCGGTTCGATCGGGCCGCCTGTACCTGGGGTGGAGGTGAGAATATTCGACGACAACGACGGTGAGATGCCCGTGGGCGAGGCCGGGGAACTTGTGGTACGCGGCCCCAACGTCTTCAAAGGCTACCTCAACATGCCCGAAGAGACGGCCACGGCGATGAGGTCGGGCTGGTTCCACACTGGGGACATCGCAAAGGTAGATGCGGAGGGCTACTATTACATCGTTGACCGCAAGAAAGAAATGGTGCTGGTGAGCGGGTTCAACGTGTATCCGCGGGAGGTGGAAGAGCTACTCTACCGCCACCCGAAGGTCGCGGATGCGGCAATCATCGGGGTGGCCGACGACTACAGCGGTGAGCGCGTAAAGGCCGTCGTCTCTCTGCGGCCAGGGGAAATGTGCACTGCAGAGGAGATCATGGCCTATTGCCGGGAGAACCTTGCCGCCTACAAGTGTCCCAAGGAGGTCGAGTTCCGCGATCGGCTCCCCAAACTTGCCACCGGCAAGGTGGCGAAACTTCAACTGAAGCAGACCCCAGAGGGTCGGTCCTGACCAATACTGCGCCATGATTCCGCGACCAGGTGCGCTTGTCAGACGGCTTTCGGACACCAGGAGAAGACCTGCGCGCAAAGACTCAGTCGGATGACGCGAAGGCAACCCGGTGGCTTGTGAGTCATGGGACCCCAGTAGGCTGGAGGGACGCATCCTCGCCCGCAGCTGCCTGCCATGGACATAGCAGCCGTTTCTGACCTTCCCACTAGGCGCTCAACACTACGGACCTCACCATCAGGGGTGCCGCGGCCCGAAAGACATCCATGCCAGACCCCTCCACGAAGGGAAGCGGCGCCCCAGGCGCCGCAGAACGGTCTCATATGATAGGATGCTGGATGGGCACAGGCAAGCCCACAGGGCCGCTAGAGGTGTCCCATTGCGATTTGCCAATGGCAAGAGGGACCGAAAGCCGGTTTGGTGGCTTTGCGACCTTGAAGGGAAGCCAGCGCCTGACAACTGTGCTATAATGAGGCAGGGAAACTGGCGAACTAGCGACATGAGGGGTTCGCCAATCTGATACGCGAAATCACGGTACAAGGCGCGCTGTCTGGGTCTCGCCGGCTAGGATACCTGGTGCAGATCGATAACCCTTGGCATTGGGAGCCGGCCTGCATGAGCGTTCGTGGGGGTCGAAGAAGAGGATAGTCTGGATGGTGAGGAGCCGTATCGCAGCCGCCTTTGCTGTCGGCCTGGCAGCCGGTCTCGTTGTCGGAATGTCAGTAGGACGACCCAAGAGCATCTCGTTCATGCGGCGAACTCGCGACTGGGCCATCGGCATCTACGTCGGAAATAGCCCCCTGGCTGTTGCACCGGCAGTTGGTGCGCGGAACCCGGTGCTGACCACCCGCGATGTTACTGATGTGAGAGCGGAGTCGGTCTGCGATCCCTTTATCGTGGAGCGCGGAGGGACCTGGAGCATGTTCTTTGAGGTCGTCAATGCGGACCTCGAAAGGAAGCAGATCGGCCTCGCCACCAGCCGCGATGGGCTCAAGTGGGCCTACCAGCGCATCGCGCTCAGTGAGCCGTTCGACGTCTCTTACCCATATGTGTTCGAGTGGCGGGGCGAGTACTACATGCTGCCCGAGACGCCGGGTCTGCGGTCTGTACGGCTGTACAAGGCCACCAAGTTCCCAACCGACTGGCGGTCCCTGGGCGAGATCCTCGACGGGGCGCATTTCGAAGCACCATCCATCGTCAGGTACCAGGGGCGTTGGTGGCTGTTCGCGGGGGCCGGGCGCCATGACATCCTTCGCGTGTTCTACGCCCCTGACCTCACCGGCCCGTGGACGGAGCATCCGAAGAGCCCTGTGCTCTGGGACAACCCGGCGGCCTCCAGACCATCCGGCAGGATGCTTGTCCTGGACGGCAGGATCGTCCGCTTCGCCCAAGACTGCAGCAGGGCATACGGAACGCAGGTGTGGGCGTACCTCGTCACCGAGTTGACTCCAACAAGATATGGCGAGCGCAGGCTGTCGCCCCGCCCTATCATCGGCCCCGCCGGCGAGGGGTGGAACGGCGATGGGATGCACCACTTCGACGCTCACCAAATAGGCGACGGACGCTGGCTGGCTTCCGTAGATGGGTGGACACTGACTCGCAAGTTCCGCCGCGGTGGCTCCCCGTAGGGTCGTAGGGTCCCAAAACTCATCCGCACGCTCCAGAGGCTTCTCAACGGCCCTTGCCCGTCTCGCCCCGGTACGTGCTGGCAGTTGACTTCCACCTGCCCCGGCGTCATCCTGTCGCCATGTTCTGGCATGCGCTGTCGTTATTCCTCTCACCTCTTTATGTGTTCATTGCGCGTCTGACATGCGACGACCGGGATCGCCTAATCCTGGTGTTGCGGCAGCAGGTGCTGATACTGCAGCGCCAACAGGCCGGTCGCCGACAGACCCTAACGCGAACCGAGAGACTGGCCCTAGTGCTGGCCTGTGCCGGTGTGGCGAGACAGCGCCTTCTTGATGTTCTCATGATCGTCAGGCCGGAGACCCTGGTGCGCTGGCACCGGCAGATCGTGCGCCGTCACTGGCGCCTGCTGTCCCGTCGGCAGCGTGGGCGACCCCAGGTGGATCCAGAGGCCGAGAGGCTTGTCCTGCGGCTCGCCCAGGAGAATCCCCGCTGGGGCTATACGAAGATCGCTGGAGAGATGCGCAAGCTCGGTTTCCGACGGTTCGGCCGCACCACTGTGCGCCGCATCCTGTCCCAGAACGGCCTGGCGCGGTCGCCGTGCCGCAGGAGAGAACTCAGTTGGGCAGAGTTCCTTGGCCACTACGAGCGGTTCATCTGGGCCTGTGACTTCTTCACTGTCACAACCGCTACGCTGCGCACGCCCTACGTGCTTCTTGTCCTGGAGATCGGCACGCGGCGCATCCGGTTCTGGAACGTCTCCGAGTCACCGGACGGGGCGTGGGTGGTCCAGCAGTTCCGCAACCTCTCCGTGGTGAGTGAGCAGTTGCCCGAGTATCTCCTTCGTGACCGGGACGACAAGTTCAGCGTGCGCGCCGATGCCCTGCTGCAGGCTGCTGACACTCAGGTCATCCGGCTTCCTGTGCGCTCTCCAGACCTCAATGGCCACATTGAGCGCTGTATTCGCACGCTGCGGGAAGAGTGCCTGGACAGGATCATCATCCTGAATGAGGGGCATCTGCGCTGGGTGCTGGCAGAGTTCGTGCGCTAGTACAACGAACGCCGACCGCACCGGTCGCTATGTCTACGCACACCCGCAGGCCCTCAATGCTATCCCAGGCAAGGCGAGATCGCACGGCGGCAAGTGCTCGGCGGTGTTGTCAACGACTACTACCGCAAGGCTGCTTAGCCTAGTCCTCAGATCCGCCGGGTCGTCTGCCGCGCGCTGTGCATTTTCGGCCCGCAAGCGTTATCCCGACAGCCTGGGGCTGGGAGCGGTCAGGGCTGCCTTACTGCCATCGTGCTGCTTCGGACGCCACGAGGAAGCTCCAACAGACCGCAGAAGACTGCGTGGGGGAGGGGTTGATGCCGTCATGCCAGACCCCGATGCTGCGGCTGGACGCGTGGGATGAATTCTGGAACCCTACGGGACAAGACGGCGAGGATCATGGCGATGGGGCCGCATTTCGAGAACGGCCGGATCCGGGTGAGGCGTGACATGCGCGAGCTGGAGGCGGAGTACCTGGCTTTCCCCCGCGGCGCGCATGACGATCTGCTGGATGCACTGCAAATGGCCGTGGCAGCCGCTCTCGATACTCGGCAGCCCCGGATCATCCAGCTTTGAGGGATCATCTGCTATGCCTCTGTGGGACCGCCTCCGCCGGCGGAGATTCCTGGCTGTCGGTGACAAAGTCGCAATGTGGCCATCGGCGCTGGTCATCGGGCCGGGCCAAAACGCACCTCACGCCTCGTCAATTGCCGAGGAAGGGCTCCTTGACAATGCGGCCCGAATAGGGCATAGTAGGAATGTCTGATTATCTGATAGTCGGTGGAAGACGACGTGCGAAAGGGAACAGTGGTGGAGACGAGCAAGATTGGGAGGCGAGGCGCGGTGGTAATACCGGCCAAGCTGCGCAAGCGCTTCGGCCTGCAAGAGGGCACGCTCGTGATCGCGGAGGAGCGGGCCGAGGGCATTCTCTTGCGACCGGCCGTGGCCCTTCCGGTGGAGACATACTCGCCAGAGCGCGTGGCCGAGTTCCTGCTGAGCAACGCGGTGGACGCGCGGGAGTATAAGAAAGCGATCGCCAAGGTCAGAAACATGGGGCTTGACCCCGAAGCCATTCCGCACACCAGGCCCAGATGAGTGGCGGAATGGACCGGGTGTTCCTGGACGCCAACATTCTGTTCTCGGCCGCCTACGTGCCGACTTCGCGCCTGCGCAAGCTGTGGTCGCTTGGGGGGACGGAACTAGTCAGGTCGCAGTTCGCGCTTGACGAGGCCCGACGGAACCTGCAGGCCTATGCGCCCGAGCATGTTGGCCTGCTGGAGCAGCTTTGCGCTCGGATGACCATTGTCCCCGAAGCCGCCTCGTCGCTGCCCCTGCCTGGCGGCATTGACCTGCCTGACAAGGACCAACCGATACTGGCCGCAGCAATTGGGGCCGGGTGCACGCATCTGCTGACAGGCGATACGCGCCACTTTGGGCCCCTCTACGGGCAGAGGGTTGGAGGTATGCTGGTGCTGACACCGGCGCAGTACCTGCGCAGGCGGGCGGCAAAGGGCCGCAAGCGGTAAGCGGCGCTGGTGCAGTAGGGGGCGGTCAGGCGCCTATGAGACGGGGTGCGCTGGTCAACCGGGTTTGAGACCGGCGCCTGGAGGCCTGTAGGCTGTGATGCCGACCTCCGGAAACAGCCGCCTCTCGACATGAGACGGCAGTGTCTTCTGTGAGCGCTCGGGCGCCATCCACCGCCGTCCGACCCATCTGCTTTCCGGGGTCGCCCCTCGAAGGGTCGTGTGGGACCTCCACTCATTGTAGTAGCCTGCGAAATCAGCCAGCAGCTCGCTCAAGTGTTGAGGGCCACGAATCAGCGGCACGCGCCGCAGCCATTCGTACTTGAGAGTCCAGATCGCCCGCTCCGTGACGGAGATGGAGCCACTCTTCCCTATCGCCCCGAGACGATGGCTGGTATGCGAGCGCTCCAGAAGAACCTGCAACGCCTGGCCCTTGAAGATGCCCTCGCGGTCGGTTATGAGATGCTTCGGCGTGCCGTGTGAAACGAAGGCATTCTGAAGTGCCTCAGCGGCGGTGTCGCCGTCGTTGCTCTTAGGCGCGGAGACCAAGACCAGCTTGCGCGAGAAATGGTCGATGGCAACCAATACCCAGATTGGCCAGACACCCCAGCGGTAAACCCTGGTCCGGTCTGCGGACCACACATGATTCGGGTAGTAGGCGGCTACCTGCCTGGGAGCTGCCTGAAGGCCCGTCTTCACAACCGCGGCCATCGCCGGTAGCATCGGGGCCATCCTTGGCCTTCGTTTGATCAGTATGTTCCGGACCGTGGAGGCCGCTATGAAGGTGCCCAGAGCCTGTATCGTCATTGCTATCCGGCGCCTCCCCCAGTGCGGGTTTGCCCTGAACATCTCCCAGATCAGACAAGCCAGGTCAGTAGGGGTCTTGTTCGCTGGTTCCGCCTTCTGACGCTTTGCCAACTCGCCTCCCTCGAACCTGTGCAACCACCGGTATAGTGTGCCACGAGGTATGCCGAGATGCTTACGTATCCGTCGCCTGGGGATACGGAAGTACTCCATGTGCCACACAATCTTCAGCCGAAGGCCAACGGCATATGGCTTGCGGGAGCCTAGCTCCGACAACCGCGCTCTGAGTATTTCGTTCTGGGAGGTCAGGCATTCGACTTGGGCCCGAAGCATCGCCACCTCAGCCTCAAGCTCAGTTGGCCGCGCTCTGGCCCGGGAAGCCGCCCGGAGATAGCCCGTGCGTAGCCGACCTGCCCAGCGGGTGCCCAGGACCATTGACTTCACCAGCAGGGAGATAGCAGTTTGCAGGGCTTCCATGCCCCTGAAGTTGGGCCGGCGAGCACCGATGTCCTACAATCAAACAACCCCCTGGGAGCGAACAGGACGGCTCCTACAGCGGTCTCATGGGCACGTGGCCACCGCAATGTGCCTCTCAAGGCTAATTGAAACCGAGGCCTGAAGGCGCCAACTGGGTCGAGAAGCGCCGGTATCGGCCTACCACCCGGTTTCAGTGCGCCTTGACCGTCACACACGGCCGCTGATGTCGTGCTACCTCTGGGAAGCCTTCACTTGCCCGCGGTCGCACCTCCGACGCCTCTCATCGAGCGCACGATGATCGCCGCCAGCAGCGCGATCACGCCCACAAAAACCATCCAGAACACCGCCCGGTGCCTCTCGCTCCACGGGGGCGGCGGCGGCGGCTTCAGCGGCAGTTTGCGCGCCGGGCCCAGGCTTGCCTCTGGCAGCTTGTCCACCGGTGTTGTCATCGGCAGCCGCTGAATCTCATAGATCGGCGCCTGCGCCTTGCTCCAGCCATACCACAACTCGTACTTCTGCCGTGGGTCCGCTGCGAAAACCAGACCTTGCCGCACACGCCATAGCGCTACCCCACGAATCGTCAGGGGCCGGTCATCTCCGTTCAGAATCGAAAACCGCAGCCGTGTCACCCCATCTGGTACTGACGCAAGCGGCAGCACGACCGCCTTCCCCGGGGCCAGCCGACGCAGCGCTCCCTCTGCCCCTAATCGGTCGTGCCGGTACCCGGGTTCTGCGAGCCCAGCCGCGAACCAGTACTCCACCAGCACCGTGCGGTCGAACAGCGGCTCCTTGATGTCAAACTTCGCCTCTGCCAGGCCCCACGTCGCCTTCCCGATGTACAGATTCACCTGCGTTTGCCGCTGTTTGTCCATGCTATGCCGCGTCACCCTTGCGGGAACCTGCACCAGCCGCCTCGGCGTCGTCGCCTCGCTATATGCAGCGAGACCCTCGACCCCTGGCAACTTGCCCTCGATCTTCGAAAGCGTCGCACGCAGGAAGCGGTACTCGTTCGCGGGCAACCTCACGCGCAACTCCTCGAATCGCCCCTCGTGCCGGTACACGACTGCATCTTTCACCAGCACCCACCACTGCCCGCCGTCGCGGCTGCCCTCCACGCGCGTCTTGCAGCGGAAGTTGTCGCCCTTCAGCGACCACGCAATCCGGTTCGCGTGCAACCCGGACGGCCCCAGGTCCACCGTAACCTGCGCCTGTTCGTCTCCCTGCCGCCCCTGCGATAGCACCTTCGCCGCGCACTCGCGCGTCTCTGTTTTCCCAGTCTCCGCTACCATCTTGTAGGGGACCTCCGCGCGCCCGTCCCGCACCACGCGGTACTCATGCAGCGCCCCAACCCCCGCTAACGCCTCGTCGTCAAGCGGCAGCCACACCGGCCCGGCCTTGCTCAATGACGGAAGCACGATCGGCCTCGCCGTCCGCCACACCCCGCGCGGCAGGTCGGCCAAAGCCGGCCCTGCCGCCAGCACAATCGCCAGCGCAATCGCTCTTCTCATCTCAACCTGCTTTCAAACCGCGTGTAGAGCAAACTCACCAGCAGCAGCACCAGCCCCAGCACGAAGAACGACACGATCCTGAACGGCATCTCCAGAAAACTCAGGTCCAGCAGGAACGTCTTCAGTATCGAGATATACAACAGCCCGATCGCGAACAACCTGATCGGCCTCGTTCGCTTCCAGATGCCGACCGAAAGCCCGCCGAGGGCATACGCGCTCCAGAAAAGCGACAGCGCGAGTTGCTGCGCGCTCCCGCGCCCCGTGTCGCGCCACGCAATTCCCACGTACTCCCAAAGGTCCAGGCTCACGAACACCAGCGTGTAGATGCTCGCTCCCATCGCCAGCACCGCAGGCGCCACGCGCTCCGCCTGGGTCAGCGCGTCTTGCCCCTTCCACAACAGCCACCCGGCAACATACGCCGCCGCGATCACCGACGCCCCCGCCAGCATCCGCTCATTCAACAGCAGCCGGAATGGCTGCGGGTCCGTCAGGATGTCAACGAACAGCGCCTTTGCCGCCGTTATCACCAGCAATGCGAAGGCTCCCTGCCTCACCCGCAGATTCCCGATCGACACCCCGGTCCACACCAGCACCGCGCTCTCCACCGCCCACGCCAGCGTGATGTAACTCGCCTTCAACTGCAAGGGAATCGCGATCGTCACGAACATCAACGCAAGTCCGAGGTAGGTGAACCGGTGCAGCGCGTCCTCCTCCACGCCGCTCAGTACGCTGCCCCCCACCACCGCGTGGTAAGCAGCCATCCCGATCGCGCACCCGGCAAGCAGCACCAGCCCCTGATACGATTCCAGCCTCGCTGCCGTCGCAAGCAGCCCGAAGAAAATCGCCGCATTCCCGAACGCCCCCACCAGGTCCCCTCTGAACGACGGCCGAGAGACGAGCCTCCGCGCCGCAACCCACACGAGCGAGACCACGACGAACTCCGCGCCCAACAGCACAACGCCATTTGTCGCGGGCCAGCCTCCGGCCAGCGCAAACGCCCCAAACAGCGCCAGAAGATTCATCACCTGGCCGGCAGCCGCGGCCGCCGGCACCAAGTACCGGCTCCCCCTGTCCCGCTTCACCGCCCACAAAGCGCAGACGCCAATGGACCCCGCCAGCGGCAGCCACAGCGGCGCAGCATTGATCCCAAAGATGCGCACTGTCCCCAGCGTGTGAAACGCCACCATTGCCTGCGTCACGCCGTTGGCCGCCACCAACACCGCCGCCGCGCCATCCTGCTCGGCCTCCCCGCTCATCTTCACCGCAACCGCCAGAAACAAGAGGTAACTGAACAGGCCGAACGCGAACGCCGCCGCCGCACTATCCCTTCGCACCGGCTCCGATGTGCCGACGCTTATCCCCACCAGCAGCACCAGCGCCGCCGCCGCGAGATACCTGAAAATGCTGCGCACGATCCTTTCCTGCTGCGTGTCCCCGGGAAACGCCAGCGCCAGCACCGCCATCAGCAGCCCCATCAGAATCCCCACCATCGCCAGCGCCGGCAGCCCCAGCGATACCACCCCGCTCAGAATCAGCGCGCTCGCGATCACGAAGAAAACGCAGCCGCCTAGAACGAGAAACACGCCGAGCCGCTCCGCTTCGGGCTCCCCCTCTGGCTCCGCCCCGGGCTCCGCGCCCGCGGCTCGCGGGCGCGCCGTTGCCATCCCGCCGTAGCACGCGAACGCCAGGAACACCACCGCGAACGCTTCGGTCGCCAGAAACCTCTCACCATGCAGTGGCCCCGCGCTGAAGAACAACAGCCAAGTTCCGGCGAAGGAGACCAGCGTCAGCGCATGCCAGGGCCGGTACCTCGCAAGAATCGCGCTCCACAAGTTCAGCCCCGCCAGATAAGCATACAGCCGCACCAGGTCCCCCGCGCCCTCCCCCCCGCTGCGTATCAGCACCGGCGTCGCAAAAGCGCCCACTATGCAGATCGCCGCCACCGTCTGCGTGTTGTTCGCCACTGCAAGCGCGGACGCAGTGAGCGCCGCCAGCACAAGCACCCCGAACGCCGCCGCGAAGCCCAGCAAATGGTAGAAGTTATACGCCGCGTAAATCGAGAGGAACAGAATCACGATCCCGCCCGACGACAGCACCTGCGCATAGGACCGGTATCCCGGCTTCCCCAGCAGAACCTGCCCCAGCCCCAACATGATCGCGGCAGCGACCACCCCGATCGCAACCCGCGCGCTCGCCCCGATCCACTCATGCTCGAATGCATACTTCAGGAAGAAGGCAGCCGCAAATACCAGCGCCGCCACCCCCAACTTGCTCATCCAGTTCGCCCCCAGCAGCGACTCCAGCCGCGACACTTCGAACCCCGGCCGTGGCGCTGCCTCGGGCGGCGCGACCCGCAGTCGTTCGGCAACAGGCGCTGCCTCAGCCGCTGCGCGGACCGGCTCTGCCGCTGGAGGCGGCTGTGCAGGGGCTGGCGGCGGCGCAGCAGCCTCCCTCGGCGCCACTGCGGCGGGCGGCACTACCTCGGGCACAAGCGGGCGTGGTGCCTCGGGCTCCGTTCGCGGTCCCGCGCGCGACTCGCGCAGGCGCGCCACTTCCCGCCGCAGTTCGCGCACCGCGCCGCCCAGATCCGCTAGGCGCACGAGCACGTAGACGGGAAACGCAATGACCACCCCCAGGATAAGCACCCCCATCCAGATCAACGTCACCTCGTCCATCGCACCCCCCTTCCCAGGCTCTCGGCCTGCCCCCCTACATTGTCCGCTTTCCCCGAGATTCCTCTCGCCGCGGTGGGCTCAGATGTGCCGATATCGGCCTACAAGATCGGTTTCACTGGCACGTGACCGCTAGGCCGACCACCGGCCATATGGCAGCGCCATGGGGACTAGGCGAACCGATGGACGGCATACTTGTAGTCTCGCGGGTAGTCTATGTCGAAAGCCAGTTCCGGCGCGCAGCCGCGGACGCTCGTGCCCGAACACCCGAGAATGCGTAATGAGCGCTGCTCAATATGCCTGACTGTCAGTTGCCCGGTGAGGAACCGCAGGATGAACAGCGGCCCGAGAAGGCGTGCCATCGCGAGATGGCTCTTGCGGGCCCCGAAGACGCGTTCGATGAGATGGCGGGTCCTAATGATCGCTGCTGGACTCACGAGGGCCCCGCAACCGATCTTCCACTCGCCATCTCGCAAACGCACATACCGGACCGAGTGATGGGGGAAGCACGCTTCGAACTCCTCGCGTCGTAACAATGGCAGGCAGAGATCGAGATCGCGCGGACAGGCGGCCAGGAATCTAGCGACTGCCTCTGGGGTCAGGAACGGCAGATCCGTGGTCAGGATCAAGACGCGTCTGGAGCAGCGGCCCCCGTTGGTCCCGTGCAGCCAGTCGAGGCCCCGGAGAATGTTGGCGGGGCCTGAGCCCGCCTCGGGAAGCACGGCATCCGCTGCAAACTGACCAGCCCGCTCCTCGATCTCCCTGGGGCCTACGACGATCACCCGTCTTATATCCTCGGTGGCGCGGAGCGCGGCGAGCGTGCGCTCCAAGATCGTCTGACCTCCGAATGAGATCAGCGCCTTGACATCCACGCCGACCTCTTCGGCGAACTCGCCCGAGATGCGTCCGCCCGCTGGCAAGACTGCGTCCACTTTCATGGTCCGCCTCCCTGTAGCGTCAGATTGATCGAGAGTTCGTTGCCCTTCGCAACGCTGCCGTGCGGCGTCTGTTGCGGGGCGGCAGGCGGCGCCTCTCGCAGGCGTTCTCCCAGGCGCGGCTCAGTTCCGGCGCGCAGCCGCCTGATGTTGTCCTTGTGCTTCACCAGTATGAGCGCCGCCATACCCACTGAAAGGAGGAGATAGGCTCTTCCGGGATGCGCCGACCAAACAGCCAGGGGAACACAGGCGCTCGCCAGCATGGTTGCCGGAGAGATCCAGTACCAACGGCCGGTCAATGGCCTCGGCGCCGCAAGCGCGCAAATCCACACAGCGAGCGGAGCCAGCGCCAAGCGCCAGGGCAGGACGCCCACGTGTGCAAGTCCGATCAGAACCCCCAGCCCACAGGCGACGCTCTTCCCTCCTGAGAAGCGTCCGTCTCGAACCAGAAACCAAGGCGGATAGGCATGGCCAATCATGGCGAGAAAAGCGGCAGCGGCGACAGCGGCTGGCGGCAGCCCCAGCCCAGCAGTCGCCAGTACGACCCCTAGAGCCTTTCCGGCATCCGCCACCAGTGTGAGCAGGCCGAGCCACATGCCGCCCACCCGAATTACATTGATCGCCCCCACGCTGTGCGAGCCGTAGTTGCGTACGTCGAGGCTCCTGGTGGCACGGACAAAGAGGTAGCCGGAAGGGATTGATCCCGCCAGATACGCCAACAGAAGAAAAGCGACAGTCGTCACCATGGGTGCCCTCCTGGGAGCAGCGCCGGCGCAACTTCTTCCGAGTGGCGCTCCTCCAACGCGCGTATCTTGTCCACCTTGCGCGCGGACTCTCCACCGCGGAACTCTGCTGTCATCCACGCTTCCACTATTGCGCAGGCCAGCCCCGGGCCGACCACGTTCGCGCCGAGAGTAATGATCTGCGCGTTGTTGCTTTCGCGCGCAAGGCGCGCCGTATAAGCGTCCGTTACCGGGGCGGCAAAGATGCCCGGCACCTTGTTGGCGGCGATGGCCATCCCCAGCCCAGTGCCGCAGATCAATATGCCCTGCTCGATCAACCCGGCTTGCACCGCTCTGGCCACCGCCACGGCAACATCGGGATAGTCAACCGGCTCGTCCGAGAAAGTCCCGAAATCCCGGACCCGCTGCCCGCGCTCGGCCAGATAGGAGCATAGCCGCTGCTTGAGAGCGAACCCGTTATGATCGCTTCCGATGCCTATCATGAGATTGCATTCCTCTCCCTGTTCACCAGGCAGTTCGCGCGTGCAGCTGCGAGTTCCCTGCCATCGCTTGCCGGTAGACCTCGACCAACCTGGCCGTCGTCATGACTGGATCAAAATCGCGTGCCCTCCTGCGTGCGGCTTCCCCCATCCGCTGCCGCAGCCACGGGCCATCGAGGAGCCGTTGAACGGCGCCGCTGAATTCGCCTTCTTCGAACACCGTGAGCAAACCGGTGAGGCCGTCGACGACCACCTCGCTCGGTCCATACCTGTCAATGGCGACGCAGGGAAGCCCGACGCTCATTGCCTCTACCAGGGCGATTCCCATCGCATCTGCGGTAGACGGGAAGACGAAGACGTCCGCCGCCGCATAGTAGTCAGCGATTTGCCCGTGAGGCACCCATCCGCTAAAGATCACGCGATCGCAGATCCCCAAGCGTTCGGTCTGGGCCTGCAGGCCCTGCTGAAGCGGCCCTCCGCCCACCAGGCACAGACGCACGTCGTCGGTTCGGACCAGCCGAGAGGCACAGCGCAACAAGAAGCCCAACTGCTTCTCCTTCGCCAGACGGCCCGCATAGAGCAACAGGGCAGTGGCCGCCGAGAGCTTCAACTCCCGTCGCACCCGCTCCCTGCCGTCAGGCGTAGGGGTAAGGGGTGGGACTCCCTCTGGCACCACCGCGATCGGCGTGGTGACTCCCTGCGCCTGCAGGAAGTCACGTACCACCCGGGTCGCCACGACCACGCGGTCGGCCTTTCGGCAGTGCCTTCGGAACCGGGATGTCAACAGATGCGACCCAGCGGCCCCCAGCACAGGCAAGTACTGACCGTATTCGTGAAGCATAGTGTGAAACGAGTACACCAGGGGCAACTCATGCTTCGCTGCCAATCTTTCGGCGAGCCGCGACATGGTGAATGGATGGTGACTGTGGATGAGATCGAAGCCCCCGTTCGCGAGGACGTCATGGTTGCACGCCAGGGGAGACAGCAGTCGGTAGTGATGCCTGGACCACCTCACGCCGGGCAGCCTCGTCACCTTTGGATCATGGTCCTCATACCCGCCATACCTTGGTGTGAAGATCGTCACGTCGTGGCCGGACCTCTCGAGCGATGCCCGCAGTGTTCTTATGCTTGTGACCACGCCGTTGACGAACGGGTCGTAGGCTTCGGAGAAAAAGGCGATTCTCATCGACGGCCGTCCTTCCCCAGGATATCAGGCGCGAGCTGACCGATGGCTAAGAGTGGGTGTGCATCAACGGCGCTTGGTTCAGCATCGCGTTCGCCGTCCAGCAGGCGCGCCGCCAGTACCTCTGCCTCCGCCAGTGCAGCAGTCAAGCGCACTCGCACCGCTTCCGCTTCCCCCGGGCTGTCCGAGCGCGAGATTGCCAGAGGCTCGCCGTATACGATGACAGACTTGCTGAAGGGAAGAGGGACCAGAGCCCGATCCCATCGCCTCCTGAGCACGATTCGCGGGCGCGCATCCCAGACCGCCGGCACGATGGCCGCGCCGGCGCGTCGGGCCAGTGAAATGGATAGCGCTTTGGCCTCCCCGTAGGGTCCGAATGGCCCGTCTGCCAGCAGCGCAGCGTCGTGTCCTTCGGCCAGCCATTGGGTCAGTCTCTGTGCCGCGCGCATCGAACTGTGCCGGTCTCCCAGCCGCAGGCGGAACGGGGCGTAGCCCATCAACAGCGCCACCAGCGTGCCCAGCGCCCCGGTCACATTCTCAGCGGCGAACACTCCGATCGCTTGGCCGCGCCGATGGGGCATCAGGGGCAAGAAGCGCCCGTGCGGGCATGCGAACAACCGGGGAGTGCCTTGGTCATGCAGAGCATCTGCCCGCTCACGGCCGAAGACGCGCACCCGGCTGGTCGCGTGCACTAGCACGAGATAGGATGCCATCAGCGCCGCCAGCGGTGCCAACGCAGCGTGCAGCAGGACCTGCGCGCCCGTTGCTGGCAGGGCTCCGACGCGCGGCGCGGCTGCGCCGCCCACCCCGAGTAGCAGGTAGCGGAGTACTGCAGCCAGCGTCGCAACAAGCGCCGCTGCCAGCGCCGTGGAGGCACTCCGGTGGGCGATCATGCCGGCCGTCGCCATTAGCCCCATGCCCGTCGCGAGCTTCTGCAGCAGGAGTTGAACTCTACCGGAGGCGCATACGCGAAGGGCAGCGCCCTGTCGCATCCGCAGCCAGATAACTAGCCAGCCCGCAGCCAGGAGCGCGAGAGCAAGCGGCGCGCTGCGCATCGGCTGGACAGCCAGGAAGACCAGCGGGCCACTCACCAGTAACTGCTCCGCGAGCAGGCTCGCGCGGGCGCGGCGCAGAGAAGTCTCGCCTTGCCTCAAAAGCATCCACCAATCCGATAGGCCTGTGAGCGAGCCCAGCGCCAGCAGGCCGCAAGCGGCACGTAACCCTAGCGGGCTGCTCTCGGCGAGGCAGCAGACTAGCAAGGGCACCATGCCAAACCGCAGCCAGATTCCTGCGTCAACTCCACGTGAGGTGCCATGCGATCCGGTCTGATTGGTCATCGTGAGATTGATCATCGCTTCTCGACCTCCGATTGGGATTACGCTGGCGGGCCCGTCGCGTAGGCGGTACCCGCCATCTGCCAGCAAGCTGCTCGTGATGGGGTGCTGCCATCTCGGCACCTGCGCAAGATCACCTCAGCCACGAATGCGACATCGGAGACCTCGTCCACGTCCACCGCCAGCGCAGGGTCTGCTTCGATGCCTTTCAGGCGCAGGCCCATATACGCGGACAGCGCTGCCTCTATCTCCGCCCGCGTGGCCGCGCATCCAAGCAGCCGGCTCATGAAGGCCTGGCAGATCAGTCCCGCCCACTGCTTCTTCTTGCGTGCATGGAAGAGGGCTTCGACGCGATCGATCTTCTCCAGCAGGGCTTCGCGTTTGGCAACGACGGCATTGCCCTTTGTGAACTTCCCATCGCGCAGGTCATACCAGGTCTTGCGGGCACCCGGGAGTTGGGCCTGCATTTCCTGCCAGGAGACGACGGGAAAACAGACATCGGCTTCGTTCTGCAAACAGTCCGCAATGTAACGGTCAAGCCCCTCAGGGCGGACGAGCGGTACATCGGCTGCGATGAGCAGTACGCGCTCACCCTCCGCTGCACGAAGAGCCGTGCCGACACTCTCGGCGTAGGATCCAGTCTCGATTGGCAGGGTCTCGGCCGTCACTCCGATCGCGCGGAGACGCTCCACCGGGCCGATCACCACGATACGGCCAATCGCGGAAGAGCCCCGGAGCGCGCGCAGCACCCAATCGAGGATCGGCCGCCGGGCGACCTCAACCAGGCACTTATACTCCGTGCCGAAAGCCCCGTAGAAGTCCTCGCCGCTCTTTCCCGCCGCCAGCATCATCGCGTCCATGGTTCTCTCCTCTCATCCATCCGATCGACTCGAAGGTTACGCGAAACGCAATCAGCTTCACCAGTAGCATACCGCACCTGGGGTTTAAGCGAATGAGGCAGGAGAACCAGATGAGGGTCCTGGTTTCCTGGGACCTCTGATTCGGGCTGTACAGAAGGCTGAAATGGAGCGGGGCGAGGTTGGGGGCTACTGCGATTCGGTCAGGCCGTGCTTGGCAGCGAGGAGCGCGGCTTCCGTGCGGTCGTTGACCTGCAACTTCATGAAGATGCTGGAAATGTGATTCTTCACTGTCTTCTCGCTTAGGAAGAGACGCGCCGCGATGTCTCTGTTGCGGAGCCCCTTGCCCAGAAGCTCCAGTACTTCCATCTCCCGGCGCGTCAGCTCTGCAAAGACCTCCTTCGCTGCGGCCCTGAGATGACTGACCCGCGCGAACTCCGCCATCACCCTGCCTACCAGGGATGCCCCCAGGAAACCTTCGCCGCAGGCTGCGGCCCGAATCGCCTCAAGCGTCCGCTCTGGCGGCGCGTCCTTCAACACATAGCCCGACGCCCCAGCCTTGATTGCTGCGAACAGATGCTCATCATCGTGATGAATGGTCAGCACGACGACTGCGCACTCGGGCATCTCCTGTTTGATCTGCCGGGTAGCGGCAATGCCGTCCATTCTGGGCATGCTCAGATCCGTCAGGATGACGCCGGGCTTGAGTCGCCGCGCCAGATCAAGCATCGCCTGGCCGTCCGCAGCCTGCGCGACGACCTCGATGTCCTCTTCGGACGCCAGCAAGCGCGCGAGCGCCGCTCGTACAACGGTCTCATCCTCCGCGATCAGCAGTCTGATCTTTGCCATGTCGCTATTCCTTCGGATCCGCGCCACGCTGGTTGTCCACTGGCGCAGCGAACACAACCTCGGTTCCCTGACCTGGCGCGCTCGTCACCCGGATCTTCCCCCCGATTGACTCGGCGCGCTGCGCCATGCCTGGCAGTCCGAGCCCGGCTGCCATTCCTCGCGCGGGCGGGGAGGCGTTGTCAAAACCGACGCCGTTGTCCTTGACTGTGCATTCAAAGTCGCGGGCTCCGAAGCGCAAGGTCACTTTCACCTCGGTCGCCTGGGCATGCTTCTCGACATTCATGAGCGCCTCCTGGATGATGCGGAATGCGGCATGGGCCACCTCAGGGAGAAGAGGCCTAACCTCGCCCTCGATCTCGAGCGGCGTCGAAACGGAAGCTCCCTCGGCGAAGATCGACAGGTGGTGCCGCAGCGCGTCCACGAACCCTTGGCGCTCCACCGCCGGAGAGCGCAGCAGCCGGACCAGATACCGCAGCTCCCCCGCGGCCCGCCGCACCGCAAACCGCTGGTCAACGGCCAGGCGGGCAGCTTCCGCCGCATCAGTGGCCATGAGTCTCCGGGCGAGCTCCAATCGCATCACGATGTCGGCCAGGTAGTGCTGGATGCCATCGTGCATTTCCTGGGAGAGACGCTGGCGATAATCAGCCAGCGCCACCCTTTCCCGCAACTTGGCCAACTCTTCAATGCGGGCGGCTTCGGTGAGAGCATAGCAAGCGGCAAGCGAGGTGACGACGAAGAGAACGGCGAAGCGGGCCACCAGAGCGCCCAGATACTTCTCGCTCCCGCGGTCCTGCCAGGTAGCCAGGATGTAGAGGAGGGCGGTGGCGACACTGACTGCTAGAGTTCTGCGAGGCAGACGTTGTATCGAGGAGGTGGCAATCGGCCAGAAATAGACGAGCGCGGCCTCGCTGTTGATCCCGCCAGTAAGATAGACTGCCCCTGTGATGATGCCCAGATCGCATGCCAGCCACAGGCTGCTCCACCGTCTCGAGATCAGCTTCCCGAGGACCAGGTACGCGCGCACTCCCAGGTAGCAGGCGGCGCCGCCGATCAACAGGTAGAACAGGTTCAGGTGTTCTCCCACGCGGCGCCGTACGAACTCGAACTGCACCCAGATCAGGGCTGTCAGCAGAAGCATGAGGTACTGGATGAAGAAGACGGCGGAACGACTTCTCCTGGCGCTCATACCCCTCTCCGTACGCAGCTTCCTGCGACCAGACATCAATTCGCCAATCAAGTGCGCCATTCCCCCTTTCCGCCAGTGCAGGGCCCGGGAAAGCAGGACCAGTACTTGGGACCTAAGCACCTTCCGCGTAGAGAGCATACGGGCGAGAATAGCCTGGAACCGCAGTCGACGAAGTCCACACGGAGGTGAAGTGCAATGGATGGAAGGACACATAGCGCAGAACCCGAGCTGCGCGTCGTCAGCGTCAGCCTCGGCTCGTCCAAGCGCAACCACGCTGTCGAAGTGGAGATGCTGGGCCGGCGCCTGGTGATCGAGCGCGTCGGCGTGGACGGCGACTACTACAAGGCCTGCGCGATGATCGCAGACCTGGATGGGAAGGTGGCGGCGATCGGCTTGGGCGGAACAGACCTGTACCTCGTTGCTGGCAAGAGGCGATATGTCATCGAGCAGTCGCGCCGTCTCGCGCAGTCGGCGAAGATAACACCCGTGGTGGATGGAAGTGGCCTGAAAAACACCCTGGAGCGCGAGACCATCCGGTGGCTGGTAGAAAACCGCGAGCTGCAATTGAGAGGGAGAAAGGTTCTCTTGGCAAGCGCCGTGGACCGCTTCGGCATGGCGGAGGCGTTCCGCGATGCGGGCTGCGAAACGATCTTCGGCGACTTGATATTCGGCCTCGGGTTTCCGCTTCCGGTTCGCTCCCTGCGCACCATCAGCATCCTCGCCGCCCTCCTCCTTCCTGTCCTGAGACGCTTGCCCATCAGCGTGCTGTATCCTACCGGAAGCGCGCAGGAGAGCACCAAACCCAAGTACGAGAAGTTCTTCCAATGGGCAGAGGTCGTCGCGGGCGACTTCCACTACATCCATCGCTACATGCCGGCGCGCATGGACGGTAAGATCATCATCACAAACACCACGACGGCTGACGACGTGGCCATGCTGCGCGAGCGCGGCGTCACCAAGCTGGTCACGACCACTCCCGAGTTCGAGGGGCGCTCATTCGGCACGAATGTGATGGAAGGGGTCCTGATTGCGCTGGCTGGCAAGGGGCCGGAGGAAATGCGGCCCGACGATTACCTCCGGCTACTTCGCCAGCTCGGCTGGAGGCCCAGGACTCTTTGCCTTGATGCCGAAGCCGTCCATGCCGAGATGGAGCGGGCAAAGGATCTCCCAAGATGATGACGACCCCGCATATGGTGGCAGGAGCTGCCATCGGGCACGTCCTCCGCCGCCCCTGGCTGGCGTATCCTGCCGCTCTTGCCAGTCACTTCGTGTTGGACGCCATCCCCCACCTGGATTCGCACTCGCTCTTCGGGGCCAACCAGGGCGGCCCGACTCGGCTCGAGGCGGCGGCGGGGATCACGGACTTCCTGATGGGCGTGGTGCTGGTTGCGTGGCTGACGTCGCGACGGCCAGATCGCCACGTCATGCGGTGCGCCGCGCTCCTTGGTGTACTGATGGATCTGGCGGAATACGTCCCTCCCTGGGGGCCGCGGCTGCAGACTTGGTCTGGCGCCGCCTGCCTCGTCGGCTTTCATCACGGAATTCAGCACAACTTGACTCCGGCTCACTGGGCACTCGGAGGCGGGACGCAGCTGGCCGTGCTCGCCCTCGGAATTGTCGTCTGTTTGGCGCGAGGGCAGAGCAGGCAGTCAGTTGCCGGACGGCAGACGATCGCGTTGTAGACGCCATGGAGGCGCAACGATGTCTGAGATCAGACAGGATCAAGCGACAAAGCGATGGGTGATTATGGCCACAGAGCGGGCCAAGCGGCCTCACGACCTGATCGGCCAGCAGGCGACTGCCGAGAAGCAGCCTGAGCACTCGCCCAAGTGCCCATTCTGCCCCGGCAACGAGAGCATGACCCCTCCTGAACTGTACCGTGATGAAGGCGGCTCGCCGGGCTGGCAGGTGCGGGTAGTCCCGAATCGCTTCGCCGCGTTGGGTCCCGATGGTGAGGTGGCCGTCCGCGACCCCTACTGGTTCACCAACGTCACTGGCGTCGGCGCACACGAGGTCATTATCGAGAGTCCGTTGCACAATGGCAGCCCGGCGACGATGGATCTCGATCAAGTTACGCGCGTCCTGGTTGCCGCGGGAGAGCGGTTCAACCGTCTCCAGCAGGACCACCGGCTGAATTATGTCGCCTTCTTCCGCAACAATGGCCTTGCAGCGGGTTCATCCCTCAGCCACCCCCACACGCAGATCATCGCCACCCCCATCACTCCCACCAACATCCGACTGGAGATCGAGGAGGCCCGGCGCCACTACGACGATCGCATGCATTGCGTGTACTGCGAAACCATTGAGAAAGAACGCGAGGCAGGAGCCCGCGTCGTGTTAGAGACGGCTGCGTTCTTCGTCTTCGAGCCGTTTGCATCACGCTGGCCGTTCGAGACCTGGATCGTGCCGAAGCAGCACGCACCAGTGTTAGCACCGGGCCCTGACGATCAAGTGCGCGCTCTCGCCATGGCGCTCCAGGCGACGCTCGGCGCCCTGTACCGCGCTCTTGGCGACCCCGCCTACAATCTGGTCCTGCACGAGGCCCCGCTGCGAGACAGCTGTGAGGACTACTGGCACTGGCACATTGAGATATTGCCGCGATTGTCAACCGCAGCCGGCTTCGAACTGGGAACAGGTATCTGGATCAACACCATGCTGCCGGAGGATGCGGCCGCCTACCTGCGTGACTTCGTGCCAGTCTAGCGCTGTCCTTCGTGCGCCCGCCGATCAGGGACTGCGGCGGCCACTCTTGCGGGGGTAGTGGGTTCTCACGCAGGCGACAATGGTCTGTGAGACCACTTGCAGCGGCTAAGCGGAGACGAGGCCGGCGTGGTGGACGCATATGTGCCGGTATCGGCCCATCACGCTGGCCTCACGCATCCTCGCTACCGCAAGTGGCCCTACCGTGTCTCTATGACTCTGATGCCTCAACTCGCTCGAGATAGGCCACGGTGAACAAGTGCCCCCCGCCGTGAGTCCGATCTTCCTCGCTTCGATGTATTTTGCACCATAGCACATCATTCTTGTCATCACGCCCCACTTCCAGAGAGACCGGATTCGTCGCTGGCCAGTGCTTCCTGATGAACTTGAGCAGATGCACAGCGAGGGATTCAGCTTGTTTCCTGTCCATCGGCCTTCCTCCAGATGACTCTGACCCGGTGGTCACAACAGGCAGAGCCGTTCGGGACTGCACTTCGTCGCCGGAGCACGTGCATCCTCTCGGGTGTATGTCGTCTGCGAAAATGGCACATTTGGGATGTTGCAGTCCCTAGGCCCCTTTGGGGCCGGGATGGCGGCCCGAAGGGCCTAGCCATCTGAGGTGAACTAGGCGGGTGTACCTGCTCCTTGGGCAGAACAAAAACGAGCCTGAAAGGAGCAGCAGATGGAAGCGCAAGCGCAGTTGGCAGGCAGTCCGGGGGAGCCGGCACCGCCGGCCCCGGCACCAGCCTCGAAACAGGGGGAGACGCCCCGGCAGCAGATCCGGAGAGCGAAGAAGCTGCCCCGGCGCCGCTTCAGCGCCGAGGACAAGATCCGCATCGTGATGGAGGGCGTCAGGGGCGAAGAGCCGGTATCAGTGCTGTGCCGGCGCGAGGGAATCAACAGCACGGTCTACTATCGCTGGTTGAAGGACTTCATGGAAGCCGGCAAGCAGCGGCTCAAAGGGGACACGCTGCGGGAAGCGGGAAGAGAGGAAGTCCAGGCGCTTAAAGCCGAGAACCAGCGGCTCAAGGAACTGGTAGCCGACTACGCCCTGGAAGTGCTGGCGCTCAAAAAAAGCTTGATGGAGGGGTGATGACCCACCAGCGGCGCCAAGAGATCATCACCCTGGTCGGCAAGTAGCCCCACACCATCCAAGCCACCCTGAGCGAGATCGGGGTCAGCCGGCGCAGCTACTGCCGCTGGAAGAGGCGGTTGCGGGGCTCCGGGCAAGCGACAGCGCCCCGGAAGCCGTGGAACGCACTGCGGGATGAGGAGCGCGAAGCGATCGTGGCGCACGCCCTGGCCCAACCGCACCTGACCCCGCGGCAGCTGGCGTGCTGGCTGTGTGACCACGCCTGGTTCAGCGTATCTGAATCCAGCGTCTACCGCGTGCTGAAGGCCCATGGTCTGCTGCCGGACCGGGCCGCAGACCAGGTCCCGGCGGCCAGGGAGTTCAGGCACAAGACCAAGCGGCCGAACGAACTGTGGCCCTTCAGGACCCCGAGGAGAGGGTCCTTCAGGGTCCCTCTACGAGGGGCAGAGCGACGCCACCCGGTTCCTGATCCCGGGGTGGGGATACTACTGGATGGTGAGCGTGCTGGACGACTACTCCAGAAAGATCCTGGCCTGGGAACTGGTGCAAGACATCCGGGGCCCCAGCTTGGCGGAGGTGATCCAGCTGGCGGTAGAGGCCACCGGAGTCATCGAGGTGCCAGTGACCTGCAAGCCGGTGCTGCTCACCGACAACGGCAGCGGCTACATCTCCAAAGAGATGGCGAAGTTCCTGCGGGCCCACGTGCTGCGGCACATACGGACGCGTCCGCACCACCCCCAGACGACCGGGAAGATGGAGCGATGCTACCGCACCATCAAGGACGTGGTCACCCTGGTGATCCACACCAGCCCGGGCGAGTTGAGGGCCGCGATTGCGGCCTTCGTGGACTACTATCCCTAGGCCCTTCGGGCCGGGATGGCGGCCGCAGGCCTAGCCACAACCGGGAGCGCTACCACGAGGTTTACCTGCCGCTGGCATGGCGCTGAAGAACGTGACCCCCGACGACGTGTACTTCGGGCGTCGGGAAGGGATCCTGGCGAAGCGCAAGGAACTGCAGATCCGGACTTTAGTGGCCCGGCGGGAGCGCTATCGGGAGATGATGGGGAGAGCGGAGAATGCGGGAGCGGGCACACCGAAAGTGTACCTTAATTCACCCCCCGATTTGTGCCACAATCGCTGACGCTCAACAGCGGCAGATCAACCGTGAAGCGCGTACCCTTGCCGACTGTGCTGTCCACAGATACCGATCCTCCGTGCTGCTCAGCCACTGCCTTCACAATTGAGAGCCCCAGGCCTGTTCCGTCCGAGGCGTGCTCGCGAGCATTGGCTGCGCGGTAGAATTCCTCAAAGATTCGCTCCTTCTCTTCTTCGGGGATACCTATTCCTGTATCTTCCACTTCCACCCGCACGGTGCCGCTTGCTGTTGTCACGCGCACGAAAACCCAGCCCTGCCGCGGGGTGTAGCGGATGGCATTGCTCACCAGATTCCCAACCATCTGCTGCAACCCAGTGGCGTCTCCACGCACCTGTCCCACGTCAGGCGAGATTTCAGCCAGGAGCGAGACCCCTGCCCCCTCGGCAGCAGCCTTCATCTCCTCCACGACGGCAGACGCAATCGCCGCCGGGCCTATGTCGGACATCTGGGCGTCCAGCCTAGCCTCTCTCGCCCGCGACAGAACCAACAGGTCCTGGGTAACTTGGGCAAGTTCTCCCGCTCGGCGCTCAGCGCGGGCTATCACATCGCGCGAGCGCTGCGACACCTCGCCTGTCAGCCCGTCGAGGACAGCCCTAAGCCCCGTCTGTATCGTGCCCAGTGGCCCTCGCAGTTCGTGCGATACCTTTCGCATGTATTGCGACTTCGTGCGGTCTGTCCCGCTCAGCTTCTCGTAGGCCGCCTCTAGCATCGCCGCTTTCCGCGCCACGTCATCCGACAGCAGAACTGTTTCTTGTTCCCGACTCCGCAGGTGAGCGGCGATGCCGGTCGCCATGAAAGCCGAAAGGAATAGAGTCGTCCCGAGAACGAAGAGGCGCGCTGCCACCAAAGTGCCATCGCGGTATGCACCCTGGCCCCAGAACCCGACCACCGGATAGTGCTTCAGCACCCCGGCGTACTCAGACAGGGAAACGGCGGACATCAGTGCCAGCCCCAGGGTTACCTGTGCGTACGTTGCTCGGCGCGACAGCAAGATGCTGGCGATGATGACGTGAAAGACAAAGTAGGACGCAAAGGGGTTCTCGATGCCGCCCGAAAAGTGCAGCAGCACTGCCAGCGCAAGCAAGTCAAGCGAGATCTGTACGTTTGCGAACGCCGCTGCGCGGCACTCTTCGAGTTGCGCCGCCCTCCCGCGCAGACGCCTCACCAGCAGAAAGAAGGCTAGGTTGTACGCTCCAAGACACCCCGTCGTGAGGTATAACTCGCGCACCGCAAGCCCCGCGTGAAGCGACCGGCGTACACCCTCGATGGTGACGATGACCCCCAGTATAGCCACCCATCGCAGCCTGATGAGCCAGTCTACGCGCTCCACCAGTTCCGCGCTCGCGGGCAGCGCGCTCTGCCTATGCAATGGCCTCTCCCCAAGAGCTAACCACCCGCTCCGGCGTCCGCGAGGCAGGTGGCCAGCGCAATCCCCTGCTTACTTCCTATGCCGAGCAGAGAGAACCTTCTCTACGCGCTCCAGGAGCTGTGTCGGATCCACGGGCTTGTCCACGAAATCCTGCACTGGTAGGTACTCCCCTGACTTATACGTCCCATCCTCTTGATCGGGATAGAAGCGCAGGTCCGTCTTCTCGTGGATCGCCGTCAGCACGACTATTGGAATGCTACGCAGCCCCTCCTCGCTTTCCTGCCTCAGTTGCCATACGAAGTGGAATCCCTCCGTCCCGCGAGGCATCATGATGTCCAGCAGTATCAGGTCTGGACGTTCTGACTCCGCCTTCTCAAGGGCTGTCCGCGCATCGTATGCCCCCACCACCGCGTAGCCCCTGCTTTCCAGCACGAGGCGGAGCGTTTCCACCAAATCAACGTCATCATCTACCACCAGAATCTTTTCCGGGCTGCTCATGTTTGCCTCCCTCACCGCCTCATGTTGCCGCCGCGAACTCGCCGAGAAAGCTCTGGCTTGGGTACCCATCGGCCATTTTGGCGCTCCAGGCCAGTGGCTATGCGATTCCGCGAGGGATCGGCCCCTCGCACGGCACCCGTGCGGATCATAGCAGAATGCGGCGATAATCCGGTCCGCTCTGCGCGCACCATACTATTATACGCCCGGACCGACACATTTTCTACAGCGGGCAGGGCGGTCCCCACAAGTCGCGTCGGGCCAGCCGAAGGCCTCCCACGCGCTCCTCCCGCTGCCCGCTGCCTAAAACGTCGCCACGCCCCAGCCCAGCGCCGCGGGATAGGCTCTGCGTGGCACCGCCTGTTCATCGCACACCGCCGCCAACCGCGGCGACCCGTCCGTCCTGCACTCGTGAAAAAAATCGCAGATTCCTCTGAGAACCCCTTGACAAGCGTGATAGGAATTGCTACCCTGCCTTCAAAGACCTGTGAAGAATATCACAAGCCAGCCCCCAATCTCCCCATGTTGCCCGTCGTGGGCACCCAGCGGCCCGCAGGCGGCTCTCGCTCTCCCGGACCGGGGTGGAAAAGGGCGTATCGCCGTGCTGGGTGTGCCCGGAGGCCAATTGTGACAAATATCACAGTTGCTCCTGCGGCCTTCGCGGCGTCGTGCCCGGCTTGTTCGGCCCACGCCCAGAGCCCCTCCGCCGGGTATGCGACGGAATGTTTTTCTGCGCCACCAGACAGGAGCACAGCGGGTGTAAGCATAAATACCTGAAAGCCATGGCAGGGCTCGTCCAGGCGCTAGTAAGGGCCTGTTGATGTGGAGCGATGGACTTCATCGCAAGTTGGATAGCACGAAGCGCTGAGCGAGGTAGGTGATATGCCTCCTGTCATGACCACGTGTCCGTTCTGCGGGTGCGGATGTGGGATGTATCTGCACGTGAATGGGGGGCGCGTAGTCGGCGTAGGCGCGAGTCCATCGCACCCTGTAGGCCAAGGCCGGCTCTGCGTGAAGGGGTGGCATGCCCACGAGGTGACGAATAGCAGCGAGCGGCTGCGCACGCCGCTGGTTCGTCGGGGGAAAGGTCTGGAGGAGGCGACCTGGGGAGAGGCTCTGGAGCACGTGGCGGGACGGATCGGCGAGATCAAGGCAGCAAAGGGGGCCCGGGCTGTCGGTCTGCTGGGTTCCACACGATGCACCAACGAGGATAACTTCCTCCTGATGAAGTTCGCGCGCTGCGCCCTCGGTAGCAACAACGTTGACTTCTGCGCGCGTCTGGAAGCATTGCCCGCCCTCTTTGACCTCCAACAGTACCGTCGCTTGACTCTATCGGACGCCTGCCTGGGCGATATTGATCGCGCCGATCTGATTTTGCTCTGGCAGGCAGACCCGGCCGAGGAGCATCCCGCAGCCGCTGCCCGCATCATCCGCGCCGCGCAACGTGGAGTGCCCGTCATCGAGGTAGGCTGGCGTTCGGGCCAAATGGGCAAGTTGGCACAGATGCATCTTCCTTTGCGGCCACCCACTGGAGTTCAACTCGTCGCCGGTCTGCTCAACGTTATCCTCTGTGGAAGTGGCCCACCGCCCGCCGATGTGGAAACGCTGGCGGCCAGCGTTGCCGACTGCAACCCCGACTGGACCGAGGCCGCCACGGGGGTGCCAGCCGCAGTCGTGCGGCAGGCCGGGGAGGCCCTCGCCAGGGCGGCCAGACCCCTTATCATCTGCACGCGCTCTGCGACTCTCGGGCCCAACGGCACCGAGGTCCTAATGACCCTGCACGTGCTCGGCAGGCTCAAGAATCACAGCTCCCCAGGCTGGTCTGCCCTGCTCTGGCTCAGCCATAACAGCAATCTGCAGGGCGCCCGGGACATGGGGGTGGTGCCGCACTTCCTGACAGGCTACCAGGTGCTGAGCGACCGGAGCGTCAGGGAGAAGTTTGAGCGCGCGTGGCGCGCGTCGCTGCCCACAGAGCCGGGGCTATCGGCGTGGGAGATGCCGGGTCAGGTGCGCGCCCTCTTGGTGATGGGGGACGACCCAATCGGAGCCCTGCCTGCTTCGGCTTTGGTAAGGAATGCTTTGGCCGACCTGGACTTCCTGGTAGTGCAGGACATCTTCCTGTCGCCCACTGCCCAGGCGGCCCATGTCGTGTTGCCAGGGGCCACTTTCGCGGAGAAAGACGGTACTTTCACCAGCACGGAGCACAGGGTGCAGCGCGTGCGCAAGGCGACAGAAGCACTTGGGCAAGCCAGGGCCGACTGGGAGATCCTGTGTGATCTCTCGCGCCGGATGGGGTACCCCATGGAGTACGCTTCGCCCGCGCAGATCATGGAGGAGATATCCGCCCTGACCCCTCTCTACGCCGGTGTTTCCTACCAGGCGCTGGATGACGGGTTTGGTATCCGCCTGCCAGTATCTGATGTGGAGCAGGGCCAAGAGATTGCGCCGGGGACTGGTGGATCCACCCATGAGCCGGTTTCCGTCAGGGAAATGAGGGCACCCGAGGTTACCCGGGACTTCCCGCTGTTGCTGATGGCTGATCATGCACTGGGAGCGTGGGCGGACGACGCCCTCGTTGCCTGCTCTGTGTCCCTGCGTCGGGAAGTCGGCCGGGGCCGGTTGGCGAATCGCCCAGTGGTCGAGATGAGCCCTGCAGACGCGAGCGAGAACGACCTCCGAGACGGCCAGACGGTATGCGTGCGCTCTCGCAACGGCGAGATGAAGGCCAAGATGCACATCAATCCCGCTGTGTGCTCTGGCGTGCTAGTGCTCCCCTTCATGATGAGAGAAGCTGCCGCGGCCGTCATGCCTGCGTCCCTGGATGCAGAAACCGGCTTGCCCGTGCTCTTGCCCTGCGCGGTGCGTGTCGAGAAAGAGCCACTATGAACTCAACTCGTGCTTACACAATACCTTCGCACCTCCTCTCCACATGGGTTGCCAGGCTGCTGGGGCGGGCCCAGGTCATCGCCCCACAGGCTGCCCGTGGCAGCGATGTCTGCTACGACGTGGTGGACACACCACAGGCAGTGGCCTGGGACTATAGGTCAAGCCTCTCCCCGCTGAAGCGTTTCCTCTTTCCTCAGAGTGACCGAATGTTGCGCTGGCACTGCGACGGCGATGGCAACGTGCGCCTGGAACCAACCTACGATGAGACGGAACGTGTCTTCCTGGCCGTGCGGCCCTGTGACGTGTCGGGAATTCTCTTCCTGGACAAGGTGTTCGAGCAGGAGCCTGCTGACATCTACTACTTGACGCGGCGGCAGCGGAGCACGCTGGTGGCGCTAGCCTGCACCGAGCCGGGGGAGAACTGCTTCTGCGTGTGCGCCCACGCGGGGCCATTTCTCGAAGCCGGTTACGACCTGCAGCTGAGCCCCCAGACCGGGCAGCACCTGGTCGAGGTGGGGACCGAGAAGGGGGCGCGCCTGGTGCGGGAATCGGCCGACCTATTCGCACCCGCCACCGATCAGTCGTTGCAGGCACGACAGGAAATTGCACGGCAGGCAGAGGCACGTTTCGGAGAAGCCCGGGCTTACTTTGCGGCGGTGATGCGCAGGGTAACCTTCGACCGCGTTCCCGACGAGGTCTGGGGGCAGATGGCCGACCGGTGCCTCGGCTGCGGGGGATGTGCCTTCGTCTGCCCCACCTGTTACTGTTTCATCGTGGCTGACTACCGCGGCGCAAATGGTGGAGAGCGGGGCCGCTTGTGGGATTCCTGCCTCTATGAGACTTATGCGCTGGAGGCCAGCGGGCACAACCCACGAGCCTTGTGCAAGCACAGGCTGAAAGCCCGTTTCTTCCACAAGTTGAGTTACCAGTTCGCGCAGCGCGCCGGGTCGCACGGGTGCGTGGGATGTGGCCGCTGCATCACGACCTGCCCGGGCGCGAATGACATGCCAGTCGCCACCTTGAGTATTCGGCGTGGAGAGCAGTGATGGACAACGCTTATCTACCCGATCTCGTCAAGATTGCGGGGATGCGAGAGGAGACGGCAGACACCAAGACGCTTGCCCTTCGCTTTCTCGATCCAGGTCGGTGGGAAGCCTTCCAATACCGCCCGGGCCAGTTCGTTGAAGTATCGGTCTTCGGGGTGGGGGAAGCGCCATTCTGCCTCGCATCCCTGCGAGACGGGGCCGATAACTTCGAGATTACCGTGCGCAGCGCCGGCGCCGTGACGGGGGCCATGCACGAGCTGAGCGTCGGTGCTACCCTCGGAGTGCGCGGCCCGTTGGGCAACGGGTTCCCCTTCGCGGAGGTTTCGGGTCGCGACATCCTGTTCGTCGGCGGAGGCATCGGCTTGCCCCCTCTTCGTCCCCTGATCTGGCAGATGCTCACCGACCGCGGGCGCTTCAACAAGATCACGGTCCTCTACGGAGCGCGCACCCCTGCCGACCTCGTGTACAAGGATGAGTTGCGGCGCTGGCAGGCGCGGCAGGACATGGCCCTGCTGGTAACCGTGGATGTGCCGGATAGGGATTGGAAGGAAAACGTGGGCGTCGTAGGCAGCCTCTTTTCGAAGGTCGAGATCAACGCCGCCAACACGGTGGCCTTTGTCTGCGGCCCACCCATCATGATTCGCTTCGTGGTGCAGGACCTGCTCAAGGCGGGGTTGGCCGAGGACGCTATCATTACTACTCTCGAGCGGCACATGCGCTGCGGCGTGGGCAAGTGCAACCATTGCCTGATCGGTGACAAATACGTGTGCCAGGACGGGCCGGTTTTCACCTATCGGCAGATGAAGGCCATGATGGATCCGGGCTAGGAGCATCCAATGTCTCCGGGGCAGGGGAAGGGGAATAGCCAACGATGGATATGACGCTCGGCCTGATGTTAGCACTGCTGTTCGTGCCGCTGGCAGGAGCGATCTTGGCCGGCCTGGGCCGGGGACGCGCGGCTGCAGCCATTGCCGTGGCCGCCTCCCTGCTGACCGCAGCTATCGGAGCAGCCCTGGTGATTGTAGCGTACCCGGGAGGCGCCTCTTTCAGCCTCGGTGGTCTGGCCTGGCTACCCGGAGGCAGCGGAGGAGGCCTGTTCGGGCTGGCGCTGGACCCCCTGTCCTCCATCATGGTGTTGATCATCACGGTAATCGGGTTCATGGTGGTGCTGTATTCTACGGAGTACCTGAGCCCGCGGAACGCAGAGCACCCCGTGCACGATGGCAACGAGCGGTACTACTTCTGGCTGCTGGCTTTCATGAGTGCGATGGTGGGAGTAGCCCTTTCGCCCAACTTGCTGCAGCTATTCATCTTCTGGGAAATGACGACGCTCTGTTCCTGGGCGCTGATCTCCCACACCCAGCAGCCATCCGCCATGCGCGCCGGGATGAAGGCCCTGATCATGACGCATATCGGCGGGATTGCCTACCTGTTCGCGCTGTTGATAGTGTTTGCCTACACGCGCTCTTTCGCCTTCGCGGCCCTTGGGCAACTGGCAGGCGGGTTGAAAACGGGCGCGTTCGTGCTGCTGCTCGTGGCCGCATGGGCAAAATCGGCCCAGATCCCGTTCCACACCTGGCTGCCCGATGCCATGGAGGCGCCGACGCCAGTCAGCGCTTACCTCCACGCTGCCGCGATGGTGAAGGCCGGCGTGTACCTGGTGGCGCGGCTGGTAGGCTCTGGCTGGAAGGTCCCCCAGGAAATGGGCCTGCTCATTGCCGTAATGGCAATCCTGACCATGTTCATGGGGGTGCTCGGATACCTGCGGCAGGACGACCTGAAGCGTCTGTTGGCCTACTCGACCATCGTACACCTGGGATACGTGCTGGTTGGCATTTCGCTTGGTGTATTCGGTTCAAGGATCGGGTATCAGGGCGCTGCCCTGCACATCCTCTGCCACGGGGTGGCAAAGGCCACCTTGTTCCTGTGCGCCGGCGCCATCGCCTACGGGACTGGCACCCGACGCATTAGCCAGTTATCGGGGCTGGCGCGCGCGATGCCGCTCGAAGCAGTGGCGTTTATCATCGGCGCCCTCGCAGTGACGGGCATGCCGCCGTTCTCGTGCTTCTGGTCGAAGTTCTTCATCTTCGTCGGCGCGCTGGAATCTCCGGGCGGGATCGTGCTGCTAACGCTGTTGGCTGCTGAGAGCGTCATCTCGTTCAGTTGGCTGTTGTGGGTGGCGCAGAAAGTCTTCCTGGGGCAGCCCTCGACGATTGCAGCCGCGGCCGCCGATCCGCCTTGGCCGATGAGCGTTGCGCTGGTGGCAGGGATCATCCTGTGCGTGGCGGCGCCATATATCGGGCTGCCGCTGGTGAAACTGCTCGCCCCGGGCGGCGCCTTCTGAGAGAGGAGAGGGACACATATGATTGAGCCAGTCGGGTCCGTGATTGTCGGATGTGCGCTCTTGGCCGCGGGGTCGCTTTTCACCGCCGTCGCCAGCCGCAGGCGCGACCTGTGTGCTTACCTCGCGCTCGCCTTCGTGGCCGGCGCAAGCGTGTTCATCATACACGGGGGGGTGGACTCTCTGTGGGGGACCGGGAGGCTCGCGCATGAGGCCACCGTGGCTACTGTGCGGACCCTCGGAGCCACTCTGACTTTGGCAGTGGACCGGCTCAGCGCTCTCTTCCTGATCATTATTTCGGTGATCTCCTTCCTGACCATCCTTTACTCGACCGCGTACATGCGGCTGTACAAGCGCGAGAGCCTGGCCCGATATTATCCCATCTTGCTACTGTTCTTTGCCGGGGTGACTGGCGTAGTGATTGTGAGGGACTGGTTCTTCTTTCTCGTCTTCTGGGAGTTCATGACCCTCTGCTCCTATTTCCTGGTGATATTTGAGAAGGAGAACCCGGTCAACCTGCGGGCTGGTCTGAAGTACTTCATCATCACGCATGTGGCTACCGTCCTGATGGTGATCGCGGCCATTGTCTCGTGGCACCTGGCAAAGCCGCATTCCTTCGCGTTCGCAGCCAGCGCGCAGGCGATGGGCGATCTCGCCAAAGCCAGCCCGGCGGGATTGCATGCTCTTCTGGCGCTGTGGCTGATCGGGTTTGCCACCAAGGCAGGCATACTCCCCTTCGGTGACTGGCTGCCTGACGCTTATCCCGCGGCACCGAGCGGTGCCACGGCGGCATTCGCCGGCACGATGAGCAATCTCGGAATCTACGGTCTGCTGCGGGTGTTCGTGGACCTGGTCCCTGCTTCGCAGTTTTCGGTGGTGTGGGGCATCATCATCGCCCTGTTCGGCACCTGCTCGATTTTCGTGGGCACTCTTACTGCGCTCTCGCAGGAGGACTCCAAGCGGCTGATTTCATTCAATGTCATTGGCCAGACGGGCTACATGTTCCTGGCCATCGGCATGGGACTCTACTTTCTGCCCAGCCATCCCGCATTGGCACTTGTGGGGCTCGCAGCTGGCGTTTTCCATCTGGTAAACGGCGTCGCCTACAAATCCCTGCTCTTCTTCACCGCTGGTTCCTTGCGCTACCGGACAGGCACGCGCGACCTGAATCAGATGGGCGCGCTCTCCAAAGTGCTGCCGGCGACAGCCCTGGCGGCGGGCATCGGATCCCTCTCGATCGCCGGAGTGCCACCTTTCAACGGCTTTGCAAGCAAGTGGCTGATCTACCAGGTGTCCATTATCGGCGGCATTCAGTTCCCCCTTTTTGTGCTGTTCGGGCTGACGGCGATATTCATCTCGCTTGTTACTCTGGCCTCATTCCTGAAATACCTTGGAGCGGCGTTCTTTGGGCAGCCATCTGATCATGTTGCCCATCTGCAGGGGAAACGGCAGGAAGTGCCCGCGCCCATGCAGGTGCCCCAGGTGGTGCTCGCACTGTGCTGCGTGGCATTCGGCCTTTTCCCGCTGCTCGCTTTGAGGCCGATTTCACGGGCAATAACCTCGCTGACTGATGCTCTGGCCGGGTTGAGTGGGCCGCGGGTCTGGGGCCACTCTTCCCTGGGGTTGAGCTTCACCCCTGACGGCGCCGCGGTAGGCGTGTGGAACCCGGTGGTGGCTGCTTTGGCCCTAGTCATCTGTATCGCTCTGTGCTACGGCCTGTCGCGCGTGGCGCGCGCACCATCGAGGGTAGTGCCTGTCTGGTACTGCGGGGTGGATGTGCCTCGACAGGTGGGACACTTCAACGCTCACGGCTTCTATGAACCTTTCCGGCGAGCGTTCGAAAAGGTGTATGTTGTGACTGGTGTCCCCAGGGCAGGCTACCCGGAATCTCTGGCCCGGGTTTTTGATGTGGACTCGTGGCTGTACGCGCCCCTGGTGCGCGCCGGGGGGCGTGTGACCGAGCGGTTCTCGCGCTCTCACGTCGGCATCCCCCAGTGGTACCTGGTGTGGCAAGTGGTCGGCGTGGCCCTTGTTCTGGCGGCGCTTTACTGGATGATCCGATAGACAGACTGGATTGGAGGTGGTTCACGTGACCAGTGCGCAAGTCGTCAACGAACTGAAGCACAGGCTGGGTGCCGCTTTGCGGGCCGTAGAAGAGCCAGTGGCCGGCACGCTGCACCTGACGGTGGACAGGGGCGTCATCCTGCCGGTCTGCCGCCATCTCCGGGAGGACCTCGGCGCCCGCTTTATCATGTCTGTCGGCACGGACCACCAGCCCCGCAACGGCTGCATGAGCGTAACCCACATCTTTTCCCGGGACGAGCAAAAGCAGTTCATCTGCCTGCGCGCAGATGTGCCGGAAAGCGAAGCGGAGGTGGAGGCCATTACCCCTGTGGTGCCGGGCGCGAACTGGGCGGAGAGGGAATTCCAGGACATGGTCGGTGTGAAGGCCAAGGGGCACCCTGACCCGCGCCGCCTGGTGGTGCCGGATGATTGGCCGGAAGGCGTGTATCCGCTGCGCAAGGACTTTCCATACGACGCCAAGCCGGAGCCTGTCGAGGATGCAGCCCCGCAATTCAAGGAGGCTCCCGCGGGCACGTCAACGGTGATCGTGGGGCCCTTCTACCCCGTGCTGGAGGAGCCGGCTCAGTTGCGCCTATTCGTTGACGGCGAACGCATCGTGGACTGCGACTATCGCGGCTTCTACAACCACAGGGGTATCGAAAAGCTGGGCGACAGCGTGCTCACCTACAACGAGATACCGTTCGTCGCAGAGCGGATCTGCGGTATCTGCGGCTTCATCCACTCGACTTGCTACTGCGAGGCGGCCGAGCAGGCCGCAGGCATTGAGGTGCCCCGACGGGTGTGCTACATCCGCTCCATCATGCTGGAGATCGAACGGGTGCACTCCCACCTGCTGTGGCTCGGCATTGCCGGACACATCCTGGGCTTCGACACCGTGCTGATGCAGGCCTGGCGCATCCGCGAGCCCATCATGTGGCTCTGCGAGCGGATCACGGGCAACCGCAAGACGTACGGGATGAACCTGGTGGGTGGGGTGCGTCGGGACATTCCCGCAGATCTGCATCCGGAGATCCTGGATGTCCTTGCCAAGATCGAGACCGAGTTCCTGGCCGTGGCGGATGCTATCCAGGGCGATACTACATTGCTGGTGCGCCTCCAGGGGGTGGGGATGCTGCCGGAGGCAGAGGCCAGGAGCCTGTGCGTGGTTGGCCCCACGGCACGCGGCTCGGGCGTGGGCATTGATGCGCGTGTGGATCATCCGTACGCTGCCTATGACGAACTGGTGCCGAAAGTGATCACCCATTCAGGCTGCGACAACCTGGCGCGGGTGCTGGTGCGCATAGGGGAAACCTTCGAGTCTATTCGCCTGATCCGAGAGGGGCTGAGGGCCATGCCCGATGGGCCGATCATGGCTGAGTTCCCCGACGGCATCTCACCGGGCCGCTACGGCGTGCGCACGATCGAAGCCCCTCGCGGGGAGGCCATCCACTACCTGATCACCGGCGCGAGGAACCGGCCTGAGCGCTGGCGGGTGCGGGCTCCAACCTATCAAAACCTGCAGGCCCTCCCAACCATGATCCGCAACGAAACTGTTGCCGACGTGCCGATCATCCTGGGCAGCATGGACCCTTGCTTCTCGTGCACCGAGCGGGTGGAGATAGTTGATGCAGCACGCAGCGGGCAGCGAACGATCCTAACCAAGGAGGAACTCACGCGCCTGTGCCGGGAACGGCCGCGCCGGTAAAGGCCACGACGGAGCCGCTCACAGAGAGGACTATCCAATGGCGCAGACAGTGGGACTGGCGATATTGAACCTGGTGCTGGTGGTTGGCCTGGCGCCCCTGGCAGAGGGCATCATGCGAAAGCTGCGGGCGATCGTCCACTCGCGCAAGGGCCCGCCAGTGATCCAGCCCTACATTGATCTGGCGAAACTGCTGGCCAAGGAAGACCTGAACCCAGGCGCAGGTCTGGTGTGGCAGTTGGCGCCCTCCGTCTGCATGGGAGCGGTGCTGATGGTAGCGCTTCTCATCCCTCTTGGCCCGCCGCCACCTCTGGGCTTCGCCGGGGATTCGATCGTCTTTATCTACCTTGTCGCATTGTCTGGCGTCGCGATCATGTTGGGGGCCTTTGCGTCGGGCAACCCCTATGCCTATCTGGGGGCCTCGCGGGAGATGATGATGATCTTGAGCGTCGAGCCGGTGATGGCCATCGCGCTGGTTACCGCGGCAGTCAAGGCCCACTCCCTGAGGTTTTCCGACATGGTCGCCCACTACGCGGGAACCGGCCCAAGCGTATCCATGGTGGTGGCTGGTGTTGCCTTCCTGCTGTCCCTCCAGGCCCAAGCGGGCAAGCTGCCCTTCGACATCGCGGAGGCAGACCAGGAGATCATGGGTGGCCCGTTCATTGAACGATCCGGACCAGGTCTGGCCCTGTTCAGGCTCGCTTCGCACGCAAAGGTCCTTATCTTCGGCTCGGTCCTGATGCAGATTTTCGCCCCCTGGCCCCGGACAGGCGTATGGCCTGCTGATCTGGCGCTGAACTTCGCCAAGGTCGGCGTGCTTGTGCTGATAGTGGGGCTGGTGGACGTTGTCAACCCGCGCTTGCGGATTGACCAGTCCATGGCCTACTTCTCGCGCATCGTCGTCTTTGTCGCATTCGCGGCGCTAGTTTTTGCCTTCATCGGTGTGTGAGAACCCAGGAGAAAAGAAATGATCAAGAGCAAACTCAAAGAGGCCCTGATCTGCTTGCGCGCTGGCCGCGTCACACTCCCGTATCCGTTTGCGCCCAGGCCTCCTGATCCTGGCTTCAGGGGCTTAGTGTCCGTGGACGCTGAAAAGTGCACCGGCTGCGGGGGCTGCGCCAACGTTTGCACCCCCAGCGCCATCGTAGTCACCGACCCGTCGCAGGAGAGGCGAGTGCTGGAGTTCTTTCTTGAGCGCTGCACGTACTGCGCCCGCTGTGCCGAGGTGTGCCCCGAGAAGGCCATCACCGTTACCCAGCAGTTCGAGACCTCCACCAACGATGTGCAAGATTTGCACCTTAAGGTCGAGGTCTTCATGGGCTCGTGCCGCCGGTGTGGCCGGTGCTTCGAGCCCCCGACCCCTCTCGACGAGATGATGGTGACCGGCTTGCGTGACCCCGACAAATGGAGGCGCGTCCCTGTGAATCATTAGCGGCGGCTGCTACGCGGCGGGAGAGAGGCCATGCCCTACAACGTCCAGCTGATTGAAACCCTGAGCATAATCATGGTTATGACATCCGTGGCTGCGGTCGAGTTCCGGAACCTCAATCGGGCGGCCCAGGCTTACCGCCTGCAGGCTCTTCTGATTGCCGGCCTGATCTGTGCTTTCGCCGTCGGCAACCCGGCCCTTTATGTGTGGGCCGTGGTGGCGGTCATCACCAAGGCGGTATTGACCCCTCACTTCATCTTCCGCTACATCAGCAAAGCCCAGGAAGACGAGGTGCCAGCAATTCTGGGATTCGGCCCTTCCGTGGTCATTGCGTCGGGACTCCTGTTTGCCTTCTACAAACTAACCCACACTTACGTCTACCTGCTGGCACCCACCCCCGAGGCAGCCTTGGGCGTGTTTCGCACGAATCTCGCGATATCGCTCACCGTATTCGTACTGGGCCTCTACGCCATCCTATCGCGCAGGGACGCCATCAAGACCGTGATCGGGCTGTGCCTGCTAGAGAACGCCGTGCACCTTAGCCTGGTGAGCTTGGCGCCTAGCCTCAGGGAAACAGCCCTCATCGGCGTTGCAACCGAGGTTGTTGTGACAGTGTATCTCTTGCTCTACGTAATCTCGGGAATCCGGGAGAAGTTCGGCACCACCGACACCTTTGAATTGGCGAACTTGCACTGGTAGAACGGGGGAAGCGTTGACCTCAACACCGAAGACAGGAGAGTCCATCTGATGGAACACCTGGTTTCCTCCAATCTTGCCCAGGCCGTCTTCCTCGCCCCGGCAGTGGCGGCAGTCCTGGCCTGGCTTCTCGGGCGGGTGCGCCGTGTCTTCGCCGAGTGCGCCGGCCTGCTCGGCGCGGCCGCTGCCTTCGCCGTGTCGCTGGGCATGATCCCCCGGGTTCTGCACGGGCAGATCCTCACCGGGTGGGGCCGTGAATTGCGGGTGGACTCCTTGTCAGCCATGATGGTGCTGCTGATCAGCGGGGTTGCGCTGCCCGCTGCGATCTTCTCGATCCGCTACATGCGCCATCGCCGACTTGAGGATGCCCAGGGCCGGGATGTAACCGACGCACGGTTGACAGTATTCTACGCCCTGTTCCTCCTGTTCCTGGCGACCATGCTCTGGGGGTGTGTCACCAACAACATCATCATGCTTTACGTGGCGGTGGAGGCCACCACCATCGCGTCCGGTCTCCTCGTTGCTTTCTACTGGGACAAGCGTTCACTCGAGGCGGGATACAAGTACCTCATGCTGCTAACCGTCGGTATCACCTTCGCGCTGTTCGCGTGCGTGCTGCTGTACGCCTCCGGCGCCCGCTACCTGCACGGGGTAAATGCGATGCTGATATCCGAGTTGCGCGGCATCGCAGGCGTCATCCCGCGCTCCGTTGCGATCTTCGTGATCACGTTTTTCATTGTCGGATTTGGCACCAAGGCCGGGATCGCGCCCTTTCACCCCTGGCTGCCAGACGCGCACGCGGAGGCTCCCTCGCCGGTCTCCGCGCTTCTTTCCGGCGTGATGATCAAGATGGCCGCCTACGCTCTCGCCCGCACTGTTACCATATTCTTCCCGGCCTACCCGCCGCTCACGGCTTTCATCGTGATCCTGGGCGCATTCACTATGCTTCTGGGTGGGGTGATGGCTCTCGCGCAGGACGATTTGAAGCGCCTTCTGGCCTATTCCTCCGTTTCCCAGATGGGGTATGTCATCATGGGCCTCGGATTCGGGACGTATCTTGGCGTGTACGGCGGCCTGTTCCACCTGCTGACCCATGCCGCGGCCAAGGCCCTGCTGTTCCTGTGCGTGGGCGCTGTGATCTACACGACCTCCGCCCGTTCCATGTCCGAGCTGGGCGGGCTTGGCAGGCGAATGCCCATTACCGCCGTGTGTTTCTTCATTGGCGCGTTCTCCCTCGCTGGTCTGCCACCGTTTGCTGGGTTCATGAGCAAACTCACCATCTTTCTCGCGGGAGCGGATGTCGGAATGTGGGCCGCTGTTGCAGTCGGGGCATTTACCAGCCTGCTCACGCTGATCGTCCTCTTCCGCGCCGGGCAGGCTGTATTCTGGGGCTCGCCGAGGTCGCAGGCTGCGGCCGCGGAGAGCGTCGGCGAGGCCCCTCCATCCCTTTGGGTCGCGATGGTGGCCCTCGCGGCGGTCTGTGTTATCCTAGGCGTCTATCCTGGGCTTGCGTACCCGCTTCTGCACCGGGCTGCGCTGAGTCTAGTCGGAGGGTTGTTCTAGCGTCATTCTTGCCAGCATCGGCCGGCAGGGGAGGTTGTGGACATGCCAACGCTGTGGCAGAAGGCTCTCACCAAGGCCCTGTGGGTCTACCACGTCAACACAGGCGCCTGCAATGGCTGCGACATAGAGGTGATCAACGTTCTCACGCCCTACTACGACGCTGAACGCTTTGGTATCAAGCTCGTCGGCTCGCCGCGGCACGCCGATGTTCTGCTCGTCTGCGGTCCCGTGACCCGGCAGGTGGCGCCCAGCGTGAAGCGGCTGTGGGAGGCCGTCCCCGCACCCAAGCTCGTTTTCGCCATCGGGTCGTGCGCGGCGGGCGGCGGCATCTGGTACGACACCTACAGCGTGATCGGCGGCGCCGAAAAGGTCCTCCCGGTGGACTTCTTCATCCCCGGTTGTCCGCCTCGGCCTGAGGCTATTCTTTATGGAGTCGCGGTCGCCCTGGGTCTTGCCCCCAAGAAAGCAGCCCGCGTGTACTCACGCCAGGAGTTCCTGTCATTCATCGAGTCTGGTAAGCGGCCTGAGGAGTTCGCCTTGCCCCCCCGCGTTGCCTCCGAAGAGGGCCCCGCGTAGCGCCAACCGCGGCGCCCATGTCGCCCTGAGAGCGGCTGTCTATGTCAAATAGCTTTGGGACACCAGGAAAAGCCCCGTCGGCGAATGCGCGCATTGTCTGCTCCTGAAGAAGTCTGGGTCGGCTGTGAGTCATGGGTCACCAGTCGGGTGAGGGGAGGCATCCACAAGCGTGGGTGACGGCGGTGTCACCTGTGCGGCGAAGGTCCGTCCCCAAGTGACGTGATTAAACCCCCCAGCGGAGAGGGATCAGGTGGCAAGTCGGTAAGCAGTGATGCCCGTCTCAGCGAAGACGCGCCGCTCGACGGTGGCAGGAAGCGTCTTGGCTGACCTCTCAGGTTTAATCCATTGCTCCCCGCGATGAATCACCGCTGGCAGCGCCCCGCCCAGCGTCATATGTCCCCGGTAGGCGTTGTAGTAGATCTCGAAGTCGTCCAGCAGCCCTGTGAGATGATCCATGCTTCGGATGACTGGGACGCGCCTGAGCCACTCATACTTCAGTGTAAGGATAGCCCGCTCCGTCACGGCAATGGAAGCATGCTCGCCCACCGCACCGAACCGCTGCTTCACGTTCCATTGACCCAGCAACTCACGGAAGGCGCCGCCGGTGAAAACGCCTTCCTGGTCGGTAATGATGTATTTGGGCGGCCCGTGGCACAGGAAGGCTCTATCCAAGGCATCCACAACCCATCCGGCATTGGGCCCTTCGAGAGGGCAGACTGTGGTCACCATTCTGGAGTAGTGATCCACGGCCACTAGAGTCCAGGTGGGCCAGATTCGCCACCGCCACACACGGGTCCGATCTACCGACCAGACATGGTTCGGGTAGCGGGCGATGATCTCGCGTGGCTTCTGCTCCTGCTTGCGCACGGCCGCCGCCTGCGGTGCTGCTCTCGTCGGCTTGGGCCTCAGCAGGATGTTGCGCACGGTGGAGGCGGCGACGAACACCCGCAGCGTCCACATGGTCATGGCAATGCGGTTTCGGCCGAAGTGGGGATTCGCCTCGAACACGCTCCAGATCATCCGTCCCAGCTCCGCGGGCGTTTTCCGGGGGTTTTCCTGCTTGACTGGCCTATCGCCTACATCGCCCCTCTCGGCAGCGTGGAGCCAGCGGTACAGTGTTGACCTGGCGATGCAGAAGTGTTCTTTCACCCGCTTCCTTGGGATGCGGTAGTAGGCCATGTGCCACAGTATCTGCAGCCGCTGCATGGGCGTATAGCGCTGCTTGCGGGCGAGATCCCCCAAGCCGCCCTTGAGTAATGCATTCTCTGCCCTCAGCCGACGGTTCTCATCTCGAAGCGTGATAAGCTCGGCGCGCAGCTCAGCCAACTCGCCCACGCCCGCGGCTGCCTGCTGCAGACATAGCAGTCGTCTCTGCCATAACCACTGGCCACTCAACACTACCGACTTCACCATCAGGGACGCTGCAGCCCGAAAGACCTCCACGCAATAGCCCTCCATGAAAGAAAGCGGCGCCTGAGGCGCCGCAGAATCGTCCAATATGATAGAATGGCTCGGGACTAGAGGCAAGCCCACAGGGCCCTCAGAGGTGTCCCATCGCCATTTGACACGGACGCAATGGCCTGCCCCCATCGCCGCAGCGACAAGGACTGACCTGGCGGCAGTTTCTTGCCCGCCATGCGGAGGTCCTGCTCTGCGCCGATCTCTTCACCAAGGAAGTATGGACCTGCACGGGTCTGCGGACGGCGTATGTCCTGTTCGCCCTGCACCTGCGCACCCGCCGCGTCATCCTGGCGGAAGCCACTTTCTCCCCGCACGGTGCATGGATGCGGCAGATGGGACGGAATCTGCTGATGACCTGCGAGGACCTGGGGGTTTCGCCTCAGGTGGTGGTGCATGACCGCGATGGACTGCTGGTGCACGACCTGGACGTCACGTTGCACGCGGCCGGCGTGGAGATCGTGAAAACGCCCTTCCGGGCGCCCGATGCGAATGCGCATGCCGAGCGTTGGGTGCGCAGCGTGACCGGTGAGTGCCTGGATCACCTCGTCCTGATCGGCCTGGGTAGTCTGCGCAGATCCCTCGCCTGCTATCGCGACTTCTCCAACCAGCACCGGCCGCATCAGGGGATTGGCAAGCAGATACCAGGGCGCTTGGCGACGGGAAGCGTCCCTGTGTTTGCCGCTCCCCTGACCGCGCAGCGACTCGCCGTCGCCCGCGAGCAGTTCCTCGGCGGCCTGCTCAACTCATACTCCCGCAAAGCCGCGTAGTCCAAATCGGTCCCTGACTGCTCCTCACCCGCCGCCCGCCGCGGTCGCACCGGCACGCGCAGGCGCGTTCTCCGGGCCCTCAACCGCCAGCGCTCCCACCGCCCAAGCACGATCTGCGATCCAGCCCTTCGTATCAAAAGGAAAGACTCGATGCTGCGCAGAACGTCAGACGAGTTTCTGGACAACACGCGGGTTGGCGCGCCTAGAATATCGGGCCGCGGAGCCAAGATAAAAGGCAAAAGTAAAAAATAAAAAGGGAAAAGGGGGAACGGTCGCTTATGTTACCGCGCTTCGCGGACGGCACTGACGCCGGCTTCGAAGGCGCGTTGGTTGACGGGAAGTAGATGGTGATGGCGCTCGGGGATGATGCGCTTGAGGGCCTCGACGACCGAGTCGCCGCAGATGAGTTGTGAAACTTCGACGAACGCGCCCAGTATCACCAGGTTGGCCGCACATACGTCGCCGATCTTCTCGGCCAAGCGAGTGGCGGCGACGTGGATGACCCGCAGGTCATTGCGGTCCGGCTCGTCGCGGACGAGAGAGGTGTTGAGGAAGAGGCAGCCGTCGGGCTTGACCTTGCCCAGGAACTTGCCCAGCGAGGGGGCGTCCATGATGATCGCGGAGTCGAATTCCGACGCCACCGGCGAGCCCGGTCCCGAATCGGAAATAACAACCGTACAGTAGGCGGCGCCGCCGCGCATCTCCGGCCCATAGGAGGGATGCCAGACGACGTCTTTCCCTTCGAGCATGGCGGCCGTGGCGAGGATCTGCCCCATGAGCATGATCCCCTGACCGCCAAAGCCCGCCATGATGATTTCGTGCCGCATCAGAATCACCCTCACCTTTACCCCTGGGCCGGAGGGAACTTAATCGAATGGGCGCCGCTACTCACACCGCGAGACGAACTCGCCCAGCGGGTAGTGCGGGATCATGTTCTTCTCCAACCAGGCCATCGCGTCAATGGGCAAGAGGTGCCAGCGACTAGGGCAGGTCGAGAGAATCTCGACCAGACTGAACCCCTGACCCTTGACTTGGCACTCGAAGGACTTACGCAGCGCCTGCTTGGCCTTGCGCACGTGGGCGGGGCTGGTGACGGTCACCCGAGCCAGATACGAAGGACCGTCGAGCGTTGCCAGCAGTTCGCACACGCGCAACGGGTTGCCTGCCTCGCGCACGTTGCGCCCGCCGGGCGTGGTGGTAGTTTCCTGCCCGACGAGCGTGGTCGGCGCCATCTGGCCGCCGGTCATGCCGAAGATCGCGTTGTTGACGAAGACGACGCTGATCTGCTCGCCGCGAGCGGCGGCGTGGACTATTTCGCCGGTGCCGATGGCCGCGAGATCGCCGTCGCCCTGGTAGGTGAAGACGAAGGAGCCGGGCAAGGCCCGCTTGACGCCGGTGGCCACCGCCGGGGCGCGCCCGTGGGCGGCCTCGATGACATCGAACTCGAAGTAGTCATAGGCGAAGACCGCGCAACCCACCGGAGAGATGCCGACCGTCCGCTCGCGCACACCGAGTTCGTCGATCACCTCGGCGACCAGGCGGTGAATGATGCCGTGCGTGCAGCCGGGGCAATAACGCATCGGGCCGGCGGCCAGCGATTCCGGCGGCGCAAAGACCTCGGTCAATGACTCACTCATACCAGTTCCTTGATCTGGGCGAAGACTTCGGCGGGCGTCGGCACCACGCCCCCAGTGCGGCCAAAGAAGGCGACGGGCGCGCGTCCCTCCACCGCCAGGCGCACGTCCTCGACCATTTGCCCGAGCGAAAGCTCCACCACGAGGAAGCCGCGTCCCCGGCTCGCCAACTCGGCGAGAGCGGGCGCGGGGAAGGGACCGAGCGTGATCGGTCGGAACAGGCCGACGCGCAGTCCAGCGGCGCGGGCCATTTCCATCGCCGTCCACGAGACACGCGCCCCGGTGCCGTACGCGACGAGCACCAGGTCGGCATCTTCGGTTGAGGAGGCCTCCCAGCGCACCTCGCGTTCGGTGGCTTCACGGAAACGGGCGTCGATGCGTAGGTTGACCTGCTCCAGTTCCTCGGGATCTATGTACAGGGAGTTGATGATGTTCTTCGGGCGGCCGTGGGCGCCATTGGTGGCCCAGGGCTTGGCAGGCGATGTGGCGATCGGATGATCGTCTACGGTCATCGGCTCCATCATCTGGCCGAGGACGGCGTCGGCGAGCACCACGACCGGCGTTCGGTAGCGATCGGCGATATCGAAGGCATCCCTGATCAGGTCGTGCATCTCCTGCACGGACCAGGGGGCGAGGACGGGCGTCCGGTAGTCGCCGTGGCCGCCACCCTTGACTGCCTGGAAGTAGTCGGATTGGGCAGCAGCAATGTTACCCAGCCCGGACCCGCCGCGCACCACGTTGACAATCACCCCGGGGAGTTCCGCGCCGGCCATGTAGGAGATGCCCTCCTGCATCAGACTGATGCCGGGGCTGCTCGACGAGGTCATGGCGCGCACGCCGGCGGCGGCCGCGCCGTAGACCATATTGATCGCGGCCAACTCGCTCTCCGCCTGGAGAAAGACTCCGCCCGCCTTGGGCAGGAGTTGTGACATGTACTCGGGGACTTCGTTTTGGGGGGTGATCGGATAACCGAAGTAGCACTTGCACCCGGCGGCGATCGCGCCATGCACTAGCGCTTCGTTGCCCTTCATCAAGACTCGATTCACAGACCCTGGTTCAATCGAGCAGCGTTGATCAGCGGCAGACATGGGCGTCTCTCAACGATAGACCTTGATCGCCACCTCGGGACATATCAGGGCGCAGTTGGCGCAGCCGGTACATTTCTCGCTCTCAGTGAACGCGGCCGGGTGGAAGCCCTGCTGGTTGATTTCGTCGGAGAGGCGAATGAGTTCCTGGCGACAGAACACCAGGCAGAGGCCGCAGGCCTTACACTTCTCCCAGTCAATGACGATGCGGGCCATGGTGGTCACAACAACGGAATAATACCAAAGCAACAGGGAACAGGCAACAGGGAACAGAGATTCTATTTGACCTGCCCCCGTAAGTGATACCACCCTCTATGTTAGTCCCAGGTACGCAGCCGCCCTCTCGCGACCAGCCACCCGGGGCCGGATCGCCTCGGGCGAACCTACTTCATCGCGGGCCCACCCAACCAGGTGGATCCCTTGATCGAGGCCTTGCTCGCCGCCGAGCTGGTGGTCGATATCGTCTACGCCATCATTACTATCTGAGCCGCCGCATAGCCAGCCGGCGCACTCAGGTGGGGCTCCTGTCCCCCAGAAAAATGCCGTCCGCGCGAATCTGGCTGTCCTGGTCGGGACCCATGAAGCCGGCCTGCGATCATGCTGCCAGCCTGTATGCTGTGGTTCGAGTGTCCGGGAAGAACCGGCACTCAATGCTACCCGACACACGCTTGGCAGAGAGTGTAGGCCTCTGCCAGTGGTCGCCACGGTGGACGATCTCCGGCGCCGCGCCAAGGCGGCAGCCCTCGCCATAGATCACCCTCACCCCGGCCTGCTCCCGAGGGAGCCCGCGCAAGATCTCAGTAGTCAGCACGTTGCCGCCCTCGGGGCGCTTGTCGCCCATGACGCCGTTGAAGAGCAGGTACACCGCCTTGCCTGAGTGCACGCCCAGCAGCGGCGACCGCCCTGTCGCCGCCTTGGGGATCGGCGATCCTGTCTCGGTGAAGAAGACGTGGGCCGCGAGGTCAGCGAACTTGACCGCCTGGCGGACGTTACCCTCCTCGTCGAAAAGCGACTCGCCCAAGCGGCAGTAGCGAAAGCCGCCGCCCAGACCCGTGACGCGCGTCTGTCCGCCTCTGGGCGTCCTGTAGGAGTATCCCTCAACCGCACGCCTTAGGCGCTCAGCAGCTATGCCAGTTGCGACGTTGGCTTCCATCTCCACGAGGATGAACCGACGTGTGGCGCCGTCTGCCTGGTTCTGTTGCAGAACGGCGTGACCTGTCGTCCCGCTTCCAGCGAACGAGTCCAGGATCAGCGAATCCTTGTCGCTGGCGAGTTCGAGAATCCGCTGCACAAGCTCAACGGGCTTCGGTGTGATAAACATCTCTCGCTCGCCCAGCATCCGCCGAAGGTGGACCTTGGCCTCTGAGTTGCTCCCCGCGTACTGGTAGGTCCACCAAGTAGTCGGGACGACTCCCGACTTGGCATCTTTGAGGTACTCCTTGATCCTTGGGCTATTGTTGCCATCTTCTCCCCACCAGACTTTCCCCTTCGCGTGGGCCTGCCAGAAGTTCGTCTCTGACATGCGCCAGTAGGTGCCTGGCGGAGGTCCTTCGATCAACCGTCCACCCGGGCACTGGATCTGATACGTCCCCTTGCTGTAAAAGTTCCGAGATTGCAGCGCGTGGGAGATCCACGGGCCATTGGGGTCATTATCAGGGTTGGAGTAGTCCTCGTCTGTGTCCTCGGTGCGAGGGCGCAGATTCCGCTGCCACTTCTCCTTCGCACGGGCATAGATAACCACATAATCGTGCATCTCCGAAAGGTACTTGGCGCTGTTCTTGACCGTGTAGATCTTCTGCCAAACGACGGTGGCGACGAAGTTGCGTGGTCCGAAGACTTCGTCCATCAGCGCGCGCAGGTTCTGACACTCGCCGTCGTCGATGCTGACGAACACTACGCCGTCTTCCGTCAGAAACTCTCTGAGAAGCGACAGGCGGGGGTAGATCATGCACAGCCACTTGTCGCGTCGTGACAGATCCTCGGCCTCAGCCCCCACGACCTTTCCAAGCCATCTCCTGATCCCCGGGCTGTTGACGGCGTCGTTGTAGACCCAGTTCTCGTTGCCGGTGTTGTAAGGCGGGTCAATGTAGATGCACTTCACCTTGCCCGCGTAATACGGCAGGAGTGCCTTGAGAGCGATGAGATTGTCGCCTTGGACAAGGAGGTTGCCGCTGTCGGGATCGCCCACGGAGAGTTCCCGGTCGCAGTGCAGGAGGTGATACGGCACCTCGCGGTGGTGGTTGAGAACCGCCTTCTTGCCGATCCAGTCAAGCGTGGGCATCGGAAGGATCCCCTGGTCCAGCCGCCGCGGGACGAGGCCTCTTGCGGCAGAAGCCGTCGAGCCAAGGTTCGAGACAGCCGGCGGATTTCCTCTGGCCCTCGGATTCACTGTCAGGAGCTTGGAGTGCGCACGAGGGCGCGAACGGCGCGCCACGTGGCGCTGTGTGGGGCTTTCGGCCGCCGGGTGGGTGTTGTTGGCTCGGCTGCCGCGCCCTGCGGCGCTGTCGGCGCGTCTGTGCCGCGCGTTGTGCCGCCTGCGGCGGTCAGGCACCCGTGAGACCAGTGGGGTGGGCATGTATCGCTCTTATAGTGGTTGCCGAGGTTGGGATTACTGGCGTGGAAAGACTGGAGTTCGCTATAGTCTCCGGGCCGCACGTCGGGCGTGAGGTCTTCCATATCGCTTCGGTACGACCGAGTTAAGGAGAATGATCCCTCGGCGTCCGGTCCGGAGCTTGTATTGCAATCTGCGGCACGACCGCGCAATTGAAGAGCCGAAGCGGGACCGGAAATGACGAGGAGTGCCGGCGTCAGCGGCAACATCGTCATCTCGGAGGTGAAGATTGGGAGAAGCAGAGACTCTGTGTATTGGGATAGACGTGTCGTCGCGTCGCCTGGATGTTGCCTGCTGTGACAGCAAAGGGGTGCTGGTCGGTAGACCGGTTTCCTTTGCCAATGACGCTGCTGGAATCCAAGCGCTGTGTGACGCGGTAGTCGCAATCTCTGGGAAGAAGGGGCCGGATGTCCAGATTATTGCTGGCCTTGAGTCAACCAGCGACTACCACCGCCCGGCGGCTAAGGCCCTGAGCCGAGAGACGCGCCGCAGGATCGAGGTGCACGTGCTCAACCCGCGAGAGGTGAAGTGGTTTCGCAGGCTCGAGCTCAAGGACAGCAAGACCGATCGCGTGGACGCGGAGCTCATCGCCCGTTTCGTGGCCAAGATCCGTCCCCAGCCGCGCCTCGGCATGCCGGAGGGATACGAGGAACTGCAGCAAGCCACGCGCACCCGCCGCCGCTGTATCGAGGAGCGGTCTGCTCTCAAGAACCGTCTCCATCGGCTGCTCCGCACCTACTGGCCCAACTGGCGAGAGGCCATGGGGAAGAATTTCGGCGGGCGAGTCCTAGTTGCCCTCAAAGACTGCCCGTTGCCGCAGGATGCCTTACGGCGCGGCGCCAGTCACATTGCCCAATTGCGCAACTCGGACGGCAGACGGATCGGCCGCGCCTTCAGCGACAGGCTCACCGCAGTGGCGAAGGCTGCCCATTCACGCGAGTTGACGGTAATGGTCCGTCTCTCGATTCAGGACACCGCGTCCCGCATTCTTCAGCTCAATGGCCTCCTGGGCCAGCTGGACGCAGCCATTGCAGAGGAACTGGAACGTATCTTCCCAGATAACGTATTGCTTTCGATACCTGGTCTTGGCCCTGTCTCAGTGGCTTCCATCTTGGCAGAGGTGGCCGACGTCCGGCGTTTCCCTGACAAGGAGACCTTCGTCGGCTATTGTGGGCTGTATCCTGTCGCCTGGGAGAGCGGAGACATCAGGCTGCGCTTTCGCATGAGCCGGAAGGGCAACCGCATGCTGAAGTTGACTCTGCTGCTGGCTTCCGGTCCCGCCCGCCAGTGCAACCCCGTGCTCCGCCACTTTTATCACCGTCTCCGGCAGCGCGGCAAATCCGCGAAAGCTGCTGGCGGCGCTGTCGCTCGAAAACTGGCGGAAATCGTCTGGGTGGCTCTGACACGCAACCAGCCCTGGTCAGAGGAGATTGCTCTGCGTGGCATTGCGAGATCCGAGGAAATGGCAGGGACGCAACAAGGGGAGCGCTGCCTCAATGGAGATGCCGCGGGTCGAACGCCAGTGGCGCGACCCAACAAGGCGGCGTCGAGGTCCTGCGCTCCCCAGGTCCATTCTATCACACAGACTGGCAGAAGAAAGGGGCCCATCGACACGCAAGACCGTATGGCTCACCGACGCGCTGGAGGACTCGTCGCCACTTGACAAACGCTATTGCATCTCCTATCGGCCGACGCAGAATAGCAGCAGGTCGCCGACCGGCTTCTACCGAAGAGAAGCAGAGAGTGGTTCTGGTAGACCGAGGGGACATGGCGCCCGACGTCGAGGCTGTCTACGCCGAACTGCAGGACGTGTTTCGCTGCAGTCCCATGTTGGTGGTCGGATGCGGAGCGTCGGCCACCACCGGCGCCTGCGTCAACCTGCGATTCCCAACGATGGGCGATCTGGTTGCCGAGTTGAGGAAGAGGATCCCAGAGCGACTCGACGGGAAGCTTGCATCACTGGGGGCGTGGGGAGCATGCGATGCGCTGCTGGACGATGTCGGCCTGGAAGCAGCCCTCCAGAAAGCGGCGATCACAGATGGGCCGCTCCTCGAAGAGTTGGTGGACACTGCGGCAGACCTGGTTGAAGGCCTTGACGTCGAATTCCGTGAGCGCCTCCTGACCGGGGAGGTCGGTACCTTCCCGCTTCAGAGGCTGGTCAAGTACCTGTTCGAAAGCGCTCCTGCGGCATATCCTGTGGTCAACGTCCTCACTCCGAACTATGACCGCCTGATCGAGTATGCGTGCTTTGCCTCGCGCATCCCCTGCTGCACAGAGTTATTCGACTATGGCGTGAGGTGCTTTGACCCAGATAGCTGTGCGACCGCATTGACCGAGGTGAGCCGCCTGGAGGGCGAACGGCGATTCCGCAGACGGCGAACGGGGCACATAGCCCTCTTCAAACCACATGGCTCTCTTGGCTGGTTCCAAAGCAACGACCGATTCGTTGAGCTTCACGATGCGCGGATAGAGCTGCCGCGTGTCATGGTGACGCCGGGCGCGACGAAGTACGAAAGGTCCTTGACGGTGATGGTCCTCAATCACCACCGGGAAGCGGGCAACGACGCCATGAAGAGAGCCGGTGCGCTGCTGTTCTACGGATACGGGTTCAATGACAGTCACCTGCAAACGACTCTAGCCGAGCGGCTTGCCCGCGGCGTTCCAACCATCATCCTTACTAAGAAGTTAACTCAAGCCGCCATGGGTATCATCGGTAGGTACCCTCACATCTGGGCTTTCGACCAGGCAGACGAGGACGCCAGCCGATGTCTGCACAACAGCAATGCGCTCACGGTTGCAGAGCCACTTTGGGATCTTGACTGGTTCGTGTCTTCAGTTTTGGGGAGGTGGGGAGAATGAGTATTTTTTCATTCAAAGATGAGCAGGTGTTGGGTGAGGTTGCCCGGGTCGAGACGGCCCGCGTGTGGGTGCGCGTGACGTCACCCGAGCGACTCCGCGTGGCTCGCGTTGGGCGGCTGGTTGCCGTCAAGGGCAGAGACGCCAACGAGTGGGTTATCGGGATGATCGAGAAGGTGTGGCGACGTCCCGCGGTGGTGGAGGATATGGCAGGGGACGCGCTGGACGAGGGCGAGCCTGAAGCCATCGCCCAAGAAGAGAACGGTGTGCAGTTGGCGCTGGTCGGTACCTACCGGGCGCTGGAAGGAAAGCACGCGGACTCCTTCACCCGCGCCGTGCTGACCCTCCCAACCATCGATGAGGCAGTCTACCCTATCGAGGAGAAGGCGCTCGAGGACTTCATGGCGATCATCTCAAGAGAGGGTGAGCAGGCTGCTGACGAGCCTTTGGACGTCGGCGTCTTCACGCTAGATCCGAAGGCAACCGCATTTCTGGATGGCAACAAGCTGTTCCAAAGGCATGCAGCCCTGGTGGGCAGCACGGGAACCGGGAAGTCCTTTACAGTCGCCTACCTGATGGAGCAGGCGGCGAAGCTGCCGCATGCTAATGCGATCGTGTTTGACCTCCATGGCGAGTACAGGAGCCTGGGCTTCTGTCGGCACCTGCGGGTTGCGGGCCCGGGTGACCTAGCAGAGCCGGGCGGGGACGTAATCTTCCTTCCTTACTGGCTCCTGAACTGGGAGGAAATGCAGGCTATCCTGGTGGACCGCTCCGAGATCACGGCTCACAACCAGGCCATGGTACTTCACGACGAGGTCGGTGAGGCTAAACGTAAGCGGCTAACTGATGAAGGTAAGGATGACGTGCTCGCCAGTTTCACGGTGGACAGTCCAGTACCCTTCGATCTTGGCTTTGTTGTGTAACTCTCAAGATGGGTCGAAATTGTAACTCCAAAATGAGACAGGCTCGGCCTGGTCTTGAGAGGAGGAAAGGTGAGGAATCGCAGACAGGAAGCAGTAGCCCTTGAGCGCTACGGGATC